>Ga0160431_100472_pt1 | contig 16858 bp, 9 predicted proteins | sample HID1971K_E0MG_FD_108212 | JGI IMG/M metagenome (GOLD analysis project Ga0160431, IMG submission 108212) | Enriched millipede-associated microbial communities from UW Madison campus, WI, USA - HID1971K_E0 MG | ecosystem: Host-associated > Arthropoda: Insects > Digestive system > Unclassified ...
GAACTTGTCTTGGCCCCACAGGCGACGCAGTGACTGACGGAACGAGCTCGATGACATGATGGCCTTGGGCAGTGATCGAATGAATGCATTGCCGCACGGACCAGCAAGAAGCGTTCCGTGCTGCTGAATGGATTCTACTCTACACGAACTGCGCCGCGGCGTTGGCCGATGCCCAGGCCCACTGGAAATTGAAACCGCCCAGGTGGCCGGTGACGTCCAGCACTTCACCGATGAAGTACAGCCCTGGGCTTTTCAGCGATTCCATGGTCTTGGACGACACTTCGCGGGTATCCACGCCGCCCAGGGTCACCTCGGCGGTGCGGTAGCCTTCGGTGCCGGCCGGTACCACTTGCCAGGCCGCCAGCTTGTCGGCGATCTGCGCCAGTTCCGCCGGCGTGTACTGCTTCATCGGCTTGGACTCGAACCACTGCTCGGCCAGAAGGTTGGCCAGCTTGCGGGTGAACACTTCGCCCAGCACGGTCTTGAGCTCCGTGTTGGCGCGTTCGGCCTGCTGCTGTTGCAGCCAGGTCAGTGCATCACGGTCGGGCAGCAGGTTGATTTCGACAGTATCGCCCGCCTCCCAGAACGACGAGATCTGCAAGATCGCCGGCCCGCTCAGGCCACGGTGGGTGAACAGCAGGTTTTCGCGGAAGCTGGTGCCGTTGCAGCTGGCCGTGCAATCCAGCGAAGTGCCGGACAGCTCGGTGCACAGTGCCTTGAGTTGGGGCTCGGTGATGGTGAACGGCACCAGGCCGGCGCGGGTCGGCAGCAGGGTGTGGCCGAACTGGCGTGCCACCTGGTAACCGAAACCGGTCGCGCCCAAGGTCGGGATCGACAGGCCGCCGGTGGCGATCACCAGCGACTGGCAGGCGAACTGCCCGGCGCTGGTTTGCAGCAGGTAGCCGTCTTCGGTCTTCTCGATATGCTCGATGCTGGTGTGCATGCGCAGTTCGGCGCCGGCGTCGTCGCACTCGGCCAGCAGCATGTCGAGGATGTCGCTGGCCTTGTTGTCGCAGAACAGCTGGCCGAGCTTCTTCTCGTGGTAGGGCACGCCGTGCTTGGCCACCAGTTCGATGAAGTCCCACTGGGGGTAGCGGGCCAGGGCCGATTTGCAGAAGTGTGCGTTGTGCGACAGGAAGTTGGCCGGCTCGGTGTACATGTTGGTGAAGTTGCAGCGCCCGCCGCCGGACATGAGGATTTTCTTGCCTGGCTTGTTGGCGTGGTCGAGCAGCAGCACCCGGCGGCCACGGCGGGCGCTGAGCTGGGCGCACATCAGGCCGGCGGCGCCGGCGCCGAGGATGATCACGTCGGTGGAGTGCACGGGGTAACCTCTTTGGTAACGGGGTCGCGCTGCGGCCCAATCGCCGGCAAGCCGGCTCCCACAATGTCCGCGGCGACGCGAAAACTGTGGGAGCCGGCTTGCCGGCGATGGGCTGCAAAGCAGCCCCAAAGCATCTTCAGATAATGCGGACTTTCAGCGCGCGACCCTTGATCTTGCCGCTGTTCAGCCGCTGCATGGCCTGCTTGGCCAGGGCCCGCTCCACCGCAACAAACGCCTGGAAGTCGAAAATGGCGATCTTGCCCACCTGCTTGCCCGGAATACCGGCATCACCGGTCAGCGCACCCAGAATGTCACCTGGGCGCAGCTTGTCCTTGCGCCCGGCGGCAATGCACAGGGTGGTCATCACCGGCAGCAGCGGTTCGCCACCCTTGTTCTTCAGGCTGTCCAGCTGGTCCCAGCGCAGCGGGCTCTTCTGCAGTGCCTCGATGGCCTGGGCGCGATGACCTTCGGCCGGCGCCACCAGGCTCACGGCGATACCTTTCTCGCCCGCGCGGCCGGTACGGCCAACACGGTGCACGTGGATTTCCGCATCACGCGCCAGCTCCACGTTGATGACCATGTCCAGGCCATCGATGTCCAGGCCGCGGGCGGCCACGTCGGTGGCCACCAACACCGAGCTGCTGCGGTTGGCGAACATGGTCAGCACCTGGTCGCGGTCGCGCTGCTCCAGGTCGCCATGCAGGGCCTGGGCGACGATGCCCTTGGCGGTCAGGTGGGCCACCACGTCCTCGCACTGCTGCTTGGTGAAGCAGAACGCCACGCACGACTGCGGGCGGTAGTGGCCGAGCACGCGGGTCACGGCCTCCAGGCGGTGTTGCGGATCGATCTCGATGAAACGCTGCTCGATCTGGTTGTCAGCGTGCAGGCTCTCGACCTTCACTTGCTGCGGCTTGCGCATGAAGTCAGCAGCCAGCTGCTCGATACCGGCCGGATAGGTGGCCGAGAACAGCAGGGTCTGGCGACGCGACGGGGTCTTGCCGATGATGGCGGCGATGGCGTCGAAGAAACCCATGTCGAGCATGCGGTCGGCTTCGTCGAGCACCAGCGTGTTGAGCCCGTCGAGCACCAAGGTGCCTTTGTCCAGGTGCTGCTGGATGCGGCCTGGGGTGCCGACGATGATGTGCGCACCGTGTTCCAGCGAGGCGATCTGCGGGCCCAGCGATACACCACCACAGAGGGTGAGGATCTTGATGTTGTCCTCGGCGCGGGCCAGGCGGCGCAGCTCCTTGGCCACCTGGTCGGCGAGCTCGCGGGTCGGGCACAGCACCAGCGCCTGGCAACCGAAGTAGCGCGGGTTGATCGGGTTGAGCAGGCCGATGCCGAAGGCGGCGGTCTTGCCGCTGCCGGTCTTGGCCTGGGCGATCAGGTCCTGGCCCTTGAGGATGACGGGCAGGCTCTGGGCCTGGATCGGCGTCATCGAGGCATAGCCGAGGGCGTCCAGGTTGGCCAGCATGGCGGCGGACAGCGGCAAGGTAGCAAAGGCGGTGGAGTCGGTGGTCACGAGGCGGGCCTGCGGTGCGAAGCGAAAAATGCCGCACAGTCTACCAGCCCCGCGGCCATTCGCCCTACGATTCCACGTGTTGTTCCGGACGACGGGCACGCCTTCCGTCCGTCGGGGCCAGTTGCAGGAAGATTGCCGCCGCCAGCATAGCCATGATGCCGATGGTCACGAAGGTCAGCTGGAAGGCTTCCAGGGTGGTTTCCACGCCTTCTGCGCTGCCGGCTGCCGTGAAGCCGCCGAGCAACGCACCGGCGCAGGCCACGCCCAGGCTCAGCGACAGCTGCGCCACCACCGACAGCAGGCTGTTGCCGCTGCTGGCGGAGGAGTCGTCGAGGTCGATCAGGGTCACCGTGTTCATGGCGGTGAACTGCATCGAGTTGACCGCGCCCAGCAAGCCCAGTTGCAGCAGTAGCAGGGCATAGGGCGTCTGTTCGTCGACCAGCCCGAGGCTGGCCAGCAGCAAGCCGAGCAACAGCGTATTGCCGGTGAGCACGATGCGATAGCCGAGGCGTTCGATCAGCGAGCGGGCGACGGACTTGGCGAGCATCGCCGCCGCCGCCAGCGGGATCATGCTCATCCCGGCCTGGGACGGCGAATAGCCCAGCGCCACCTGCAGCAGCAACGGCACCAGGAACGGCAGGGCGCCACTGCCCAGGCGTGCGAACAGGTTGCCGAGGATGCCGATGGCGAAGGTGCGCACGCGGAACAGGCTGGGCGCGAACAGCGGCTCCGGATCACGCCCGGCGCGCAGCCAGTAGGCGGCCAGGCAGGCCATGCCGGCGAACAGCAACAGCATCACCCGCAAGTGCGGCAGGTGCAGTTCGCCCAGCCCCTCCATGGCGATGGTGATCAGCACCATCGCCGCGCCGAACAGGATGAAGCCCGGGCCGTCGAAGGTGGTGCGTTCGGCGCCGCGCAGGTCGGGGATGAACCTCCACACGGCATAGCAGCCCAGCGCGCCCACCGGCAGGTTGAGCAGGAAGATCCAGTGCCAGCTGAGGATTTCCACCAGCCAGCCGCCCAGGGTCGGGCCGAGCAGTGGGCCGAGCAGGCCGGGGATGGTGATGAAGCTCATGATCCTTACCAGTTCGGTGCGCGGATAGGCCCGCAACACCACCAGTCGCCCGACCGGCAGCATCAAAGCGCCGCCCAGGCCCTGCACGACGCGGGCGAAAATCAGGAAACCGAGGCTGTTGGCCATGGCGCACAGCAGGGAACCGAAGCTGAACAGGAGGATGGCGCTGAAGAAGATGCGCTTGGTGCCGAAACGGTCGGCGATCCAGCCCGAAGCGGGGATCAGCAAGGCCACGGTGAGCATGTAGGCGATGATCACCCCCTGCATGCGCAGCGGGTCTTCTTCCAGGGAGCGGGCCATGGCCGGCAGGGCGGTGTTGAGGATGGTGCCGTCCAGGGACTGCATGAAGAAAGCGATCGCCACGACCCAAGGGATCCAGCGGGCGGTGATGGGGTCCAGCGGGGTGCGTTCGGGCATGGCGTCCTCTTCCGTCAGTACCGGCCTCATCGCCGGCAAGCCGGCTCCCACAGCGCCCGCGGCGAAGCTGAACCTGTGGGAGCCGGCTTGCCGGCGATGAGGCCCGAATGGCCAATCACAAAGTCAGGGTCAGCCCTTTGACCAACGCTCCCGGCAAATGACTCGACCCGGTACTGCGCTGCCCATAGGTGCTGGTCGACAGCATCATCTCCCGCTCGCGGGTCAGGTCTTCCAGTTGGTTGCCCAGCAGGCTGTACAAACTGTCATCGAAACGCATGGTGCTGACCGGCCCCTGGATCTGACCGTTCTCCACCCAGAAGGTGGCAAAGCGGGTCAGGCCGGTCATGCGCGCCGCTGGCAGGTCCGAGTAGTTCAGGTACCACAGGTTGCTGATATACAGCCCAGTACCAAGCCGCTCAAGTATCTGCTCGCTGGCCAGCCCGCCAGGGGCCAGGCTCAGTGCGCAGGGTGACTCGTAGCTGTCGGCGCCATTGCTCAGCAATTCGAACTCGACCGCACTGCGAGCACTGACCAGCTTGTCCACCGCTCGCCCCTGGCTGATCAGTGAAACATCCAGGCGTGGCGAACCCTCATCGGAAAACGCGGGGCTCAGCGAGCCGCTGACCTGCTCGCTGAAGCTGACCAGCGGGCTCAGCCGCGCATCGCCGTTGTACAGACGCTGCAGGGCACTGTTGCCGGTCGCCAGGGCCTGGGCCGAGAAGCCGCCCCAGCACAGCATGCCGGCGATTTCGTCCATGGCAGCAGGCGCCAGGTAGGCGCGGTAGCTGCCAGGCTTGAGAGTAACCGCCGGACGGCCGAGGAAGCCGAGCTGCTCGCGTGCCTGTCGCAGCCGTGCGGCGAAATCGTCGGTGTTCCACTCCTGCCCGGCATAGTTGGCTTTCACCGCCTGGCCATTGCTGTGGAACAGGCTCCAGTCGAAGTTGAAGCTGTTGGCCTGGTGCCAGCCAAAGGCGCCGAAGGAGCTGGCAAAGCCGCGGCAGATCGGCCCGGCGGCATAGATACCCACCAGATCCAGGTCACCGGCTTCGCGGTCGAGCAGGGCCAGGACTTCACTCAGGTCCGGCAGCGCCTGGCTTTGCAGGCTGTGGCTGTGCCAGGCGTTCTCGTCCAGGCGCAGGTAAGGGTCCACCGCCAGCAGCGGCAGGGTCTGACGCAATTGCTGCAACGCCTCGCCCAAGCGTTGGCGGTCCAGCTGCGCATCCTCACTCAAGGTCACCTGGTGTTCTGCCTGGCGCCCGTCGCGGATCAGCCGCAGTTGCGCACTGGCCTGGCTCACGGTGCCGGCCTGGCGCACCTTGGCGTGGTTGAAGCGCACGAACTGCGACTGTTCGGCGCTGTAGCCGAGGGTGAACTGTTCGCCCGGCTGCAGTGCCTCACGCAGCACGCTGACCAGGCCTTCGAATGTTTGCTGTGGTGTCATCAGGCGTCTCCCCCGAATACGTCGATCTGGCGGAACACGCAGGCCGGCGAGGCATGGCCGACGCGCACCACCTGGTTGGGTTCGCCCTTGCCGCAGTTGGGCGTGCCCAGTACCTGGAAAGTGCTGCGGTCGCCGACCGCCGCCAGGTTGCGCCAGAACTGCGCGGAGATGCCGCGGTAGTTGGGGTTCTTGACGATGCCCTTGAGCTCGCCGTTTTCGATCAGCTGGCCCCACTCGCAACCGAACTGGAACTTGTTGCGTGCATCGTCGATGGACCAGGAGCGGTTGGTGCGCATCAATATGCCGTGCTCGATGCCCGCGATCAGCTGCTGCAGCGACTGGTCGCCAGGCTCGATGTTGAGGTTGGCCATGCGGTCGATCGGTGCGCGGTTCCAGCCGCAGGCACGGCTGTTGGCCACGCCGTCGAGGCCGGAGCGGAACTGCGACAGCGCACCGCCCAGCGGGCGCAGCAGCAGGCCGTCACGGATCAGGAACTGCTTGCTGGCCTGAGTGCCGTCATCGTCGTGGCTGTAGCTGGCCAGTTCTTCGCCGATGGTCGGGTCGAACGTCACGTTGAGCAGCTTAGAGCCGTATTGCAGATGGCCGAAATCGCTGGCTCTGACAAAGCTGGTGCCGGCGTAGTTGCGCTCGTCGCCGAGGATGCGGTCCATCTCCAGCGGGTGGCCGATGGACTCGTGGATCTGCAGCATCATCTGGTCGGGCATCAGCAGCAGGTCGCGCGCGCCGCTGGGGGTATTGGGCGCCAACAGCAGTTGCAGGGCTTCGTCGGCGATAGTGCGGCCGGCGCCGACCAGGCCGCAGCGCTCGATGACCTCGAAGCCGCCTTGTTGGCCGAAGTTGTCCCGGCCCAGGCTGCGGCTCTGGCTGTCCTGGCCGTCGCTGGCGGTCACGCCCAGGCCCGGGAACAGGAAGCGCTGGGCATGGCGCAATTCGGCGCCGGAGGAGTTCAGGTAGGTCTGCTCGACCAGGCTCATGCCAAGGCTCGCCTGCCAATCCACCAGTCGGCTGTCCTTGGGGATGCTGGCCGATTCTACGGCGAGCAGGCCAAGGCAATCGGCGAGGCTCGGCAGCGGCTGGTCGAAGTTGGGCGAGACATGGTCGTGACGGGCAGCGGTCACCGGTTGCTCGCGCAGGTCGAGCAGGCTGTGCCGGGCGATTTGTCGGGCGAGGTTTTCGGCGTGCTCCAGGGCGCGTTGCAGGGCTTGCTGGGATAGATCGGCGGTGGCCGCATATGCCTCGACGCCATTGACCCGCACGGTGAGCATCGCGCCTTCGTCCTGGCTGAACAGCGGTGGTTCGGCGACGTTGCGCCGAACCGAAAGCGACTGGTGCGACTGTTTTACATGGCGCAGGGAAAACAATTCGGCCGTGCTGCGCAGCGCGTTGAAGCGCTGGCGCAGCAAGGCGCTGGAATCGAACATGGAAAAACCTCCGTGAACACGGTGGCTCCCCCTAGAACCACCCCTCTTGCATGGCGAGGCAGATGTCGTCGCGTGCCTCGAGCAATGCCAGCTCATTATGGCAGCCCGGTACTTCCCAGGTCAGGAAATAACGGGCGGCCTGCAACTTGCCCTGGTAGAAGTTGCGGTCCGCAGCATTGCCCTTGAGCAGGCCGAGCTTGGCGTGGATCGCCTGCTCCAGCCAGCGCCAGCCGACCACGCAATGGCCGAAGGCCTTGAGGTACAGCGCGGAGTTCGCCAGGGCACCGGCGACCTTGCCTTGCGCCAGGTCACCGAGCAGGGCCAGGGTCACGGCCTGCAGGCGATTGACCAGTTGCTCCAGCGGCTGGCGCAGGGCGTCGAGGTTCGGATGGTGGCTGGCGCGCTCGGCGGTACCGGCGATCAGCCGGATCAGCTGCTTGAGGCCGGCGCCGTTGTTCTGCGCCAGCTTGCGACCGAGCAGGTCGAGCGACTGGATGCCTTCGGTGCCCTCGTGGATCGGGTTCAGGCGGTTGTCGCGGTAGTACTGCTCCACCGGGTATTCGCGGGTGTAGCCATGGCCGCCGAGGATCTGGATGGCCAGCTCGTTGGCCTTGAGGCAGTACGCCGAGGGCCAGGACTTGACGATCGGGGTCAGCAGGTCGAGCAACTCCTTGGCCTGTTGCCGAGCGCTTTCGTCGCCAGCGGTGTGGGTATCGTCGAACAGTCGCGCAGCGTACAAGCCCAGGTCGAACGCGCCCTCCACATAGGCCTTCTGCGCCAACAGCATGCGCTTCACGTCGCTGTGCTCGATGATCGGCACAGCCAGGCTGTGCGGGTCCTTGCTGTCCGGCAGGCGGCCTTGCGGGCGCTGGCGGGCATACTCCAGCGAGTACAGGTAGCCGGCGTAACCGAGCATCACCGCACCCATGCCGACGCCGATACGCGCTTCGTTCATCATCTGGAACATGCAGGCCAGGCCCTGGTGCGGCTGGCCTACCAGATAGCCGACGCACTCGCCGTTGTCGCCGAAGTTCAGTGCGGTAGAGGTGGTGCCGCGCCAGCCCATCTTGTGGAACAGGCCGGTCAGCAGCACATCGTTGCGCGGGCCGCGGCTGCCGTCCTGGTTGACCAGGTACTTGGGCACGATGAACAGCGAAATGCCCTTCACACCGGCAGGTGCGTCCGGCAGCTTGGCCAGCACCATGTGCACGATGTTTTCCGACAGTTCGTGGTCGCCGCCGGAGATGAAGATCTTGTTGCCCTTGAGCCGGTAGCTGCCGTCGCCGGCGGGTTCGGCGCGGGTGCGGATGTCGGCCAGCGACGAGCCTGCATGCGGTTCGGTCAGTGCCATGGTGCCGAAGTAGCGGCCTTCGATCATCGGTTGCAGGAACAGGCGTTTCTGCTCATCGCTGCCGAATGTCTCGATCAGGTTCGCCGCGCCCATGGTCAGGAACGGGTAGGCCGTGGTGCCGGCGTTGGCCGCCTGGAAGTGGGCGAAGCAGGCTTGCGAGACCAGGCTGGGCAGTTGCATGCCGCCGACTTCGAAGTCGCGGTTGGCGTTGAGGAAGCCCGCTTCGAGGAAAGCGTCGACGGCGGGCTTCACCTCGGGGATCAGCTCGGCGCGGCCGTCGACATAGCGCGGCTCGTTCTCGTCGGCCTTGCGGTTGTGCGGGGCGAAGAACTTCTCGGCGATGGTGCGGGCGGTGGTCAGCGCAGCATCGAAGGTCTCGCGGCTGTGCTCGGCGAAGCGCGGGCGCTGGGTCAGGGCTTCGGCGTCGAGGACTTCGTAGAGCTCGAAGGCGAGGTTGCGGGGGCTGAGCAGGGTCTCGGGCATGGGAGCGGTCCTAGGGCGGGCTTGGGCCGAGTCTAGGGTTTGGGGCGGGAAGGGAACAGGTTAATTGGTGTGGGTGATATGGGTTTAGAAGGTGGGGTGGTTTGGAGGGGCTTGCCACGACCTTTGTGGTGGTCATGAGATCGAGCGCCGCCCGCGCGGCGCATCGCGAGCTGCGCTCGCTCCTACGTTTGTTTCTGGCCAATTATGCCTGTGAGATTCGCGCGCGAACGCCTTGTCGTACACCCCGATATGGCGTCGTGCAAACAAGGCGGTCGCGCGCGTCTGTCATAGGCGTTACTGGCCCGAAACAAACGTAGGAGCGAGCGCAGCTCGCGATGCGCCGCGCGGGCGGCGCTCGATCTCACCGGCGCTGCAATACCCAAGACAAGCACCCGCATCCCACACAAAAAAAGGAGAGCCTAAGCTCTCCTCCTTCTTCAACGACCCTCCGCCTCAGCCAATGGTCATCAGACTGGCGTTCCCCCCCGCCGCAGCGGTATTCACGCTCACCGCCCGCTCGATCACCAACCGCTCCAGGGCAATCTGGTGATCCCCGCTGGACAGCCCATGCACGCCAACGATCGCCCCAGCGCGCTTGGCCACCTGCTGGCATACGCCGCGCAGCTGGTCCGAGTCGCCATGGTGGATCACGGCGTCGAACGCCACTTCATCCTTGTTCCAGTCCGCCACCAGCTTGACCTTGGCCTGCAGCTCCTTCGGCAGGCGAGCGCGCAGGGCTTTGCCCGGCTCTGCATCGGCCCACACCGCCGAGCTGCCGACGGCCAGCACGGCTGCGAACTGGGCCAGCAGGTCAGCCTCGTTGTCGGCCAGGCACAGCACGTGTTCGCGCGGCAGGATGGTGTAGCTGTTGCGCTCGCCGGTAGGGCCTGGCAGCAGACGGGCGATGCCGCTCTGCGATTGGCCGGCGAACTGGATGCACAGGGCGGCCAGGTCAGCTTGCTGGTTGCTCTCGGCCCAGGCCTTGAGGCTGTGCAGCGGCTTGATCAGTTGCTCGTGCAGGGTGCGGTCCGGCTTGCCTTCGCCATCCTGGTGCTGGAAGTGACGGCCAACCGCGTCGGCCGGGCGGGTCGACAGCAGGCGGTACAGGTACAGCGGGCCGCCGGCTTTCGGGCCGGTGCCGGACAGGCCTTCACCGCCGAACGGCTGCACGCCCACCACTGCACCGACGATGTTGCGGTTGACGTACATGTTGCCGGCGTTGGCGGTTTCCACGACCTTGGCGATGGTCTCGTCGATGCGGGTGTGCACGCCGAGGGTCAGGCCGTAACCGGAATTGTTGATCTGCTCGATCAACTGGTCGAGGTTGCGGCGGTTGTAGCGCACCACGTGCAGCACCGGGCCGAAGATCTCGCGCTTGAGCTCATCGAAGCTTTCCAGCTCGATCAGGGTCGGCATGACGAAGGTACCGCGCTTGACTTCGGCAGCATCGGCGATGGCTACCTGGTAGACCGAGCGGCCTTTCTCGCGCATAGCTTGGATGTGCTTCTCGATGCCGGCCTTGGCCTCGGCGTCGATCACCGGGCCGATGTCCACGGCCAGGCGGTCCGGGTTGCCCAGGCGGCTTTCGGCCATGGCCCCCTTGAGCATTTCGATCACGCGGTCGGCAGAGTCTTCCTGCAGGCACAGCACGCGCAGGGCCGAGCAACGCTGGCCGGCACTGTCGAAGGCCGAGGACACCACATCGATCACCACCTGCTCGGTCAGTGCCGAGGAGTCGACGATCATCGCGTTCTGGCCGCCGGTTTCGGCGATCAGCGGGATCGGGCGGCCCTGGTTGTCCAGGCGGCCGGCGACATTGCGCTGCAGCAGGCGGGCCACTTCGGTGGAGCCGGTGAACATCACGCCCTTCACGCGCTCGTCGCCGACCAGGCCGGCACCGACGGTTTCGCCGCGGCCTGGCAGCAGTTGCAGGACGCCTTCCGGGATGCCTGCTTCGAGCAGCAGGCGCACCGCCTGGGCAGCGATCAGCGGGGTCTGCTCGGCCGGCTTGGCCAGTACCGGGTTACCGGCGGCCAGTGCTGCGGCCACCTGGCCGCTGAAGATCGCCAGCGGGAAGTTCCACGGGCTGATGCACACCACCGGACCCAGCGGGCGGTGGGCGTCGTTGCTGAAGTCGTTGCGTGCCTGCACCGCGTAGTAGCGCAGGAAGTCCACGGCCTCGCGCACTTCGGCGATGGCGTTGGCGAAGGTCTTGCCCGCCTCGCGGATGAGCAGGCCCATCAGCGGCTGGATCTCGGCTTCCATCAGGTCGGCGGTGCGCTCCAGAATCGCGGCGCGCTCGGCTGGCGGGGTGGCCTGCCAGATCGGTGCGGCATTCAGTGCGCACTGGATGGCGTTGTCGACGTCGGCGACGGTGGCTTCCTGGACATGGCCAACCACGTCACGGTGATCGGCCGGGTTCAGCACCGGTGCGCCAGCGCCTTCGCTGGCGGCGCAGGCCAGCAGCGGGGCGGCTTTCCAGTCGTTGTGGGCGGTTGCCAGCATGGCGCAGGACAGCGACGCCAGGCGGTGTTCGTTGGCCATGTCGATACCGGCCGAGTTGGCCCGCTCGCTGCCGTACAGGTCGCGCGGCAGTGGGATGCGCGGGTGCGGCAGGCCGATGCTGCCTTCCTGTGTACCCATGCGCTCGATGCTGACGACCGGGTCGGCAACCAGTTCCTGGATGGAAATCGAGTGGTCAGCAATGCGGTTGACGAACGAGGTGTTGGCGCCGTTCTCCAGCAGGCGGCGGACCAGGTAGGCCAGCAGGGTTTCGTGGGTGCCGACCGGTGCGTACACACGGCACGGACGGTTCAGCTTGCCTTCGGAGACCTTGCCCACGACTTGTTCGTACAGCGGCTCACCCATGCCGTGCAGGCATTGGAACTCGTACTGGCCTGGGTAATAGTTCTGGCCGGCAATGTGGTAGATGGCCGACAGTGTGTGGGCGTTGTGCGTGGCGAACTGCGGGTAGATGGCTTCTGGTACCGCCAGCAGTTTGCGAGCACAGGCGACGTAGGAAACGTCGGTGTACACCTTGCGGGTATAGACCGGATAGCCTTCCAGGCCTTCGACCTGGGCGCGCTTGATCTCGCTGTCCCAGTAGGCGCCCTTCACCAGGCGGATCATCAGGCGGTGGCGGCTGCGCTTGGCCAGGTCGATGACGTAGTCGATCACATACGGGCAACGCTTCTGGTAGGCCTGGATGACGAAGCCGATACCGTTCCAGCCGGCCAGCGACGGCTCGAAGCACAGGCGCTCGAGCAGGTCGAGGGACAGTTCCAGGCGGTCGGCTTCTTCGGCGTCGATGTTCAGGCCGATGTCGTACTGCTTGGCCAGCAGGGTCAGCGACAGCAGGCGCGGGTACAGCTCTTCCATCACGCGCTCGTACTGGGCGCGGCTGTAGCGCGGGTGCAGGGCCGACAGCTTGATCGAGATGCCCGGGCCTTCATAGATGCCGCGGCCGTGGGAGGCCTTGCCGATCGAGTGGATCGCCTGCTCGTAGGAGGCCAGGTATTTCTGTGCGTCGTGCTCGGTCAGTGCGGCTTCGCCGAGCATGTCGTAGGAATAGCGGAAACCTTTGGATTCGAAGCGGCTGGCATTGGCCAGGGCTTCGGCGATGGTTTCGCCGGTGACGAACTGCTCGCCCATCAGGCGCATGGCCATGTCGACGCCCTTGCGGATCATCGGCTCGCCGCTCTTGCCGATGATGCGGGTGAGCGAGGAGGTGAGGCCGGATTCGTTGTGCGTGGAGACCAGCTTGCCGGTCAGCAGCAGACCCCAGGTGGCGGCGTTGACGAACAGCGATGGGCTGTTGCCCAGGTGCGGCTGCCAGTTGCCGGTGCTGATCTTGTCGCGGATCAGGGCATCACGGGTGCCTTTGTCGGGGATGCGCAGCAGGGCTTCGGCCAGGCACATCAAGGCGACGCCTTCCTGGGACGACAGCGAGAATTCCTGCAGCAGGCCCTGAACGATACCGGCACGGCCACCGGCGCTCTTCTGGTTACGCAGTTTTTCGGCGAGGCCCGCGGCCATCTTGTTGGTGGCCTCTGCCAGCGGTGCGCTCAGGCGCGCCTGCTCCAGCAGCATCGGCACCACTTCCTGCTCGGGGCGGCGGTAGGCGGCGGTGATGGCCGAACGCAGCACCGATTGCGGCAGGATGCTTTCGGCAAACTCCAGGAAGCACTGGTGGCTGTGGTCTGGCTGCACTTCACCCGCATCGTCGGCGACGCTGTTGGCTTGACCGTTGAGTTCGGTCAGGGTGGCACCACCCTCGAGCTTCTCCAGGTAATTGAAGATCGCTTGCTTGATCAACCAGTGCGGCGTGCGGTCGATGGACTGCGCAGCGGCCTTGAGTCGCTCACGGGTCGGGTCGTCAAGTTTGACCCCAAGGGTGGTCGTCGCCATTTCTTATCCTCGTTATTGCCACGGGCGTGGCCTAAGCTAGTGTCAAGAGTATCTGTAGGACAATCCGGGTGCAACCAGGTGCAACCCGTTTTTTATCCGTAAAAGGTGCAACTCGTCTGGCGAAATTTCCTACAGGATGAATGCGTACTTATTAGGTGCGTTTTCTTATGAAAAACGCGGTTTTTGCTCCAAAAGGGAGCAAAAAAGGCATGAGTTCTGAAAAAGCACGGCCGGGTGCAACTTGCAAATGAAAAATGGTTGCACCTGCTTTGCGTTGTTGCATAGGATTCGCCGCCTGGGTGCAACCGTCTCGCTACGGGTGCGCATGAGATAAAAACAAACGCCAGGGCACACGCATGGGCAATCCACTAACGATCACTTTCGTGATCTACATCGCGGCAATGGTGCTGATCGGCTTCGCCGCCTATCGCTCCACCAACAACCTTTCCGACTACATTCTCGGCGGACGCAGCCTGGGTAGCGTGGTCACCGCGCTTTCCGCCGGTGCTTCCGACATGAGTGGCTGGCTGCTGATGGGCCTGCCGGGCGCCATCTACTTCTCCGGCTTGTCCGAAGCCTGGATCGCCATCGGCCTGACGGTCGGTGCCTACCTCAACTGGCTGTTCGTCGCCGGCCGCCTGCGCGTGCAGACCGAGCACAATGGCGATGCGCTGACCCTGCCGGACTACTTCTCCAGCCGCTTCGAAGACGCCAGCGGCCTGCTGCGGATCATCTCGGCCATCGTCATCCTGGTGTTCTTCACCATTTATTGCGCTTCCGGCATCGTTGCCGGTGCCCGTCTGTTCGAGAGCACCTTCGGCATGTCTTACGAGACCGCGCTGTGGGCAGGTGCTGCGGCGACCATCGCCTACACCTTCATCGGTGGTTTCCTGGCGGTCAGCTGGACCGACACCGTGCAAGCCTCGCTGATGATCTTCGCGCTTATCCTCACGCCGATCATCGTGCTGATCTCCACTGGCGGTATCGACACCACCTTCCTCGCCATCGAAGCGCAGAACCCTGCCAACTTCGACATGTTCAAGGGCGCGACCTTCATCGGCATCATCTCGCTGATGGGCTGGGGCCTGGGCTACTTCGGCCAGCCACACATCCTGGCGCGCTTCATGGCCGCGGATTCCGTCAAGTCGATCGCCAAGGCCCGTCGTATCTCCATGACCTGGATGATCCTGTGCCTGGCCGGTACCTGTGCCGTGGGCTTCTTCGGTATCGCCTACTTCTCGGCGCACCCCGAGCTGGCGGGCCCGGTCACCGAGAACCACGAGCGTGTGTTCATCGAGCTGGCAAAGATCCTGTTCAACCCGTGGGTTGCCGGTGTGCTGCTGTCGGCCATCCTGGCGGCGGTGATGAGCACCCTGAGCTGCCAGCTGCTGGTCTGCTCCAGTGCCTTGACCGAGGACTTCTACAAGGCCTTCCTGCGCAAGAATGCTTCCCAGGGTGAGCTGGTCTGGGTCGGTCGCCTGATGGTGCTGGCCGTGGCCCTGATCGCCATCGCCATGGCGGCCAATCCGGAAAACCGCGTGCTGGGCCTGGTGGCCTACGCCTGGGCCGGCTTCGGTGCCGCCTTCGGTCCGGTAGTGCTGATTTCGGTGCTGTGGAAGGGCATGACCCGCAACGGCGCGCTGGCCGGTATCGTGGTGGGGGCGCTGACGGTGATCCTGTGGAAGAACTTCGACACCCTCGGGCTGTACGAAATCATCCCGGGCTTCCTGTTCGCCAGTATCGCTATCGTGGTGGTGAGCAAGCTGGGCAGCCCGTCGCAAGCGATGGTGCAGCGCTTCGAAACGGCTGATGCGGCGTATCACGCCGACAAGTGATGCCTTGCGAGCCGGCGGCAGCGTCTGCCGTCGGCCGTATGCTGGGGTTACAGCGTGATCCCGAACTTCAGGCGGGTGGCTTCGAACGCCTTGTCTTCCCTTGGGCGGATCAGGGCGTCATAGTTTCCTGGGGCGCAGTCTTTCAGGGTGACTTCCCAGGTTTCATTGCCGGAGGAAGGCACTACCAGTTCATCGGTCTTGCCATTTGGCCTGGTCAGTTCCACGACGGCGCTGTACGGGATGTTGATGATGCCCAAGGTTCCGTGAAGCCTGACTGTCGTTCCGTTCTTGTCCAGCTGGATGGAAGCTTTCATTGCATGTACTCCTGGTTGAGTGGAGGCATGAGTGTCAATGCGTCGGGTAGATCGAGGGACCTGGAATTGATCCCATGCCCTGGCTGTCGACTGCCGTACCTGACGCCGTCTTCGTGACAAGGTAAACTTGCTGCCCCCGCAGGAGTTGCCATGAACTATCGTCACGCCTTCCACGCCGGCAACCACGCCGACGTCCTCAAGCACATCGTGCTGACCCGCCTCATCGCCCTGATGTCGCGCAAGGAGCAGCCGTTCGCCTATATCGACACTCACGCCGGCCTCGGTCTGTACGATCTGCAAGGCGATCAGGCGACCCGTACCGGTGAATACCTCGAAGGTGTCGCGCGCCTGTGGAACCGTGATGACCTGCCGGCGATGGCCGCCGACTACCTGCGTATCATCAAGCGCCTCAATGCCGATGGCGACCTGCGCTACTACCCGGGCTCGCCCGAGCTGGCCCGTCGCCTGATGCGTCAGCAGGACCGTGCGCTGCTGAACGAAAAGCACCCTGAAGACGGCCCGCTGCTCAAGGAGAACATGAAGAAGGACCCTCGTGTGGTGGTCCATCTGGGTGAGGGCTGGCATGTGCCGCGAGCGCTGCTGCCTGTACCGGAAAAGCGCGCGATCATGTTGATCGATCCACCCTTCGAACAGGCTGATGAGCTCAAGCGCTGCACCATCGCGATGAAGGAGGCGATCGGCCGCATGCGCCAGACCGTCGCGGCCATCTGGTACCCGATCAAGGATCAGCGCTCGCTGACCCGTTTCTACCAGGATCTGACCAGCACCGGCGCGCCCAAGCTGCTGCGTGTGGAGCTCTACGTGCATCACCAGGACAGCCCGCAAGGCCTCAATGGCTCGGGCCTGGCCATCGCCAACCCACCATGGGGTCTGGAGGATGAGCTCAAGGAGTTGCTGCCGTGGCTGGCCAAGGAGCTGGCGCAGACGGCGGGCAGCTACCGGATGGACTGGCTGATCGCTGAGTAAGCGGTTGCCTGCACTGACCCTATCGCCGGCAAGCCGGCTCCTACAGGTGCGGCGCTGTCCCTGTGGGAGCCGGCTTGCCGGCGATAGGGTCAGTTGGAATTGTTTGCGTTATAATCTCGCCCTTTAGCCGCCACCCGCCCACGAGGCCGCTGGCGCATCTCTACCGAATGAAGAGGCTAAACCCTTGGCATTGACGATTCTTGGCCTGTCCGGCGCCCTTAGCCATGACCCTTCCGCGGCCCTGTACATCGACGGCAAGCTGA
>Ga0160431_100477_pt1 | contig 16619 bp, 19 predicted proteins | sample HID1971K_E0MG_FD_108212 | JGI IMG/M metagenome (GOLD analysis project Ga0160431, IMG submission 108212) | Enriched millipede-associated microbial communities from UW Madison campus, WI, USA - HID1971K_E0 MG | ecosystem: Host-associated > Arthropoda: Insects > Digestive system > Unclassified ...
CAGCAGCAGGCCAGGCACTGAGTTCAAGGAAGGCAATCGCGCCCGGTGGCGCGGCCGGGCTTCAAACCCGGTTGGGGACGGCAGCCGTTCCCGGGCAGGTTCGACTCCCGCTGCCTTCCGCCATCTTTCGTGCGGGCCCTATCGCCGGCTTGCCGGCGACGAGGCCCGAGCCGTCACCCGTCAGGCCCGCTCTCCACACAGATCCAGCGCAAACCACCGCTCTGCCGCCTCGACATCCAACCCGGCCCCGAGCAGCGCGAACAACTTGCCCAGCGCCGCCTCACGGGTCATCCCGCCGCCACTGACCAACCCCGCAGCGCGAAGGCGATTGCCCGCCGCATAGGTATCGAACGCCACCGCCCCCTCCGGGCACTGGCTGATGGCAACCAGCATCACCCCGCGCTGGCGCGCGACGCGCAGTACATCGAGCAGCGCCTGGTCGTCCGACGGCCCGGTGCCGCTGCCATAGCACTCCAGCACCAAACCTTGCACGCCGGTGTCGAGCACCCCACGCAGGTGCTCGGCCTGCAGGCCCGGAAACACCGGCATCACGGCAAGATTGACCGTCTGGCGCGGCTGGCGATAACCCAAGGCCTCAGGCACTTCGCTGGCCCGCTCGCCTTCCCGATGGCGCGCGAGCGCGGCAAAGGCGTCGAACGCTTCGCTACGCAACTTTGACGCACGGCAGCCATGCAGCAACTGGCCGTGGAAGTACAACTGCACGCCATCTTCCAGGCCGCTTTCGAACTGTCGCAATGCCCCGCACAGGTTGTCCCAGGCATCGCTGCCCGGCGCCCCGGCCGGCAACATCGAGCCGGTCAGCAGCACCGGTACTGGCAGGCCCAGCAGCAGGAACGACAGCGCCGCGGCACTGTAGGCCAGGCTGTCGGTGCCATGTAGCACCAGCACGCCATCATGGCCCGCATCCACCGCTGCGACGATGGCATCGCGCATGGCCAGCCAGTTGTGCTGTTGCATGTTGGCGCTGTCCAGCAGCGGGTTCAGCTCCTGCAGCGTCCACTGCACGTGCGGTGCAGCGGCCATCCGAGCAAAGTGTTCGCGCATGCGCGCATCGAAGCCACCGGCCGGCGCCAGGCCTTCGGCGGTTTCGAGCATGCCGATGGTGCCTCCGGTATAGAGGACGAGAAGATTCTTGACTGCACGCATGGAGAGCATCCGTAGCGGTGAACGGAGGGGAAGCAGCCGCCCGCAGACGGGGCGGCTGGGAAGGGCAGGATATCAGCGTTGTGGCTGGGGTTGGCCGGCGGTGTTGGCAACGGCGCCTTCGACCTGCGGATTGGCAGGCCAGGCATTACGGTCCAGGTCCAGGTCAGCGAACTTGGCCGAGTCGAACACGGGCTGGGCGACGCCTGCCTTGCGTTGGTCATCGTAGTCGCGCATCACGCGCAGGCCGACCTTGAAGAGCATGGCCAGGGCAATCAGGTTGACGAAGGCCAGGCAGGTCATGGTGATGTCGGCAAAGGCGAACACGGTCGTCAGGTCCTGCATCGAACCCCACACCACCAGCGCCAGCACCAGGGCACGGAACACCATCAGCACCCCGCGGTTGCGGCTGAGGAACTGCAGGCTGTTCTCGCCCAGGTAGTAGTTGTAGAGGATGCAGGTAAAGACGAACAGCGACAGCGCCACGCTGACGAACAGGCGGCCCCAGTCACCGACCACGGCGGCCAGCGAGTTCTGGGTCAGTACTATGCCATCCCCTTCGAAGCCTGGGGTGTAGAAGCCCGACAGCAGGATCAGCAACGCGGTGCAGGTGCAGATCACGAAGGTGTCGAGGAACACGCTGAAAGCCTGGACCACGCCCTGGGCACCCGGGTGCTTCACGGCCGCCACGGCGGCGACGTTGGGCGCACTGCCAAGGCCGGCTTCGTTGGCGAACACGCCACGCTTCACGCCCATGACGATGGCGCTGCCGAGCAGGCCGCCGAATGCCGGGTCGAGGCCGAAGGCGCTCTTGAAGATGGTTTCCAGCATGGCCGGCACGTGCTCGATCTGGGTGCCGATCACATACAGGGTCACGCCGATGTACGCCAGGGTCTTGACCGGTACCAGCAGGTCCGACACCGCGGCGATACGCTTGATGCCGCCGAGGAAGGTGATGGCCAGCAGCACGGCCAGGACGATGCCGGAGTGACGTGGGTCGAAGGCAAAGGCGTTCTGCAGCGAGTGGGTCACGGTGTACGACTGCAGGCCGATGAAGGCGAAGCCGTAGGTGACCAGCAGCAGGATCGAGAACACCACAGCCATGCCTTTGAACTTCAGGCCATGCTGGATGTAGTACGCCGGGCCGCCACGGTACAGGCCATCGCCGTCGGCGCGCTTGTAGACTTGGGCCAGGGTGCATTCGAAGAAGCTGCTGGCCATGCCGACCAGGGCTGTGACCCACATCCAGAATACGGCGCCCGGGCCACCCAAGGTCACGGCGATGCCGACACCTGCGATGTTACCGGCGCCTACCCGGCCGGCAAGGCTCAGCATCAGGGCCTGGAAGGAGCTCAGCTGGCCTGCCTGGCCACGCAGCGATTCCTTGAACACGGTGAACATGTGGCCGAAGTGGCGGAACTGGACGAACCGCGAGCGGATGGTGAAGTAACCGCCGAGACCGACGATCAGCACGATGAGGAGTTTCCCCGAGAGGAAATCGTTGAGTGCTTCGAGCATTGGAAAATGACCTCGATTCTTATTCTTCGCATGGAAAGACCAGCGGACGGCAGGCGCACCGCTATTCGTTGGGGCGCATGGTTGGCCATGACAAGAGTGGTTACAATTTCGCGGGTTGCTCTGACTTGATGCGACTTGATGCTAGAATGGCGCCATTCGCGTCACTTGGATCCCGCCTCATGAGCGATCATTTCGCTACCAACCTCAAACTGGCGTGTAGTCACTACCGGTCTATCTCGGAAGTTTGCCGCCAGCTGTCGATCAACCGCGCGCAGTTCAACAAGTACCTGAGCGGGCAAAGCCGCCCGACGGCGTTCAACCTCAAGCGCATCGGCGATTTCTTTGGTGTCGAGGATTACGAGCTGAATTTACCGGCCGATCAGTTCGCCCGGCTGATCGGCGCCAGGGTGTCGGCGCTGGCGGACCAGCCGAGTGACCCGATCAGCGAGCTGTTCCGGCCTTTGCATGAACACGCCGGCAATCTGTCGCGCTATTGCGGTTACTACTTCGAGTATTCCAACTGCATGTCGGTACCCGGCACGATCCTGGTGTCGCTGGTGCACCTGTGGGAAGAGCGTGGCCGCTTCCTGTTCGAGCGCCAGGAACGCCAGGAGCGCTCCAGCGCCAACGACCAGCACGCCGAGGTGCGTTGCCGTTACCTAGGGGCGGCTTTCCAACTGCAGGACCGGGTATTTCTCATCGACTACGAGTCGCTGACCTTGAACGAGATGAGCCAGACCATCCTCATTCCCAGCTTCAAGAGCCGCATCACCCGCTTGAATGGCCTCAAGACCGGCGTCTCCAGTGGTGACCGGCGCAACCCGGCCTGTACCCGCGTGGTGTGGGAGTACCTGGGTGAAGAGATCAACCGCATCAATGCCTACCGGCAGGTCAGGCTGTACCGGCCGGATGATCCACGTATCGATGATGATGTGCGTGAGCGCTTGAGCGTGGGGCCGTTGCGTAACAGCTTGTTCGAGATCGAGTGACTTTCAAGAGGCTAGGACAAGGCGTCCAGACAACCACTGCCCCAAGGGATTGCCGGGGTCGAGCAGCAACTTGATGGCCATGATGCAGCAGACGCAGACCAGCAGTGGCTTGATGAGCCTTGGACCGAAGTGAACAGCGCAACGGGCTCCTAGCTGAGCGCCGGTGAAGGCCCCAAGTGCCATGGCCAGTGCTAGCGGCCAGATGATTGCACCGCTCAAGGAAAAGACCGAAAGCGCGCCCAGGTTGCAGGCGGCATTCAACAGCTTGCTGCTGGACACCGCCTGGAGCAGGTGTTGGCCCAGCAGAAACATGCAGGCGATCATGAAGAACGAGCCCACACCGGGCCCGAAAATCCCGTCGTAGAAACCGATGATCGGCGCCACGGCGATGCAGAAGAGGGCGAAGGAAATTCTGGCTATGCGCACTCGCTCGTTCGGCTTCGGGCTGAAGGCAAAATAAAGCGCTACCAGTATCAGCAGTACCGGTATGCACGCCTGGAGCACAGTCCGGGGCACGAAGCTGACCGACAAGGCGCCGGCTGCCCCGCCGAGGTAAGACATGGCAGCCATGGGAATGCCCCGCCTCCAGTCGATCATGCCTTTGCGGGCAAAGGCGGCAGTGGCGGATACCGTGGCCGAGGCGGCCTGGAACTTGTTGGTGGCGATGGCGGCCAAGGGCTCGATACCTGCCAGGAACAGTACCGGTAGGGTAATCAGCCCACCGCCGCCGGCAATGGCATCGAAAAAGCCCGCTGCCAGGGCAACCAGGGCGAGGGTGAGGATCAACATCCAGTCGAGTTCGATCATTGTGCGTTTTCCTTCTCAGCCACGGACCAGCAAAGGGTCTTCGGCAAGCACCAGAGGGGCTGCGAAGGGGGAATAGGCGAACTGGCGGATCAGTAGGCGCCGGTTGTCCCGAACGGTGTCGCGACCATGCATGGCGCGGCTGTTGTTGATCAGCAGTGCACAGTCCGGTTGCAGGACGAACATGAGTGGCGGCGTATCGTTGACGGCGCGTTGAAAGTTGTCGAAGGCCCGGGCAGCGGCGCTGCTCGCCTGGTCGTTGATCGCGAAGCGGTAGCTGTTGTAGCGCAGCGAGAAGCCGCCGTTGGCTTCGAATTGAAGCATCGAGACCGCTTGGCCGGCTGACCCCAGCCCTTCGGCGAAGCAGTCACTGCGCGTGAAATCGAATGATGCCGAAGTAAGCGCCAGTACATCGAGGTTGCTCAAGCGTTCGAGGATGTCCCGTACTGGAAACACACAGGTGTGTTCTGCTGCCGGGTTCCACCGCGCTGTGAGGATCAATGCGGAGGGCGCAGGAGAGTGATCGGTACTGGCGGTGGTCGAGCAGTTGTAGGGCGCTTCGGTGTGCGGTCCCAGGCGCAAGCCGGCATGGGAGCTCGTCTCGACGTCAGCGCCGGCGATTTCATCAGGCCGCGGAACGCTGCCACCTCCTTTGAAGTTGCCGACCAGGCGGATCTGTCTGCCCTCGTTGTCGATGTCGAAGGCGAAGGCGCGATGTTGCACCAACTCGAGCAGCAGTTGGTTACGCGATGCCAGGTACAGGCAGCGGGCACTATGCGCCAGGGCGGGAAGTTCGGGTAACTGCTCAGGTATCGGGTCATCATCAAGGCAATGCATCTGCTTGAACATGACTGCGCTGAGTTGGCCGTCGGCAAATTTCTGCAGAATGGTTTGCTGTTCCACGCTCAGGGTGCATTTGAGGCGTTCGGCTGATGTTCTGGCCAGAAGCGTTGCCCCTTTTGCTTCGGGGCCACCCGATTCAGCAATGGTCCGGCTGGTGATGGCCACGGCTTGACTCTGTGCCTGCGTGAAGTTCAGGTAGGCGACTTCTGGATGAACCATGCAACATTCCTTGTATCTGACGTTATCCCGTACAGGCGGAAAAGGGAGACCTTTTTGACCGGCTGGAGGGTGAGTCAGCTATTCAATGTGGTTACCTCAGGTCATGAAAGCCAGCCCCTTCCTTGATCGTTGTAGGAACTATCCACTTGATAGCTCTGCAGAGATCTCTCTGACCGTGGCTTGATCGTCCTCAGGTTGGACTTCCCCGCCCGGAAACCGCAAAATGACCCCTTTCCCTCATCAACCTGTTCGGATCTGCTGACTCTATGCGTATGCGCCTGATGCTGTTGGGTGGTGGCAATGCCCTCGGGCAAGCGCTGATTCGTCTCGGGGCCGAGGAGGGCATCGCATTCCTGGCACCGCGCCCGCCGGAAGGCGGCTGGGGGCCGGCCAGCCTGACGCAGCTGCTGGACGACAATCGCCCCAATGCCCTGGTCAACCTGGCCTACTATTTCGACTGGTTCCAGGCCGAGTCGGTCAGCGAGCAGCGCCTGGCCCAGCAGGAACGAGCGGTGGAGCGGCTGGCGGAGTTGTGCCAGCACCACCAGATCACCCTGGTGCAGCCCTCCAGCTACCGCGTGTTCGACGGCTCGCGGGCGACCGCCTACAGCGAGAAGGACGAACCGGTACCCTTGGGCCTGCGCGGCCAGGCGCTGTGGCGCATCGAGCAGAGTGTCCGGGCGGCCTGCCCGCAGCATGTGCTGTTGCGCTTCGGCTGGTTGCTGGACGAGAGCGTCGATGGCGCCCTGGGCCGTTTCCTGACCCGTGCCGAGCAGCCCCAGGAGCTGTTGCTGGCCGACGACCGGCGTGGCAATCCGACGCCGGTCGACGATGCCGCGCGGGTGATCCTGTCGGTGCTCAAGCAGCTCGACTGCAGCGCGCCGCTGTGGGGCACCTACCATTACGCGGGCAACGAGGCGACCACGCCGCTGGCATTGGGCCAAGCGATCCTTGCAGAGGCCGGGCAGTACCGCCAGCTGGCCGTTCAGGCGCCGAACGCCCAGGCCCATGCCGCCCGGCCCGATGCCAGCGAAGAACCGCAGAACGCGGTGCTGGCCTGCAAGAAGATACTTCACACCTTCGGCATCAAGCCGCGTGCCTGGCGCGCCGGTTTGCCGCCCCTACTGGACCGTTTCTACCGCCATGGCTGACGCCCCCATCCTGATCACCGGCGGCGCCGGCTTCATTGGCTCCCACCTGTGCGATGCGTTGCTGGACAAAGGCTACGCCGTGCGCGTGCTCGACGACCTCTCCACCGGCAAGCGCGACAACTTGCAGCTGGGCAACCCGCGGCTGGAACTGATCGAAGGGGATGTCGCCGACGCCAAGCTGGTCGAGCGCGTCGCGGCAGGCTGCAAGGCGGTCGTTCATCTGGCGGCGGTGGCTTCGGTGCAGGCGTCGGTCGATGACCCGGTCAAGACTCACCAGAGCAACTTCATCGGCACCCTGAACGTATGCGAAGCCATGCGTGTGCACGGCGTGCGCCGCGTGCTGTTCGCTTCCAGCGCTGCCGTGTATGGCAACAATGGCGAAGGCCAGTCGATTGCCGAAGACACGCCCAAGGCCCCCTTGACCCCGTATGCCGTGGACAAGCTGGCCAGCGAGCAGTACCTGGACTTCTACCGCCGCCAGCATGGCCTGGAGCCCGTGGTGTTCCGCTTCTTCAACATCTTCGGGCCGCGCCAGGATCCTTCTTCGCCCTATTCCGGGGTCATCAGCATCTTCAGCGAACGGGCTACCAAGGGCTTGCCGATCAGGGTGTTCGGAGATGGCGAACAGACCCGCGATTTCCTCTACGTGGGCGATCTGGTGCAGGTGATGGTGCAGGCGCTGGAGCAATCGCAGGTGGAGGAAGGTGCGGTGAACATAGGCCTGAACCAGGCGACTTCGCTGAACCAGTTGCTCAAGGCGCTGGAGCAGGTAGTGGGCAGCTTGCCTGCGGTAAGCCATGGCCCGGCGCGCTCGGGTGACATCCGCCATTCGCGGGCGGATAACCAGCGCTTGCTGGCGCGCTTCGATTTCCCCGAGCCGACCTCGATGGTCGAGGGCTTGGCGCGCCTGCTCGGCAAGGCGTGATTCACCAGGGGCAGCCTTACGGCCTGTAGCCCAAAACAGAAAGGGCGGCCGAAGCCGCCCTGCAGTGTTTCAGGTCAGAACTTGTAGCCCAGACCTACCATGTAGACCCACGGGTCGACATCCACGTTGACCTTGGTCTTGCTGTAGCCCAGTGCAGTCGGGCCGTCGACGCTGGCCTTGGTGTCGATGTCGACGTACCAGACCGAGGCGTTGAACAGAATGTTGTCGGTAATCATGTAGTCCATGCCCAACTGGCCGGAGATACCGACCGAGTCCTGCAGTTCGAGGTTGCTGAAGCCTTGCTGCTTGCGCTCGCTGGTCAGGTCTTCATCGAAGAACAGGGTGTAGTTGATACCGATACCGGCATACGGCTGGAAGCGCGAATTCGGATCCATCGGGTAGTACTGCAGGGACAGGGTCGGAGGCAGTTGTTTGACGTCCGCCAGCTTGCCATCCAGCCCGCCGCCCAGGCCCTTGACGCCTACTTCGTGCTGGAACGGCGTGGCCGCCAGCAGCTCGATGCCGACATGGTCGGTGAGCATGTAGGCGAAGGTCAGGCCCAGTTGGGTGTCGCTGTCCAGAGTAGCCTTGGTGCCCGACACCTTGTTGCCGTCGAACTTCAGATCGCCGCTGTTTTCGTTCGGGGCAGTGGTGATGGCACCCGCGCGCAGGATCATGTCACCCGCCTTATGGGCGTGGGCAACAGGGGCGACGAGCGCAAGGGCCGCAAGCGAGGCGCCGAGCAAAGACTTGTTCATGGAAGCTCCGAAAGGACGTTATTAATTGAGTAATCCAATGTTACGGAGCTGGATGCACAGAAAGTTTGACCCAGCTCAAAGAAGCGTACTCACGAATTCGAAACAGTTCTCACTTCAGCACATAAGCGTAGATCTTTTCCGCGTCCATCTGGTAACCGGCGTCGGCCAATTCACTGCGAGAGGCTCTGACACGCAGCTTTCCTTCGATCCAGTAAGGCTGGTAGAGGTCTTCCACACGCACGCCCATTTCGCTGGATATGTGCACGATCTGGTTGGCGGGCGGTGGCGGCACATGGATGCACGCGCCGTAGTAGGGCACCAGCAGGAATTCGGTGGTACGGCCTTCCTCGCTGACTTCCAGCGGCACGATGTAGCCCGGTAGTTTGATTTGCTGGCCGTCCAGTGCCTGGACCACTGGCGCGTCAGGCGCTTGCTGGTGCGCGGCAGGTGCCGACTCGGCGGAAAGGGCATCGCTCAACTGCGACATGTCGTGCAGCGGGGTCAATTGTGGTGGGATGACGGGAGCTCCCTCGGGGATCAGCGCAGGCCAGTCCAGTTCGCGGGGTTCGGCTGCCCAGAGGGGCATTGCCAGCACCAGCAGCATCCATAACACCGGCGCAACCCTTGTGGGAGCCGGCTTGCCGGCGATGAGGCCAGTAAGTCTGTCGATCATGGTCAGCCCTCAGAGGTGGATCGACAAGCCATCGGCCAGTGACTGCCGATAGGCTCGCCAGGCCGGCACGCTGCCCATCAGCAAGGCTGCGCCCAGGATGATCGCCAGCAAGGTCCATTCATGCGCACTTGGCCAGGCCAGAGGCAGGTACAAGCCATAGTTGGCCTGCACATAGCCTTGCGCCAGGGCGATCCCTGCATACAGCAGCCCAAGCCCCGCGGCGATGCCGGCAACCGCCAGTGCCAATGCTTCTAGCACCAGCAACCCGGCGATATGCCAAGGTCGAGCCCCAACCGAACGCAAGATCGCCATCTCCCGGCGCCGCTCGTTGAGGCTGGTGAGAATGGCCGTGAGCATGCCGATCAAGCCGGTCAGCACCACGAACAGCGACACCACGAACAGCGCCTGCTCGGCCGTGCCCATCAGGCTCCACAGCTCCTGCAGCGCCACCCCAGGCAGGATCGCCAGCAATGGCTCGTTGCGGTATTCGTTGATTTCGCGTTGCACGCTGAAGGTTGCGATCTTGCTGTTCAGGCCGAGCATGAACGCGGTGATGGCGGCCGGTTGCAGGTCCATGGTGCGGGCCTGTTCGGCGCTGATGCGCCCGGCGCCACGGGCCGGCACGCCGTTGTGCCAGTCGATGTGGATGGCTTCCATTCCTCCGAGGCTGATATGCAGGGTGCGGTCGACGGGCGTGCCGGTGCGCGCGAGTACACCGACCACGGTAAACGGCTTGTCGTCATGCTTGACCAGGCTGATCGCGGCCACGCCATGGGCCAGCACCAGCTTGTCGCCAAGCCTGTAGTGCAGCGCCTCGGCCACCTCGGCCCCGAGCACGACTTCGAACGGGTCATTGGCGAAGGCGCGGCCCTGGCTCAGCGCCAGGTGCTGCCGGCGGCCGTACTGGTAATGGCTGAAGTAGTCGCCGGTGGTGCCCATCACCCGGTAGCCGCGGTGCGAATCGCCCAGCGAGATCGGGATCGCCCACTTCACCCGTGGGTCCTGGGCGTAGTGTTGATAGCTGTCCCAGCGGATGTTGTTGGTGGCATTGCCGATGCGGAACACCGAGTACAGCAGCAGGTTGACCGAACCCGAGCGGGCGCCAACGATCAGGTCGGTGCCGCTGATGGTGCTGGCGAAGCTGGCGCGCGCCTCGGTGCGCACGCGCTCGACGGCCAGCAGCAGGCACACCGACAGGGCGATGGCAAAGGCCGTGAGGACGGCCGTGAAACGTCGGTTGGCCAGGCTGGCCAGGGCAAGGCGAAGCAGGTACATCAGGCCTCCCGGGGCTTGGCGGCGCGGTTGAGCTCGGCCAGCGACAGATGGCGGTCGAACAGTGGCGCGAGGCTCTGGTCATGGCTGACGAACAGCAGGCTGGAGCCAGCCGCCCGGCATTCGGCGAACAGCAGGCGGATGAAGGTTTCGCGGGTGTCGGCGTCCAGCGCCGAAGTCGGCTCGTCGGCGATGACCAGCTCGGGCTGGCCGATCAGGGCGCGGGCAGCGGCGACTCGCTGCTGTTGGCCGATCGACAGGCTGTCGGCGCGCCGTGCGAGCAGCAGCGGGTCGTCCAGGCCCAGGTGGGCAAGCAGCAACGTGGCGGCCTGGTGCACACTGCCATGCCGTTGCCGCGCACGCTCGGCGCGGCTGCGCGAGAAGCGGCAGGGCAGCTCGACGTTTTCACGCACCGACAGGAACGGCAGCAGGTTGAACTGCTGGAAGATGTAGCCGGTATGGTCGACCCGGAAGCGGTCACGCGCCCCTTGCCCCAGGTTGGCCAAGTCCTGCCCGAGCAAGCGGATGCGGCCCTTGCCCGGCAGGTTGACCCCGCCGAGCAGGCCCAGCAGCGTGGTCTTGCCGCTGCCACTGGGGCCCTTGAGGAACAAGGATTCGCCGGCCTCCAGGCGCAGCGCAGGGATGTCCAGCAGCGGGCTCTGGCCCGGCCAGGCGAACACCAGGTCATGCAGTTCGATCAACGGCTGGCGCATTCAGAAAGCGACCACGGCCTTGGCCGGCGAGGTTTCCAGGCCTTTCTGCCCGTTCGGGCCGATCAGTTGCACGTTGATCTTCTGCGTGGCGGGGAAGGCCTTGAACAATGGCGAGAGGTCGATCTGGGTGAGCTTCTCGGGCGTTGCGCAGTTCAGCTGGTAGTGAGCACCGATATCGCTGTGCTGATGGTCGTGTTCGTGTTCGTGTTCGTGTTCATCGTCGTCGTCATCGGACTTTGCCGCGTCACCGAACAGTGGGCTTTGCAGCTCCTGGGCGTCTTGCTTGCAGCCTGCGGCAGCGGCCAGGCCGAACAGCTTCAGCGGCTGCTCGAGTTGCTGGCGCACGGCGGCCACCTTGGCCTTGTCGGCGTCGCTGGTGGCGGCATGTTCGAAGCCGACCAGGTTCATCGCCGGGCTGTCCAGTTCCAGTTCCAGGGTGTTGCCGTCGAGCACGGCGTTGAGCTTGGCTACCCCGTGTTCGTGGGCGCCGAGAGTGCCGTGGACATGATCGTGGTCTTCGTGGGCATTGGCCGCGGAGAAAGGCAGCAGGGCGATGGGCAGGGCGAGCAGCAGGTGACGCATGAACGACTCCAGGGCGGGCTGGTAAGGATTTGGTAATGTTATAACAATTTTTCCTGGCCTCGCCAGCGCTGTGGTACAGGTTTCATGTTGCGGTAGCATGGAGGCATCGAACTGAGCTCAGGGAACCCATCGTGAGAATTCGTGGACAGATTGGTGATTGGCCGGTGGATCTGACCATCGAGCTGGAGCCGGCGGAGTGGGCGCAGCTGGGGCGGCAGATCGCAGCGCCGGTGACGGGTGACGCTGTGCCGACGGCTACGGCGCCGCCGCGTCAGGATGACGGGCAGTGGCTGGCGGCGCGCGACGTGTTGCGCCAGGCAGGGCGGATGGATGGCCCGCAGCTGCTCGACCGGCTCGAAGGGCTGACGGGGAGTACGGCGGCGGGCAAGCGGCTGCTGGTGCGGTTGCGGCACAGCAGTGACGTGAAGGTGGAAAGTGGCGCGGATGCGCCGGTGTATCACTGGATCGGGTGAGGGTGCCTGGACCGGCCCTATCGCCGGCTTGCCGGCGATGAGGTCAGTACTGATCAGAACAGGGCGGCAGACAGCTTGCGACGGTACACACCCACCAACGGGTGATCGCCACCCAGCAACTCGAACACCTGCAGCATCGCCTTCTGCGGCAACCCGTTTTCATACCCGCGGTTACGCTGGAACAGCTTCAACAGCCCGTCCAGCGCCGCCTCGTATTGCTGGCGTGCCAACTGCTGAATGCTCAGCTGATAAGCCGCCTCGTCATCCTGCGGGTTCTGCGCCAGGCGGCTCTTGAGCTCGGCGACTTCTGGCAAGCTGTCGGCCTGACGCAGGAAGGTCAGCTGCGCCTTGGCACCGGCGAGGGCGGCCTTGTGTTCGTCGGTCTTGACCGCGTCCAGCACCACCTGGGCCTCGCCCAGTTCACCACGCTCGGCGAGGCAGCGGGCATACAGGATCAACCCTTCGGCATTGCTGTTGTCGTCGCTCAACAGCTGCTGCAGCGTGGCTTCTGCCTCGGCGAAGCGGCTTTCGGCGAACAGCGCCTTGGCCTGCTCCAGTGGCGACGCGGCGGGGGCGGCGGGCATCTGCACATGCGGCTCGAGCATGGCACGGATCGCCGATTCAGGCTGGGCACCGGCAAAACCGTCGACTGGCTGGCCATCCTTGAACAGCACCACGGTCGGCAGGCTGCGAATGCCGAACTGGGCAACCACCTGCTGCTCGACGTCGCAGTTGATCTTGGCCAGCAGCAGTTCGCCCTGGTAGCCCTCGGCAATCTTCGCCAGCAGCGGCATCAGCGCCTTGCACGGCGCACACCATTCGGCCCAGAAGTCCACCAGGACCGGCTTGTGGAAGGAGTTCTCGATCACCAGCTGCTGGAAGGTGGCATCGGTGGCATCGAAGATGTAAGGCGTGTCTTGGGTCATCGCGACTCTCGCAAACTCGTGTATGGCACCACTATAAGGTCTCGCGACTGGCGTGGTACAGGCTGACCCGGCGGAATTCGTGCGGTTCGGCCAGGTCCGGCAAGGTCAGAGCCTCGAGCACGCCCAGTTGCCGGTACAGCGGGTGGCTGAAATCGCGTACCCGCGAGTCGGCCACCAACGCCTGGCGGCCACGGCTGAGAAAGGCATCGAGCAACGGCAGGTTGGCGCGGTCGTAGAGCACATCGGCGACCAGGATCAAGTCGAAACGGTCCTCCTCGGCGAAGAAGTCGTCGCTGTAGCCAAGCGTCACGCCGTTGAGCTGGGCATTGGCGCGACAGGCGTGCAGGGCCAGCGGGTCAAGGTCGCAGGCCACGACTTCCAGGGCGCCGGCACGGGCGGCAGCGATGCCGGCAATGCCCGAGCCGGCACCAAAGTCCAGCACGCGTTTGCCGGCGACCCATTCGGGGTGAGCGGCCAGGTAGCGGGCCATGGCCAGGCCGCTGGCCCAGCAGAAGCTCCAGTAGGGCGGTTCCTCGAGAATGCGCCGGGTTTCTTCGCTGCTGAAGGCGCGGTCCATGTTCTGGTCGTCGACCAGCCAGAGCTTGAGCTCGCATTCGGGCAGATCGCTGACTACCAGGCGCGCTTCGCCGATCAGGCCGCTCAGGGCCTGCTGCAGAGCCAGCGGCGCCACTTACGGTGCCTTCTCGAAACGCAGTGGGCCGGTGGCCTGGTTCTGCGCCTGGACGATGCGCACCGGCGGCAGGTGCATGATCAGCTGGCCCGAGCTGCTGGCGCGGCCACGTAGCTCGACCCGTGCCCCGGCAGGGAAGGCCTCGGGGTTGAAGCGCAATTGGTAGGGCAGGTCCTGGCCGGTGCCGGTCAGCGTGCTGCTGGCCAGCAACTGCTGCGGCCGGTCGCGCTCGTCGATGACCAGCAGCGCCAGCTCCACATCGGCACCGGCCGGAATGTTCAGCAAGGTGCCGCTCAGTTCACGCTGGTAGGCTGGCAACGGGCCCAGTGGCTGGGGCTTCTTCGCTACCTTGGCAGGTGCTGGCGCGGGTACTTGTTCGGTCTTGGGCTGGTCGCTGCCGCAGGCAGCGAGCAGGGCGGTGCAGCACAGCACGGCGAGCACGCGAAAATGCATTGGGAAGTCCTTGGCGGGCAGAATTGCATGGATGTTAACCCCTTTGGCTTGTCTTGCCAGTGCAATGCGCTACCATGGCCCTCCCTTTTTTTGTTGCCTGCCACCATGCACTGTCCCTTTTGCGGTGCCAACGACACCAAGGTCATCGACTCGCGTCTGGTCGCCGAGGGCGAGCAAGTGCGCCGCCGTCGCGAGTGCGTGGCGTGCGGCGAGCGTTTCACCACCTTCGAAACCGCCGAGCTGGTGCTGCCCCGGCTGATCAAGCAGGACGGCACGCGCCAGCCCTTCGATGAAGACAAGCTGCGAGCCGGCATGCAGCGCGCGCTGGAGAAGCGCCCGGTCAGCGTCGAGCGCCTTGAAGCGGCGCTGGCGCACATCAAGAGCCGCCTGCGCGCGACAGGCGAGCGCGAGGTCAAGTCGCTGGTGGTCGGCGAGCTGGTGATGGCCGAGCTGCGCAAGCTCGATGAAGTGGCCTACATCCGCTTCGCTTCGGTTTACCGGCGCTTCCAGGACCTCGACGAATTCCGTGAAGAAATCGACCGCCTGGCCCGGGAGCCGGCTAAAGAGTGAACATGCCGAGCCAGACCGCGATCCTCGACGCCCACTACATGGCCCGTGCCCTCGAGCTGGCGCGCAAGGGTGTGTACACCACCCACCCCAACCCGCGCGTGGGTTGTGTGATCGTGCGCGATGGCGAGGTGGTCGGCGAGGGCTGGCATGAGCGCGCCGGCGAACCGCATGCCGAGGTGCATGCGCTGCGCCAGGCGGGTGAACGCGCCCGCGGTGCCTGTGCCTACGTGACCCTTGAACCGTGCAGCCACCATGGCCGCACGCCGCCGTGCGCCGCGGCGTTGGTCAAGGCGGGTGTGGCGCGAGTGGTCGCCGCCATGCAGGACCCCAATCCGCAAGTTGCCGGGCAAGGCCTGCGGCGCCTGGCCGAGGCCGGCATCGAGGTCGCCAGCGGCGTGCTCGAAGCCGAGGCCCGTGCCCTCAACCCTGGCTTTCTCAAGCGCATGGAACACGGCGTGCCGTTCGTCCGCGCCAAGCTGGCGATGAGCCTGGATGGCCGCACAGCCATGGCCAGCGGCGAAAGCCAGTGGATCACCGGCCCTGCCGCCCGCTCTGCGGTGCAGCGCCTGCGCGCCCGTTCCAGCGTGGTGCTGACCAGCGCCGCCAGCGTACTGGCCGACAATGCGCGGATGACCGTGCGTGGCGCCGAACTGGGCCTGGATGCCGAGACTACCGCCCTGGCGCTGAGCCGCCCGCCATTGCGCGTACTGGTCGACGGCCGCCTGCGCCTGCCGCTGGACGCCCCGTTCTTTCAGGCCGGCCCGGCGCTGGTGGTGACCGCCTGCAACGATGACTCGCGTTACGCCGAAGCTGGCCACGAACTGCTGAGCCTGCCCGGCAGCGACGGGCAGGTCGACCTGCCTGCTCTGCTGCAGGCGCTGGCGGCCCGCGGCGTCAACGAAATCCTGCTGGAGGCTGGCGCCGGCCTGGTCGGCGCCTTCGCCTGCCAGGGCATGATCGACGAATACCAGCTGTTCGTCGCCGGCACCTTCCTCGGCTCCCAGGCCCGCCCGCTGCTGGACTGGCCTCTGGCGAAAATGAGCGAAGCACCCCGGCTGAAAATCACCGAAATGCGTGCAGTGGGCGATGACTGGCGGGTCACGGCCATCCCTCTGCCGGTACCCGGCGTATAATGCCGGGCTTGCCCCGCGCAACCCGTTTCTGAGGAAGACCCCATGTTCACCGGCATCATCGAATCCATCGGCACCATCGGCAGCATGACCCCCAAGGGCGGCGACGTGCGCGTGTATGTCGAGACCGGCAAGCTCGACCTGGGTGACGTCAAGCTCGGCGACAGCATTGCCGTCAACGGCGTGTGTCTGACCGCGGTCGAACTGCCGGGCAATGGCTTCTGGGCCGACGTCAGCGTCGAGACCCTCAAGCGCACCGCCTTCATCGACCTCAAGAGCGGCAGCAAGGTCAACCTGGAAAAGGCTCTGACCCCGACCACCCGCCTGGGCGGCCACCTGGTCAGTGGCCATGTCGACGGCGTCGGCGAAATCATCTCGCGCAGCGATAACGCCCGCGCCATCCAGTTCCGCGTGCGTGCGCCCAAGGAGCTGGCCAAGTACATCGCCCACAAGGGTTCGATCACCGTCGACGGCACCAGCCTGACGGTCAATGAGGTCAATGGCGCTGAGTTCGAGCTGACCATCGTCCCGCACACCCTGTCCGAAACCATCATGGCCGACTACCGCGCAGGGCGTCGGGTAAACCTTGAGGTCGACCTGCTGGCCCGTTACCTGGAGCGCTTGCTGCTGGGTGACAAGGCCGCCGAACCGAGCAAGGGCAGTGGCATCACCGAAAGCTTCCTGGCCGCCAACGGCTTCTTGAAATCCTGATTGAGAAGGGGGTGCCGCGTGGCGCTCAACAGCATCGAAGAACTGGTCGAAGAC
>Ga0160431_100478_pt1 | contig 16609 bp, 13 predicted proteins | sample HID1971K_E0MG_FD_108212 | JGI IMG/M metagenome (GOLD analysis project Ga0160431, IMG submission 108212) | Enriched millipede-associated microbial communities from UW Madison campus, WI, USA - HID1971K_E0 MG | ecosystem: Host-associated > Arthropoda: Insects > Digestive system > Unclassified ...
GGACGATACCGCCAGCGGTTTTCGATTCTTCTTCGCTGCGACGGATGACTACGCGGTCATGCAGAGGACGAAGCTTCATTGTCGATCTCTCCCAAATTGTGGTTTTCATCGGCCGGTATCGACCGGCGGGTTGATTCGGTCCGGCGTTGCCGGGGGTGGCCCGCCGTGTGCGAACCACCTGTGTCATGTCTGGTGTTGCCACCAGAAACCTTGCGGTGACCACATACATGAGGCCGGCATATTCAATTACAAGGGCTTGGCATGGAAAATTTTTCACTGCCTGGAAAAGGCTGGGGCCGCTTAGCGGCCCCAGGGTATTCACTTGTCGCGGCGCTCGTACTCGCCTTCGATCACATTGGGCCGGTGGCCGCTGTCGCGTGGCTGCGCCTGGAACGGGTCATCCTGAAACGCCCGCTGGCGCATGGCCTGTGCTTCGGCACGCTGACGCAACTTGCGCGCGGCCAGATGGCGGGTGAACGGCAGCAGGCAAAGCACGCCCAGCACGTCGCTGATGAAGCCCGGCAGCAGCAGCAGGCCACCGCCGACCGCCAGCATCAGGCCCTGGAACATGTCCTCGGCGGGCAGTTCGCCACGCTGCAGGCTTTCGCGGGCACGCAGGGCCGTGGCCAGGCCGGCCACGCGCATTACCAGCACACCCAGGGCGGAGCCGGCGATGATCAGCAGCAGCGCCGGGAAGAACCCGATGGCCGCACTGACCTTGACGAAGACGAACAGCTCCAGCACAGGGAAAAGGAGAAACAGCAGTAGAAAAGCACGCATCAAAGCAATCCTCGATGGAAGACAACCTTCCTGTAAGACCATCACATGGATGCGTGCATTCGCATTTTCAAGCTTCGACTTCAGTCGCACTCGGCCATTGGTCGGCGCGCGCCAGCAAAACCAGGGCTTCGCGAACTTGTGTCGGCGTATTGCAAATAGCTGGGAAGGGCAACCAGTAGACACCTTGGCCGATACGCAGGTGCATGCCTTCGCTGTCGATGCCGACCATCTGCGCCGGCGCGATGCGCGGCAGTTCGCTCAACTCGACGTAGTGGGCAATGGCATTGGCGTGATCGCTGTTCATGTGTTCGATCATGCTGGCTTCGGCCTTGCCCGCAAACGGATTGGCCAGGGTCACCTGGTCGAGCCAGTGGATCGCGCCGAAGCCGCCGATGTAGCGATGACGTACCGGCTGCAACACCCAGAAGTCGAAGTCGTGGGCCTTGTGGTAGTTGGCCGCATCGGGGAAATAACGGTAGTAGCGCTCGGCCGCCGCCTCGACAGCGGCTTCATCGACCAGCTTGTGCGCCTCGGCCATCACGGTGAGACGACCGACGGCCTGCACGTCCTCGGCTTCGCGCTCACCCACCAGCAGCGAGCACTTGGGGTCTTTCTGCAGGTTGTGGGTGTGCTGGGCGATGCGGCTGATAAGGATCAGCGGGTTGCCGTCGGCATCGAGGCAGTACGGCACCACGGAGCCGAACGGGAAGCCGGGCATGGACTTGGAGTGGGTCGAGAGCACGCCGCGGTATTCCTTGAGCAGCAGTTCCCGGGCGGGGCGGATGGCGGTGGTACTCACTGAGGGCGCTCCTGGCGGCGGAATGGATGGGTGACAAGATAAGCATTATCACCCACCACTGCCACTGCTGGCGCAGCCGCCGCCCTTCTTTACCAGGTCACGCCGAAGCCGGCGGTATAGCGGGCCTTGTCCAGGTCGCTTTCGGGTGTGCCGCTGATGATGTCCTTTTCCGCCTTGAGGTTCAGCGAAGCCCATTCGGTGACCTTGTAGCGCAGCCCCACCTCGGCATCGAGGGAGTAGTTGGCCACGCCTCCCAGCGGCTTGGCGAGCTCGCCGTTGGTGAACAACTGGACTTTCTTGCCGATCAGGTAGCGGGTGTAGTCCCACTTGACGGCCGCCGAATAGAAGTTGTCCTTGGCGCCATCCCGGTACTCGAAGTCGGTGCGGTTGATCAGCGAACCGAGCGAGAACGCGCCCAGTTCGTCATCCCAGAACTGGTAGCCAGGGCCGGTACCCACGGTACGCTGGCGCGCCAGGTCTTCGATATGGTCGCGCTTGTACTCGAGCCGCCCCTGCCAGAACCACTTCTCGGTGATGAAGCGGTCGAGCGCATATTCGGCGCTCCAGTTGTTGGTGGTGGTTTCGTCGTTCTTGGACTCGCGGTTGTATTCGCCCTCGGCATTGTGCCGCCAGCGGCCATGCCGGGCAGTGGTCTTGAAATCGATGTCGTAGTCATCGCTGTCGCTTTCAGCGCGCTGGTAGTCCATCGCCACGTCGACATTGCCCTTCCAGATCATGTCCTCGACCACAGGCTTGGGCTTCATGATCTGCTGGATGCTGGCCAGCTCGACGGTCTTGGGTGCATCGCCGTTGGCCAGCGTCACCTTGCCCGCCTCGGCCGCCTTCAGGGACTTGGCCCTCTCGCCGTTATAGGCGTCCTGCTTGACCAGCAGTTCCTGGTCGCTCTCCAAGGTCTGAACCTGTTTCCAGTCCAGCGAGATCGAACCACCGTATGGGGTTTCCAGAAGCAGTTTGCCACCGTCGAACACCCGGATCTTGCCGCTCAGGCGATCGCCGTTCTTCATCCAGACGGTGTCGGCGAAAGCGGGGGTGGCGCACAGGCTGGCGGTCAACAGGCACAACAAGGATCTAGAATACATAAGTGGACTACGGGTTCGATTCGACGAAAAAAGCCGGGCATTATCCAGATGCCGACGACCAGAGCAAGGAAAGACCGACCAGCATGCCATCGAGTTCAACGCTGATTTGCCGCGACCACTCGTCCGGTTTCACTCCAGGCCAGGGCTGCTCTGATGTCTGAGCGATACGAGCATGCCCTGGAAACGCCCGAAGCCCGACGAACGGCCCTGTATTCAGTGCTCGGCCAAGTGCCTGAGGGCAAGGTCGTCAGCTACGGGCAACTCGCCGAACTGGCAGGGCTTGGCCGCGCGGCACGATGGGTCGGCCGTACCCTCGGCCAATTGCCCGGCGACACCCGCCTGCCGTGGCACCGGGTACTCGGCGCGGCTGGGCGCCTGAGCCTGGCACTGGGTACACCTGCGGGCGATGAACAGCGGGCACGACTACGTGCAGAGGGCGTGAATGTAACCAATAATCGGGTGGATATGACGCGCCATGGCTGGCGCCCAATGGAGCACAGCGGTTAGAGTGCGCGCTTTGTTTTCGCAAATTTGAGGCAGATGTTGGCCCATGCCCCGTAAAACCTGGCGCGCTGCGCTTGCCGCCTATGCCAGCCCGTCAACCCTGGTACTTCTGCTGCTGGGCTTCGCCGCCGGCCTGCCCTACATGCTGGTGTTTTCGACCCTTTCAGTGTGGTTGCGAGAAGCGGGCGTGGCCCGTGAGACCATTGGTTATGCCAGCCTGATTGGCCTGGCCTATGCCTTCAAATGGGTATGGTCGCCCCTGCTCGACCAATGGCGCCTGCCACTGCTGGGCGGTCTTGGTCGCCGCCGTTCGTGGCTGTTGCTTTCGCAGTCGTTGGTGGTGATCGGCCTGGTCGGCATGAGCCTGTGCGACCCGCAGCAACACCTGTCGTGGCTGATCGCCCTGGCCGTGCTCGTGGCCTTCGCCTCGGCCACGCAGGACATCGCGGTCGATGCCTATCGCCTGGAGATCGCCGACGATCAGCGCCAGGCGGCACTGGCTGCCAGCTACATGGCCGGTTACCGGATCGCCGCCCTGCTCGCCACCGCCGGCGCGCTGTTCTTCGCCGAATGGTTCGGCTCGACCGGTTTCAGCTATCTGCACAAGGCCTGGGCAGGCACCTATGTGCTGTTCGGTGTGCTGATGCTGCCTGCGGTGTTCACCACCCTGATCATGCGTGAGCCACCGGTGCCGATGCGCACCCAGTTGTCGGCAGCGCGCTATGGCCTGGTACATCAGATGGCCTCGGTTTTCGTGCTGATCATCCTGCTGGTATCGGTGCCCGCCAGCTTCACCCAGATGTTCAACACCGGCTGGTCCAGCGTCATTTCCGGCGACGCCAGTCCGCTTGACCTGCTGCTCGAAGACCGTGCGTTCCTGCGCCTGATCCTCTACGTGCTGCTGAGCTGGGCATGCTTGTCGAGCTTGGGCCGACGCGGCCTGGCACCGGTGCTGACGCCGGTCAACGACTTCATCGCCCGCTACCGCTGGCAGGCCCTGCTGCTGCTCGGACTGATCGCGACCTATCGCATGTCGGACACGGTGATGGGTGTGATGGCCAACGTGTTCTACATCGACATGGGCTTCACCAAGGACCAGATCGCCAGCGTCAGCAAGATCTTCGGCCTGATCATGACCCTGGTCGGCGCAGGTATCGGCGGCCTGCTGATCGTGCGCTTCGGCATCCTGCCGATCCTGTTCATCGGCGGTGTGGCCTCGGCGGCGACCAACATCCTGTTCCTGATGCTGGCCGACATGGGGCCGAACCTGGAAATGCTGGTGGTGACCATCTCCCTCGACAACTTCAGTTCAGGGCTGGCCACCTCGGCCTTCGTCGCCTACCTGTCGAGCCTGACCAACCTCAAGTTCTCGGCCACGCAATATGCGCTGCTGAGCTCGATCATGCTGCTGTTGCCGCGCCTGATCGGTGGTTATTCGGGGGTGATGGTGGAGAAGTTCGGTTATCACGACTTCTTCCTGATTACCGCCCTGCTGGGTGTGCCGACGCTGATTCTGATTGCCTTGCACTGGCGTCAGGAGGTTGGGCGAGGCAAACAGATACCCGTGGAAAGTTCGGCGGCCGAGCGGCCCTGAAGCCGCGCTGCTGACTGCACGGGCCCTATCGCCGGCAAGCCGGCTCCCACAGGGATTTCACATGCCTTGAGTGCTGTGGGATACCTGTGGGAGCCGGCTTGCCGGCGATAGGGCCCGTGCGGCCACTACTGCGCCACAGCCCCTTCCCCAGACCGCCCACCCACCACGAACCACAGCGGCCACAGGGCGAGCGCCCCGGCCACACCCGCCGCCACGGCAAAGTGCAACAGGCTGGCCCCCGCCCCGATCATCGCCATCACCGCTCCGCCAAGCCCCAGCAAGGCGATGGTGATCATCCCCAACATGGCCGACACCAGCCCTTTGCTCTGCTCGCTGGAGAACAGCGTCATGCGGTACAGCACCGCATTGGCCACACCCAGGCCCAACGCATACAGCGACATGCCCGCCACTACACTGGTCACCGACGGCCAGTACCACGTCGCCAACACCAGCAGGCCCAGACCTGCGAGGTAAGGCCACAGGGCCCCGCGTACCAGCGTCGCCAGCGGGTAGCGATCGGCAATGCGGTTGATGATCAGGTTGCCGAGGATCAGCCCGCCGAACACGGGCAACTGCCACAGCGCATATGCCATCGTGGTGAGGCCTTCATCGTGAATCAGCAACACCGGCGACAGGCCGATCCAGCCGATCAGCGGCAGGCCAACCAGGCCGAGTGCCGCACTACCGGCGACGAACTTGCGGTTGGTCAGCAGCTGGCCGTAACCGGCGAGCAGCGGCAGCAGGTGAATCGGCGTGAAGGGCAGGCGCGAACCGTCCCGGCGTTCCACACCCAGGGTTTCCGGCATCAGGCGATGCAGCAGCACCCAGCACAGCACGGCACCCACGGCGAACGCCACGAACAGCCAGCGCCAGTCCAGCCACTGCAGCATCAAGGTGCCTACCAGTGGGCCCAGCAACGGCGACAGCAAGGCAATGTTGGCCAACAGGGCCATCATCCGCACCGCGTCGGCTTCACTGAACGCTTCGTTCAGCGCCGGGTAGCTGACCGTCACCACGAACCCCAGGCCGATGCCCTGCAGCAGGCGCAGCAGGTTGAACACGCCAATGTCCTGCACCCAGTAGGTCGCCAGGCAAGCCACGCCGAAGAAGGCACAACCGGCCAGCAGCAGGGGCCGACGGCCATAGCGGTCGGCCAGCGGGCCGATCAGCCACTGCAAGACCACGCCACCGAGCAAGTACAGGTTGAGCGCGTGGGGGATGTACTCCGGGCTGGCGTTCAGGTGCTCGACCACCACGGGCATGGCCGGCATGACCGCATCGCTGGCCAGGTATGTCAGCAGTTCGAACAGGGCAAGGGTCAGGCCAAATAACAGGGCCCTGAAGGGCGTGATGTACAGCAGTGGCTTCATGATGGGTTTCAGGTAGCGGCAGGTGGGGTCAGGCTATATGCCAGAAATGGCGGGGTTTGGCTGTGAACAAGTGTAAAGACAAGGGGCCGCTTCACGCCCCAATCGCCGGCAAGCCGGCTCCCACAGTACTGCATACACATGTGGGAGCCGGCTTGCCGGCGATTGGGGCGCGAAGCGGCCCCTGGTTGCAAACGCAGGGTTACTGCGCAGCGGTCTCCTGCACCACGCGAATCACCCGCTGCGGAAACGGAATGTCGATGCCTTCGGCCTTCAACCGGTCACGCGCATGTTCGTTGAGCATGAACATCACATCCCAGTAATCGCTGGTCTTGGTCCACAGCCGCAGCGACACAGTGATCGAACTGTCGCCCAGGGTGGCGACCACCGCCTGCGGCGCCGGGTCGGGCAATACACGTGGGTCCTTCGCCAGCTCCAGCAGCACATGGCGCGCCTTCTGCAGGTCGGCCTCGTAATCCACGCCTACGTCGAACACGACCTTGCGCGTCGGCTGGCGGTTGGTGTTGGTGATGATGCCGTTGGACAAGCTGCCGTTGGGCATGATCACTGTCTTGTTGTCGCCGGTGCGCAGCACGGTATGGAAGATCTGGATACTGTCGACGGTCCCCGCTACTCCCTGGGCTTCGATCCAGTCGCCAATACGAAACGGGCGGAACATCAGGATCAGCACACCACCGGCGAAGTTTGCCAGGCTACCCTGCAGCGCCAGGCCGATGGCCAGGCCGGCGGCACCGATGGCCGCGACGAACGAGGTGGTCTCGATGCCGATCATCGACGCCACGCTGACCAGCAACAGCACCTTGAGGATGATGTTGGCCAGGGTGCTGATGAAGCTCTGCAACGCCACGTCGGCGCGCAAGCCAACCACCTTGCCCAGGCGTGCGCTGAGCTTGTTGATCAACCACCAGCCGATGGCCAGTGTCAGCAACGCCAGCAACAGGCGGCTGCCGTATTCCATGATCAACGGGATCCATGTCTGCGACTGGCGGACCAGCTGATCGACCTCAGCGTTCAAATCCATGTTTATCTCCTGATGCCGAACGGCAAGTACACGGTAAATCGGGCCGCGCACATTTGCGCGGCCATGGTCCCCATGGACATCATTGCGCCATCGGGGTTCCGGACAGCGCTTCGATCAGTCGCGGAAGTTGTTGAACTGCAGCGGCATGTCGAATTCCTTGGCACGCAAGGCAGCAATGGCTTCCTGCAGGTCGTCACGTTTCTTGCCGGTCACACGCACCTGCTCACCCTGGATGGCAGCCTGGACCTTGAGCTTGGCGTCCTTGATGTGGGCGACGATCTTCTTCGCCAGCTCCTTGTCGATGCCTTCGCGGAACTTGGCTTCCTGTTTCATTTCCTTGCCGGAAGCGTAGGCTTCCTTGGTTTCCAGGCATTTGACGTCGATCTTGCGCTTGACCAGCGCCAGACGCAGGATTTCGATCATCGCCTCGAGCTGGAACTCGGCTTCGGCGGTCAGCAGCACGGTTTGTTCCTTGTCCTTGAACTCGAAGCTACCCTTGCCCTTGAGGTCATAACGGCGATCGAGCTCCTTGATGGCGTTTTCGACGGCGTTCTGCACTTCGTGCTTATCCAGTTCCGATACCACGTCGAACGAAGGCATGGTTGATCTCCCAAAATAAAAGCGCGCTCGGCGTGATGATGGAGCGCGCGGGGTTTGACGGTTAAAATGCGGACTCATTATAACGGGTTGCGAAACGCAGATGAGCAGCACCTGGCATATTCTCGGCGCCGGCAGCCTCGGCAGCCTCTGGGCCTGCCGCCTGGCACGGGCGGGCAAGGCAACACGTCTGATCCTGCGCGATGGGCAGCGGCTGCAGGCCTATCAACAGGCGGGTGGCCTGACCCTGGCCGAACAGGACCAGACCACCCGCTTCGCGATCCCCGCCGAAACGGCCGACGCCAGCGGGCCGATCCACCGCTTGCTCCTGGCCTGCAAGGCTTATGACGCCGCGCCTGCCGTCGCGCGCCTGGCTCCACGCCTGGCCGAGGGCGCGGAAATCGTGTTGCTGCAAAATGGCCTGGGCAGCCAGGACGAAGTCGCCGACCAGGTACCCCACGCCCGCTGCATCTTCGCCTCCAGCACCGAAGGCGCATTCCGCGAGGACGACTGGCGGGTGCGCTTTGCCGGACAAGGTTTCAACTGGCTGGGCGATGCCGCCAATCCCGCCGTACCCGAATGGTTCGACGACCTGCAGGATGCCGGCATCCCCGCCGAATGGACGGTGGACATCCTCACCCGCCTGTGGCGCAAACTGGCGCTCAATTGCGCGATCAACCCATTGACCGTGCTGCACGACTGCCAGAACGGCGGCCTGCTCGGACATCTGGATGAAGTCGACGCCTTGTGCACGGAACTGGGCCAGTTGCTGGAACGCTGTGGCCAGCCCAAAGCCGCCGACGACCTGGGTGAGGAAGTGCAACGGGTAATCCTCGCCACCGCAGCCAACTACTCTTCCATGTACCAGGACGTGCGCGCCGGCCGGCGTACAGAGGTGCATTACCTGCTCGGCCACGCCTGCCGAACGGCGGCGCGGCACGGCGTGGCGCTGCCACAGCTGGAACACCTGCACCAGCGCCTGGTCGATAACCTGCGAGCGCGCGACTTGCCCAGCGCCTGACGCGGCCCCTACAACCGGATACGGACATTGCCTTGCCCATGACCTTGCGCCAACGCCTGGAAAACCTCCCGGTCGGGCAGAAGCTGCTGGCCGCCTTGCTGGTGCTATTGGTGACCATCCTGCTGGTAGCCAACCTGACCTTCATCAGCGCCGCCTACTGGATCACCCAGGAGAGCATGGCGCCCCAAGCCTTGCAGACCATCGGCCGCCTGGTGGCCAACCCACAGCTGTCGGCCCGCGCGGGTGACAATGCAGAAAACGCCACGGCCCTGCTCAAGGAGCTGGACAGCTACACGCCCCTGCGCGCAGCTGCCCTGTATGGCGGCGACGGGCGGATGCTGGCGCAGTTGCAGCACGGCGAACCGCTGGCCCTGCCCAAGCGTTACCGCAACATCGATGGCTGGCGCCTGATGGAGTTTCGCAGCACCCAGCTGATTCGCATCCCCCGCGACGCCAGCCCACCCGCGCACCTGCTGCTGGTGGCCAGCAGCGAACTGCCGACCGCCTTCTACACCGGCACGCTCAGCGCCAGCCTGGCGATCCTGGTGTTCAGCGTGCTGCTGTGGCTGGTCATCGCCCGGCAGATAAAACGCCTGATCACCCAGCCGATCAACCAGCTCGAAGAGCTCAGCCGCCAGGTCACCCGCGAAGAGAGCTACGCCCTGCGCGCCACCCGCGGCAACGACGACGAGATCGGCAGCCTGGCCCAGGCGTTCAACACCATGCTGTCGCGCATCGAAGCCCGCGAGCAGCAGCTCAAGCGCACCCGTGACGAGTTCCAGATGGCCTTTGACCAGGCCCAGGGCCTGGCCGAGGAAACCCGCCATACCAACCGCAAGCTGGAGCTGGAAGTCCAGGTGCGCAGCAAGATCGAGAAGAAGCTGACGGGCTTCCAGAACTACCTCAACAGCATCATCGACTCCATGCCGTCGGCGCTGATCGCCCTCGACGAGCAGCTTTACGTCACCCAATGGAACCACGAGGCCACGGTGCTCTCCGGGACACCGTTGGACGAGGCGCTGAACCAGCCGATCTTCATCGCCTTCGAACCGCTCAAGCCATTTCTGCCGCAGCTCAAGGAAACCGTGGAGAAACATCGGGTGGCGAAGATCGAGCGGGTCACCTGGCCCAAGGACGACGACCTGCGCCATTACGCCCTGACCTTCTACCCGCTGATGGGCGGCGGCGGCCGAGGCGTGGTCATCCGCATCGACGACATCACCCAGCGCCTGTCACTGGAAGAAATGATGGTGCAGTCCGAGAAAATGCTCTCGGTCGGCGGCCTGGCAGCCGGCATGGCGCACGAAATCAACAACCCGCTGGGCGCGATCCTGCACAACGTGCAGAACATCCGCCGGCGCCTGTCGCCGGAGCTGCCGCGCAATCAGGAGCAGGCCAGCGAGCTGGGCATCGACCTGCCCAGCGTCAGCCGCTACCTGGAAAGCCGGGAAGTGCCGCAGCTGCTCGACGGCATCCAGCAGGCCGGCGCCCGAGCGGCCAAGATCGTCACCCACATGCTCAGCTTCAGCCGCCGCAGCAACCGCCAACTGGCGCCTTGCGACCTACCGTCGCTGATCGACCAGGCAGTGGAGATCGCCAGTAACGACTTCGACCTGGCTATCGGCTTCGACTTCAAGGGCCAGGCCATCATCCGTCAGTTCGACCCCAGCCTCGGGCCTGTGCCCTGCACGGCCAACGAACTGGAGCAGGTGCTGCTCAACCTCCTGAAAAACGCCGCCCAGGCCATCCACCAGCGGCCACAACCCAACGAACCCGGACGCATTATCCTGCGCACCAGGCTCAACCCACCCTGGGCCGAAATCCAGGTCGAGGACAATGGCGTCGGCATGCCCGAAGCGGTGCGCAAACGCACCTTCGAGCCATTCTTCACCACCAAGGAAATCGGCCAGGGCACCGGGCTTGGCCTGTCGGTGTCGTACTTCATCATCACCAACAACCACAAGGGGCAGATGGAAGTGCAGTCCACGCCCGGCCAGGGCACCTGCTTCACCCTGCGCCTGCCCCTCGGCCAGCCGGCAACGGCCGCGCCGAACACCACGGAGGCATGACATGGGCTATCGCCTGTCGAAGATCTACACCCGCACCGGCGACAAGGGCGAAACCGGCCTGGGCGATGGGCGCCGCGTGCCCAAGGACCATCCTCGGATCGAAGCGATTGGCGAGGTGGACAGCCTCAACAGCCAGCTTGGATTGCTGCTGGCGGGACTGGCCGAGCAAGGGCTGGAAGAAGTAAGCACGGTTCTGGCGCCGTGTCAGCACCGCTTGTTCGACCTTGGCGGTGAGTTGGCGATGCCCAGCTATCAGGCCTTGAACCAGGCCGAGGTAGAGCGCCTGGAGGGCGCCATCGATGTATGGAATGAAGAGCTGGGGCCGCTGAAGAACTTCATCCTGCCCAGTGGTTCGGCATTGATCGCCCAGGCGCATGTGTGCCGGAGCCTGGCGCGCAGCGCCGAGCGGCGGTGTCAGCAGTTGAATGCCGTGGAGCCGCTGGAGGGGGTGGGGTTGGCGTATATCAATCGGCTATCCGACCTGCTGTTCGTGGCGGCGCGGATCATCGGGCGGCGGCAGGGGGTTGCCGAAGTGCTTTGGCAGCCAGCAGAAAAGCCGCAGGATTGAAATCGCCGGGGCTGCGTTGCAGCCCGTTCGCGGGACAAGCCCGCTCCCACAGACACCGTGCAGAACTCGAGTCCGGCGCGCTACCGGTGGGAGCGGGCTTGTCCCGCGAATGGGCCGCAAAGCGGCCCCTGCTTTCAGGCCTCGGGCCAGAACGCCCGAATCCCGGCGACACCCTGAGCCCCAGCTTCCCAAGCCTGCTCCCGGTCACACGGCCCAACGCCACCCAGCAAGAACACCGGGTGAGTGAACCCGGCAATCAACCGCTGCGCCTCATCCCACCCCAGCGGCTGCGCCTCAGGATGGGTCTGGGTCGCCTGTACCGGCGACAGGGTGACGAAATCCACCCCCATCTGCTCGGCCAACACCAGTTCCTCGGCGCTGTGGCAGGACGCCGCCAGCCAACGATCTTTCGGGAACGGCCGCCCCTTGGCGGCATATTTGCGCAGTTGCGCGGCAGTCAGGTGCCAACCGGCCGACGGGAAGTCGCCCAGCCACTCCAGCGGCCCCTTGAGCATCAGCTGCGCCTTGCCCGCACACAGGCCCACCGCATCCACCGCAACGTCGCGGTATTTAGGGTCGTACATGTCCGGTGCACGCAGCTGGATCAGGCGAATGCCGGATGCCACTGCCTTCTGGATACCCTTGAGCAGCGCAGGCACTTCCAGGTCGTCCGGGGTGATCAGGTACTGATCTGGCAGGCGCGCTGCAGCGACAATCGGCTTGTTGGCCTCAGGAAACTCGTATTGCGCCAACTCCCGGGGTGCCACCCATGCCAGTGGCTGGCCTTCGGCACCATGGGGCTCGCCCGTGAATGCCTCGACCTCGCGAACGTCCAGCAGGACCTGCTTGTCCGGGTAATCGTGACTGACCTTGATCAGCGCCCTTGAACGGGTCACTTCGATACCAAGCTCTTCGCGCAGCTCACGGGTCAAGGCTGCTTCGACGCTCTCGCCCTCTTCCACCTTGCCGCCGGGGAACTCCCACAGGCCGCCCTGGTGCTGGGTATCTGCGCGCCGTGCAATCAGGATACGGCCGTCGGTGCCGCGAATGACGGCCGCTACTACATGAATCCGTTTCACCCTTCACGCTCCGCCAGGCCTGCTTGCTGCCAGGCCTTGAAGGCCGGCCACTGGTAAATGGTCTCGATATAGGTCGCCGCCGCAGCGGGCACCTCCACGCGGTAGGTGCGCAAGCGCACGGCCACGGGGGCGAAGAAGGCATCGGCCAAGGTTGGCCTGCCGAACAGGAACGGCCCGCTGTCCTTGGCCACCAGACGGCATTCGGACCACAGCGCAACGATACGGTCGATGTCCACCTGCACGTCCAGCGGCACATTTTCCAGCGCCTGGTCACGGGACAGGTCGAACGGCATGGCCCCGCGCAAGGCGAAGAAACCACTGTGCATCTGCGCGCAGGCCGAGCGGGCCTGGGCCCGGGCTGCCACGTCGGCAGGCCACAATTGCGCTTCGGGGTGCTGTTCGTTGAGGTATTCGGCGATGGCCAGGGAATCGGCGATCACGCCGTGCTCGGTCTTGAGCAGCGGCACCTTGCCGGTGGCGGAGAAAGCGAGAAGGCGCTGGCGGGTGTCGGGCTGGTTCAGCTTGATCAGGGTTTCTTCGTAGGGCACGCCAGCCAGTTCGAGGGCCAGGGCGCCGCGTAGCGACCAGGAGGAATACAGCTTGTCGCCGATGATCAGGTGATAGCTCATGGGTCGGCTCCATATGTTTGGGGTTTTGGGGCTGCTTTGCAGCCCATCGCCGGCAAGCCGGCTCCCACAAGAAGAGCAGTGCAAAACCTGTGGGAGCCGGCTTGCCGGCGATGTGGCCCTTGAATCAGGTACGGTATTCGGCGTTGATCTTCACGTATTCGTGGGACAGGTCAGTGGTCCAGATGGTTTCGCTGCACTGGCCACGGCCCAGTTCGATACGGATGGTGATCTCTTCCTGCGCCATCACCGCCGAACCTTGGGCTTCGGTGTAGCTCGGGCTGCGCCCGCCTTTGCTGGCGATGCAGACGCTGTCCAGGTACACGTCGATCAGGCTGACATCCAGCTCCGGTACGCCGGCACGGCCCACGGCCGCCAGGATACGGCCCCAGTTCGGGTCAGAGGCGAACAGCGCGGTCTTGATCAGCGGCGAGTGGGCCACGGCGTAACCGACATCCAGGCACTCCTGGTGGTTGCCACCGCCGTTGACCTGCACGGTCACGAACTTGGTGGCGCCTTCGCCGTCACGGACGATGGCCTGGGCCACTTCCATGCACACTTCGAACACCGCCTTTTTCAGCGCTTCGAACAGCGCGCCACTGGCTTCGGTGACTTCCGGCAGATTGGCCTTGCCGGTGGCGATCAGCATGCAGCAGTCGTTGGTCGAGGTGTCGCCATCGATGGTGATGCGGTTGAACGACTTGTTGGCGCCGTCGAGCATCAGGTCCTTGAGCACAGCCGGGGCGACTTTGGCGTCGGTGGCGATGTAGCCGAGCATGGTCGCCATGTTCGGGCGAATCATGCCGGCGCCCTTGCTGATGCCGGTCACGGTGACGGTCACGCCGTCGTGCTGGAACTGACGGCTGGCACCCTTGGGCAGGGTGTCGGTGGTCATGATGCCGGTGGCGGCTTCAGCCCAGTTATTTTCCGAAAGGTTGTCGAGCGCGGCCTGCAGGGCGCCTTCGATCTTCTCGACGGGCAGCGGCTCACCGATCACGCCAGTGGAGAACGGCAGCACTGCCTCGGCAGGTACACCGGTCAGTTCCGCGAGCTTGGCGCAGGTACGTTCGGCGGCGGCCAGGCCTGGCGCGCCGGTACCGGCGTTGGCGTTGCCGGTGTTGGTCAGCAGGTAGCGCACGGTGCCCTGCACGCGCTGCTTGGAGAGGATCACGGGCGCGGCGCAGAACGCGTTGAGGGTGAACACGCCAGCAACGCTGGAGCCTTCGGCACAGCGCATCACCACTACGTCCTTGCGCCCTGGGCGCTTGATGCCCGCAGAGGCGATGCCGAGTTCAAAACCCGGAACCGGGTGCAGGGTGGGCAAAGGACCAAGACCAACAGCCATTAGAGCGCTCCTAGAAAACCGTGAATATGGAAAAAGGGGGCCGCAATGCGGCCCCCAGGTTTGTCACGATACAACAATCAGGTCAGATCACTCGATTTGACCATGGCAATGCTTGAATTTTTTGCCCGAACCACACCAGCACGGCTCGTTGCGGCCCAGCTTCTGCTCGTTGCGCACCGGGGCAGCGGCCACGGCCACTTCGGCGCCCTCCTCGCTCAGCTGCTCGCTTTCAAGGCCTGGCGCGGCGGCATGCTGGAACTGCATGCGGCTGGCCAGCTCTTCGGCTTCGCGGCGCAGGCGGGCTTCCTCTTCGGCCGGATCTTCGCGACGTACCTGAACGTGCGAGAGCACGCGGATGGTGTCGCGCTTGATCGACTCGAGCAGTTCCTGGAACAGGCTGAACGACTCGCGCTTGTACTCCTGCTTCGGGTTCTTCTGCGCATAACCGCGCAGGTGGATGCCGTGACGCAGGTGGTCCATGGTCGACAGGTGGTCTTTCCACAGGTCGTCCAGCACGCGCAGCAGGATCTGCTTCTCGAAGGTACGCAGGGCGTCGATGCCGGCCTGGTCTTCCTTCTCGGTGTAGGCGTCGGTGATTTCCTTCAGCAGCCTTTCGCGCAGGGTCTCCTCGTAGAGGTGGTCGTCCTCGTCGAGCCACTGCTGGATCGGCAACTTCATGGCGAAGTCGCTGGACAGTGCTGCTTCCAGGCCGGCCACGTCCCACTGCTCAGGCAGCGACTGCGGCGGGATGTGCTGGCTGATGGTGGCATCGAGCACTTCCTTGCGGAATTCCTCGATGGTGTCGCCGATGTTCTCGGCGGCCAGCAGGCTGTTGCGCATGTGGTAGATCACCTTGCGCTGTTCGTTGGCCACGTCGTCGTATTCGAGCAGCTGCTTACGAATGTCGAAGTTGCGGCCTTCGACCTTGCGCTGTGCCTTCTCGATGGCGTTGGTGACCATGCGATGCTCGATGGCCTCGCCGGACTGCATGCCAAGGGCCTTCATGAAGTTCTTCACCCGGTCGGAGGCGAAGATACGCATCAGGCTGTCTTCCAGCGACAGGTAGAAACGGCTGGAGCCTGGGTCACCCTGACGGCCGGAACGGCCACGCAGCTGGTTGTCGATACGGCGCGACTCGTGGCGCTCGGAAGCGATCACGTGCAGGCCACCCGTCTCGATCACCTGCTGGTGACGCTTCTGCCAATCGGCCTTGATCTGGGCGATCTGCTCGGCGCTCGGGTTTTCCAGGGCCGCCACTTCAGCTTCCCAGTTACCGCCCAGGAGGATGTCGGTACCACGGCCGGCCATGTTGGTGGCGATGGTCAGCGCGCCCGGGGCACCGGCCTGGGCGATGATCTCGGCTTCCTTCTCGTGGTACTTGGCGTTCAGTACCTTGTGGTCGATACCTTCCTTCTTCAGCAGGTTCGACATGTGCTCGGAGGTTTCGATGGTCGCCGTACCCACCAGCACCGGACGGCCCAGGGTCATGCTTTCCTTGATGTCGGCGATGATCGCGGCGTATTTCTCGTCGGCGGTCAGGTACACCAGGTCGTTGAAGTCCTTACGCGCCAACGGCTTGTTCGGCGGGATGACCATCACGTTGAGGCCGTAGATCGACTGGAACTCGAACGCTTCGGTGTCGGCAGTACCGGTCATGCCGGACAGCTTGGTATAGAGGCGGAAGTAGTTCTGGAAGGTGGTCGACGCCAGGGTCTGGCTTTCGGCCTGGATGTTCAGGTTCTCTTTTGCCTCGATGGCCTGGTGCAGGCCTTCGGACAGGCGGCGACCCGGCATGGTCCGGCCGGTGTGTTCGTCGATCAGCAGGACCTGACCGTCCTGGACGATGTACTCGACGTTGCGGTGGAACAGCTTGTGCGCGCGCAGGCCGGCGTAGACGTGGGTCAGCAGGCCCAGGTTGTGTGTCGAGTAGAGGCTCTCGCCTTCGGCGAGCAGGCCGGCGTGGGTCAGCATCTCTTCGATGAACTGGTGACCCAGTTCGTTGAGCTCGACCTGGCGGCTCTTCTCGTCGATGGTGAAGTGGCCTTCCTGGGTGACCTGGCCTTCGACTTCCTCGATGTGCTGGGTCAGGCGCGGGATCAGGCGGTTGATCTCGATGTA
>Ga0160431_100479_pt1 | contig 16583 bp, 21 predicted proteins | sample HID1971K_E0MG_FD_108212 | JGI IMG/M metagenome (GOLD analysis project Ga0160431, IMG submission 108212) | Enriched millipede-associated microbial communities from UW Madison campus, WI, USA - HID1971K_E0 MG | ecosystem: Host-associated > Arthropoda: Insects > Digestive system > Unclassified ...
GCCACATGTTGCGGCGTGCCGTATTGCTGTTGCATCTCCAGCGAGTCTTCATACCAGTCGGGGTATTCGCGGAAGATATTGCACAGGTTGTTTTGATCTTTAGGTGGCGCAGTGGCGCAACCTGCCGTGATCACGCCTACCAGTATCAACGCCCAGAATCGCCCTTTGTTCATCCATCGCCCCAGCCAAAAATGAGGGCTTATTGTGCCCTTCGAACACACGCAGAGCCTGACTCGAAGCAGCTTGCGGTGAAAAAGGGCGTGATGGTGTCAGATTTTCTCAACCTCTGGTAGGTAGCGGCACTGGGGCAACCCGACTTGCCCCGCAATGCGATACGGCTGTTATTCGCAGGGTGTGACGATCATGGCTTTCTCAATGCATGTGCTGCCCTCCGAGGCCGGATGCGGCATGGTGAGTTGGTACAGGAGTTGCTGAGGGAGTAGAGCTGATTATGCGGAGAACACGGATATGCTCCCGATTGACCACTGGATTATGTTCCTCGCATTAGCAGTCGTACTGCCCGTGGATGTGGTTGCGGTCGTCCTCTACCTCAGGTTTGCGCCATGACGCCCAGGTGCGGGCCTCAATGGACCCTGAAACGGGTCCACTCAATAGTGGCAATTGGACTTCATCACCCGATCCACAGGTGGACCGCGATCGCCCGACCATTCCTGATCTCGATGATGATCCGCTCATGAGTGAAGAGGAGGGCGGGGGTAGGGACCCGGCTTTGAATGAAGACCAGCCCAGGGAGTGAGGTGGTTTCGACGGGAGCGCGAGCGCGGCCCTGAGGGTGTGTTTGTCACGAACTGTAAAGGGTCGTATAAAGTGCAAAACCTCCATTACGCAAGGAAACACCCATGGCGACGCGTCGATTTACCGTTGCATGCACTTCGATCGCACTGGTGCTGGGCCTTGGTCCGGCATTCGCCGATCCTGGCAAAGGAAAAGGTCAGGGTCACGGGAATTCGGGCGACCACAAGGAAAGTGTCAAACACGACGACTACCATGGAGGGCCTTCGATAAATCGTGGCGATGTGCTGCGCATTGTCAATGGTTACACCAGCTACTGGACCCCGGGCTCTGCATTACCGCCAGGTATCAAAAAGAACCTCGCTCGCGGCAAGCCGCTGCCGCCAGGTATTGCAAAGAAACTCGATGGCAGGTTGATCAGCCAGTTGCCCTACTATGAGGGTTACCAGTGGATGCAAGCGGGCGCGGACTTGATCCTTGTTGCAGTTGCTACCGGGATTATCTACGAAGTCCTCGACCAGGCGCTGGACTGAACCAGGCGTCGCTATAGCGAACATGCATATTGCCCGGACATTTCCTGGGGGTAATATGGCTTGAAGAATAAAACCAAAACAAGGGCGTCACGCAGTCGCTATCTTTGATCGACTTTATTGACGGGGGAGCAGGAGAGTGCCGCGTGAAGCGCTCAAGATCGCTACCTGGCGCAATATTGATGTCTGCTTTCGCAACAATCTTCGTGGCGGGATGTGCACAAAACCCTGATGTACGCGAGGGGCATGATTACACATCCGGCACCACCCAAAGAAGCACACCTGACTATCTGGGATGTGTAAAAAGCGAATTGGAGAGTGCGACGACGTACGAAGTCGGTGCGGGCGATTCAATCAAGCTGTATGTCGACAGTACCGACCCCACCAAGGCCAACGGCCTGGTGGAACTGCAGGGCAGCGGTGCACAACGGCAGTTCACTGCCTATCAACGGGATGCCTGGTATGACCATGGACGTCTGCTGGACGCTGCGCTGATGTGCAAGAAGGCCTAGCGGTTTTGGCTGTGCAACACTGGAACAAAAAGCCCGCCCATTGCAGCGCGGGCTTTTTGTGATGGGCGCTGATCCATCAGCGCAGTGAATTCTACGGCAGATGATCAGGTTTGGCATTCGACTGAAGTCTTGCACTGGCACTACATTGGTTGATTAGTACGTTGGCGCAAGTAACGTTAGAATGCCTCACGTCCCTATCGGTCTATTGCAAATGCATAATCTTCGCATTCTTTTCTGCTCCGCACTGGCTGTCGGTCTGGTGGGTTGCGCCAACCCCGGCAAGCCGACGGCCAGCAAGGTCACGGACAAGACGCCTAGCGAGTACGCGGCGTGCCTGTTGCCAAAATGGCAAGCCGTGGCACCGCTCACCACACAGAAGTCCATTTCCCACGGTTACCGGTTGACCGCACCCAGCGCAGTCACTTCCGACGAAGTGCTGGAAGTCGTCGAGTACCGCAAAGGTAGCCGTGCGACCTTCTACAAAGGGAGCTTCCTGTCCAGCGACAAGCTGCGCCAGGCCGCCAGGGACTGCCTGGAATGAACCCTGGCGACCCCTGCGGTCATCAGTATCCCGAACCGCCGACACCGCCCATGCTGGGCAGCGGCTGCCTGGCTTTCAATTGCGCGTTGCTCCATTCGGCACAGGTCATGAAACCGGTCTTGTCTACTTTGCCGTTGCCGTCGAAGCTGACACTGTAGGGGTGTTTCTGGCCTGGCTTGGTGAGCATGTAATCGAAGCACGAACCCGGTACCACAGTGCGGTCGGACTCTGCAGCGGGTTTGCCGCCGATCTGCATGACCTGGTCCTTGCTCATCCCGGTAGCCACTTTCGCAACCAGCGGGTTGTCGTGGTACTGGGAAGCGTTGGTCGAACAGCCAACCAAGGCTGACAACGTGATCATCAACAGGCAAGTCGACTTGTTCATGGCAGTGCTCCCGTGATGAGAACGCCGGCACGGCACACCATCGCTCCAGTCGGCTCCTCATCATACGCGCTTGCTACCGCAGTCGGCATGGCGTGGGACCACCGGACACCCATGGTCGATCAGGAAGGGGCAGGAACAGGCCCGGGCAGGGCCTGTCCATCGGTCAGTTCCATGCAGCGCATGCTCTATTCGACTTCTTCGTTCAAACGCTGGCATTGCAGTTGTGCAGCGGTCCTGCTGGGATAGCTGGGCTTCAGGCGCTCCTTGGCCTGGTTGTCGTAGATGTCGAAACCACCACATACGGTAGCCGCGTAATACCTGCTACCCATGCGGAATGACTCCTTTTCGATCGGCACGGCGGGAACGATAACGAATCTTGGTTGCATGTTTCGTGCCTCCCCAGGCAGAGACCTAAGTATTAGTCTGCGGCTGGGCAACCATCAAGACAGCTCATGTGATTTCGCTGGAAGGACGCGACGCAATTTTGAATTGTGAAACAAGACTTATTACTCGAGCGCTGTAAGCGTTTTGTAAAAAAGTTCTCGGCAGGCTGTATGGCGCGTATCCTGTAGGAAAATTCTGACCTGATGATGTACCGGATGAGCATTCTTCCATCGCAGCTCACTGCCGAGCGCAGGGCTTTCTCCAGTTTCGAGGCGTGTCGCAATACCCAGAAAGGCCCCGTGATCATTCTTGCTTCAGGGGCATCTGCCAGACATTTTCCATTGGCAGAGTTTGCTCACTTGCCGGTGATTGCGATGAACGGTTCAATCTCGCTCACTGCGGCGTGTGGGGTGAAGCCGTTTTTCTATGTCTGCACCGACAAGAGCTTTCGCACGCAACAACCGGCACTGTTCGCCCAAGCCTTGCGCGACAGCCAGCGCCTGGCCCTGTGGCCGGAGCAGTTCGCCGATGCCGATGTCCCCACGAGTACCCAGTGCTACCCATTGCACAAGGCCGAGACACCCGGTTTGCTGGATGCCTTGCGCGGCCATGGTGACACGCTTGTCTGCAACCGGTCGTTCTGGAGCAAACGGGCACGCTCGATTGCCTTCAGCACCGACATGTCCAATGGCTATTTTGATGCCCGCACAGTCGCTTACGTCGCCTTGCAACTGGCTCATCACCTGGGCTTCGAGCAGGTTTTGCTGGTGGGGGTCGACCTCGATCAATCCGCTGGCCGCTTCTATGAGGACGGCTTGACGCAGCGCTCGCCGTGCGGGCTCGATCAGCACTGGGGCAGCCGAATTCTGCCGTCGCTGACGTTGATGGCGCAGCACGTGGTGAATGAGCATTTCCGCGTCTACAACTTGTCCGCTACCTCGCGCATTCCCCCCGCGGTGATCCCCAAGATCGACCTGGCTGAAGCACGACGCATCGCGGCCTGAGGATTTTTCGCGCAAGAAACGGGATGCGCCTGCCCGCATGCGGCGTTAGAGTGCGCTGAACTTGATTGTCACGGAACCTCATCATGCCCTGCGTCTTCACTTTCCTGGCATCCCCGGTCGGTACCTTGACGCTGGTCGCTCGCGGTGAGCGGCTGGCTGCCGTACTTTGGGAGCAAGAGCGCGAAAACCGCGTGCGCCTCGGTGAAATGCACCGCGACGACCAGCAACCCACCCTGCGCGAAACTGCGCGCCAGTTGGGCGAGTACTTTGCCGGCACCCGGCAGCAATTCGACCTGCCACTGGACTTTGCCGGCACCGAGTTTCAGCGCCAGGTGTGGGCCGCGTTGTTGACGATTCCCTTTGGTCAGACCCGCAGTTACGGCGATATCGCCTGGCAGATCGGCAACCCCAGCGCGGTGCGTGCAGTGGGCGCGGCCAACGGGCGCAACCCGATCTCGATCATCGCCCCGTGCCACCGGGTGATCGGTGCCTCAGGCAGCCTGACCGGGTTTGCCGGTGGTTTGCCAGCCAAACACTACTTGCTGGCGCTGGAAGGGCGCCAGAGCCTGGCCCTGGACCTGTGACCTGCGCTCAGCCGAACAAGTAGGCAACCAGGCAAAGCACCAATGCCAGCGCCGAACCCGCCATCAGCGCATACTGTCGCCGCGCCCGACGCGCATGCGGCCGTATTTCGCGCAAATATTCGCCTGGCGTCGGGGCGTCCGGTCGATGGCGCAGGCCTTCGGCGATGTCGGCCAGTTTGCCTTGAATCAACAGGCCGACCAGATAGTAGGTGATGGCAATACTGCTCAAGGTCAAAAGCAGATACTTCATGCAGCAGCGGCATCCAGCCGGGCAAAACGTTCCATGTGCATTCGTTCCCATAGGCAGGTCGAAGGGGCGAGCATACTACTGCCGTGCACGCCGATGCCAGCCACGGGCCGCTCATGCGGCAGGGTGCGGCGCGAAGCGCTGGCGGAACCAGTCGTTCAGCATGGCCTTCTCGGCGTACAGGCGGTCATTGCTGCTGGCCATGCGGCCTGGGCGGCTGAGGTACATCTTGTCGCTCACCCGCTCCTGGGCTTGCTGGTCCGGTTTGCCGGGCTGGCTGAGCGTGTAGCTGAGGTCGATGGTTGGCCAGGTGATATCACGCATGAAGCGCACATCGTAGGCGCGGCTGTGCCAAGGTTCGAAGCGGCCAGCCAGGTCGATGTCGCGGATGTCGATCACCAGTTGCTGGCCCGGCTGCAGGTAACGCTGGCCAAGCTTCTGCAGGTATTGGGTGAGGGTTTTCATCACATAGTCGTCGGCGCCGCGCTCATAACCGGCACTGTCCAGGCTGGCATCGCGGAATTTTTCCGGATGGTCGAAACGCACCTCGACCTGCGCAGGCGCGGTGCCTTGTGCCATGCTGTTGACAGAGAGCGCCATGAGCGCGGCACACACAAGGGTGTAACGCATGATGCACCTCCAGGCGTACTGCGTTTCGCTTCATTTTACGCCTGCCCAGGTGCGGCAGATGAGGAAGATTTGTAATGAGCCGGTTTCGGCGGATAGCCGCCAACAGCAAGGGTCGCGACCTGGCCGTGGGGGATATTCACGGGCATTTCCTGCGATTGCAGCAGTGCCTGGATCAGGTGGGGTTCGATCCTGAAGTCGACCGCCTGTTCAGCGTCGGCGACCTGGTCGACCGAGGCCCGGACAGCGAAGAGGCGCTGATGTGGCTGGCCAGACCCTGGTTCCACGCCGTGCAGGGCAATCACGAGTCATTGGCGATCACTTGCCTGCATGGCGGGCGCCTTGACCTGGAGATGTACCGTGCCGCCGGCGGTGGCTGGTTCCTCGATCTGCCCAGGCACAGGCAGGAAGTGTTCGTCGAACGGTTCCTGCAGCTGCCCATTGCCCTGGAGGTTCAGACTCCGGCCGGGCTGGTCGGTGTGCTGCATGCCGACAGCCCGTTCAATGACTGGGCGACATTGCGCGAAAGCCTGTTGTTCGACGACGACCCGCGAGTACGGGAGGTGTGCCAATGGTCGCGGCAGCGTCTGAAGGATGGCGATACCGAGCCGGTCGCAGGGCTTCAGGCTTTGCTTGTCGGGCATACGCCTGTGTTGCAGGCCAAGCGCCTGGGGAATGTCTGGCACCTGGATACCGGCGGCTGGGCCAGTGGCCACTTCACCTTGCTGGACCTGGCAAGCCTGACAGTGGTCACCCCTTGAGCCGTGCATGGGACCGCGGAGGTAGCCCCGTACAGTTTTTGCCTGCGGCTGTATCTTGACCGCGCAGGCGGCAGCCTGCTGAATACGAGGTCGACCACCAGGAATACCCAATGGACCTCTCGAGCCTGTTGCTTTTCATTCCGGCCTGCTTCGCCCTGAACATGGCGCCGGGGCCGAACAACCTGCTGTCCCTGCATAACGCCAGCCGTTACGGATTGCGCACTGCCTGTGTGGCCGGTGGCGGGCGCCTCGTCGCCTTCAGCGGCATGATCGCCCTGGCGGCCATGGGCCTCGCCGTGGTGCTGCACACCAGCGAATACCTGTTCCTGGCGATCAAGGTGGTGGGCGCGGCCTACCTGTTCTACATCGCCTGGCAGCTGTGGCGTGCACCGGTGGGCGAGGCGATGGTAGCCAGCGATCATCCTCGCGGCACCTGGCGTCTGGCGCGCCAGGAGTTCTGGGTCGCTGCTGGCAATCCGAAGGCCATCCTGATCTTCACCGCATTCCTGCCGCAGTTCGTCTCGGTTGGCAGCGCCACGCCGGTGAGCGAGCAGTTCCTCTGGCTGGGCCTGCTGTTCCTGCTGCTGGAATGGGCGGCGATCGCTATCTACGCGGGGTTGGGTGCCTACCTGCAGCGCTGGTTCAGCCAGCCCGGGCCACGTCGGCTGTTCAACCGCGTCAGTGCTTCGCTGCTCGGATGCGCAGGCCTCGGGCTGCTGGCTGCGCGCCGCTAGAACGGTGTGCGCAGCCACTGGCAGAAAATGCCCACGTGGCCTGTGTACATCAGTCGCGGTAGAACGTCTGCACCAGGTGATAGCCGAACTTGCTCTTGATCGGCCCATGCACCACACGCAGGGGTTTCTTGAAGATCACCTGGTCGATGGCGCCCACCAACTGCCCAGGGCGCACTTCCCCCAGGTCGCCACCGCGCTTGCCTGACGGGCAGGTGGAAAACTTCCTGGCCAGCACGTCGAAGGCCTCGCCGTTGGCGATGCGCTGCTTGAGCTTCTCGGCTTCATCAGCGGTCTTGACCAGGATGTGGCGGGCTTGAGCTTTCATGGGACACCTGTGCTTCGGGCAAAAAAAGGCCGCCATTATGCCTGATCGCGCAGTTCCGTGCGGTCGCGGAACTGCTCCAGGGCTTCGGGATTGACCAGCGCGTCGGTGTTCTTCACCGCCAGCCCGTGCACCACGTTGCGCACGGCCAGCTCCACCAGCTTGCCACTGAGGGTGCGCGGCATGTCATTGACCTGCAGGATCACTGCCGGCACGTGGCGCGGGGTGGTGTACTGGCGGATCACCTGGCGGATGCGCTGGCGCAACGGTTCGTCGAGCTGCAGGCCGTCACTCAGGCGAACGAACAGCACCACGCGCACATCACCGTGCCAATCCTGGCCGATGGCGATGCTTTCCAGCACCTGCTCGACCTTTTCCACCTGGCGGTAGATCTCCGCCGTGCCGATGCGTACGCCACCGGGGTTGAGCACCGCGTCGGAACGGCCATGGATCACCATGCCGCCGCTGGCGCGTTGTTCGGCATAGTCGCCTTGTGCCCACACGCCGGGGAACTGACTGAAGTAGGCCTGCAGGTAGCGGCTGCCATCCTGGTCCTGCCAGAAGCCAAGGGGCATGGACGGGAAGTTGCGGGTACACACCAATTCGCCTTTTTCACCTGTCACCGACTGGCCGTTCTCGTCCCACACCTCCACGGCCATGCCCAGGCCCTTGCAGGCGATTTCGCCTCGACGAACGGGCAGGGTGGGGTTGCCCAGGACGAAACAGGACACGATATCGGTGCCGCCGGACATCGACGCCAGGCACAGGTCTGTCTTGATCTTGGCGTACACATAGTCGTAGCTGTGCGGCGACAGTGGCGAGCCGGTGGAGAGCAGCAGCCGCAGGCGCTCCAGACGATGGCTGTGCATCGGCTGCAGGCCTTGCTGTTCCAGGGTGGCGAGGTACTTGGCGCTGGTGCCGAAGGCGTGGATGCCTTCGGCGTCGATCAGGTCCAGCAGACGCTCTGGGCCCGGGTGCATAGGTGAACCATCGTACAGCACCAGCGTGGCCCCGACGGCCAGGCCACTGGCCAGCCAGTTCCACATCATCCAGCCGCAGGTGGTGTAGTAGAACAGCACCTCGTCGGCCTTGAGGTCGTTGTGCAGGCCGTGTTCCTTGAGGTGCTGCAACAGCACGCCACCGGCGCGGTGCACGATGCACTTGGGTACGCCGGTGGTGCCGCTGGAATACAGAATGTACAGCGGATGGTCGAACGGCAGCGCAACGAAGTCCGGCTGGCCACCTGGCTGGTAGACGTCATCCCACAGGCTGACGCTGTCTGCACTGAAGTCTCCGGCACAGGTGCCTGCGCGGGTATGGGGGACCACGATCAGCTGCGCTAGCCCCGGCAGCTGTGCGCAGACCTGGTTGATCTTCTCGACCTGATCGATCACCTTGCCGGCATACTGGTAGCCCGCGCAGGCGATCAGCACTTTCGGCGTGATCTGACCGAAACGGTCGATGATGCCGTGTACGCCGAACTCCGGCGAGCAGCTTGACCAGGCCGCACCCAGGCTGGTGCACGCCAGCATCGCCACCAGGGTTTCCCTGGTATTTGGCATGATCGCGCCAATGCGGTCCCCCGGCTCGATGCCCATGGCCTTGAAGGCGTTTTGCAACCCGGCGACCTCGGCGGCCAGCTGCGCGTGGCTGAAAGAACGCCGCCGGCCATCCTCGCCCACGGCGATCACGGCCGGGCGATCGTCGCGACGACGCAGCAGATGTTCGGCAAAATTGAGCGTGGCACCGGGAAACCAGCAAGCCTCGGGCATTTGCATGCCTTCCACGAGCACCTGGGTGGGGGGTACATGCCAAAGGACCTGGAAAAAATCGGCAAGGGTTTGCCAGAACGCTGCACGCTGTTCGATGCTCCAGCGGTGCAGGGCGGCGTAGTCCTCGAGCTGCAGGTTGTAGCGCAGATTGACCTGGCGGCGGAACGCGTCCATCCGGCTGGCCTGGATCTGCGCCGTGGAGGGGCGCCAGAGCACGTCGTTCATGCCGAACCTCCCAGTCAGGGACAGAGCCCTGCAGATACGGGCCATGGCATTGCGAAAGCCCGTACCTGAAGGATAGCGCCGAAGCTTATTCCACCTTGGCCTTTTGTACTTCCTCGGAGGCCGCCCACACGCGATAGCGTACCTCTACGCCTTCTGGCACGTAGACCACCACCGGCAGCTTGCTGTTGTAGCGCAGCATGAAGCCTTCGCCGACCACCGGCACGAATGCCTCGGTCTTCTTGCCATCCGGGCAGGCCATCAGGGTACTGGCCGGGCCACCGATCTTGTCCAGGTGGTAGTAGTTGTAGCCCCAGCCTTGCAGGGTGCGTTCCTCCAGGCTGCCTGCCAGGCGCTGGCGGTTGCAGTCGACCTGCAAGGTCTTGCCGGCGAGGATTTCCAGTTTGTGGGCCGACTCATCGGCCTGGGCCGGCAAGTGGATGACCTGCCGGGTAAAGCCTTTTTCGGCCTCAGGGTAGGGCGCGACGTCTTTCAGGCTGGCAGCCATCGCCGGAGCGGCGGCCGCCAGGGCCAGGGCCAGCATCGCGGACATTCGGGTTGGGCGCATAGGGCCTCCTTGCAATTGAACGAGTGCAAGACCGTCGCCAGGCCCAGGCTGCCCGTCATTGGGCCAACCAGCCACCATCGACGTTCCAGGCGGCGCCGCGGACCTGGCTACCGGCCTCGCTGCACAGAAATAGTACCAGCTCGCCCAGATGCTCGGGTGTGACGAAAGCCAATGAAGGTTGCTTCTCTGCCAGCAGCTGCGCTTGTGCTTGCTGCGTGTCGACGCCCTTGGCGGCGCGCGCGTCGATCTGCTTCTGTACCAGTGGCGTCAGTACCCAGCCGGGACAGATGGCGTTGCAGGTCACGTTGCTGGTGGCAGTTTCCAGGCCCACGACCTTGGTCAGTCCGACCACGCCATGCTTGGCAGCCACATACGCCGCCTTGCCGGTGGAACCGACCAGCCCGTGCACCGAGGCGATGTTGATGATCCGCCCCCAGTTGCGCGCGCGCATGCCGGGCACGGCCAGGCGTGTGCCATGGAACACGGCTGACAGGTTCAGGGCGATGATCTTGTCCCAGCTTTCCACCGGGAACTGCTCGACCGGCGCCACGTGCTGGATGCCGGCGTTGTTGACAAGGATGTCGACGCCGCCGAATTCGCGCTCGGCCAAGGCGAACAGCGCTTCGATCTGCGCCACATCGGACAGGTCGGCCGGGTGGTGGGCGACCTTGACCCCGTGCCTGGCAATCTCGGCCAAGGCCGGTGACGGGTCACCGAAGCCGTTGAGCAGGATATTCGCGCCTGCGCGGGCCAGCGCCTGGGCGATACCCAGGCCGATGCCGCTGGTGGATCCGGTAACCAATGCAGTCTTGCCTTCGAGTGTCATGCAAACATCTCCTTGGACATAACGATCTGGAACCTAGCCTCTCGGGTCGAACGCCTCGCGCAGGGCGTCACCGATGAATACCAGCAGCGACAGGATCACCGCCAGTGCAAAGAACGCGGTAAAGCCCAGCCAGGGCGCCTCCAGGTGCTGCTTGCCCTGGGTCACCAGTTCGCCCAGCGACGCACTCCCGGCCGGCATGCCGAACCCCAGGAAGTCCAGCGCCGTCAGCGTGGTGATCGCGCCGGTGAGCATGAACGGCACGTAGGTCAGGGTGGCGTTCATCGCATTGGGCAGGATGTGCCGCAGCATCACCTGGCTGTCCGGCAGCCCCAGGGCGCGCGCGGCCTTCACGTATTCGAGGTTGCGCCCACGGAGGAATTCGGCGCGCACCACATCGACCAGGGTCAACCAGGAGAACAGCGCCATGATCCCCAGCAGCCACCAGAAGTCGGGCTCGACGAAGCCGCTGAGTATGATCAGCAGGTACAGGACCGGCAGCCCCGACCACACCTCCAGCAGACGCTGCCCCAACAGGTCGACCCACCCACCGTGGTAACCCTGCAGGGCGCCGGCGACGATGCCGATCAGCACGCTGACCACGGTCAGGGCAAAGGCGAACAGCAGCGATATCCGCGTGCCATACAGCACCCGTGCCAGCACGTCGCGGCCCTGGTCGTCGGTACCCAGCCAGTTGCTGGTACTTGGCGGGCTGGGTGTGGGGACTTGCAGGTCGTAGTTGGGCGTGTCGGCGCCGAAGGGGATCGGGGCGAACAGCATCCAGCCGCCCTGGCCCTCTATCAACTGCCGTACATAGGCACTGCGATAATCCGGCTGGAACGGCAACTGGCCGCCGAACTGTTGCTCGCTATAGCGCTTGAGCGCAGGGACATACAGTTCGCCCTGGTAGCCCAGCAACAGCGGCTTGTCGTTGGCCACCAGCTCGGCGCCAAGGCTGAGCAGCAACAGGCCGGCGAACAGCCACAGCGATATCCAGCCACGGCGATTGCGACGAAAGCGTTGCAGGCGGCGACGTGACACCGGCGAGAGCATCAGTGGGTCCTCGCGTCGAAGTCGATGCGTGGGTCGAGCAGGGTATAGGACAGGTCACCGATCAGGCGGATCAGCAGGCCCGCCAGGGTAAAGATGAACAGGGTCCCGAACACCACCGGGTAATCACGCGATACCGCTGCTTCATAGCTCAGGCGCCCCAGGCCATCGAGGGAGAAGATCACCTCGATCAGCAGCGATCCTGCAAAGAACACCGTGATCAGTGCCTGGGGCAGCCCGGCCAGCACCAGCAGCATGGCATTGCGCAGCACATGACCATAGAGCACGCGCCGCTCGCTCAGGCCCTTGGCCTTGGCGGTGACCACGTACTGGCGGGAAATCTCGTCGAGGAAGGCGTTCTTGGTCAGCAGGGTGAGGGTGGCGAAACCGCCGATTACCAGCGCACCCACCGGCAGCACCAGGTGCCAGAAATAGTCGGCGACCTTGCCCAGCAGGCTCAGCTGGTCGAAATTCTCCGACACCAGCCCGCGTACCGGGAACCAGTTCAGCGAGGTTCCCCCGGCGAACAGCACGATCAGCAGCAGGGCGAACAGGAACGAGGGCAGAGCATAGCCGATCACGATCAGTGCGCTGCTCCAGGCATCGAAGCGGCTGCCATGGCGCACCGCCTTGCGGATGCCCAGCGGGATCGACACCAGGTAGGTGATCAGCGTGGCCCAGAAGCCCAGCGACAAGGTCACTGGCAGCTTGTCGAGAATCAGTTCGGTGACCTTGGCGCCGCGAAAGAAACTCTGGCCGAAATCCAGCCGCGCATACTGGCCGAGCATCAGCCACAGGCGCTCGCTGGCGGACTTGTCGAAGCCGTACTGGCGCTTGATCTCTTCGATCAGCTTGGGGTCCAGCCCCCGGGTGGCGCGGGATTCACCGTGCACCACTTCCGCCCGGGCTCCCGGTGCACTGCCGCCCAGGCCTTGCAGGCGAGCGACCGCTTGCTCCACCGGGCCGCCGGGCGCGGCCTGGACGATGGCGAAATTGACCAGCAGGATCGCCAGCAGGGTCGGGATGATCAGCAGCAGGCGCCGCAGGATGTAGGTCGTCATGGCTTGGCCTTCTGGCGTTCGGCCATCTGCCTGTTGGTCAGCGCCTCGGGGCTGACTTCCCACCAGGTGTCCAGGCCCTCGTCGTAGGCCGGCTGGACCTTGGGCAGGCCGAAGCGGTTCCACCACACGGTCGAGCTGCCGGGCGGGTAGTAGTTGGGCACCCAGTAGTAGTTCCACTGCAGCACGCGGTCCAGGGCATGGGCATGGCGCAGCATGTCGGCCTGGGTCGCGGCGCGCACCAGGCCATCGAGGAGTCGATCCACGGCCGGGTCCTGCAGCACCATCAGGTTGTTCGAACCTGGGTCGTGGGCCGCGGCGGAACCGAAGTAGTTGTACATCTCGGCGCCCGGTGAAAGGGTAACCGGGTAGCCGGTGACGATCATGTCGTAGTCCCGCGACATTACCCGGTTGATGTACTGGGCCGAGTCGATATTGCGGATATCCAGGGTAATGCCGATCTGCGCCAGGTTGCGCTTCCACGGCAGCAGCAGGCGCTCCATGCCGGCCTGGCCGTTGAGAAAGGTGAAGGCCAGCGGCTGGCCCTGGGCATTGACCAGGTTGTCACCGTCCGGGTGCCAGCCTGCTTGCTCCAGCAGGGCAAGGGCTTGCAGCTGTTGTGGGCGGATGATGCCGGAACCGTCGGTGACCGGGGCGCTGAACACCTGGCTGAACACTTCGTCAGGCACTGTGCCGCGCAGCGGTTCGAGCAGCTTAAGCTCCTCGGCGTCCGGTAGCGCGCGGGCTGCCAGCGGGGTATTGGAGAACACGCTCTGCTGGCGGATGTAGAGGTTGCGCATCATCTGCCGGTTGCTCCATTCGAAGTCCCAGAGCATGGCCAGCGCCTGGCGCACGCGGCGGTCCTTGAACTGCGGCCGGTCGAGGTTGAACACGAAGCCCTGGGCGGTCTGCGGCTTGGCCGGGCCCAAATGGGCACGCTGCAGACGGCCGTCGTCCAGTTGCGCGCCGTTGTAGCCGAGCGTGTAGGCGGTGGCGGAGAACTCGCGGTTGTAGTCGTAGCCGCCGCCCTTGAGCACCTGACGGGCAACCTCGGTGTCACCGAAGAATTCGATGCGGATGCGTTCGAAGTTGTACAGGCCACGGCTGACCGGCAGGTCCTGGGCCCACCAGTGCGAGTTGCGTTCGAAGGTGATGCTGCGACCGTTGTCGATGCGCCCGATGCGGTAAGGGCCACTGCCGACCGGCTTGGCGAAACCGGCGCCGTTGGCGAAGTCGCGGTCGGCCCAGTCATGTTCGGGCAGGACCGGCAGGCTTGCCAGGTCCAGGGGCAGGGTACGGCCGTGGGGTTGCTTGAAATCGAAGCGTATGCGCTGTGCGCTTTCCACCGTTACGCCGGCGACATCGGCAAACTGGGTGCGGTACTTGAGGCTGCCCTGGGCCATCAGCTTGTCGAAGGTGAAGCGTACGTCCTCGGCGCGCACCGGCTTGCCATCGGCAAAGGTGGCCCGGGGGTCGATCTCGAAGCGCAGCCAGGCATCATCCGGGCCCCGTTCCATGCGCCGGGCTACCAGGCCATAGACGGTGTAGGGCTCATCGAACGCGCGCACGGCCAGCGGCGCATACAGCCAGCCTTCGACCTCGCTGACACCGGTGCCTTTGTCGATGAAGGGCAGGATGTGGTCGAACTGGCCGATTTCGATGGCCGAACGGCGCATCAGACCGCCCTTGGGGGCATCAGGGTTGACGTAGTCGAAGTGGCGGAAGGTTTCGCTGTAGCGGGGGGCTTCACCGTAGACGGTGAGGGCGTGGGTGGGGGCGGCGTTTGCAGTGATACTTGCACACGCCAGGACAAGCCACGCCAGGGCCCTGTCGCCGGCAAACCGGCTCCCACAGGTCAGCTGCAGGCCTTGAAAGCCGCGCGGTGTGTGTGGGAGCCGGGTTGCCGGCGATGGGGTCATCGGCAATGTCAGCCGATCAGTCCTGACGGCTGGTCACTTCCAGCAGGTGGTAGCCGAACTGGGTCTTGACCGGGCCCTGCACGGTGTTCAGCGGTGCGCTGAAGACCACGGTGTCGAATTCCTTGACCATCTGGCCCGGGCCGAACGAACCCAGGTCACCGCCCTGGCGGCTGGAAGGGCAGGTGGAGTTGGCCTTGGCGATTTCAGCGAAGTCGGCACCGGCTTCGATCTGTGCCTTGAGTTCGTTGCATTTCTCTTCTGAGCTGACGAGGATGTGGCGGGCGGTTGCGCGTGCCATGGGTACTACTCCTTGGGGTGAAAAGGGCAAGCCTAGCGCACTTGCTTGGGAAATGTCTCGCAAGGCTTGCCGGGTGTTTTCTACAAGCGGGCTGCAGCGTCGCGCAGCAGGGTTTCGGTCGCCGCCCAGCCCAGGCAGCCGTCGGTGATCGATACGCCGTACTTCAGCGGACCCTTGCCCAGTGCCTGGCAGCCATCGAACAGGTGCCCTTCGAGCATCACCCCGACGAGCGAGGCGTCACCGGCCAGGCGTTGCGCCAGTACCTCCTCGAACACCGCCGGTTGCCGCGCCGGGTCCTTGCCGCTATTGGCGTGGCTGCAGTCGACCATGATCCGCGCCTGCAAGCCTGCCTTGGCCAGCCCCTGGCGAGCCTGGGCAATGCTGTTGGCATCGTGGTTCGGGCCTTTGTGGCCGCCGCGCAGCACCAGGTGGGTGTCCGGGTTGCCAAGGGTCTCGATGATCGCCGGGTAGCCCTGCGCATCCATGCCGAAGTGGCGGTGCGGCGCTTCAGCGCTGCGCATGGCATCGCAGGCGATGGCCACGCCACCGTCGGTGCCGTTCTTGAAGCCGACCGGCAGCTGCAGGCCGCTGACCATTTCCCGGTGGATCTGCGATTCGGTGGTGCGCGCGCCAATCGCGGCCCAGCCCAGCAGGTCATCGAAGTACCCGGCAACCATCGGCTGCAGCAACTCGGTGGCAATCGACAGGTCACGTTCGATCATGTTCAGCATCAAGCCACGGGACAGGGCGATGCCGGCATGCATGTCGTCGCTGCCATCCAGGTGCGGGTCATAGGCCAGGCCTTTCCAGCCCACCGTGGTACGCGGTTTTTCCACGTAGGCGCGCATCACCAGCAGCAGCTTTTCGTCGACTTCACGGCTGAGGGCAGCCAGGCGGTCGGCGTATTCCAGGGCCGAGCGTGGGTCGTGGATCGAGCACGGGCCGACGATCACCAGCAGGCGCTGATCACGGCCTTCGAGAATGTCACGGATAGCCTGGCGGTGGCCGTGGACTTGCTGGGCGAGTTCGGTCGGCAGCGGCATCTGCTGCTTGAGCAGGTGCGGGCTGGGCAGGCGCTGGCTGACAGTGGTGTTGGCGGCTTGCGATTGGGTCAGGGGCAGGGCGAGGTTCGAAGCGTGCATGGCGTAGGTTCCCTGGGCGGACGGCGGGTTCTGTCCCGCGGTGTCGGCCCTATCGAGGTGTTCGACTAGTCGTTGATTGATTGTCTGCAGCGTTGCCACCGGAGATGGACCGATCGGAGGCGGCAGGCTGGCCCGAACGGGATTGGCTAAATCGCCAGGCGTAGGTGCTTGCGTAGTAATAAGTGGCGTAGTTCATGAATCTGTCCTCAAGATGAATCGGTAAATGTCAAAGGCCTGAAAAGCAAAACCCCCGGTCGGGGAGCCGACCGGGGGTTTGAGTATTCTCATGTTCGGCGGCCCCTCGAAGGTGGGCGCCGTGTGGGTATCGGCGCCTAGTGGCTAAACCA
>Ga0160431_100480_pt1 | contig 16568 bp, 12 predicted proteins | sample HID1971K_E0MG_FD_108212 | JGI IMG/M metagenome (GOLD analysis project Ga0160431, IMG submission 108212) | Enriched millipede-associated microbial communities from UW Madison campus, WI, USA - HID1971K_E0 MG | ecosystem: Host-associated > Arthropoda: Insects > Digestive system > Unclassified ...
CACCAGCACCTCCTGGGGTTACCGCGCCCGGGTCATCTGGGACTACAACGACGTGTTCGCCGGGGTCAACCTCAAGCCCAACGTGGCCTGGTCGCATGACGTGTCCGGCTACTCGCCGGGCCCGGGCGCCAACTTCGAGGAAGGTCGCAAGGCAATCAGCCTGGGCCTGGACGCCGAGTACCAGAACACCTACACCGCGAGCCTGTCGTACACCAACTTCTTCGACGGCGAGTACAGCACCGTGGATGATCGCGACTTCGTCGCCCTCAGCTTCGGCGTGAACTTCTAAGCACTCAGATCCAGGACGACACCACATGAACAAGACCAGAAGTCTGCTGCAAGCCGGTGTGCTGGGCCTGTCCCTGCTGGCCAGCAGCGTCATGGCGGCAGTTTCCGCCGACGAAGCGGCCCAGCTGGGCGGCACCCTGACGCCAATGGGCGCGGAAAAGGCCGGAAACGCCGATGGCTCCATCAGCGCCTGGCAACCCCTGTCGAAGACCGCGGGCAGCGTCGATGCAAGGGGCTTCCTCGCCGACCCCTATGGCAGCGACAAGCCGCTGTTCACCATCACCGCGCAGAATGCCGAGCAGTACAAGGACAAGCTGTCGCCGGGCCAGATGGCGATGCTCAAGCGCTACCCCGACACCTTCAAGATCCCGGTGTACAAGACCCACCGTGGCGCCACCGTGCCGGATGAGGTGTTCGCCGCCATCAAGAAGAACGCTACCGCCACCACACTGGTCGAAGGTGGCAACGGGCTGAACAACTTCCAGGTCGCCGTGCCGTTCCCGATCCCCAAGAGCGGGCTGGAGGTGATCTGGAACCACATCACCCGCTACCGGGGCGGCAGCGTCAGCCGCCTGGTCACCCAGGCCACGCCGCAGCAGAACGGCTCCTACAGCCTGGTGTATTTCTCCGACCAGTTCGTGTTCCGCGACCGCATGAAGGACTACGACCCGAACAACCCGGGCAACATCCTGTTCTACTTCAAGCAGGAAGTGACCGCGCCGGCGCGCCTGGCCGGGACCGTGCTGCTGGTGCACGAGACCCTCGACCAGGTCAAGGAACCGCGCAAGGCATGGATCTACAACGCCGGCCAGCGACGGGTACGCCAGGCGCCGCAGGTCTCCTACGACGGCCCCGGTACGGCTGCCGATGGCCTGCGCACCTCGGACAACCTGGACATGTACAACGGGGCACCCGACCGTTACGACTGGAAGCTCGAAGGCAAGAAAGAGATGTACATCGCCTCCAACGCCTACAAGCTCGACGATCCGAAGCTCAAGTACGCCGACATCCTCAAGGCAGGCCATATCAACCAGGACCTGGCCCGTTACGAGCTGCGTCGGGTATGGCATGTGGTCGCGACGCTCAAGCCTGGGCAGCGGCATATCTACGCCAAGCGTGACTTCTACATCGACGAAGACACCTGGCAGGCCGCGGTGATCGACCAGTACGACGGCCGTGGGCAGCTGTGGCGGATATCCGAGGCGCACGCCCAGGACTACTACAACGTCCAGGTGCCGTGGTACACCCTGGAAGCCATCTACGACCTGCAGTCGGGCCGCTACCTGGCCCTGGGCATGAAGAACGAAGAGAAGCGTGCCTACGACTTCGGCTTCACTGCCAGCAAGGCCGACTTCCAGCCTGCCGCGCTGCGTCAGTCCGGTATTCGCTGAGCCGTACACGCCACCCCGTGTGATCCCTCAGAACGCCCCGGCTTGCCGGGGCGTTTCTGTTCTGCTCCGGCAATCATTCTGCTGAATACCTCGCCAAACCCCCACACCAGCCACTGCCTGCCAGCCAAGTTGCTTTTTGTCGCAGTCTTTTCCCAGGGAACGGTGTCCATCACCTTCAAATGCGCCGCGTTACCCGCTAGTCTCGCAACAATCCGTACCGCCGTAGTCTTCCAACCAGAACGAGCCGGCCATGACAGATTTGTCCCGTACGCATGGATTCGCCAGTCAGGCCATGGGCTTGCTGGACGGGCGTTTCTTCCGGCCGCCCTTGCCGGACGGCCACGTGACGCGCGCGCGCCTTTGCCAGCGGCTGCACGCCGGCCTGAACGGGCGCTTGCTGCTGGTCAATGCCCCGGCAGGTTTCGGCAAAAGCTCCCTGGCCATCGAATTCTGTGAAGCGCTGCCCGAGCACTGGCGCAGCCTGTGGCTGGGCCTGAGCCAGCGCGATGCCGACCCCGGTCGCTTCCTCGAACGTCTGCTAGAAGGCCTGCAGCAGTATTGCCCGGCACTGGGCGGCCAGGCCATGGGGCTGCTGAAGATGCGCCAGCGCCACCAGCCATTCGCTTTCGAGGAATGGATCGATGGCCTGCTGGACGAACTGGCGCTTTACCTGCAGGCCGACACGCCGCTGCTGCTGGTGCTGGATGACTATCACTTGGCCCAGGGGGCGGTGCTCGACCGCTGCCTGCAGTTCTTCCTCAATCACCTGCCAGCCGGCATGGTCCTGCTCATCACCAGCCGCCAGCGCCCGGACTGGCACCTGGCGCGGCTGCGTCTGTCGCGCCAGCTGGTCGAACTCAACGAGCAAGACCTGCGCTTGACGGCCGATGAAGCCCTGGCCGTCATCGGTCGCCAGCCGACCGGGTTGCGTGGCCAGGCCCTGGACAACCTGATCCAGCGCAGCGATGGCTGGGTGGCCGGGCTGCGCTTCTGGCAACTGGCGGCCAGCGAGTGTGGCGACGAGCACGCCTTGCCGCAGGCGCTGCACGGTGGCGAAGGGCTGATCCGCGATTACCTGCTGGAGGAGGTCATCGATATCCTGCCGCTGGACGTCCAGGCCTTCCTGTTCGACACCGCCTGCCAGGAGCGCTTCTGCGCGGCGTTGTGCGACGCCGTGCGCGAACGCCACGACAGTGCTGCGATCCTTGCTTTCCTGCAGGCCCACCAGGTGTTCCTGGTGCCGCTGGACGAGCATGGTCACTGGTATCGCTACCATCACCTGTTCTCCGACCTGCTGCGCAGTCGACAGGCCAGCGAACCGCCGGCCCGCCTGCACTTGCGCGCCTGTCGCTGGTTCCAGGCGCAGGGCCTGCTCGACGAGGCCGTGGAGCAGGCCTTGCGTGCCGGCCACCTGGACGTCGCCGCCAACCTGGTGCAAAGCCTCTCTGAGGAGCAGCTGCTTGCCGAGCAGAACGTCGGCATGCTGCTGCGCTGGAAGATGGACCTTCCCGACAGCCTGCTGATCAGCACCCCGCGGCTGATCGTGCTGTACAGCTGGGCGCTGGGGTTGGCCTGCCAGCTGGATGCGGCAGAAGAGCTGGCCAGTCACCTCAGCCGTTTTCTGCCAGCGCCTTCGGCCACTGCGCAAAAGTCGATGTTGGCGCAATGGCTGGCATTGAGCGGGGTGATCGCCCGCGGCCGTGGCGATCGCCAGCGCACCCTGGCCTATTGCGGCGAAGCGCTGCAAAGCCTGCCATGCAAGCGCTATGGGCAACGGCTGGTGTGCTTGTCGACGCTGTCGAACCTGGCCGTCGCCGACGCCGACTACTGGCGTGCACGTGGCTGGAACCGTGAAGCACTGGAATTGGCCCAGCGTGTGGGCAACCCCTTGTTCGAAGCCTTGGCGCACTATGATCGAGCGCGAGTACTGCATGCCCGTGGCGAGGTGCTGCGCGCGCTGGAAGAGGTGCGGCAGGGGCTGCAGCGCCTGCAAGGGCTGCCGGCGCAGCGACTGTATGCCGTGCGTGCACGGCTGACCTTGTACGAAGGCTATCTGCTGGTGTGGCGCCTGCAGCCAGCCCAGGGGCGCGCGCGCTTGCGTGCAGGGCTGGGCGAGGCTCGAGCCTGTCGCGACATCAGCGTACTGATCGGCCATTGTGTGATCGCCGCGCTCGACGGTCGCGAGGGCCACTATGCAGAGGCGTTCGCCGAGTTGGCCGAAGCGGAGCGGCTGATGCACATCTGGGATGTGCCGCCCATCTTCTACCTGGCCATGATCACCCTGGTGAAGTGCGAACTGTGGCTCGCCCAGGGGCGCACGGACCTGGCCGAGTCCTGGCTGCTGCGCCTGGGGCAGACCTATGGCGGTGAGCTGCGTGCAGCGGCGCCCGAATTCCACCCGTTGCTGCCCTTGCATATCGAGTTGCAGCAGGCCCTGCTCGAGCGCGTCCAGGGTAGCATCGACGCGGCGGTGGCGCGCTTGCGTGGCTTGGTCGAGCGTGGCAATGCCAGTGGCGGCATGTTGCTGGCGCTGAGTGCATCATGCCAATGGATCGACCTGTCGTTGGCGCAAGGGCGCGACGCCGAGGCCGCCGAACTGCTGCCGATGGCCCTGGCGGTTGCCCATGGTGGCGTGATGTTGCCATTCCAGCGGCTGGTCGAGTTGTATCCCTCGTGGCTGCGCGAACAACTGCTCGCACATCCCGGCTGCCAGCTGCAAGCAGAGCTGCTGGCGCTTCTGCCAGAGGTTGCGGTGCCATCGGGCGGCACCGGTGAAGCGCTGAGCGGCCGTGAGCTGGCAGTTCTGGAGTTGATCGCGCAGGGTTGTTCCAACCAGCAGATCAGCGAACGCCTGTTCATCTCCCTGCATACCGTGAAGACCCACGCCAGCCATATCAACAGCAAGCTGGGTGTGGAGCGGCGTACCCAGGCGGTTGCGCGGGCCAAGTCGATGGGCCTGCTGGCCTGATGCCGGCCTTGGTTTTTTCCAGATAGCCGTTTTCCCCTCATCTTTCCCGACCAACGGCCGATAAAGGATTCGGCGGTAAGCATCGCCTCACGCCATCTTCCCTTCATCCCAATACAGGTCGTGTTGATGCTGCAGTACGGGCAAAAAAGTTTTCTGATCGTCGACGACTTCACCGACTTCCGCACCTCGACCCGTTCGATGCTGCGGGAGCTGGGCGTGCGTGACGTGGATACTGCCGACAGCGGTGAGCAGGCCCTGCGCCTGTGCGGGCAGAAGCGCTATGACTACATCCTCCAGGACTTCCATCTTGGCGACGGCAAGAAGAACGGCCAGCAAGTGCTCGAGGACCTGATCCTCGACAAGCTGATCAGCCATGAATGCGTGTTCATCATGGTCACTGCCGAAAGCAGCCAGGCCATCGTGCTCAGTGCCCTGGAGCACGAGCCCGATGCCTACCTGACCAAACCGTTCAACCGCGTAGGCCTGGCCCAGCGCCTGGACAAGCTCTCCCAACGCAAGACCTTGCTCAAGCCGATCCTCCAGGCCCTGGACCGCAGCCGCCCGGCCGAGGTGCTGGCGGCCTGTGCCGAACTGTGCAAGAAAGACCCGCGCTTCGCCCCCTTGTGCCTGCGCTACCGCGCCGATGCCTTGCGTGACCTCAACCGCTTCGAAGAGCTGGAGAAGTTCCTCAAGGCCATCCTCGCCAGCCGCCCGCAGCCTTGGGTGTACGCCGCGCTGGGCAGCCTGATGCACAAGCGTGGCCAGCATGCCCAGGCCCAGGGTGTCTACGAACAGGCGCTCAAGGCCTTCCCGATCATGCCCGGTCTGTACGATGGCATGGCCGAGGTACTGGTGGCCCAAGGCGACAGCAAGCGTGCACAGAACATGCTTGAAGAGGCGGTGCGCCTGTCGCCGCTGGCGGTGCGACGGCAAGCGACGCTGGGCAAGCTGGCGCTGGACAACGAAGACTTCGAGGGCGCCTCGAAGGCATTTCGTCATGCAGTCAATCAGGGCCAGAGTTCCCGCTACAAGGACCCTGAAAGCAACCTTGGCCTGGTCCAGGCCTTGATGAGCAAGAATGCCGGTTTTGGCCTGGATGCCCGTGCCCGTGTCGAGATCAATACCGTGCTCAGCGAGGTGGCCAAGGACAATGCCGAAGACCAGGGGCTGCAAGTGCGTGCTCGCCTGATGAAGGCCGCCAGCCTGCAGCAGGCTGGCGATGCCGAAACGGCCGCCAAGCTTACCGAGCAGGCCATTGCGCGGCTGGACAAGATGGAGCAGTTCTTCTCGGTCGAAGCCGCCTTGACCGTGGCCAGGCAGCTGCAGGCGCTTGGTCAGGAAGCCGCCAGCGGCAGCATTCTCAAAGGTTGCGTGGAAACCTACGGTGACGACCCCAAGGTCATGCAGAGCGTGGCAAAGCTCACCGATGATCCAAGTGTGCTTGGCGCTGTCACCGAGGCGGTTGACCTCAACCGACAAGGCGTACGCAGCTATCAGGCCGGGCAGCTCAACGAAGCGTTGCAGATGTTCCGCAAAGCCTTGTCGTTGCAGCCGAAGAACATCAGCATCGCACTCAATACTGCCCAGGCGTTGCTGCGCATCGGTGGCGAGAACACACCGCCGGCCATCCTGCAGGAATGCCGCAGCTGCCTGACTTGTGTGTCGGGGATCCCCGCCAGCGACAGCCGCTACGATCGCTACCGCAAATTGCACACCAAGGTTTTCGGCGCATGAGCCAGGACAACCAGGGGCTGGATTTTTCCACGGTGATTGCCTCCACCGTGCACGACCTCAAGAACTCCCTGTCAGCGCTGATCCAGTCCCACGACCAGTGGCTGGCACGCCTGCCCGAGGACTTGCGCGGTGGCACCGAGCAAGGTGTGATCGAACACGAGTTCCGTCATCTCAACGGCATGCTGGTGCAGATGCTCGGCTTGTACAAACTGGGCGTCAATCAGTTGCCGATCTGCCCGGACTACCACGAGCTGGACGATTTCATCGAAGCCCAGCTGGCGGCCCACCAGCAAGTGCTGGAACACAAGGACATCCTTGCCACCTGGCGCATCGACAGCGACGACCCGCTGGGCTTCTTCGACCGTGAGCTGGTCGCCTCGGTGATCGCCAATGTGCTGACCAATGCCACGCGCTATGCCGGGCACGCGCTGTTGATCAGTATCGGGCAAGAACACGATCAGTTGGTCATCAGTGTCAACGATGACGGACCGGGCTACCCGGCACGGATGCTCGAGCGCCAGCAGGATTACGTTCAGGGTATCGATGCACAGAGCGGCAGCACTGGCCTTGGCCTGTACTTTGCCGCGCGGATCGCGGCGTTGCATGAGCGCGACGGAGTGCGCGGGCGGATCGAGATTGCCAATGGCGGGGCGCTTGGGGGAGGGTTGTTCAAATTGTATCTGCCGTGATCGCGGTGGGGTGACAGGTGTATGATTCGGGGGCTATGGCGCTCGATCTGTGCGGCGCTGGAAACCTAACGACTTGCACCGGTAGCCATGACACTCTCCAATCCCACCCTCATCCGCGAAACCTTTCCCGTAGGCCCTCTGCAGTGCAACTGCACGCTGATCGGCGACCCACTGACCAAGAAGGCCATCGTCGTCGATCCGGGCGGCGATCCGGAGAAGATTCTTGCCCGCCTGCAGGCCCACGGCCTGACCCTGGTGAGCATCATCCACACCCACGCGCACTTCGATCATTTCCTCGCCTCGGGCAAGCTCAAGGAGCTCACCGGTGCCACGTTGCACCTGCACAAGGATGACCAGTCCCTGTGGGACAACCTGGAAATGCAGTGCCAGATGTTCGGCGTGCCCTATACCCCGGTGCCTTCGCCCGACCGCTGGCTGGATGACGACGAAGAGCTGGCCTGTGGCTGCGGCGTGGCCCTGCACACGCCGGGGCATACCCCGGGTTCGATGAGTTTCTGGTTCGCCGACGCGAAACTGCTGATCGCCGGTGATACCCTGTTCCGCCGTGGTATCGGCCGTACCGATCTGTGGGGCGGCGACCAGCGCGCCATCGTTCGCTCGATCAAGGAGCGACTGTACCGCCTGGATGAAGAGGCCATCGTGGTCACCGGCCACGGGCCCGATACCCGGCTGGGTGACGAGATGCGCGAGAACCCGTTCGTGCGGGCATGAACGTGCATGAACGTCGTTTCATGGAATTATTTTGCCTTCACGCAATCCAAGGCTGGCATCGATCCATCTGCGATCTGCCGCACAACTGAATTTTTGTAGGAGCTTGTCCATGTTCACCATGCGTCGTCTGATTATCGTCGCAACCGCCGCAGCCCTGATGACCGGCTGCGCCGGCCAGAATCCTTATGACAGCCAAGGTCAGGCGCAGGGCGGTTCCACCGGGATGAGCAAGACCGCCAAGTACGGCGGCCTGGGTGCGCTGGCCGGCGCCATCGCCGGTGCCGCCATCGATCACGACAACCGTGGCAAGGGTGCGCTGATCGGCGCCGCTGCGGTCGGTGCCGCCGCTGCCGGCTACGGCTACTACGCCGACAAGCAGGAAGCCGAGCTGCGCGCGAAAATGGCCAACACCGGCGTCGAAGTGCAGCGCCAGGGTGACCAGATCAAGCTGATCATGCCGGGCAACATCACCTTCGCCACCGATTCGGCGAACATTTCCCAGAGCTTCTACGCGCCGTTGAACAACCTGGCGGGTTCGTTCAAGCAGTTCAACCAGAACACCATCGAAGTGGTTGGCTTCACCGACAGCACCGGCAGCCGCCAGCACAACATGGACCTGTCGCAGCGCCGCGCCCAGGCAGTCAGCAGCTACCTGACCTCGCAGGGCGTCGATGCCTCGCGCGTATCGGTACGCGGCATGGGCCCGGATCAGCCGATCGCCAGCAACGCCGACGCCAATGGCCGGGCGCAGAACCGCCGGGTGGAGGTCAACCTGAAGCCGATTCCAGGCCAGGAGTACCAGCAGGGGCAGGTTCAGCAGTAATCCTGATCTGACCTGACATCGGGGCCGCATTGCGGCCCCGATGCGTTTATGGGTGAGTGCTGGCCTGAATGGCGGTCAGGGCGATGGTATGCACGATATCGTCCACCTGCGCCCCCCGCGGCAGGTCGTTGACCGGCTTGCGCAAGCCTTGCAGCATCGGCCCCAGGCTGACCCCGTCGGCACTGCGTTGCACCGCCTTGTGGGTGGTGTTTCCGGTATTCAGGTCAGGGAACACGAACACCGTCGCGCGCCCGGCCACCGGGCTTTGCGGCGCCAGCTCGCGGGCAATCTGCGGGTTGGCAGCGGCGTCGTACTGCAGCGGCCCGTCGATCAGCAAGCCGTGGTCCGCGGTTTGTGCCAGGCGCGTCGCCTCGCGCACCTTCTGCACTTCCTCGTCGCTCGCCGAATCGCTCGAGTAACTGATCATCGCTACCCTGGGCGCAATGCCGAAGGCGTGCGCCGACTCGGCACTCTGCCGGGCGATTTCCGCGAGCTCCCCGGCACTGGGATGCGGGTTCATCACACAGTCGCCGTACACCAGCACCTGCTCGGGAAACAGCATGAAGTACACGGATGACACCAGGCTGGCACCCGGTGCGGTCTTGATCAGCTGCAGGGCAGGGCGGATGGTGTTGGCGGTGGAGTGGACCAGGCCCGAGACCAGGCCATCGACTTCGTCCAGCGCCAGCATCATGGTGCCGATCACCACCGGGTCTTCCAGCTGCTGCTCGGCCATGGGCGCGTTGAGATTCTTGCTTTTGCGCAAGTCGACCATGGGTTCGACATAGCGGCCGCGAATCAGGTCAGGATCCAGTATTTCCAGGTCGGCCGGCAGGCTGATGCCCTGGGCACGGGCCACGGCTTCCACGGCTTCGGGCTTGGCCAGCAGGACGCAGCGGGCGATGCCACGCGCCTGGCAGATCGCCGCGGCCTGTACCAGCAACGGCTCGGCGCCTTCCGGCAGGACGATGCGCTTGTTGGCCTGCTGGGCCCGCTGGATCAACTGGTAGCGGAATACTGCAGGCGACAGGCGCAGCTCGCGAGGTGTGCCGCAGCGCTGGTGCAGCCAGGCGGCATCCAGGTGGCTGGCGACGAAATCGGTGATGAACTCGGCGCGTTCGCGGTCGTCCACCGGGATTTCGCGATTCAGCGAATTGAGCTGGTTGGCGGTGTCGTAGGAGCCGGTGCTGACCGACAGGATTGGCAACCCGGCCTGCAAGGCACCACGGCACAGGCCGAGAATACGCGCATCGGGCTTGCTGTCGCTGGTCAGCAGCAGACCGGCCAAGGGCACGCCATTGATCGCCGCCAGGCTCACGGCCAGGATGATGTCGTCGCGATCGCCGGGGGTGACCACCAGGGTGCCCGGGGTCAGCAGCGGCACGGTATTGGCCACGGTACGGGCGCAGATGATGATCTTGTTCATGCGCCGCTGCTCGTAGTCACCGGCATTGAGCACCTGGGCACCGAGCAGTTCGGCCACGTCGCGGGTGCGCGGGGCGTTCAGTTCGGGCTGGAAGGGGATGCAGCCGAGCAGGCGGAAGTCGTTGCCACGCAGCAAGGGCGAATGTTCGCGCAGGCGCGTGGCGAAGTCGGCCATGCTTTCGTCGGTGCGCACCTTGTTGAGGATCACCCCGAGCACTTTCGGGTCGCGCGGGCCGCCGAACAGCTGGGCCTGCAGCTCGACGCGCCCGGACAGTTCGCTGAGCACTTCGTTTTCCGGCGCCGAGACCAGGATCACCTCGGCGTCCAGGCTCTTGGCCAGGTGCAGGTTGACCCGGGCCGCATAGCTGGCATGGCGGGTCGGCACCATGCCTTCGACCACCACCACGTCATTGCCGACGCAGGCTTGCTGGTAGAGGCTGATGATCGCCTCGAGCAATTCGTCGAGCTGGCCATCGCCGAGCATGCGCTCGACCTGGGCCAGGCTCAGGGGCATGGGCGGCTTGATGCCGTGGGTGCGGGCGACCAGTTCGGTGGAGCGTTCCGGGCCAGTGTCGCCAGGGTGCGGCTGGGCGATCGGCTTGAAGAAGCCGACCTTCAGCCCGGCGCGCTCCAGGGTGCGCACCAGGCCCAGGCTGATGGAGGTCAGGCCGACGCCAAAATCGGTCGGCGCGATGAAAAATGTCTGCATGTGCTTCTCGAAATAAGCGTTGCAAGGAGTCAACGGCCAAGGGTAGCGCTATCGGCCTGCCGTGCACACCAGCCACATGCGAAAGCCTGGCCGATGCGCTGCGCCCGTTGCGCAGGGTCAAGCACCCACGGGCGTGCCTGCCACGGCGGCTGGTGGCGCAGGTGCTGGGTATGGCCGCAGGAAAGCGTGACCACCCAGTGGTCTTCATCGTCCTGGTGGAAGCCGATGATCCGACTGATGGGTCGCTCCTCGCCCCTGCTGTGTTCGCAATCGCGCGATGCGTTGGTTACACTTGTGGGCTCTACATACTTTTGCAAAAGGTCTTGCCCCATGCTGATCGCCGCCAACAAGGCTGTCTCCATCGACTATACCCTGACCAACGACGCCGGGGAGACCATCGACAGCTCCGCCGGTGGCGCGCCGCTGGTCTACCTGCACGGTGCCCAGAACATCATCCCGGGCCTGGAAAAAGCCCTGGAAGGCAAGCAAGCTGGCGACGAGCTGAACGTCACCATCGAGCCGGAAGATGCCTACGGCGAGTACCTGGCCGAGCTGGTCAGCACCCTTAACCGCAGCATGTTCGAAGGCGTCGACGAACTGGAAGTGGGCATGCAGTTCCACGCATCGGCGCCGGACGGCCAGATGCAGATCGTCACCATCCGTGACCTCGACGGCGACGACGTGACTGTAGACGGCAACCACCCGCTGGCTGGCCAGCGCCTGACCTTCCAGGTCAAGGTGGTCGATGTGCGTGATGCCAGCGAAGAAGAAATCGCTCACCGCCACATCCATGGCGAAGGTGGCCATCACCACTGATTTTCTGCGCTAAGCTCAGAAGGTCGCCAGGCGCTCGGACAAGCCGACACGCCTCCCCGAGGGAGGTCACGGCTTGGATGAGCGCCTTTTTAGTGGGCGCAATTCGCCCCTGCGGCAACCGGGAACCTGAGAGGGGATACAACATGAGTGCATTTCACGACCTGACATTGAAGGCGCTGGACGGCCAGGATCTGCCCCTGGCACCGTTCAAGGGCCAGGTGGTGCTGGTGGTCAATGTCGCCTCCAAATGCGGTCTGACACCGCAATACGCCTCACTGGAGAAGATCCAGCAGCAGTTCAAGGGCAAAGGCTTCAATGTGCTGGGCTTGCCTTGCAACCAGTTCGCCGGCCAGGAGCCTGGCAGCGAAAAGGAAATCCAGGATTTCTGCCGCCTCAACTATGGGGTGAGCTTCCCGTTGGGGGCCAAGCTCGAGGTCAACGGGCCGCAGCGCCACTCGCTGTACCGGTTGCTGGCGGGTGAGGGGGCCGAGTTTCCGGGGGACATCACCTGGAATTTCGAGAAATTCCTGGTGGGCAAGGATGGACGCGTGCTGGCGCGATTCGCGCCGCGAACCGCGCCAGATGATCCGACGGTGGTACAAGCCATCGAGAAAGCCTTGGGTTAAGCAGGCTTGCTCCCACAGGTCCAGCAGCACTGCAGATCGTGTGGGAGCCGGCTTGTCGTGGCGACGAACCGCGGCGATGGGGCGCGAAGCGGCCGCGGCGATACAGCAGAATCACTCAAATCAATAATGCTGGGCTCAGCTCACGGCTGCCCCTAACCTCAGGCGCATTTCCCCCCAGACGGAAGCGCCCATGTCCAGCAATCCACTGTTCCAGCCGTTCACCCTCGGCGCGCTCGAGCTGCCGACCCGTGTGGTCATGGCCCCCATGACCCGTACTTTCTGCCCCGGTGGCGTACCTCACGAGGGTGTGGTCGAGTACTACCGTCGACGTGCCGCCGCAGGCGTGGGCCTGATCATCACCGAAGGCACCACGGTCGGCCACAAGGCCGCCAACGGTTACCCCAATGTCCCGCGCTTCCACGGTGAAGACGCCCTGGCCGGCTGGAAGCAGGTAGTCGACGCGGTACATGCCGAAGGCGGGCGTATCGTTCCGCAGCTCTGGCACGTCGGCGCAGTGCGCCGCCTGGGCACCGAACCGGATGCCGGCGTGCCGGGCTACGGGCCGAGTGAAAAGATCAAGGATGGCCAGGTGCTGGTGCAGGGCATGAGCCATGACGATATCTGCGAGGTGATCGGCGCATTCGCCCAGGCTGCCCGCGACGCTCAGGCCATCGGCATGGACGGCGTGGAGATCCACGGTGCCCATGGTTACCTGATCGACCAGTTCTTCTGGGAAGCCAGCAACCGCCGCGACGATGAGTACGGCGGCGATCTGGCCGGGCGGTCGCGCTTTGCGATCGAGCTGATCCGCGCCGTGCGGGCGGCCGTGGGGCCGGACTTCCCGATCATCTTCCGCTTCTCGCAATGGAAGCAGCAGGACTACAGTGCGCGCCTGGTCGAAACGCCAGAGGCCCTGGCAGCGTTCCTCCAGCCATTGTCCGAGGCCGGCGTGGACATCTTCCACTGTTCCACCCGCCGTTTCTGGGAAGCTGAGTTCGAAGGCTCGACATTGAACCTGGCTGGCTGGGCGCGCCAATTGACCGGCAAGCCGACCATCACCGTGGGCAGCGTGGGGCTCGACGGCGAGTTCCTGCAGTTCATGGTCGATACCGACAAGGTGGCCAAGCCGGCCAGTCTGGAGGGCCTGTTGCGCCGTCTGGGCGACGAGGAATTCGACCTGGTGGCGGTGGGCCGGGCACTGCTGGTGGATGCCCAATGGGCGCAGAAAATCCGCGAAGGCCGTGAGGCGCAGGTGCTGCCATTCAGCCGCGAGGCGCTGTCGAGCCTCGCTTGATGACCAAGGGCGCGTCTGCCACTGGGCTTTCGCAAGGCAGCGCGTGGCAGGCATTGCGCAAGTGCATCTCGAATTGCTCGACGATCGCCGGCCAGCCTTGGCGGCTGGCGTGCTGACGAGCGTTGAGGCGAACCCGGCGCAAGGTCTCGCTTTCCTCCAGCAACCAGCAGGCTGCATCGATGAAGGCAGCCTGGTCACCGGGCATGGCCAGTGCGCCACTGTGACCATGGCGGATGTGCTGTGCGGCAGCGGCCTGGTCATAGGCGACCACCGCCAGGCCCGAGGCCATGGCTTCGAGCACCACGTTGCCGAACGTTTCAGTCAGGCTCGGGAACAGGAACAGGTCGCCGCTGGCGTAATGTTCGGCCAGGGTCTCGCCCCGCTGTGCGCCGCAGAAAAGTGCATCTGGAAGCTGCTGTTCCAAGCTTGCCCGCTGGGGTCCGTCACCCACCACGATCAAGCGCAAGCGCCGATGTGGATAAGTTTTCTGCAGCGCGGCCATGCAAGGTCGAAGCAGGGTCAGGTTCTTTTCCGCGGCCAGGCGCCCGACATGCAGCACGGCCAGGTCATCCGCAGCCAGCCCCCAGGATTCGCGCAGTGCCTGGTTGCGCCTTGATGGGTTGAACAGGCAGGCATCGACGCCGCGGGCCATCAGCGCCAGGCGTTCGAAGCCGCGGCGCTCCAGTTCCAGGCGTTGGCTGGCACTGGGTACCAAGGTGGCGACGGTGCGCCGGTGGAACCAGCGCAGGTAATGGGTGAGCAAGCGTGCCAGCAGGCCCAGGCCGTACTGGCCGGAATATTGCGGAAAGTTGGTATGAAAGCCGCTGACCACAGGGATCTCCAGGCGCCGGGCTGCGCGCAGCGCGCTGAGCCCCAGAGGGCCCTCGGTGGCGATGTACAGCACGTCCGGTCGCAGCTTGCGCCAGCGCCGCAACAAGCTGTGCATCGATACTTCGCCCCATTGCAGGCCGGGGTAGCCAGGCAGTGCCCAGCCGCGGCAGAGCAGAAGTTGCGGGTCGTTATCCACAGGCGCTTCGCCCGCCTGGCGCGGTCGCACGATCTCGACGTGGTGGCCGCGCTGGCGCAAACCGTCACTCAGGCGGCCAAGGGTATTGGCTACCCCGTTGATTTCGGGTGCAAAGGTCTCGCTGACCAAGGTGATGCGCAGGGCAGGTGTATTCATGACAAAAAGTTTCCGCCTGCTGCATTGCGCGCTTGTGACGCACATGTGACATGCACATGACGGTTGATTCCCGGCCATTTCAACGGTGTGAATTTTTCCTTTCTGGCTGCTCAAGAACTTGCGCCAGGCAGCCGATGAAGTTGCATTCGATCAGGTGATGCGCTCCAGGAGTGCGGAATGTTCAACAGCAAGCTCAAGAAAGAAATCCAGAAACTGCGTGAGGACCTGTGGTCGGTGGAGCAGGTCAAGAGCAGCCTGGACAGCGAAATGCTGGTGCTGCAACTCGACCGCGAAGGGCGCATCGAGGAGGTCAACGGCAATTTCGAGAAAGAGATGCTTTACCGTGCCGAGCAACTGATCGGGCGCAGCATTGAAGAAATTGTGCCGGCGCACGTGAAAAAGCTCGACTTCTACCAGCGCATGAAAAGCGCCATCAGCCGTGGTGAGCACCTCAACGGCGCATTCCGCCTGTTGCGTGGCAATGGCGAGGAAGCCTGGCTGCGCTCGATCCTGCAGCCGGTGAAGGCCAGTGACGGGCGCATCAAGCACTTTTCCATGCACTCCAGCGACCTGACGCGCACCATCGAGACTTCGCGCGAGCACGAAAGCCTGATCAAGGCGCTGATACGCTCCACCGCCGTGATCGAGTTCAGCCTAGATGGCCTGGTGCTGACGGCCAACGAGCGCTTCCTGCAATCGGTGGGCTACAGCCTGGAGCAGGTGCGCGGCAAGCATCACCGCATGTTCTGCGAGCCGGAAGAGGCCAATTCGGCGGCCTACCAGGCGTTCTGGGACCAGCTGCGCCGTGGCGAGTACGTGGCCGACCGGTTCAAGCGCGTCGACGCCCATGGGCGCACGATCTGGCTGGAAGCGTCCTACAACCCGATCTTCGACGCCCACGATGTGCTGTACAAGGTGGTGAAGTTCGCCACTGTCGTCACCGACCAGGTCAACCAGGAGCAGGCCGTGGCCCTGGCTGCGGACATTGCCTACAACACTTCGCTGCAGACCGACAACAGCGCTCGCAAGGCCACCGATGTGGTGACCCAGACCGTGGACGTGATGCGCGGTCTGGAAGGCTCCATGCAGGACGCCGCCGAAGGCATCCAGGCGCTGGACAGGCAGTCCAAGGTCATCGGCGCGATCATCAAGACCATCAGCGACATCGCCGGCCAGACCAACCTGCTGGCGCTCAACGCTGCCATCGAAGCCGCCCGCGCCGGTGAGCAGGGCCGAGGTTTCGCGGTGGTCGCCGACGAAGTACGCCAGCTGGCGTCACGCACCAGCAGTGCCACCGAGGAAATCGCCAAGGTGGTAAAGCAGAACGAACAACTGGCGCAGGCTGCAGTGGACATCATCGACACCAGCAAGCGCCAGGCCGAACAGGGGCTGGCGCTGGCGGCGGATACCGGTGGGGTGATCGTCGAGATTCAGGAAGGGGCGAAGAAGGTGGTGGATGCGGTGGGGCAGTTTTCCAGTCAGTTGAATCATTGACTGTCGGTTACTTCTGACTCATTTGGCGAAATTTACGAAATTTCCTACGGCATTCGAGGAAATTTCGCTGTGCGATATGTGATGTGATTCTCCCTGTACTGACTGTCAGGGAGACACCTCATGTATCTGGATTACCTCGTGCCGTCATGGCTCGAGATCGAATCACGCATCATTGACGCAATGGGCTATCAAGGAGGCGCCCGTTTTCTCGATCACCTCAACCAGGCCGCCCCCTCGCTGTCCCTCAACTTGAATCGGGTCAAGGCGGTGCGCTCGGCCTTCAACCAGGCCGAGTGGCAGGCCAGCGTCATGCTGCGCCAGCGCTTTGCCGAGCTTGAGATCGCCAGCATCGTCGATGACCTGCTGAGGGTGGTGAGGGACATGGCGATGATCGTC
>Ga0160431_100481_pt1 | contig 16539 bp, 13 predicted proteins | sample HID1971K_E0MG_FD_108212 | JGI IMG/M metagenome (GOLD analysis project Ga0160431, IMG submission 108212) | Enriched millipede-associated microbial communities from UW Madison campus, WI, USA - HID1971K_E0 MG | ecosystem: Host-associated > Arthropoda: Insects > Digestive system > Unclassified ...
GGACGATACCGCCAGCGGTTTTCGATTCTTCTTCGCTGCGACGGATGACTACGCGGTCATGCAGAGGACGAAGCTTCATTGTCGATCTCTCCCAAATTGTGGTTTTCATCGGCCGGTATCGACACCGGCGGGGGTTGATGCGGTCCGGCGTTGCCGGGGGATGGCTCGCTACGTACGAACCACCTGTGTCATGTCTGGTGTCGCCACCAGAAACCTTGCGGTGACCACATACATGAGGCCGCCATATTCAATTACAAGGCTTGGCATGGAAAATTTTTCACCGCCTGAAAAAGGCTGGGGCCGCTTGGCGGCCCCAGGGGGTGTTCACTTGTCGCGGCGCTCGTATTCGCCCTCGATCACATTGGGGCGATGGCCACTGTCTCGCGGTTGTGGCTGCAACGGGTCATCCTGGAATGCACGCTGGCGCATGGCCTGGGCTTCGGCGCGCTGACGCAACTTGCGCGCGGCCAGGTGACGGGTGAACGGCAGCAGGCAGAGCACGCCCAGCACGTCGCTGATGAAGCCCGGCAGCAGCAACAGGCCGCCTCCTACCGCCAGCATCAGGCCCTGGAACATGTCTTCGGCAGGCAGTTCGCCACGCTGCAGGCTTTCACGGGCACGCAGGGCCGTGGCCAGGCCAGCCACGCGCATCACCAGCACACCCAAGGCGGAGCCGGCGATGATCAGCAGCAGCGCCGGGAAGAAACCGATGGCCGCGCTGACCTTCACGAAAACGAACAGCTCCAGCACAGGGAACAGGAGAAACAGCAATAGAAAAGCACGCATCAAAGGATTCCTCGACGGAAGAGAACCTTCCTGTAAGACCATGACATGGATGCGTGCATGCGTGATTTCAAGCTTCGACTTCAGTCGCAGCCGGCCATTGGTCGGCGCGCGCCAGCAAAACCAGGGCTTCGCGAACTTGTGTCGGCGTATTGCAAATCGCCGGGAAAGGCAACCAGTAGATGCCCTGGCCGATACGCAGGTGCATGCCTTCGCTGTCGATGCCGACCATCTGCGCTTGCGCGCTGCGCGGCAGCTCGCTCAGCTCGACGTAGTGGGCGATGGCGTTGGCGTGGTCGCTGTTCATGTGCTCGATCATGCTGGCCTCGGTCTTGCCCGCGAACGGGTTGGCCAGGGTGACCTGATCGAGCCAGTGGATCGCCCCGAAGCCGCCGATGTAGCGGTGGCGTACCGGCTGCAGCACCCAGAAATCGAAGTCGTGGGCCTTGTGGTAGTTGGCAGCATCGGGGAAGTAGCGGTAGTAGCGCTCGGCCGCAGCTTCCACAGCGGCCTCGTCGACCAGCTTGTGCGCCTCGGCCATCACGGTGAGACGACCGACAGCCTGCACGTCCTCGGCTTCGCGCTCGCCCACCAGCAGCGAGCACTTGGGGTCCTTCTGCAGGTTGTGGGTGTGCTGGGCGATTCGGCTGATGAGGATCAGCGGGTTGCCGTCGGCGTCCAGGCAGTACGGCACCACGGAGCCGAACGGGAAGCCAGGCATGGACTTGGAATGGGTCGAGAGCACACCGCGGTATTCCTTGAGCAGCAGTTCCCGGGCGGGGCGAATGGCGTTGTTACTCACTGAAGGCGCTCCTGGCGGCGGAAGGGATGGGTGACAAGATAAGCATTATCACCCTCCACTGCCACCAGGCGTGGTCGCCTGCTTTACCAGGTCACACCGAAGCCGGCGGTATAGCGGGTCTTGTCCAGGTCGTTCTCGGACGTGCCGCTGATGATGTCCTTTTCCGCCTTGAGGTTGAGCGACGCCCATTCGGTGACCTTGTAGCGCAGCCCGACCTCGGCATCGAGGGAGTAGTTGGCCACGCCCCCCAACGGCTTGGCGAGCTCGCCATTGGTGAACAACGATACTTTCTTGCCGATCAGGTAGCGGTTGTAGTCCCACTTGACCGCCGCCGAATAGAAGTTGTCCTTGGCGCCATCGCGGTACTCGAAGTCGGTGCGGTTGATCAGCGAACCGAGCGAGAAGGCACCCAGTTCGTCATCCCAGAACTGGTAGCCAGGGCCGGTACCCACGGTACGCTGGCGGGCCAGGTCCTCGATATGGTCGCGCTTGTACTCCAGGCGCCCCTGCCAGAACCACTGCTCGGTGAGGAAGCGGTCGAGCGCGTACTCGGCGCTCCAGTTGTTGGTGGTGGTTTCGTCGTCCTGGGACTCGCGGTTGTATTCGCCTTCGGCATTGTGCCGCCAGCGGCCATGCCGGGCCGTGGTCTTGAAGTCGATGTCGTAGTCGTCGCTGTCGCTTTCGGCGCGCTGGTAATCCATCGCCAAGTCGACATTGCCCTTCCAGATCAGATCCTCGACCACAGGCTTGGGCTTCATGATCTGCTGGATGCTGGCCAACTCGACGGTCTTGGGCGCTTCACCGTTGGCCAGGGTCACCTTGCCCGCCTCGGCCGCCTTCAGCGACTTGGCCATCTCGCCGCTGTACGCGTCCTGCTTGACCAGCAGTTCCTGATCGCTCTCCAGGGTCTGGACCTGCTTCCAGTCCAGCGAGATCGAACCACCGTATGGCGTTTCCAGCAGCAGCTTGCCACCGTCGAACACCCGGATCTTCCCGCTCAGGCGATCGCCGTTCTTCATCCAGACGGTGTCGGCAAGCACGGGGGCGGCAAACAGGCAGGCGGTCAACAGGCAAAACAAGGATCTAGAATGCATAAGCGGGCTACAGGTTCGATTCGACGAAAAAAGCCGGGCATTATCCAGATGCCGACGACCAGAGCAAGGAAAGACCGACCAGCATGCCATCGAGTTCAATACTCATTTACCGCGACCACTCGTCCGGTTTCACGCCAGGCCAGGGGGGCTCTGATGTCTGAGCCATATGAGCATGCCCTGGAAACGCCGCAAGCCCGACGAACGGCCCTCTATTCAGTGCTTGGCCAGGTGCCCGAAGGCAAGGTGGTCAGCTATGGCCAATTGGCCGAACTGGCAGGATTGGGTCGGGCGGCGCGCTGGGTCGGCCGCACGCTCGGCCAGTTACCCGGCGACACCCGCCTGCCCTGGCACCGGGTCCTGGGCGCAGGTGGACGCCTGAGCCTGGCGCTGGGCACGCCAGCGGGCGATGAACAGCGTGCACGACTGCGTGCGGAGGGCGTGAACGTGACCAATAATCGTGTGGATATGACACGCCATGGCTGGCGCCCGATGGAGCACAGCGGTTAGAGTGCGCGTTTTGTTTTCGCAAATTTGAGGCAGATGTTGGCCCATGCCCCGTAAAACCTGGCGCGCTGCGCTTGCTGCCTATGCCAGCCCGTCAACCCTGGTGCTTCTGCTGCTCGGCTTTGCCGCCGGCTTGCCCTACATGCTGGTGTTCTCGACCCTTTCGGTATGGCTGCGCGAGGCCGGTGTGGCCCGCGAAACCATTGGCTATGCCAGCCTGATCGGCCTGGCCTATGCCTTCAAGTGGGTATGGTCGCCACTGCTCGACCAATGGCGCCTGCCGCTGCTGGGCGGGCTCGGTCGACGCCGTTCGTGGCTGTTGCTGTCGCAGTCGCTGGTGGTGATCGGCCTGGTCGGCATGAGCCTGTGCGACCCGCAGCAACACCTTTCGTGGCTGATCGCCCTGGCCGTGCTGGTGGCCTTCGCCTCGGCCACCCAGGACATCGCGGTCGATGCCTATCGCCTGGAGATCGCCGACGATCAGCGCCAGGCAGCGCTCGCTGCCAGCTACATGGCCGGTTACCGGGTGGCCGCCCTGCTCGCCACCGCCGGCGCGCTGTTCTTCGCCGAATGGTTCGGTTCGACCGGCTTCAGTTACCTGCACAAAGCCTGGGCAGGCACCTATGTGCTGTTCGGTGTGCTGATGGTGCCAGCGGTGTTCACCACGCTGATCATGCGTGAGCCGCCCGTGCCGATGCGCACCCAGCTGTCGGCGGCACGTTATGGCCTGGTTCACCAGATGGCTTCGGTGTTCGTGCTGATCATCCTGCTGGTGTCGGTGCCTGCCAGCTTCACCCAGATGTTCAACACCGGCTGGTCCACCGTCATCTCCGGCGAGGCCAGCCCGCTTGACCTGCTGCTCGAAGACCGGGCGTTCCTGCGCCTGATCCTTTATGTGCTGCTGAGCTGGGCGTGCCTGTCGAGCCTGGGCCGTCGCGGCCTGGCTCCAGTGCTCACGCCGGTCAACGACTTCATCACCCGCTACCGCTGGCAGGCGCTGCTGCTGCTCGGGCTGATCGCCACCTATCGCATGTCGGATACGGTGATGGGGGTGATGGCCAACGTGTTCTACATCGACATGGGCTTCACCAAGGACCAGATCGCCAGCGTCAGCAAGGTCTTCGGCCTGATCATGACCCTGGTCGGCGCCGGTGCCGGCGGCCTGCTGATCGTGCGCTTCGGCATCCTGCCGATCCTGTTCATCGGCGGTGCGGCCTCGGCGGCGACCAACATCCTGTTCCTGATGCTGGCCGACATGGGGCCGAACCTGGAGATGCTGGTGGTGACCATCTCCCTGGACAACTTCAGTTCAGGCCTGGCCACCTCGGCCTTCGTCGCCTACCTGTCGAGCCTGACCAACCTGAAGTTCTCGGCCACGCAATATGCGCTGCTGAGCTCGATCATGCTGCTGCTGCCGCGCCTGATCGGTGGCTATTCGGGGGTGATGGTGGAGAAGTTCGGGTACCACGACTTCTTCCTGATCACTGCGCTGCTGGGCGTGCCGACGTTGATCCTGATTGCCTTGCACTGGCGTCAGGAGACCCTTCGAGGCAAGCAGGTGCCGGTGGAGAGTTCGGCGGCGGAGCGGCCCTGAGATGTGCCGCTGACGGTACTGGCCTTGCCGGCGATAGGGCCGGCGCGGCCACTACTGCGCTACAGCCCCTTTCCCTGGTCGCCCACCGACGACATACCACAGCGGCCATAGCGCAAGCGCACCGGCCACCCCCGCCGCCACGGCAAAGTGCAACAGGCTGGCCCCCGCCCCGATCATCGCCATCACCGCACCGCCCAGCCCCAGCAAGGCGATGGTGATCATGCCCAGCATGGCCGATACCAGCCCCTTGCTCTGCTCGCTGGAGAACAGCGTCATGCGGTACAACACCGCATTGGCCACACCCAGGCCCAGCGCATACAGCGACATGCCCGCCACCACGCTGGTCACCGACGGCCAGTACCAGGTCACCAACACCAGCAGGCACAAGCCAATCAGATACGGCCACAGGGCACCACGCACCAGCGTCGCCAGTGGGTAGCGGTCGGCGATGCGGTTGATGATCAGGTTGCCAAGGATCAGTCCGCCGAACACCGGCAACTGCCACAGCGCATAAGCCATCGTGCTCAGGCCTTCATCGTGAATCAGCAATACCGGCGAAAGGCCGATCCAGCCGATCAGCGGCAGGCCCACCAGCCCAAGTGCCGCACTGCCCGCCACGAACTTGCGGTTGGCCAGCAACTGGCCATAGCCCGCCAGCAGCGGCAGAAGGTGAATCGGGGTGAATGCCAGGCACGAGCCGTCGCGGCGTTCCACTCCAAGGGTTTCCGGCATCAGGCGGTACAGCAGCAACCCGCACAACACCGCGCCGATGGCGAATGCCACGAACAGCCAGCGCCAGTCCAGCCACTGCAGCATCAAGGTCCCTACCAGCGGACCCAACAATGGCGAGAGCAAGGCGATGTTGGCCAGCAGGGCCATCATCCGCACTGCGTCGGCTTCACTGAACGCTTCGTTCAGTGCCGGGTAGCTGACCGTCACCACGAACCCCAGGCCGATGCCCTGCAGCAGGCGCAGCAGGTTGAACAGACCGATGTCCTGCACCCAGTAGGTCGCCAGGCAGGCCACGCCGAAGAAGGCACACCCGGCCAGCAGCAACGGCCGACGACCATAGCGGTCGGCCAGCGGGCCGATCAGCCACTGCAGGACCACGCCGCCGAGCAGGTACAGGTTCAAGGCGTGCGGAATGTATTCCGGGCTGGCATTCAGGTGATCGACCACCACGGGCATGGCAGGCATGACGGCGTCGCTGGCCAGGTAGGTCAGCAGTTCGAACAGGGCCAGGGTCAGGCCGAACAAGAGGGCTCTGAGAGGCGTGATGTACAGCAGTGGCTTCATGGTGGGTTTCAGGCGAAGACAGGTAGGGGCAGGCTATATGCCAGAAATGGCGGGGCTTGGCTGTGAACAAGTGTAAAAACAAGGGGCCGCTGCGCGCCCCAATCGCCGGCAAGCCGGCTCCCACAGGCAGCCCACAGACCTCAAGGCATGTGAACGCATGTGGGAGCCGGCTTGCCGGCGATTGGGCCGCAGAGCGGCCCCCGATACAGCCCGGTATTACTGAGCAGCGGTTTCCTGCACCACGCGAATCACGCGCTGCGGGAACGGAATGTCGATGCCTTCGGCCTTCAACCGGTCACGCGCATGCTCGTTGAGCATGAACATCACATCCCAGTAATCACTGGTCTTGGTCCACAAGCGCAACGACACGGTGATCGAACTGTCACCCAGGGTCGCGACCACTGCCTGCGGCGCCGGGTCCGGCAACACCCGCGGGTCCTGCGCCAGCTCCAGCAATACGTTGCGCGCCTTCTGCAGGTCGGCTTCGTAATCCACGCCGACGTCGAACACCACCTTGCGGGTCGGCTGGCGGTTGGTGTTGGTGATGATGCCGTTGGACAGGGCACCGTTGGGCATGATCACCGTCTTGTTGTCACCGGTGCGCAGCACGGTGTGGAAGATCTGGATACTGTCGACGGTCCCCGCTACCCCTTGGGCCTCGATCCAGTCACCGATGCGGAACGGGCGGAACATCAGGATCAGCACGCCGCCGGCGAAGTTCGCCAGGCTGCCCTGCAGGGCCAGGCCGATGGCCAGGCCGGCGGCACCGATGGCAGCGACGAACGAGGTGGTTTCGATGCCGATCATCGACGCCACGCTGACCATCAGCAGCACCTTGAGCACAATGTTGGCCAAGGTGCTGATAAAGCTCTGCAACGCCGCGTCGGCGCGCAGGCCGACCAGCTTGCCCAGGCGCGCGCTGAGCTTGTTGATCAACCACCAGCCGATGGCCAGTGTCAGCAGCGCCAGCAACAGGCGGCTGCCGTATTCCATGATCATCGGGATCCAGGTCTGCGACTGGCGGACCAGCTGATCGACTTCAGCGTTCAAATCCATGTTCATCTCCTGATGCCGAACGGCAAGTACACGGTAAATCGGGCCGCGCAGATTTACGCGGCCATGGCCCCCATGGACATCATTGCGCCATCGGGGTTCCGGGCGGCGCTTCGATCAGTCGCGGAAGTTGTTGAACTGCAGCGGCATGTCGAATTCCTTGGTGCGCAGCAGGGCAATGGCTTCCTGCAGGTCATCGCGCTTCTTGCCGGTGACACGCACCTGCTCGCCCTGGATGGCGGCCTGGACCTTGAGCTTGCCGTCCTTGATCGCAGCGACGATCTTCTTGGCCAGGTCCTTGTCGATACCTTCGCGGAACTTGGCTTCCTGCTTCTTTTCCTTGCCCGAAGGGTAAGGATCCTTGGTTTCCAGGCACTTGACGTCGATCTTGCGCTTGACCAGGGCCAGGCGCAGGATTTCCAGCATCGCCTCGAGCTGGAACTCTTCCTCGGCGGTCAGCAGCACGGTCTGGTCCTTCTCCTTGAACTCGAAGGTGCCTTTGCCCTTGAGGTCGTAGCGACGGTCAAGTTCCTTGATGGCATTGTCCACAGCGTTCTGCACTTCGTGCTTGTCCAGTTCCGATACCACGTCGAACGAAGGCATGGTCGATCTCCAAAATAAAAGCGCGCTCGGCATGAAGATGGAGCGCGCGGGGTTTGACGGTTAAAATGCGGACTCATTATAACGGGTTGCGAAACGCAGATGAGCAGCACCTGGCATATTCTCGGCGCCGGTAGCCTCGGCAGCCTCTGGGCCTGCCGCCTGGCAAGGGCGGGCAAGGCAACGCGACTGATCCTGCGCGATGGGCGGCGGCTCAATGCCTACCAACAGGCCGGCGGCCTGACCCTGGCGGAACAGGATCGGGCCACCCGCTACGCGATCCCCGCCGAAACGGCCGACGCCAGTGGGCCGATCCACCGCCTGCTGCTGGCCTGCAAGGCCTATGACGCCGCGCCTGCGATCGCTCGCCTGGCCCCTCGACTGGCCGAGGGGGCGGAAATCGTCCTGCTGCAAAACGGCCTGGGCAGCCAGGACGAAGTTGCCGACCAGGTCCCCCACGCCCGTTGTATATTCGCCTCCAGTACCGAAGGCGCATACCGCGAGGACGACTGGCAGGTGCGCTTTGCCGGGCAGGGTTTCAACTGGCTGGGCGATCCGGCCAGCCCTGGCATCCCTGAATGGTTCGACGATCTGCGGGACGCCGATATCCCTGCCGAGTGGACAGTGGATATCCTCACCCGCCTGTGGCGCAAGCTGGCGCTCAACTGCGCCATCAATCCGCTGACCGTGTTGCACGACTGCCAGAATGGCGGCCTGCTCGGGCACCTGGACGAAGTCGACGGCCTGTGTGACGAACTGGGCGAGTTGCTGCAGCGCTGCGGCCAGCCGGAGGCTGCCGATAACCTGAGCGAGGAAGTGCAACGGGTAATCCTCGCCACCGCAGCCAACTACTCTTCCATGTACCAGGACGTGCGCGCCGGCCGGCGTACCGAGGTGCATTACCTGCTCGGCCACGCCTGCAGGGTGGCAGCGCGACATGGCGTGGCGCTGCCACGGCTGGAACGCCTGCACCAGCGCCTGGTCGATAACCTGCGAGCGCGCGAGTTGCCCAGCGCCTGACGCGGCCCCCTACAACCGGATACGGACATTGCCTCGCCCATGACCCTGCGCCAACGCCTGGAAAACCTCCCGGTCGGGCAGAAGTTGCTGGCCGCCCTGCTGGTGCTGCTGGTGACCATCCTGCTGGTGGCCAACCTGACCTTCATCAGCGCCGCCTACTGGATCACCCAGGAAAGCATGGCGCCGCAGGCGCTGCAGACCATCGGCCGGCTGGTGGCCAACCCGCAGCTCTCGGCTCGCGCGGGTGACAATGCAGAGAATGCCACAGCCCTGCTCAAGGAGCTGGACAGCTACACCCCGCTGCGTGCCGCGGCCCTGTATGGCGGCGATGGGCGCATGCTCGCCCAGTTGCAGCATGGTGAACCCCTCGCCCTGCCCAAGCGATACCGCAACATCGATGGCTGGCGGCTGATGGAGTTTCGCAGCACCCAGCTGATTCGCATTCCCCGCGAGGCCAGCCCGCCTGCGCACTTGCTGCTGGTGGCCAGCAGCGAACTGCCGATCGCCTTCTACACCGGCACGCTCAGTGCCAGCCTGGCGATCCTGGTGTTCAGCGTGCTGCTGTGGCTGGTCATCGCCCGGCAGATCAAGCGCCTGATCACCCAGCCGATCAACCAGCTCGAAGAGCTCAGCCGCCAGGTCACCCGCGAAGAGAGCTACGCCCTGCGCGCCACCCGTGGCAACGACGACGAGATCGGCAGCCTGGCCCTGGCCTTCAACACCATGTTGTCGCGTATCGAAGCCCGCGAGCAACAGCTCAAGCGCACCCGCGACGAGTTCCAGATGGCCTACGACCAGGCCCAGGGCCTGGCCGAGGAAACCCGCCATACCAATCGCAAGCTGGAGCTGGAAGTCCAGGTGCGCAGCAAGATCGAGAAGAAGCTGACGGGCTTCCAGAACTACCTCAACAGCATCATCGACTCCATGCCGTCGGCCTTGATCGCCCTCGACGAACAGCTCTACGTCACCCAGTGGAACCACGAAGCCACGGTGCTATCCGGCACGCCGCTGGACGAGGCGCTGAACCAGCCGATATTCATCGCCTTCGAGCCACTCAAGCCGTTTCTGCCACAGCTCAAGGAAACCGTCGAGAAGCATCGTGTGGCGAAGATCGAGCGGGTCACCTGGCCCAAGGGCGACGACCTGCGCCACTATGCCCTGACCTTCTACCCGCTGATGGGCGGCGGCGGTCGGGGCGTGGTCATCCGTATCGATGACATCACCCAGCGCCTATCGCTGGAAGAGATGATGGTGCAATCGGAGAAAATGCTCTCGGTCGGCGGCCTGGCTGCCGGCATGGCGCACGAAATCAACAACCCGCTGGGCGCGATCCTGCACAACGTGCAGAACATTCGTCGGCGCCTTTCTCCGGAGCTGCCGCGCAACCAGGAACAGGCCAGCGAGCTGGGCATCGACCTGGCCAGTGTCAACCGCTACCTGGAAAACCGCGAGGTGCCCCAGCTGCTCGATGGCATCCAGCAGGCTGGCGCCCGGGCGGCCAAGATCGTCACCCACATGCTCAGCTTCAGCCGCCGCAGCAATCGCCAGCTGGCCCCCTGCGACCTGCCATCGCTGATCGACCAGGCCGTGGAAATCGCCGGCAACGACTTCGACCTGGCCATCGGCTTCGACTTCAAGGGCCAGGCCATCGTCCGTCAGTTCGACCCCAACCTCGGGCCTGTGCCTTGCACGGCCAACGAACTGGAACAGGTGTTGCTGAACCTGCTGAAAAACGCCGCCCAGGCCATTCACCAGCGGCCCCAGGCCAGCGAACCCGGGCGCATCATCCTGCGCACCCGGCTCAACCCGCCGTGGGCCGAGATCCAGGTCGAGGACAATGGCGTCGGCATGCCCGAAGCCGTACGCAAGCGCACCTTCGAGCCGTTCTTCACCACCAAGGAAATCGGCCAGGGCACCGGGCTCGGCCTGTCGGTGTCGTACTTCATCATCACCAACAACCACAAGGGGCAGATGGAAGTGCAGTCCACGCCGGGCCAGGGCACCTGCTTCACCCTGCGCCTGCCCCTCGGCCAGCCGACAGCGGCAACGCCGAATACTACGGAGGCATGACATGGGCTATCGCCTGTCGAAGATCTACACCCGCACCGGCGACAAGGGCGAAACCGGCCTGGGCGACGGGCGTCGGGTTCCCAAGGACCATCCGCGGGTCGAAGCGATTGGCGAGGTGGACAGCCTCAACAGCCAGCTGGGGCTGTTGCTCGCAGGGTTGGCGGAACTGGGGATGGATGAGGTGAGTACAGTCCTGGCGCCATGCCAGCATCGCTTGTTCGACCTCGGGGGTGAACTGGCGATGCCCAGCTACCAGGCGCTGAACCAGGCCGAAGTGGAACGGCTGGAAGCGGCCATCGATGTGTGGAACGAGGAACTGGGGCCGTTGAAGAACTTCATCCTGCCCAGCGGTTCGGCGCTGGTCGCTCAGGCCCATGTCTGCCGAAGCCTGGCGCGCAGCGCGGAGCGGCGTTGTCAGCAGTTGAATGCCGTGGAGCCGCTGGAAGGGGTTGGGTTGGCGTATATCAACCGGCTTTCGGATCTGCTGTTTGTTGCAGCGCGGATCATCGGACGGCGGCAGGGGGTGGCTGAGGTTTTGTGGGAGGCGGCAGAACGGCCTCAAGGCTGAAATCGCCGGGGCTGCTTTGCAGCCCTTTCGCGACACAAGGCCGCTCCTACAGAGGTATTGCACCGCTCCTCTGGTGGGAGCCGGCTTGCCGGCGATTGGGCCGCACAGCGGCCCCAGCTGCTCAGGCCTCAGGCCAAAACGCCCGAATCCCGGCAACACCTTGAGCCCCGGCCTCCCAGGCCTTTTCCCGGTCACAGGGTCCAACGCCACCCAGCAAGAACACAGGGTGCGTGAACTCGGCAATCAACCGCTGCGCCTCATCCCAACCCAGCGGCTGTGCCTCAGGATGGGTCTGGGTCGGCTGCACCGGCGACAGGGTGACGAAGTCCACGCCCATCTGCTCGGCCAACGCCAGCTCCTCGGCACTGTGACAGGACGCCGCCAGCCACCGGTCTTTCGGGAACGGCCGACCCTTGGCGGCATACTTGCGCAGTTGCGCCGCGGTCAGATGCCAGCCGGCCGCCGGGAAATCGCCCAGCCACTCCAGCGGGCCTTTGAGCATCAGTTGCGCCTTGCCCGCGCACAAGCCCACCGCATCCACGGCGACGTCGCGGTACTTGGGGTCGTACATGTCAGGTGCACGCAGCTGGATCAGGCGGACACCAGATGCCACTGCCTTCTGGATACCCTTGAGCAGCGCAGGCACTTCCAGGTCGTCCGGGGTGATCAGGTACTGGTCCGGCAGGCGCGCCGCAGCGACGATCGGCTTGTTGGCCTCGGGGAAGTCGTACTGCGCCAAGTCCCGTGGCGCCACCCAGTCCAGCGGCTGGCCCTCGGCGCCATGGGGCTCGCCGGTGAAAGCGTCCACCTCGCGAACATCCAGCAGCACCTGCTTGTCCGGGTAATCGTGGCTGACCTTGATCAGCGCCCGCGAGCGGGTCACGTCGATACCCAGTTCCTCGCGCAGCTCACGGGCGAGTGCCGCTTCGACACCTTCGCCCTCCTCCACCTTGCCGCCGGGGAACTCCCATAGGCCGCCCTGGTGCTGGGTATCCGCGCGACGAGCGATGAGGATACGGCCGTCGGCGCCGCGAATGACGGCTGCTACCACATGAATCCGTTTCACCCTAGACGCTCCGCCAGGCCAGCTTGCTGCCAGGCCTTGAAGGCCGGCCACTGATAAATGGTCTCGATGTACGTTGCAGCCTCCGCCGGCACTTCCACGCGATAGCTGCGCAGACGCACGGCTACCGGGGCGAAGAAGGCATCCACCAGCGTGGGCCTGCCGAACAGGAACGGGCCGTTGTCCTTGGCCACCAGGCGGCATTCGGACCACAGTGCGACGATCCGGTCGATATCCACCTGCACGTCCAGCGGGACGCTCTCCAGCGCTTCGTCCCGCGACAGGTCGAACGGCATCGCGCCGCGCAGGGCGAAGAAACCACTGTGCATCTGTGCGCACGCGGAACGCGCCTGGGCCCGGGCGGCCACGTCGGCGGGCCAGAGTTGCGCTTCGGGGTGCTGTTCGTTGAGGTATTCGGCGATGGCCAGGGAGTCGGCGATCACGCCATGCTCGGTCTTGAGCAGCGGCACCTTGCCAGTGGCGGAGAACGCCAAAAGGCGCTGCCGCGTGTCGGGCTGGTGCAGCTTGATCAGGGTTTCTTCATAGGGCACGCCAGCCAGCTCGAGGGCCAGGGCGCCGCGTAGCGACCAGGAGGAATACAGCTTGTCGCCGATGATCAGGTGATAGCTCATGGGTCGGCTCCATTGGTTTGAGGGTTTGGGGCTGCGTTGCAGCCCATCGCTGGCAAGCCAGCTCCCACAGGAAGAACAGTGCTCTCCCCGTGGGAGCCGGCTTGCCGGCGATGAGGCCCTTGGATCAGGTACGGTATTCGGCGTTGATCTTCACGTACTCGTGGGACAGGTCGGTGGTCCAGATGGTTTCGCTGCACTGGCCACGGCCCAGCTCGATACGGATGGTGATCTCTTCCTGCGCCATCACCGCCGAGCCTTGCGCCTCGGTGTAGCTCGGGCTGCGGCCACCTTGGCTGGCGATGCAGACGCTGTCCAGGTAAACGTCGATCAGGCTGACATCCAGTTCCGGCACACCGGCACGGCCCACGGCAGCCAGGATACGCCCCCAGTTCGGGTCGGAGGCGAACAGCGCGGTCTTGATCAGCGGCGAGTGGGCCACGGCATAACCGACGTCCAGGCATTCCTGGTGGTTACCACCGCCATTGACCTGCACGGTGACGAACTTGGTGGCGCCTTCGCCGTCGCGGACGATGGCCTGGGCCACTTCCATGCACACTTCGAACACGGCCTTCTTCAGCGCTTCGAACAGCGCGCCGCTGGCTTCGGTGACTTCCGGCAGGTTGGCCTTGCCGGTGGCGATCAGCATGCAGCAGTCGTTGGTCGAGGTGTCGCCGTCGATGGTGATGCGGTTGAACGACTTGTTGGCGCCGTCGAGCATCAGGTCCTTGAGTACCGCCGAGGAGACTTTGGCGTCGGTGGCGATGTAGCCGAGCATGGTCGCCATGTTCGGGCGGATCATGCCGGCGCCTTTGCTGATGCCGGTCACGGTGACGGTCACGCCATCGTGCTGGAACTGGCGGCTGGCACCCTTGGGCAGGGTGTCGGTGGTCATGATGCCGGTGGCGGCTTCTGCCCAGTTGTTTTCCGACAGGTTGTCCAGCGCAGCTTGCAGGGCACCTTCGATTTTTTCCACCGGCAGCGGCTCACCGATCACACCGGTGGAAAATGGCAGCACCGCCTCGGCAGGCACACCGGCCAGCTCGGCCAGCTTGGCGCAGGTGCGCTCGGCAGCGGCCAGGCCTGGGGCGCCGGTGCCGGCGTTGGCATTGCCAGTGTTGGTCAGCAGGTAGCGCACAGTGCCCTGAACGCGCTGCTTGGAGAGGATCACCGGTGCGGCGCAGAAGGCATTGAGGGTGAACACACCGGCCACGCTGGAGCCTTCGGCGCAGCGCATGACCACTACATCCTTGCGCCCTGGGCGCTTGATGCCGGCAGAAGCGATGCCGAGTTCAAAACCCGGAACCGGGTGCAGGGTGGGCAAAGGACCAAGACCAACAGCCATTAGAGCGCTCCTAGAATACGGTGAATATGGAAAAAGGGGGCCGCAATGCGGCCCCCAGGTTTGTCACGATACAACAATCAGGTCAGATCACTCGATTTGACCATGGCAATGCTTGAATTTCTTGCCCGAACCACACCAGCACGGCTCGTTGCGGCCCAGCTTCTGATCGTTGCGCACCGGGGCAGCCGCCACGGCTACCTCAGCACCCTCCTCGCTCAGCTGCTCGCTTTCAAGGCCAGGCGCGGCGGCATGCTGGAACTGCATGCGGCTGGCCAGTTCCTCGGCTTCGCGACGCAGGCGGGCTTCTTCCTCGGCCGGGTCTTCGCGGCGGACCTGAACGTGCGAGAGCACGCGAATGGTGTCGCGCTTGATCGACTCGAGCAGCTCCTGGAACAGGCTGAACGACTCGCGCTTGTACTCCTGCTTCGGGTTCTTCTGCGCATAGCCGCGCAGGTGAATGCCATGGCGCAGGTGGTCCATGGTCGACAGGTGGTCTTTCCACAGGTCGTCCAGAACGCGCAGCAGGATCTGCTTCTCGAAGGTGCGCAGGGCGTCGATGCCGGCCTGGTCTTCCTTCTCGGTGTAGGCGTCGGTGATTTCCTTCAGCAGCTTCTCGCGCAGGGTCTCTTCGTAGAGGTGATCGTCCTCGTCGAGCCACTGCTGGATCGGCAGCTTGATCGCGAAATCGCTGGCCAGCGCCGCTTCCAGGCCGGAAACATCCCACTGCTCGGGCAACGATTGTGGCGGAATGTGCTGGCTGATGGTGGCATCCAGCACTTCCTTGCGGAACTCCTCGATGGTGTCGCCGATGTTCTCGGCGGCCAGCAGGCTGTTGCGCATGTGGTAGATCACCTTGCGCTGTTCGTTGGCCACGTCATCGTATTCGAGCAGCTGCTTGCGGATGTCGAAGTTGCGGCCTTCGACCTTGCGCTGCGCCTTCTCGATGGCGTTGGTGACCATGCGGTGCTCGATGGCCTCGCCAGACTGCATGCCCAGCGCCTTCATGAAGTTCTTCACCCGGTCGGAGGCGAAGATGCGCATCAGGCTGTCTTCCAGCGACAGGTAGAAGCGGCTGGAACCCGGGTCGCCCTGCCGGCCGGAACGGCCACGCAGCTGGTTGTCGATACGGCGCGACTCGTGGCGCTCGGAAGCGATCACGTGCAGACCGCCGGTCTCGATCACCTGCTGGTGACGCTTCTGCCAATCGGCCTTGATCTGGGCGATCTGCTCGGCGCTCGGGTTTTCCAGGGCCGCCACTTCGGCTTCCCAGTTACCGCCCAGGAGAATGTCGGTACCACGGCCAGCCATGTTGGTGGCGATGGTCAGCGCGCCCGGGGCACCGGCCTGGGCGATGATCTCGGCTTCCTTCTCGTGGTACTTGGCGTTCAGGACCTTGTGGTCGATACCTTCCTTCTTGAGCAGGTTCGACATGTGCTCGGAAGTTTCGATGGTCGCCGTACCCACCAGCACCGGACGGCCCTGGGTCATGCTTTCCTTGATGTCGGCGATGATCGCGGCGTATTTCTCGTCGGCGGTCAGGTACACCAGGTCGTTGAAGTCCTTGCGCGCCAGCGGCTTGTTCGGCGGGATGACCATCACGTTGAGGCCGTAGATGGACTGGAACTCGAACGCTTCGGTGTCGGCCGTACCGGTCATGCCGGACAGCTTGGTGTAGAGGCGGAAGTAGTTCTGGAAGGTGGTCGAAGCCAGGGTCTGGCTTTCGGCCTGGATGTTCAGGTTCTCTTTCGCCTCGATGGCCTGGTGCAGGCCCTCGGACAGGCGACGGCCGGGCATGGTACGGCCGGTGTGTTCGTCGATCAGCAGGACCTGGCCGTCCTGGACGATGTACTCGATGTTGCGGTGGAACAGCTTGTGCGCACGCAGGCCGGCGTAGACGTGGGTCAGCAGGCTCAGGTTGTGCGCCGAGTAGAGGCTCTCGCCTTCGGCCAGCAGGCCGGACTGGGTGAGCATCTCTTCGATGAACTGGTGACCCGCTTCGTTGAGCTCGACCTGGCGGCTCTTCTCGTCGATGGTGAAGTGGCCTTCCTGGGTGACCTGGCCTTCGACTTCCTCGATGTGCTGGGTCAGGCGCGGGATCAGGCGGTTGATCTCGATGTA
>Ga0160431_100484_pt1 | contig 16339 bp, 16 predicted proteins | sample HID1971K_E0MG_FD_108212 | JGI IMG/M metagenome (GOLD analysis project Ga0160431, IMG submission 108212) | Enriched millipede-associated microbial communities from UW Madison campus, WI, USA - HID1971K_E0 MG | ecosystem: Host-associated > Arthropoda: Insects > Digestive system > Unclassified ...
CCGGTGGCGCTGCCCGGCATCCTCTCCGTCGGCATCTTCGCCTTCCTGCAGTCCTGGAACGAGTTCCTGTTCGCCTCGGTCATGACCACCTCGATCGCGTCCAAGACGGCGCCGATCGCGCTGACCGACTTCGCGAACGAGTTCACGGTGGACTGGGGCTCGACCATGGCCGGCGCCTCCGTGATCTCGATCCCGATCATCATCGTGTTCCTCTTCATCCAGCGCTTCTTCGTCCGCGGCATGGCGGCGGGCGCGGTCAAGGGATGAGCACGCTGGGGGCTCCCGGTTCCGCGGCCGAGGTCTATGCCCGGCTCGGAGTCCGCCGCGTCATCAACGCCGCGGACACGTACACCGACCTGGGCGGCGCCCGATTCCCCGACGAGGTCGCCGCGGCTGTCGCCGGCGGTGCGAGCCATCAGGTCGATCTCCTCGAGCTGATGGAACGTGCGGGGCGCCGCGTCGCCGAGCTGACCCGCAACCCCGCCGCGCTGTTCGTGGCCGGCGCCGGAGCCGGAGTGGCGGTCACCGTCGCCGCGGCGATCGCCGGCACCTCGCGCGAACTGCCGATGACGGCCGCCGAAGCCGGAGCCGCGCGCAACGACATCGTCGTGCTGTGCTGCCAGCGCAACCCCTACGATCGGATCGTGGAGGCCACCGGCGGCACCCTCGAGCAGGTCGGTCATTCCGACAGCACGCCGATCGGCGAGCTGCGACAGGCCGTCGAGAGCGGCACCGCGCGCGCGATCCTCTGGTTCGCCGGGGCGCAGTTCGAGCGGTACTCCCCGCCCCTGGAGCAGGTCGCCGAGATCGCGAAGACCGCCGGCGTCCCGCTGATCGTGGATGCGGCGGCGCAGTACCCGCCGTTCTCCAACCTGTGGACCTATCGCGAGCGGGGCGCCGACATGGTGATCTTCAGCGGCGGGAAGGGCCTCAAGGGCCCGCAGACGAGCGGGCTCGTGCTCGGTACCGAGGACTGGATCGCCGCCTGCGCCCGCAACGCGTTCCCGCAGCACGCGATCGGGCGTCCGATGAAGACCGGCAAGGAGAACATCGTCGGACTGCTCGCCGCCGTCGAGCGCGCCGCGGTCATCGACGAGGACGAGCAGTACGCGCACTGGTCGAGTCAGCTCGACGAGGCGCTCGCGCGGCTGCGCGACGTGCCGGGACTGACCACGTGGATCGAGCCGGCGGGACGACAGGGGCAGGCCTGCCCCCGGCTGTTCCTGCGGACGGCCGCCGATGCGCGCACGGCGACGGAGGTCGCGGCGACGCTCGCGGCCGGGTCGCCGTCGATCCGGATCGGCACCGGCGAGGGCGGGGAGCGCACGGCGTTCCTGAACCCGATGTCGCTGCTGCCCGGTGAACTGGAGATCGTGACGGACGAACTCGTCCGCGTGCTCCACGAGGAGCAGAGATGACCGAGGAGCGGCAATGACCCAGGGCACGCGCCCCGAGCAGGCGGACCTGCTCATCTCCGGCGGCGACGTCTTCATCGACGGCGGCCTGCGTCGCGGAGACGTCGCGATCGTCGGCACCGAGATCGCCTTCGTCGGCGACGCCGAGGGCATCCGCGCCGCCGAGACGGTGGACGCCACCGGTGCGGTGGTCGCCCCCGGCCTGATCGACATGCACACCCACGTCAACTGGGGGAACTACCGGCTCGGCATCAACGCCGACAAGATGGCCGCGATCAGCGGCGTCACCACCTGGGTGGACGCCGGCACGCAGGGAGCGAGCGGCATCGAGGGCCTGCTCCGCCACGTCGTGCCGAACACCCGCGCCGAGATCGTCCCCTTCCTGAACTTCTCCTACATCGGCCTGGCTCCCGCCGGCATGATGACGCGCGAGGTCGGCGAGCTGTGGGAGCCCTCCTTCGGCGACCTCGCCGCCGTGCTGCGCGCCGATGCCGAGCACCCGGGCGCCATCCGCGGCATCAAGGTCCGCGCCAGCTCCAACGCCATCGGCAACAACGCCGCCCTCGTGATGCCGCAGGCGCGCGAGGCCGCCGACGTGCTCGGGGTGCCGCTCATGCTGCACGTGGGCATGGCGCCGCCCGTGATCGACGAGGTCATCCCGTTCCTGCGGGAGGGCGACCTGCTCACCCACTGCTTCCACCCCCACGCCGGAGGCAAGATCATGGGGCCGGACGGCCTCGTGCGCCCGAGTGTGCGTGCGGCGGTCGACCGCGGCGTCCTCCTCGACGTCGGACACGGCAACGCGAGCATCTCGCACGCGATCACTCTGAGCGCGCTCGAGCAGGGCTTCGCGCCGCACACCATCAGCTCCGACATGCACGCCGAGAAGTCGCCGACGCTGCAGAGCCTGCTGACCGTCGCCGAGATGTTCCTCGCGATGGGCATGTCTCTGACCGACGTGCTGGCCCGACTCACGACGAACCCGGCCGCCGCACTCGGACGGCAGGACATCGGCACGCTCGAGGCGGGAACCGTGGCCGACATCGCGGTCCTCCGGGTCGCCGAGGCGAACACCGTCAAGCGCGATTCGCTCGGGTTCCCGATCACCCTCACCACCGCGCTCCAGCACGTCCTGACCGTCAAGGACGGCCGGCGCCTGGAGGCTCCGGTGGACGACCGGCGCGAGTTCGTGGATTCGCCCTGGGTCTCCCGTTTCTCGGGAGCAGACGATATGACAGAAGAAGAGGAAGGCTGAGCGCATGAGCGTCGTCGAAGACAAGCTGAAGTCCATGGGTATCGAGATGCCGACGAAGATCCCCCGCGGCAAGGGCGTGAGCGCCGTCCAGCAGGTCGGCAACCTGGTGTTCGTCTCGGGCCACGGCCCCGAGGACAACGAGGGCAACCTCCTCTACCGCGGTCAGGTCGGCGGCGAGGTGTCGCTCGAGGACGCGTACCAGGCGGCACGCGCCACGGGATTCCAGCTGCTGCGCAGCCTCAACGACCACCTCGGCAGCCTCGACCGGATCGAGCACATCGTGAAGGCGCTCGGCTTCGTCAACAGCGCCCCCGGCTTCTTCGAGCAGCCCGCGGTCATGCACGGCTTCTCCGACCTGATGGTCGAGGTGTTCGGCCAGATCGGCGTGCACGCCCGTTCGGCGATCGGCACCTCGTCGCTGCCGATGAACCAGCCCGTCGAGATCGAGCTCATCGTCTCGCTGCGCGACTGACGCGAGCAGGAGTCACACGCATGCGCATCACCCAGGTCAAGGTCGCGGTCATCGGCGACTCCCCGATCGTCCGCGTCGTCGCGGACGACGGCACCGACGGATTCGGTCAGATCGAGTCGTCGAAGCCGTTCATGCGGCCGATCGTGGAGATGCTCGAGGAGTCGCTGATCGGGCTCGACCCCACCGACGTCGAGCGCTGCATGATCCGCATCCGCCGCATGGGGGCCTTCAAGCCCTGGGGGAGCGCGGTGTCGGCCATCGAGATGGCGCTGTGGGACCTGGCGGGCAAGGCGTACGGACTGCCGGTGCACAAGCTGCTCGGAGGCAAGGTCCGCGACCGCGTCCGCGTCTACAACGGCGGTGTCCGTCGCACGCTCCAAGGGCATGAGCCCGAGGACTACGCCCGCTCGATGGAGCTGATGAAGGCGGCCCCCGAGGGGTTCACCATCATCAAGGAGGGCGTGGGGTTCCACGGATTCATGTCCATCAACGTCGACGACTACGCCTACGGAGAGATGCGACCGGGTCCGCGCCACCCCAACCGGGGACCCCTCACCGAGCGCGGGCTGCGGCACACCGTCGAATGCGTCGCGGCGATGAAGTCGGTGCTCGGCGAGGAGGTCGGGCTCGCACTCGACATGGGTCCCGGCTGGACGGTGTCCGACGCGATCAAGGTCACCCGCGCCCTCGAGCCCTACAACATCCTGTGGGCGGAGGACCTCCTCACCGGCGACTACGTGCCGTGGGTGCACGCGGAGCAGTATCGCGAGGTGACGCGGTCCACCACCGTGCCGACCCACACCGGCGAGCAGATCTACCTCCGGCAGAACTTCATGCAGCTGATCGAGTCGCAGGCGGTCAGGGTGCTCGGCCCCGACCCGGCGGACGTCGGCGGCCTCGCCGAGCTGAAGTGGGTCGCCGAGTACGCCGACCTGCACGGGCTGCAGATCGCTCCGCACGGCGTGCTCGATGGTCTCATCGGACTGGCGGCGCTCGTGCAGGTGTGCGCGACCCTCCCGGACAACTTCATCGCGTTCGAGTACCCGGTGCCCTCGCACGACTGGTGGTACGACATCATCCGCGAGGCGGACCGCGACGCGGTGCGCGACGGCTTCATCGCGGTCGGCGAGCGGCCGGGACTCGGTGTGACCTTCGACATCGACGCCGCCAAGGAGCACCTGCTGCCGCAGGACGCGGGCTTCTTCGAGTGACTGACGGAAAGAGGACGACATGACCACGTCACCGTGGCGGAGGCTGCTGGACGGCCAGATCTCCCGCCTGTGCGTCTACGACATCGACACCCGCGAGGTGACGGTGCTGCACGAGACCGACGAGCACGTCCTCGAGGCGCCGAACTGGAGCGTCCGCGACGACGAGCTCTACGTGAACCAGAACGGGCTCATGCACCGCATCCCCGCCGACGGGTCAGGGGCGCTCACCCTCGTCGACACCGGTGCGGTGACCGACGCGAACAACGACCACGTGCTCTCTCCCGACGGCGCGACGCTGTACCTGTCGACCGCGGCGGGGGAGATCCACGCCGTCGCGCTCGACACGGGGGAGACGCGCCGGGTCTCGAACCCGCACGAGACGCCCTTCCGCTACTACCTGCACGGCATCTCGCCGGACGGCGTCACGCTGTCGTACGTGGGCCACGACGTGGAGGCCGGCACGTTCGACCTCTACCTCGTGCCCGCTGCGGGCGGGGAGGACACCCGGCTGACCGACACGCGCTTCCACCACGACGGCGTCGAGTACGCCGCCGACGGCTCTGCGCTGTACTTCAACTCCGACCGCGGTTCGGAGCGGCGCGGTCACTCGCAGCTGTTCCGGATGAACCCCGACGGCTCGGGCGTCGTCCAGCTCACGCACGACGAACGCGTGAACTGGTTCCCGCACGAGGCGCCCGTCGGCGGCGCGCTCGTCTACCTCAGCTACGAACCGGGCGTCTCCGGACATCCGGCCAACCTCCCGGTCGAACTCCGACTGCGGCACGAGGGGGCGGGGCCCGAGGTGCTGCGCTCGCTCTTCGGCGGACAGGGCACCGTCAACGTCAACAGCTGGTCGCCCGACGGACGCCGATTCGGCTTCGTCGAGTACCCGGTGGCGTCCGGCTCCTGACACCCCGCAACACGCACACCCGTCTTCACAGACCCCAGACACCCACAAGGCGCTCTTCATGACTCAACGACCACTCTCCGTACAGCTCTACACGCTCCGCGAGCACCTCGACACGGATCTCGGCGCCGTCATCCGCCGCCTCGCGGACATGGGCTTCACCGCGGTCGAGCCCTACCGGTTCGTCGACTACGAGAACGAGCTCGCCGCGGCCCTCGCCGAGACCGGGATCACCGCGCCCACCGCGCACGCGAAGTTCGTCGGCCTCGACCAGGAGGAGATCTTCGCCGCCGCCGCCCGCCTCGGGATCCGGACCGTGATCGACCCGCGGGTCGCGGACGAGCGCTGGACGAGTGAGGAGAGCATCCGCGAGATCGCCGCCGACCTCAACCGCGCGGCTGTCGTCGCCGCGGGCCACGGGCTCACGGTGGGGTACCACAACCACGCGCTCGAGATCGCGACGCGCTTCGACGGGCGCACGGCCCTCGAGGTGCTGGCCGAGTCCCTGGACGACGCCGTGGTGATCGAGCTCGACACGTACTGGGCGGCCGTGGGCGGGGAGGATCCCGTCGCCCTCGTGGAGCGTCTGGGCGGACGGCTGGTCGCCCTGCACATCAAGGACGGTCCGGCGACGGACGACCCGAAGGACCAGGTCGCCGTCGGTGCGGGCGTGCTGCCCATCCGACGGATCGTGGAGGCCGCGCCCTCCAGCGCGCTGCTGGTCGTGGAGCTCGACGACTCGCGCCAGGAGATCTTCGGCGCCGTCGAGGCCAGTCGCGGCTTCCTCGTCGCAGAGGGCCTCGCATGAGTCTGCCCGGCACCGGACTGCGGGTCGCGATCGTCGGCGGCGGGTTCATGGCGCGCGTGCACTCCCAGGCCGCCAGAGCAGCGGGGGCCACCGTGGTGGGCGTCGTCGGCTCCTCGCCCGAGAGCTCGAGACGCGCCGCCGCACAGCTGGGCATCGAGCGGGCGTTCGACGACTTCGATGAGATGCTGGCCGCGTCCGACGTCGACGTCGTCCACGTGTGCACGCCGAATGCGCTGCACGCCCCACAGGCGCTGGCGGCGATCGCCGCAGGCAAGCACGTCGTGTGCGAGAAGCCCCTGGCCACCACCGCCGAGGTCTCGGCCGCCATGGTCGACGCGGCGGAGGAGGCCGGAGTCGTCGCCACCGTGCCGTTCGTGTACCGCTTCCACCCGCTGGTACGCGAGATGCGGGCACGGGTGCGCTCGGGCGCGGTCGGCGACCTGCTGACCGTGTCGGGCGCCTACCTACAGGACTGGCTGGGCTCCGCGACCGACGACAACTGGCGCGTCGACCCTGCCATCGGCGGGGAGTCGCGGGCGTTCGCGGACATCGGGTCGCACCTGGTCGACCTGCTCGAGTTCGTGACCGGCGACCGCGTCGCACGCATCGCCGCCGTCAAGCGCACGTTCTTCACCGAGCGGTTCGAGCACAGCACCGTCAGCACCGAGGATGCGGTGGCGCTCGTCATGGAGACCGCGCGCGGTGCGCTCGGCACGATCCTCGTCTCGCAGGCGGCACCGGGACGCAAGAACCGGCTCACCCTCGAGATCGCCGGAACGTCGTCGAGCGCCGCCTTCAACCAGGAGCGTCCGGAGGAGCTCTGGGTCGGGCGACGCGACGGCAACGCCATCGTGCTGCGCGACCCCGATCACCTCAGCGACGACGCCGCACGACTCTCGGTCGTCCCCGCCGGCCATCCGCAGGGATACCAGGACGCGTTCAACGCCTTCGTCGCCGACACCTACGCCGCGGTCGCCGGCGCACAGCCGGAGGGACTCCCGCGCTTCTCCGACGGCGCGCGGGCGGCGACGATCACCGAGTCGGTCATGGCGGCGGCCCGCAGCGGCGCCTGGGTGCTCATCCCGCCGCAGGAGCAGGATGCGGCTTCCCGCCGGAGCGAAGCCGCGGCATGATCGACCACGACCCGAGGAGCGAACGATGACCACGTCAGAGCAGCGCGCGGCCGCGCGCCCCGTCACCCTGTTCACCGGTCAGTGGGCCGACCTGCCCTTCGAGGAGGTCGCCCGTCTGGCCGCGGAGTGGGGGTACGACGGCCTCGAGGTCGCCGCATCCGGCGATCACCTCGATCTGCGACGCGCAGACGAGGACGACGCCTACCTCGCGTCGCGCCGGGAGATCCTCGACCGGCACGGGCTCGAGATCTTCGCGATCTCGAACCACCTCGCCGGACAGGCCGTGTGCGATGCGCCGATCGACTTCCGCCACCAGGCGATCCTGCGCGACTACGTGTGGGGTGACGGCGAGGCCGAGGGGGTGCGGCAGCGTGCGGCAGAGGACATGAAGCGCGCCGCCCGCGTGGCCCGCAAGCTCGACGTCGACACGGTCGTGGGTTTCACGGGGTCGTCGATCTGGCCCTATGTCGCGATGTTCCCCCCGGTGCCCGCCGAGGTGATCGAGGGCGGGTTCGAGGACTTCGCGGCCCGCTGGAACCCGATCCTCGACGTGTTCGACGGTGAGGGTGTGCGTTTCGCGCATGAGGTGCACCCCGGCGAGATCGCCTACGACTACTGGTCGTCCGTGCGCGCACTGGAGGCGATCGACCACCGGGAGGCCTTCGGCTTCAACTGGGACCCCTCGCACATGATGTGGCAGAACATCGACCCGGTCGGCTTCATCGTCGACTTCGCGGATCGGATCTATCACGTGGACTGCAAGGACACCCGGATGCGTCCGCAGAACGGTCGCGCCGGCGTGCTCGGCTCCCACCTGCCCTGGGGCGACCCGCGCCGCGGCTGGGACTTCGTCTCGACCGGTCACGGCGACGTGCCGTGGGAGGACTCGTTCCGCGCGCTCGACGCGATCGGCTATGCGGGCCCGATCTCGATCGAGTGGGAGGACGCGGGGATGGACCGCCTGCACGGTGCCGCGGAGGCCGTGGGCTTCGTGCGGTCGCTGCTGTGGCCGAAGCCCACCGCCTCGTTCGACGCGGCGTTCAGCAACCAGTCCTGAGCACGGACACCGACAACCGGGGCCGACCGTAGCAGCGGTGGTCAGCCCCGGAGTACGGCTCCGGGCGGGCCTATGTCGGACGCGCAGCGGCCGAGCCCGACCGTACGGGCGCGGGCGCGGTTCCTCGCAGGAGCGCCTGGGCGTTGTCGAGGACGATGTTCAGCGCGCGAGCTGCGGCATCGGCATCCCGCTCGTCCACCTCAGCCCAGAGGGGTGCGGTGACCGTCGAGATCTCCTGTCCGATCTCGGCGATCAGCGTCGTGCCCGCAGGTGTGAGGGAGGAGCCGGCGAGGAGTCCTCGCTCCCGCAGGGCGGTGGTGAACCGGCTCGCCTCCGCATCGTGGAGGCGCTCGGCGACGAAGGCGTCGAGGTCGCCGGTGCCGTCGAACTGCGAGGCGAGCCTCAGCGTGACCCACTCGCGCTCGGTGAGGTCGCGATCGGAGAGGACGGTGTGGAGCAGGGCGTTCAGTGCCTTCTCCGTCTGGCCGATGAGTTGAGGACCGAAGGCGAGCGGGCTTCTCCTCGTCGTGTGGTCGGGTGCTCGTCGGTCCAGCAACTCGAACAGGCTCGAGAATCCCTGGTCGCCGTGGCCCTGGGCGATCCGCTCGTCCATCAGGCGCTTGACCTCCCGCATCCGCAGCGCGTCCACGCCGAGAGACTCGCGATGACTGATGAGGTCGTCCATCAGCGCGGCCTGCACGTCCAGTGAGCCCAGGTCGGGGCCGTACTCGCCGCTCACGATGGCCGCCCCGAAGGCGTCGACCACGGGCACGTAGCCCTCGACCGAAGCGGCGACCCGCTCCGCGAACCCGGCGACGTCGGCCCCCTCCGCCCTGACCAGCGCGAGCGTGTGCAGCAGTCCGATGAGGAACTCGTATCCGACGGCGACCTGTGCCATGAACTCGAGCGCGGCGAGGCCGGGATCCTCGCCGTGGTACCCGATCGTCCCGAGTCCTTCCCACACGTCACGGTACGTCTCGAATCCGTCGCGGTCGCCGCTGAAGGTGAACCGGACGTTCGGGGTCCCGACGTCCGGGGAGTCGCCCATGATGCCGCCGTCGACGTACTTCGCGCCGTGCGCGCGCGCCCACTCCGCGGTGCTCCTGGCCTGTGCGGGGGATCCGCTGGTGACGTTCACCACGACCTTGCCGTGCACGGCCGCGTCGAGCGTCGGGAGCACGGCGTCCACCGCGGCGCCGTCGAGCAGGCAGATGATGACGAGCGGGCTGGCGGCCACGGCATCCGCCGCGGTCGGGGCGATGTCGGCGCCGAGCGCGGCGAGGGGTTCGGCCCTGCTCGCGGTGCGGTTCCACACCGTCGTGCGGTAGCCGCGTCCGAGGAGAGCCTTCGCGATCGCCGAGCCCATCCCGCCGAGCCCGATCACCGTTATCCGAGTGTCGTTGTCCATGTGCGTGTTCCTTTCGATCGGTCAGAGGTCGTGCGGATCGTCAGCGGTCGCACGGATCAGTCGGAGGTCGTGCGGACGGATGAGCGCGCGTCGTCGGCGATTCCGATGCCCCAGCTCGCACCGCGCGCGACGAAGGCGCCGAGAACGGTGACGCCCGCGAACACCAGCATCAGCAGGCGGGCGGCGCCGACGACATCCGGCATGGCCAGGTTGACGAGCACTCCGGCCATGGCCGAGCTGAACGCGCTCGCGATGATGAACACGGTGTTCACGGCCGCGGCCGCCTTGGCGCCTTCCTCTTCGCCGGTCGTGCTGCCCAGCGCTGCCACCGTCAGGTGCGGGAATCCGAGTCCGATGCCGGCGCCGGCGAGGAACAGGGTGCCGAACCAGAGCGCGATGACGAGAGGGGAGGGGCCCTCGTGCTGGAGCAGCCCATAGGCGGCGAGGCCGGCCGCGACGACGACGGGGCCGAGTGTGATGAGGACGCGCCGTGAGCGGATGCCGGTGGCGTTGGCCGTGAACACCTGGGTGATCGACCATCCGAGCGACAGCGCCGCGCCGAGCAGTCCGGCGACGAACGGCATCAGCCCGCCGATCTCCTGTCCGAACAGGGGGATGAACGCCTCGGTGCCGATCGCGAACGCCAGCACGGCGACCGTGACGTACACCCATCCCAGCGAGGACCCGGGAGTGAAGGTGACCCGCGGGAGGATGCCGTTGCGGCCGCGCCGCTCGTGGCGGAGGAACCAAGCTCCCAGCACGACGCCGACGACGATGGCCACCCCGGTGCCCGGTCCGCCCGGTACGACGCTTGCGACGCCCACCGCCGCGACCCCGCCGGAGAGGAGCACGAGCGATCCCCACGGCACGGATTCGCGGGAGCGGGTGCGAGCGGTCCGCGGCAGGGCGCGCACCACGACGATGCTGATCAGCGCCGAGACCACGGCCAGCCCGACGAAGGTCACGCGCCAGGCGTCCAGCTGGGCGAAGACGCCGCCGACGACAGGGCCGACGATGTTGCCCACGCCCCACATCGCCGACACCAGCGCGGCACCCCGCGCCCAGAGACGCTCGGGCAGAGCGCGTTGGATCAGGGCGTAGCCGAGCCCTGCGAGCAGGCCGCCGCCGAGGCCCTGCACGGCGCGACCGGTGAGGAGGGCCCACATCCACGGGCTCGCCGCGCACAGCAGCGAGCCGAGCGCGAACAGGCCGAGCGCCAGCAGGTACGCCCGGACGGCTCCCTGCTGCGTGAGGATCCGGCTCACCATCATCGAGCTGACGACGGAGGCGAGGAGGAAAGTCATCATCGTCCAGGCGTAGAACTCCGCGCCGCCGATGTCGCCGACGATCGTGGGGAGCAGGCTCGTGGTGAGGTAGACGTTGCTCGCCTCGAGCAGGACTCCTCCGGCGAGCACGGAGGCGATCGGGGCGAAGCGGCTGCCCAGGAGCTCGCGCCAGCTCCCTGCGGGGCCGGTGCGCTGCGGTGACGGGGTCATCAGGTGCCCTTCATGGCGTCGGAGCGGGCGGGGATCCACCCGGCGGCGCCGTTCGTCGGCGACCGATCGTCACGCTAATACCTCGAGTAAACTCGAGGTCAAGAGGGGGTGCAGATGTCTTTGGAACCCGATGACCTGCTGGCGATCGGCGAGGTCGTGCGACGCACCGGCGTGCCGGCCACGGCGCTGCACTTCTACGAGCAGCTCGGACTCATCTCGTCGACGCGGACCGCCGGCAATCAGCGCCGGTACCGACGGCACATGCTGCGGCGGATCTCGCTGATCGTGGTCGCCAAGCGCCTCGGCATCCCGCTCACCGACGTGCACGAGGTGTTCCAGAGCCTCCCGGCCGATGAGCCGCCCTCGCAGCGCGACTGGCAGCGCGTCGCGAAGCTGTGGCGCGAGCAGCTCGACATCCGACGCACCCAGCTCGAGCACCTGCGGCGCGAGATCACCGGATGCATCGGCTGCGGCTGCCTGTCGCTCAAGGCCTGCCGGCTGCTGAACCCCGAGGATGCCCTCGCCGTCGACGGTCCGGGCCCGCGCCGCATCTGAGGTCGCGCCTCGGGGCGGGCAGCATCGGGTCCTCGGTCAGAGGTCCGACGGCAGCAGCGGTCGCATGAAGGTGCGCTCGTAGCGGAGCACGCATCCGCTCGCGTCCCGGATGCGGTCGGCCTCGATGAAGTCCGGATCGACTCCGAACCGCCCCCGGTACACCTCGTAGTCGGCGAGCGAGGGGAACGTGAAGAGTGCGAGCGCTTCGTCGCTGGCCCCCTCCGCCGGGAGGAAGTAGCCGTGATGGATCCCGCCGTGGCGGGCGACGAGGCCCATCCACGCCTGCGCGAACGCCTCGAATGCCTCGGTCTGGGCCGGATCGATCGTGTACTTCACGACGCAGGTGATCATGCGGCACCGGAATCCGTGGCCGCATCCGCCTGCAGCGCCGCGCGCTGCCGGTCGGCGTAGAGCGTGCCCCAGCGCGTCATCTCGGTGAGCAGCTGTGCGGAGCTCGCGCCGAGATCGCTGAGCCGGTACTCGACCTTCGGCGGCACCTGCCGGTACACGGTCCTGGTGATCAGGCCGTCCTCCTCGAGCTCCCGCAGCTGACGCGTCAGCACCCGGGCCGTCGGATTCTCCAGCAGTCGTCCGAGCTCGCCGAAGCGCAGCACCTCGTGCGCGACCAGCAGGGTCAGGATGCTGGGCTTCCAGGCCCCGCCGAGCACCGCGATCGACACCTCGGCATCACAGGTCTCGGTCCACTCGCGAACGATGCGCTCCGTCTTCTCTCTCACGGCGTCGCTCCTCGGTATCCGAACTGTCAGTACGTATCCCGAATGACAGTACTTGTGGCTTCTGCCTGTACTTTACAGACTGAAGGCGTGACTACCACCCCCACTCTCGGCGGCACTCGCTCGTCCCTCCGTCTCTGGCTCGCGATGGTCCCGCTCCTGCTCGGCGTCCTCATCGGCGCTCTGGCGATCAGCAGCGTCTCGACCGCCCTCCCCGCGATCCGCGGCGAGCTGAGCCTGACCGACACCGAAGGCCTCTGGCTGGTCGACGTGTACGCGCTGTCGCTCGCGGCCACGCTGATCCTCGCATCCCGCATCGGAGACGTCTTCGGGCGCAAGGCCATCATCCTGATCGGCCTGATCGGATTCGCGGGGCTCAACGCGGTGGGTGGGCTCGCCACCGGCGGACTGCTGCTCATCGTCGTCCGCGCTCTGCTCGGAGTCGCCGAGGCGTTCGTCGTCGCAGGTGTCGTCGCGACGATCGGTGCGAAGTTCCAGGCGCGGGAGAGGGTCCTCGCCTACGGGCTGTGGACGGCCACGTTCGGCACGGGAAGCGCGCTCGGGCCGGTGCTCGGCGGGCTCCTCGCCGAAGGACCGGGGTGGCGCTGGCTCATGCTGGGGAGCGTCCCGCTCGCGGTGCTGGCCGCGGCGCTCGCCGTGTGGCTCGTGCCCGATTCGCGCAGCGCGCTGCGGCCGTCCTGGGATGCGCTCAGCATCCTCTCCTCGATGGTCGCACTCGGTGCTCTGGTCTTCGCTCTGCATGAAGCACTTGCCGCCCCGTTGCCGGCCGTGGGGGCTGCGGCTGTCGCCGTCCTGAGCCTGGTGTTCTTCGTGCGCCGGCAGCAGTGGCTCCGCGATCCGCTCATCGACATGGCGCTGTTCCGCGTGCCGGGCTTCAGCCCCGCGATCATCCGCATCATCGTGAGCAGCGGCGCATCGGCGGCCTCCGTGCTCCTGGTCAGCCTGCATCTGCAGGACAGCCGGGGGCAGAGTGCCGCGGAGGCGGGGATCGCGCTGCTTCCGCAGGCCGCGGCGATCGCGATCGGCGGAGTCGTGGCGCCGCTCGCCCTCCGGTGGCTCTCGGCGAACGTGCTCACGGTGCTGGCGCTCGTCGTGCAGGCGATGGGGCTCGGCTGGCTCGCACTCGACCCGACGACGGTAGCGGTGCCGCTCGTGTTCGTCGGTCTGGGGTTCGGAGTCGGTGCGACGCTCGCCGCGACCGCCCTGTTCGAGGTGACGACCGAGGATCAGGCCGGCCAGGTCGGGGCGATTCAGGAGGTGGGCTTCGCGCTCGGAGGCGGGCTGGGGATCGCGGTGTTCGGGACCATCGCCGCCGTCCTCGTCACGGGAGGCTTCGTGGTCGCGGTACTGGTCGCCGTCGTCGTGGTCACGGCCGCCGCCGTGGTGCCGCTGGTGCGCCGCGGCGCGCGCTGACCTCGGTGGGCGGAGTCTGCTGCGGCCGTCGTGCCGAGCGCGTCGACCGCCTCGAGCCCGCCGACTGCGAGGGCGATCGCCGCATCGAGCGTCGCATCGGCCGCCAGCACCCGCGTGTGCCCCAGGGCATCGGTTCGGAGCAGGCGCGAGCGCTCGCCGTGGGCGGTGTGCAGACGGATCGCGTCGCGGTCGGGCATCCGGCGGTCGGCGCGGTCGTGCACGACGAGGAGTGAGGTCTCCCCGGGAAGCGGACGACGTGCGGCGTCGTAGCGCTCCGCGACGCCGGCGGCGTCGAGGCCCAGTCTCCGGCGGAACCGCTCGGTCAGACGGGCGGTCGTCGCGGCATCGAGATGCAGGTCCTCGGCGAACTGCGCGAGGAAGGCGTCGGGGCTCGCGGCTCCCGCGATCGCGACCACGGCAGGCGTCGGAACAGCCGACCGGGCCGCGGTGAGAGCGGCCAGGGCGCCGAACGAGTGTCCCACCACCGCGGTGAACGGGCCGTGGATCGCGTGCAGCTGCTCCACGGCGTCGACCCAGTCGCGGATGTCGGTGCCTCGACCGGCGGACGACCCGTGCGCCGGGGCGTCGAAGGCGACGACGTGGAAGCCCTCGGCGACCAGCTCGCGCACGAGCGGGGCGAACTGCGAGGCTCGGCCGCGCCAGCCGTGCAGGAGCAGCACGGATCGAGGTCCGGTGCCCCAGTCGTACGTCGTCACCTCGATCCCGCGCACCGTCAACCGCCCGCGGCGCGCATCGGCGTGCGTCGGAGCATCCGCGGGGCGCACCGGCATCCGCGGCGAGGTCGTGAAGAAGAGGCGGTAGGCGATGTCTCCCGCCAGAGTCGGAGAGACCGCCGCGGCGACGCGGACCGTGCGGGCGAGCAGTGCGGGGACGGACGACATGGGGCTCCTTCGCCGGAACAATACGAACGATCATACGTATATTAGGCGAACGATCGTTCGTATACTAGGGGGCATGACCGAGGGTGTGATCCTGGACGGGCGGAAGGCGCGTGGTGACGCCTCACGGCGCATCGTGCTGCAGAGCGCGACCGACCTGGCCTCGGTCGACGGGCTCGACGGGCTCACGATCGGACGCCTGGCCGAGGCGTCCGGTTCGAGCAAGAGCAGCATCGCGACCCTGTTCCGGAGCAAGGAGGGTCTGCAGCTGGCGACAGTGGCTGCCGCGCGCGAGATCTTCACCGCGCGCATCATCGAGCCGGCACGAGTGCAGCCGCGGGGAGTGCGCCGCCTGGCCGCGCTGCTGCGGAACTCCCTGACCTACTCGAAGGACCGGGTGTTCACCGGCGGGTGCTTCTTCGCCGCGACCGCGGCTGACGTGGACTCGAAGTCCGGGCCCGTGAGCGAGGCCGTGCGGGCGGCTCTGGTCGACTGGTACGGCTACGTCGAGGCCCAGCTCCGCCATGCCGTGGAGGTCGGGGAGATCGACGCCGACCCGGAGGTGCTCGCGTTCGAGCTGGTCGCCCTCAACGAGGAGGCCAACTCGCGCTCGCTGCTGCTGGACGACGATCGGCCCTACGCCCTCGCCGCCGTCGCGATGCGTGCCCGGCTGCGCGCCGCGGGTGCGGACGAGGATGCCGTGGCGCTGCTCGCTCTCTGACAGCCGACGGCCCGCACGGTCGCTCCGCGCGTCGTGCCCGGGTGGTGTCGGGCCTGGTCGTCGCTGGGCCTGGTTGTCGAGTGCCGGGTTGTCGAGTGCCGGGTCGTCGAGTGTCGGGTCGTCGAATGCCGACACGAAGAGACGCCTCACCCGCGTGCAGGTGAGGCGTCTCGAGAAGGTGAGCGGATGGACGATCAGGCGTCTCGGCCGCGGGTGAAGCCGGCATCGAAGCCGCGCTCGAACGCGTGCTGAGCGATCCGCTCTGCGCGGTGCGGGCCGTGGCCGCGGTGGGAGTGGTCTCCGTGACCGGGGCGGCCGTGTCCACGACCGTGGCCGCGCTGGTCGACGCGCGGCTCGCCGTGACGGCAGCCGTGGTCGGCGTCTGCGCCGAGGCCGAAGCCGTATGCGCGGTCGTGCCCGAAGCCGCGGTCGTGCCCGAAGGCCTCGCCGGGGCCGAAGCCGCGTCCGAACGGGCGTCCGAATCCGTGACGGCGGCCGTGGCGAGGTCCGCCGAAGCCGTGCCGGCGTCCGCGGGGAAGGGGGGTCTCCTCGTCCCAGCCGAAGGCACGGGCGATCTTCTCGAGCGACGCGAGCGTCGTGACCATCTCCTCGTCGGAGACGGCGTTCGACACCTTCGCGCGAATGCCGTCCACGATGGCGCCGAGGCGCTCCTTCGCGGAGCGGCCCTCGTCGGTGAGCACCCAGCCGTCCCCTTCCGGGGCGACCCAGCCGCGCTCGACGAGTCGGTGCAGCTTGTGGGCGTTCAGCGGATGGTCCGCCGCGGCGGAGCCGTCGACCGTGTTGAGCATCCGCCAGTCGCGGCGGCTCGCATGC
>Ga0160431_100485_pt1 | contig 16254 bp, 18 predicted proteins | sample HID1971K_E0MG_FD_108212 | JGI IMG/M metagenome (GOLD analysis project Ga0160431, IMG submission 108212) | Enriched millipede-associated microbial communities from UW Madison campus, WI, USA - HID1971K_E0 MG | ecosystem: Host-associated > Arthropoda: Insects > Digestive system > Unclassified ...
ATCAGATGGGTATCATGCGTGCGCGTTGCACTCGTAGCTCAGCTGGATAGAGTACTGCCCTCCGAAGGCAGGGGTCGTGGGTTCGAATCCCGCCGAGTGCGCCATATCAAGAAGCCCTGGGCCATGCCCGGGGCTTTTTCGTTTGTGCGACATAACCTGTTCTGGCACTCCCGTGCCATGGGGCATTGGTGATAGCGTGAGCGTCCTTTTTCCAGCTATCGCGAAGGAATGCGCCCACATGCTCCTGAAAAAACTTACCGTGGCCGTGCTGCTGGCCAGTGCCAGCCTGCTCAGCCTGTCCGCCCAGGCCAACCTCTCGCAGCAGCAGTCCGCGGCCATCCTCAAGGCCTACGACGGCGCCGACCCGGCCAATTTCAAGGCGTTCATCGGCAAGTTGAACAGCAGCGAGCTGGCCAAGGCCGACAATCTGCGAGCCACCCTCAAGGCCTACCTGGCCAACAAGCCCCTGAGCGCCGACCAGCAGAACGAAATCAACCGCCTGCTTGGGCTGTACACCCGCATCAAGTATGGCAAGGCCGCTACCGAAACCCTGCGTGAACTGGTGGCCATCCCCACGTTCAGCGTCGATGGCCTTGCGCAGCACGAGAACCCCGAGTTCCTCAAGATCGCCGACAAGATCAAGGCGTTGGCCGAAGGCTTCGGCCTGGCCTTCCGTAACATCGACAACCGCGTCTATGAGATCTCCCTGGGTACCGGTAAGGAAGTGGTCGGAATCCATGCCCACGCCGACGTGGTGCCGGTCAACCCGGACAACTGGAAGCTGGCCGACGGCACCCGCCTGGACCCGTTCAAGGTGACCCTGGTCGGCGACCGCATGTACGGTCGCGGTACCGAGGATGACAAGAACGGTATCGTCGTGGCCTTGTATGCGCTGAAGGTGGCCAAGGACGAAAATCTGCCCCTGGCCCGGCAGTTCAAGCTGTTGATCGACACCACCGAAGAAACCAGCGGCGACGCCATCCCCTACTACTTCGCCCGCAACCCGACGCCCGACTACAACCTGGCGCTCGATGGCGGCTACCCGGTGGTGATTGCCGAGAAAGGCTATGGCACAGTCATGGCCAGCTTCAGCAAACGCCCGGGCAGCGGCAACGGCGCGGAAATCATCGACCTCACCGGCGGCCTGGCCACCAACCAGATTCCCACCACATCCGTGGCGACGCTGGTGAGCGACAACCCGGCGCAACTGGCCACACAGCTGGAAAAGGCCGGCGCCGAGTACGCCAAGCGTAATGGCGACGACTTCAAGATCGACGCCAAGGCCAAGGGCGATCAGGTTCTGCTCACGGTCACCGGTGTTTCGGCCCACTCTTCCGAGCCGGAATCCGGGGTCAACCCGGTGGCACGCATGCTCGACTTCATCAACGGCCTGGGCCAGCAGGTACCGCTCAAGCACAACCACTTCACCGATGCTGCCCGCTACGCGGCCGACAACTGGGGCCTGGACTACCTGGGCAACAAGCTTGGCATTGCCTACAAGGATGAATTCATGGGCCCGCTGACCGCTTCGCTGACGTTCGTCGGCGTGGACGAGAAAGGCCTGAAGCTGGCGGTCAACCTGCGTATCCCCAAGGGCAAGCCGCTGGCCACGATCAAGGACGAAATGGCCGAGAAACTGGGCCAGTGGACACGCCAGAGCCACACTTCGGTCGCCTTCAACTACAGCCTCGACGAGCCGATGTATCGCAACCCCGAGGGTGAATGGGTCAAGGCCCTGCTCGATGTGGCTACCGAGAACCTGGGCATGAAGCATGCGTTCGGCGCCTCGGCCGGTGCCACCTCGGTGCATGACCTGCCCAATGGCGTGCAATTCGGCCTGGCCATGCCGGGTGTGAAGTACACCGGGCACAACGACAACGAGTTCAAGACCGTGGAGCAGTTCATGCTAGACCTGCAGGTGGTGAGCGAAATGGTGGCGCGGATCGGGCAGATGCCGAAACTTTGATCGTCCCCTCTGGAAACGAAGGCGCCTATGGCGCCTTTTCCATGTCGGCAGCGGTTTTTCTGCTATCACTGGGCGCCATTACTTCGCCATCAGTGAAAGATTTGGTAACCTCCGCACGGACTGCTCGATGAGCAGTAACCAATCAACCAGGGACGCGTTCCTCGAGCGCTGGAAAGGACTCGCAATGGCAATGGTTTTTTGTCGCGGCTGCGCTCGTCAGCTGCACGAATCGGCACACACCTGCCCACAATGTGGTGCCCCTCAATTTGCAGTGCCTGCAGCCACCCAGAGCAGCGGTAGTCAATCACCGTGGCTGGGCATCACGTCCCTGATCCTGGGCATCATCTGCTCGATGTCGCTGTTCGATGAAAGTGAATGGGACAGCGACACCCTGCTGGGCCTGGGCCTGTTCGCCAGCATCAGCCTGGTCATGGGTATCGTCAGCATCAGTCAGAAGAGACCCGGCAATGGCCTCGCCATCGCAGGTGTCGTCATGTCTGGCGTATCGCTGCTTTGCTACATCGGTCTATCGACAAGCTAATCAACTGTAAGGGAAAACAAATGAACATGGTGTTCTGCCGCGGCTGCGCCAAACAGATCCATGAAACCGCTTTGAGCTGCCCAGGTTGTGGCGCGCCCCAAGCTGCCAGCAATGGTGTGACAGCTACCGCTGTCGCCGACAATACGCCAATCACCTTTGGCAACGTATTCGCCGTCGTGATGAAGAAATATGCCACGTTCCAGGGCCGTGCGCGCCGCAGGGAATACTGGTTGTTTCTTCTGGTCAGCACGCTGATCGCCTTTGCCATCGGTATGGTCGAAGCCCTGGCGGGTGAATCGCAGATCATCAGCAGCATTTACAACCTGGCGCTCCTGGTTCCCACCATTTCTGTCGGCGTACGTCGCCTGCACGACAGCGATCGAAGCGGCTGGTGGTTGCTGCTGCCCATCGTGAACCTGATCTTCCTGGCCCAGGAAGGCACTCAAGGCGACAACCGCTTCGGCCCCAACCCGAAGGCCACTGCCTAGCCACATTTCGCCGACGGGCTAACCGACCAGCATTAGCCCGCCGGCTGCCTTTTGGCGCCATGCGTCCAAGACAATGACGTTTTTCAATCGAGTCCATGCCGTTTCCTGCATTGCCGTGCAGGCTGGCGTGCCGGATGCTTTATTTACTCCAAGAACTCGGTTTTCCACCCGCAGAGGCCCGTATGAAGAACGTCGAAGAAATCCTCAAGACCAAGTCCCAACACCAGACCGTCTACACCATTGGCCCGGATGACTCGGTGCTCGACGCCCTGAAACAGCTGGCGGAAAAAAACGTCGGTGCTCTTCCCGTGGTGGAAAACAACCAGGTAGTAGGAATCGTCAGCGAGCGTGACTACGCTCGCAAGCTGGTCCTCAAGGGTCGCTCTTCCGCGGCAACTCCGGTGCGTGAAATCATGAGCGCACCGGTGGTCACGGTGGAGCCCAAGCAGAGCCTCGACCACTGCATGAACCTGATGACCGACCGTCATCTGCGCCACCTGCCGGTGGTCAGCAATGGCGAGTTGCTCGGTCTGCTGTCGATCGGCGACCTGGTCAAGGAAACCATCAAGGAACAGGCCAGCCTTATCAAGCAGCTGGAGCAGTACATCCGCGGCGAGTGACCCTGCTCAGTGGTAGGCGCGTTCCAGCTCGTCCAGTTGATGGTCGAAGCTGCGCAGGCGCGCCGACCAGGTGTACACCAGCACCTCCAGGTCGCGGTTGAGCACCGCGGTGTTGCCATGACCGTTGCTCGACGGCTCGCACAGGTCCAGCTGGTAGCGCTCGCGCGCCATGGCCGAGGCCACGCTGGAAAGGTCGCGGGCGTTGGCCAGCCAATGGTGATGGTGATCATGGACCTCGCGGTCGAGCGCACGGCACTGGCGTTTGAGTGCATCCAGGCTCTGCTCCAGGGGGGTGCCCTTGAGCTCGCCCATCACCTCTTCGAAGGTGCGCCCGGAATGCCAGTAGCTACCCCAGAAATAACGGTCGAACACGGTCTCGACGCGGCGCAACGCGACCTTGGTGTTCCAGATGGTCAGCAACGTTCGCCCCTGTCTGACTTCACGTCTGTTCAGGTGCAACTGCTGCCAGGCAATCCATGTCAGTCCCACCAGCGCGACAGCCGCAGTGACTGCGGCCGCGGCGTAAAGGAACTGCACGGCCTGGTTCATCTGCTGGGTGTGGCGGATACCGTAGAAGTAACCGGCCGTCAGGGTGCCCAGGATCGTCACGGAGCACCAGAATCCTGGTGCGTAGGGATCTTTCATAGCGCCTATCCCCTTCTTGTTTTTCCTGAGCATAGCAACGGCCAATCACTCATCAGGTGCCACTCGGCGCTTTATTTTCGCGGGCGACGCAAGGCCTCGTTGAGTTGATCGAAGGGTACCGCCCAATCGGCATCTTCAATGATGCTGTCCTTGGGAAACTGGCGTTGGGAATCGGTCCAGAAGTGCGCATCCACCAGCTTGGTCTCATTCTTCAGCGGCGAGTGGCTGGCGATGAACTGGTCGATGCTCACGGCATCGTCGGGCAGGCCCAACTGTTTGAACAGCTCGGCGAATGGATGGATCGGTGCTTCCATGGTTCCTCCTCATGTGCCGGGCGGGCCGTCCACGACGCCGACCCGGCATTGGTTTGAGCACATCAGCACAGCTCGCGTACTTCGGCTTGCGGTACCAGTTTCAGGTACTGCTCCATGCTCATGTGGATCAGGTGATCGTGGTCACCCGCCTCCAGGTAGACATCGCCCTGGCGGGTAAGACTCGAATCGAGCAGCATCTTTATCTGGTAAGCGTCACCCATTGCCGGAATGGCGCCACGCTCGCAATCGCCGAACAGGTTCGGCAGGCCGCTTTCGCGGGTCAGTTGCCAGGCGCCCGACATGCGCACCTTGCTCATGTCCAGGTGCCGGTTGGCCGGTAGCACGGCCATGATGTAGTTGCCATGGCGGTCGTCGAGCATGACCGACTTGGCGACCCGCTCTGCAGGTACCCCGGCCGTGCGCGCCGACTCAAGGCTTGTGGCCGAGTGTGGATGGGGAATGATGTCGTAGTCGCAGTTGGCCTGGTCCAGGCGCTGCTGCAGGGTCTTGGCCATTCGCATGATGCACCTCCGCTTTCGCCCCCAATCTTCAAGTTTAGGCCGTAGCCCGACAGCCACGACTAAACTTCAAGTACATGGACCCACGAGGTGACGACAGGTGCTCGCTCGCTGTTGCCGCTGGTTGATGCTGTTGCTGTTGCTTGGCTGCGCTCCGAGTGGCTTCGCGGCACCCGCAACGGTCTGGGTGCTGAGTATCGACGATGCCATCGGCCCGGCCAGCGCCGACTATCTGGTGCGCAGCCTGGAACAGGCCAAGGCGCAGAACGCACAGCTGGTGGTCATCCGCATGGATACCCCTGGCGGGCTGGACAGCGCCATGCGCCAGATGATCAAGGCGATTCTCGCAAGCCCGGTACCGGTCGCCACCTTCGTCGCCCCGAGCGGCGCTCGCGCTGCCAGCGCCGGCACCTACATCCTCTATGCCAGCCACGTGGCGGCCATGGCCCCCGGGACCAACCTGGGGGCCGCCACGCCGGTGCAGATCGGTGGCACGCCTGGCGCGGCAGAGGACGACAAGGCCAAGCCGAGCGACGATGAGCAGACCCTCGCGCGCAAGCAGGTCAACGATGCCGCTGCCTATATCCGCGGCCTGGCCCAACTGCGCGGGCGCAATGCCGACTGGGCGGAACAGGCCGTGCGCGAGGCGGTCAGCCTGTCGGCCAGTGAAGCGCTGCGCCTGAAAGTGATCGACCAGGTGGCCAACGACCTGCCCGACCTGATGCATCAGCTCGACGGCAAGACCCTGGTCGCCGCTGGCCAGCCACACACGCTGCAAACCCGAGACGCCGCCCTGGTCGAGCACTTGCCGGACTGGCGCACGCGCCTGCTGGCGGTCATCACCAACCCCAGCGTGGCGCTGATCCTGATCATGATCGGCGTCTACGGCCTGCTGTTCGAGTTCATGAACCCAGGCTCGGCGCTGGGTGGCGTGGTCGGCGGCATCTGCCTGCTGCTGGCGCTGTATGCCCTGCAACTGCTGCCGGTGAGCTTCGCCGGTGTGGCGCTGATCCTGCTCGGTATCGCCTTCATGATCGCCGAGGCGTTTCTGCCCAGCTTCGGCGTGGTCGGCTTTGGCGGCATCGTGGCGTTCGTGGTGGGCGCACTGATCCTGATCGATACCGATGCCCCTGGCTTCGGCATCCCGCTGGCATTGATCGGCACCCTCGCCGTGCTTTCAGCATTGCTGATCGGCGGCGTGCTGGGCATGGCCATCAAGGCGCGTCGACGGGCACTGGTCAGCGGCGATGCCGGCCTGGTCGGCAGCCTGGTGGTCGTCACCCAGGTGATGGCAGACAACCCGTTCTGCGGTTCGGTACAGGCCCAGGGCGAACAATGGCAGGTCCAGTGCTCGACGCCGCTGCAGGCCGGGCAGAACGTGCGGGTCACGGCGCGCCATGGCGTCACGCTGGACGTAAGCGCCGCCGCGCCTGCGGCGCAAGGAGACTGACGATGTTCATGCAAGTGGGGTTTGGTGCCGTGCTGGTCGTGCTGGCCATGCTGTTGCTGTCGGCGTTTCGCATCCTGCGCGAATACGAACGCGGCGTGGTGTTCCAGCTGGGTCGCTTCTGGCAGGTCAAGGGGCCGGGGCTGATCCTGCTGATTCCGGTGATCCAGCAGATGGTGCGGGTCGACCTGCGCACCGTGGTGCTGGATGTACCGCCCCAGGACGTGATCACCCGCGACAACGTGTCGGTGAAGGTCAACGCCGTGCTGTACTTCCGCGTGCTGGACCCGCAGAAAGCGATCATCCAGGTTGAAGACTTCATGGTCGCCACCAGCCAGTTGGCCCAGACCACCCTGCGCGCGGTGCTGGGCAAACATGAACTGGACGAGCTGCTGGCCGAGCGTGAGCAGCTCAATTCGGATATCCGCCAGGTGCTCGACGCGCAGACCGATGCCTGGGGCATCAAGGTGGCCAATGTCGAGATCAAGCACGTCGACCTCAATGAATCGATGGTCCGCGCCATCGCCCGCCAGGCCGAGGCGGAACGGGAACGGCGGGCCAAGGTGATCCATGCCGAAGGCGAGTTGCAGGCGTCGGAGAAGCTGATGCAGGCAGCGCAGATGCTCAGCAAGGAGCCGGGAGCCATGCAACTGCGCTACATGCAGACCCTGGGGACGATTGCCGGGGACAAGAGCTCGACCATCGTGTTTCCGCTGCCGCTGGACCTGCTCAAGGGGATGATGGACCGGCCGAAATGAACCGGGGCTGCAAAGCAGCCCCGGCAATGCATCAGATCGGCGCGCGGCGCAAGGTCGCCAGGAAGGTGGCTGCACCGATGAACAGCCCGGCAAACGTGCGGTTCAGGCGCTTCTGCTGCTTGGGCGTGCGCAGCAGGCGCAACACCCGCGAAGCCAGCCCGGTGTAGCCCGCCATCACCAGCAGGTCGACGCTGACCATGGTCACCGTGATCGCGATGTACTGCGGCAACAGCGGCGCGTGCGGGTTGATGAACTGCGGCAGTACCGCGAGCATGAAGACCAGCGCCTTGGGGTTGCTGACGTTGACCAGGAATCCACGAAATACCAGGCTAAGCGGCTTGCCGATCGGGCGCACGGCGGATTCGTCGGCCATGTCCAGCGGCAACGCACGCCACTGCTTGTAGGCCAGGTAGACCAGGTAGGCGACGCCGAACCACTTGATGATCTGGAAGGCAGTGGCGGAAGCGGCGAGGATGGCGCCGACGCCGGCGGCGATGATGGCGATCTGCACGATCAAGCCCAGCTGCAGGCCCAGGGCGTTCCAGTAACCACGCCAGAAACCGTACTGCAGGCCGCTGGACATCGAGGCAATCGCCCCGGCGCCCGGTGAAAGGCTGATCACCCAGCACGCGGCAAAGAAGCCCAACCATACTTCCATCGACATCACACACCTCGCTCAACATTTGTTGCAAAACGTTAAGCTAAGGGGTTGGTGAAAAAATGACCAGCGAAATTTCGTGTAGCGTCTGCCGGCGATTGGGCAGCACTCACGACATCAATTTCTCAGGACAACGCCTCAAGCTCGGCCTGCATGCTCTCGAGCGTCTCCAGGGCCTCCATCCAGCCCTCTTCAAGCTCGCCTTCACGCTGCTTGAGCCTGGTCTGCCGTGCCAGCAGATCGCGCAGCTCATCCTTGCGCGCCGCCTCGTACACGCCGCTGTCACCCAACGCTGACTCGATCTCGGCCAGTTGCGCATGCACCTGGTTGAGCTCGGTCTCCAGCTTGTCGGCGGCCTTCTTGTGCGGTGCCAGCTGCTGGCGCAAGGCAGCAGCTGCCTGGCGCTGAGCCTTCTTGTCGGTCTTGTCCGGGTTGACCGGCGCACTGCTTGCCGGCGCACTGCGCTGGCGGAACTCGATCAGCCAGCGGCTGTAGTCATCGAGGTCGCCATCGAAGGCGTCGACCTTGCCATCGGCCACCAACAGGAACTCGTCGGTGGTGCTCTTGAGCAGGTGGCGGTCGTGGGAAACCACCACCACTGCCCCGGCAAACTCCTGCAAGGCCATGGTCAGTGCCAGGCGCATTTCCAGGTCGAGGTGGTTGGTCGGCTCATCGAGCAGCAACAGGTTCGGCCGCTCCCAGGCGATCAGCGCCAAGGCCAGCCGGGCCTTTTCACCACCGGAGAAATTCACCACCGGTTCGTCGACGCGGTCACCATGGAAGTCGAAGCCGCCAAGGAAGTCGCGCAGGGTCTGCTCACGTTCGGTCGGGGCGATGCGTTGCAGGTGCAGCAGCGGGCTGGCCTTGTCGTCCAGCGAGTCGAGCTGGTGCTGGGCGAAGTAGCCGACGGCGAGGTTCTCGCCACGCACCAGACGGCCCGACAACGGCTCGAGTTCGCCGGCGAGGTTCTTGATCAGGGTCGACTTGCCGGCGCCGTTGGGGCCCAGCAGGCCGATCCGCGCACCCGGTACCAGTTGCAGCTTGACCTTGTCGAGGATGGCCTTGTCGCCATAGCCCAGGCGCCCCTCGGAAAGGCTCAGCAGCGGGCTGGAAATCTTCTGCGATTCGCGGAAGACGAAGTCGAACGGCGAATCGACATGCGCCGCCGACAGCTCCTCCATGCGCTCCAGGGCCTTGATCCGGCTCTGCGCCTGGCGGGCCTTGGTGGCCTGGGCCTTGAAGCGGGCGATGTACTTTTCCATGTGCGCGCGTTGGGCCTGCTGTTTCTCGTAGGCCTGCTGCTGCTGCGCCAGACGCTCGGCGCGGGTGCGCTCGAAGGCGCTGTAGCCACCCTTGTACAGGTTGAGCTTGCGCTGCTCGACATGCAGCACATGGTCGACCACGGCATCGAGGAAGTCGCGGTCGTGGGAGATCAGCAACAGCGTGCCGGGGTAGCCCTTGAGCCAGTCTTCGAGCCACAGGATGGCATCGAGGTCGAGGTGGTTGGTCGGTTCGTCGAGCAGCAACAGATCCGACGGGCACATCAAGGCCTGGGCCAGGTTCAGGCGCATCCGCCAGCCACCGGAGAAGTCGCCTACGCGGCGGTCCATCTGCTCGTTGCTGAAGCCAAGGCCCGCGAGCAGCTTGCGCGCACGCGCATCGGCGGTGTAGCCGTCGGCGCTTTCCAGCTCACTGTGCAGGCGCGCCAAGGCGGTACCGTCGTGGGCCTGCTCGGCCACGGCAAGTTCGGCCTGGACCTTGCGCAGGCGCGCATCACCGTCGAGCACATAATCCACGGCCAGGCGATCGAGGGTATCGACCTCCTGGCGCATGTGGGCGATGCGCCAGTCAGCGGGTAGCTGGCAGTCGCCGGCATCGGGCGACAGCTCGCCACGCAGCAAGGCGAACAGGCTGGATTTTCCGGCACCGTTGGCGCCGATCAGGCCGGCCTTGTGACCGGCGTGCAGGGTCATCTCGGCGCCTTCTAGCAAGCGCTGCGGACCACGCTGTAAAGTGAGGTTGGATAGTCTGATCATGATGGTCGCGGAGTCTACCAGCTTCCTCGACCCGTAGCGTGAGTGGAATCATGTACACCGACCTGTGGAATCACGCCTTGGCCCTGTATGCACGGCCCGGTGTCGAAACGTCCTGTCTGCAGCTGCAGGCACTGGGGGCCGATGTCTGCCTGCTGCTGTGCGCGACCTGGCTGCAAGCGCGCAGCGTCGAGCCAAGCCCTGCGCGTGCGCAGGCCTTGCGCGCGCTTGCAGAACCCTGGCAGCAGGAAGTGGTGCAGCCCCTGCGCGGCCTGCGTCAGGCATGGCGAACGCCTGCGCAGCAGGACACGCAGCTGACGGTGCTGCGTGAGCAGTTGAAAGGGCTGGAACTGCAAGCAGAAAGGACGTTACTGGAGCGCCTGCAGGCGTGCTCCGGTCAATGGCCCTCGCAGGCGGCAGCCAGTAGCGGGGATTGGCTGGTCTGGATGGCACCCGACCAGGCCCGTGGCCACGACGCGCTGGAACAGTTGCGCGTCGCGGCCGCAGGGCTTCAGGAGGCCGAAGACGGCGCCTGAGCTGGGGTGGTTGCCGGTGCCGATGGTGCTGCCGGGGTGACCGAGTTGGTCATTGGCGCAGTGGCGGCCGGTGCAGCCGGTTTGGCTTCGGCAACTGGCTTGCTGGCCGCGGGTTTCGCGGCGGGCTTGGCGGCAGCACGCTTGGCTGCAGGTTTGGCTGCAACAGGCTTGGCTGCAGGTTTGGCAGCTGGCTTGGCCGCTGCCGGTTTGGTTGCGGCTTTGGCAGCAGCCGGCCTGGCAGCGGGTTTCGCGGCCGGCTTGGCAGCTGCAGCCTTGGTTGCTGCAGGTTTTGCGGCTGGCTTGGCTGCAGCGGTTCTTGCCGGTGCGGCTTTAGCTGCAGGCTTGGCGGCCGCGGCTTTTGCCGGTGCAGTTTTAGCGGCTGGCTTGGCGGCCGATTTGGCAGCAGCCGCTCTTGCCGGAGCGGCCTTGGCGGCGGCCGGCTTGGCAGCAGGCTTGGCGGCAGCCGCTTTGGCCGGTGCCTTGGCGGCAACGGGTTTGGCAGCCGCAGTGCGGGCTGGAGCCTTGCTAGCGGCAGCTCTGGCAGGTGCCTTGGCAGCAGGTTTTGCAGCCGCCTTGGCCACAGGCCTGGCGGCTGCCTTGACAGGTGCCTTGGCAGCGGCCGGCTTGGCCGACTTGGCGGCGACCGCGCGTTGGTCCAGTGCCTTGCCGACAGCCTCGCGTACCTTGCCGACACCCTGGGCCAGTTTCAGGCTTTCCTGGGCATCGCGCTTGAGTTGCTGAATGTAAGTACGGGTTTGCGTCTGGCGATCCTTGAGCGAGTCGAGCAGCCCTTCGAGTTCACCGATGGCTTTCTGCGCCTTGCCTTGTGCCTTGGCTTTGCCTGCCTTGGCCGCAGTCTGCAACTTCAGGCGACCGTTGTGCAGTTTCTCCTGGGCCTTGACGCGTTGCTTTTCCAACTTGGCCAGCAGTTTCTCCGCATCAGCCAGCGCTTGCGAGCAGGCATCTTCCAAGTGTTCGAGCAGGCTGCCCGAAAGTTGTTGGAGCAGGTGTAACGGCGTACTTACTGGCTTCTTTTTGGCCGACATGGTTTACCTCCTGGCTGACGAGTTTGCGGCTCATACTATGCTTCTGCTGCTACTGCCGCTAGGGCATGTGACAGTGTCGCTAACGCCGCGTTGCATGCCTGGGCAAAGTTGTTATCTTGCAGCTCCGTGCAAGTGTAGTTGCTTAACACACCGCTGCTGATATTTACGCGTTCCTGCCCAACAAGGCTGGCATACTTGATCGCTCATTGAGCTGGAGTTGAGCATGCCTCGTTATCTTGTGTTCGGCCTGTGCCTGCTGGCGCCCATCGCCCTGGCCGCCTCCGATGCTGCCCCCGCCGACGACACCGACCTGGCCTACAGCCTGGGCGCCAGTCTGGGTGAACGGCTGCGCCAGGAGGTACCTGGACTGCAACTGGATGCACTGGTCGAAGGCCTTCGCCAGTCTTACCAGAATCAGCCGCTGAAACTCGACAAGGCGCGCATGGATGCGATCCTGCAGCAGCATGAGGAACATGCGGCGCAGGCCGAAGTGACGAAGCTGCAGGCCATCGAGACGCGCTTCATGGCCAATGAGCGCGCACGTGCTGGCGTGCATGAGCTGCCTGAAGGGGTTCTCTACAGTGAACTGAGCAGAGGCAATGGCGCACTGCCAAAAGCCGACGGCAAGGTACAAGTGCGTTATGTGGGCAGGCTGCCAGACGGGTCGATATTCGACCAGAACCAGCAGCCACAGTGGTTCAGCCTGGATTCGGTGATCGAAGGGTGGCGGGTGGCCTTGCCGCAGATGAAAGCAGGGTCGAAATGGCGCCTGGTGATTCCTTCTGCACAAGCCTACGGTGCAGAGGGCGCAGGTGACCTGATTGCGCCCTACACACCACTGGTATTCGAGATCGAACTGCTGGCGGTCGGTGACTGACGCTGCGCGTCACGCCTGGACCGCGCCCTCTTCCTTGTGCGCGTTGTGCAGCACCTCGATCAGGCAGTCTTCGAGTTCGAAGCGCTCGTGCAGCAGGCTGCCAAGCTTGCCCAGTTTCTCGGCGAAACGTTCGGGGTCCTTGCACTCGCCCTTCTCGCAATGGTCATTGAATGCCAGTGCGATCTGGGTGCTGTCATCGATACGAGGATTGATCCGCGTGGCCAGCTCCAGGCCACGGGTGTCACCGAAGGCCTTGGCCTCGCTGACCAGCTGTTCGCTGACCTCGAAATGCCAGGCCGAGACATAGTCGACCAGGATCGCGCAGAAATCCCGGTTCTTGTCCTTGTCGGCGAAGGCCGGCTTGGCGTCGCGCAATGCGCCGAAAGCCCGCACCAATTCCTGGCGCTCCTCCAGCCAACGATCGATCAGCTTGTGAACCCCACCCCAGCGTTCCTGGGCGTTCTGACAACTATCGAGCATGGCGATCTCTTCCCTTCTGGGTAGATGCCGCTGCACCTCGCACCACGACCGCGCAGCACAAAGGTGACATCAGCAGGACGGCATCGAGCAGTTGTATTTTCGGTATGCGTGCTGGGAGATTATTCCCGCGCGTGCTGACCATCAAGGTACGCAGCAGACTAAGTTCATACAAGCGTTTAATACCTTGGCGTAGCACCACTGGTCGCGCCAGCGCCCAACGTTTGCGCTGGGTCAAGTTTTGCCGAGGGTGCGGAAACGATACGCCAGCAGAGAGGCCATGGGCAGCACCGCCAGCAGGACGAAGGCGAGCAGGCTCCACTCGGGCATGGTGAGGTCAAGAAAGCTCCAGCTCAGTGAGCTGCAGTCCGGGCCACCCAGCAGCAACTGCCGGATCATGTCGCCCCAAGGCTGCTCGAACAGGTGCCAGGTCGACGACGAGCCAACAGGGCTGGCAGGGCCGGCGCCCTGCAACCAGACTTGCCGTGCCGCCAGCAGTGTCCCGAGTGCCGAGCAGGCCAGCGCTGCCCTGGCGTATCGCCGAATGCCGAGCGTGCCAGGCAAATGCAAGGCCGCGCACAGGCAGATCGCTGCATACACGCCCAACAGCAAACGCTGGCTGAGACACAGAGGGCAAGGCATCAGCCCCAAGGTCGCTTCCAGGTAGAAGGACACCGCAAGCACAACCAGCGAGGCCAGGCAGCCAGGAAGAAAGAACGTGCGCAGACGGGCCGGCATGGGTGATGGTGGTCCGGAAGTGGCTGAAGTGGTTTGAAACGGTAGAGGAAACGCGCGCTTTGTTTCAAGGCAAGGCAGGCGCGAGAAGTCACCGGGAGAGAGAGGAAATCTCCAACCGATTGGTAGGAAATTTCTCGGAGAGGCAATGAAGAAACAACCTTGGGCCCGTGCACCCGCACGGGCCCAAGAATCGGTCAGGCGCGCACGCCTTCTGGCAATGGCAACGCCAACAGGCGCTCATCGAGCAAGCCAAGGCCTTCCTGGAAGAGCTGGTTGCTGCGCTCGGTCTCGCCAAGCCCTGCCAGCAACCTGGCGAGCTCGGCGCAGGTTTCCGGATTGCGCTCCATGCGCAAGCTGCTTTCCAGATAGTCGCGAGCCTTGCCCCACAAGCGGTTCTGCAAACTCAGCCGGCCGAGGGTCAGCAGCAGGCTCGGATCCTGCGGGTGGTCCTTGAGCCAGGCTTCGGCCGCCTGCAGCTGACGCGCCGGGTCATCGCCACTGACCAAGCCATACAGACGCGCCAGATGGCTTTCGTACTCACGCTTGAGCGCACCGCGCAGCACCTGCTCGGCCTCGCCCTGGGCGCCCACCTGACGCAGCTGCTCGGCATACGCCAACACCAGCTGCGGCGCCTGGCGCTGGGCGGCGGTCAGCTGTTGCCAGGCACGCTCCAGCGCCTGGCGAGCACTCTGCGAATCATCGCCACGCGTGGCCGCCAGGCTCAGGTTCTGGCCCCAGGCGCGCTGCTCCAGCGCGGCCAGCTCGCTGGCCGGAAGCACCTTGTTCTTGCGCAGGTCGGGCAACAGACGGATCAATGCCGACCAGTCGCCACGCTCCAGATACAGCCGTTGCAACAGGCGCAGCACCTGATTGTTATGCGGGTGCCGCTCTTGCATGGCCAGCAGGGTTTCCAGCGCGCCGTCGCTTTCGCCACGGTCCATCTGCATCTGCGCATGGGCCAGGGCAATGGCCAGCTCGGCCTGTGGCTGGCGCTCCAGCGCGCGCTCCAGGAGATTATCGCTATCTTGCGCGCGACCCAGCTCGTTGGCCGCGCGGGCCGCGCCAAGGTAATACAGCAGCGGTTGCCGTTCAGCTTCGGCAGCACGGTGCAGGTGGCGCTGGGCGCTGGCCCAGCGGCCCTCGGCCAGGTCCAGCTGGCCCTGTTCGATGGCGATGCGCACGCGCCGGCTACGGTTGCGACGCGACCACGGGTTGACCACTCCGCTGGAAGTCAGCACCAGCCCCACCAGGTACCGCAGCAGCCACAGCACCACGACGATCGCGACCAACGCGGCGAGCGCGGCCCACAGCCCCGACTGGTAGCGGAAGCCGCCATAGGAAATCAGCACATAGCCGCTGTGCTTGGCCACGGCGATGCCCAGCGCTGCGGCGATCACGATGGCCAGCACCGCCAGCAGGTAGACGCGCTTCATGGCTTGGCCCCCTCGGTCTCGGCGGGCAGGTGGCGGCGCTGGATGTAGGCTTGCACTGCAGCCAGGCTTTCGCTCAGGTCAGGGGTGACCACCGAGACCGGCTGCTCGGCCAGCGCGTTGAGGCTGTCGAGCATGGCCTTGCTCTGCGGGTTGTCGGCATTGAAGTTGGCCAGCAGCACGCTGCGCGCATCGTCCAGCGCCTGGGTGTAGACCTTGGCGTCACCGTTGAGCGCAGCCCACTGGGCTTGCTCGATGGTCAGGCTCAGGGCCAGGCGCAACTGGTTGAGGGACTGCCCGGCAAGCAGTGGCCGGACATTGTCGTCGGCGTCGAAATCGATCTGGAAGTACTTGGAAATCTCCGCCCACCATTGCGAAAGGCGGCTTGCCCCATCGCCATCGGCGGTCAGTGCGCCGAGCGCGTCGGCATTGCTGTCGAACTCAGGTGACTGGGCGTTCAGCTGCTGCACCATGTCACGCTGGGCAGCCAGCTTCAGGAACAGCCCGGTGCGGTCCGGTTGCTGGGTGCTGTTGAGTGTCACCAGGCTGCGCGCCAGCTGCTCGCGTGCAGCGAAGGCGCCTGGGTCGCTCTGCTCGCGGAGGATTTCGTCGGCCCCCTCGACCAGCGCCTTGGCGCTGGTGATGTCCTGCAACGCCGAAAGGCGCAAGGTGGCCAGGCGCAGCAGGTGCTCGGCCTCGGCCAGGCGCCATTCCTTGCGGCTCTCGCCCAGTGCGGTTTCCAGGCGCTGGCTCAAGCGTTGCTGATCGCCCTGCAGTTGCGCCACCAGGCGACGGCGGTCTTCCAGCTCGCTGGCGGCTGGCAGGCTGGCCAGCTGGGCGCTGATCTGCTGCTCGCGCTGCTGGAGCGCCGCAGCGCGCTGGTTCAGCGCTTCCAGGTGCTGACCCTGGCTCACTTCACTGCCTTGCAGCTGCCGCACCTGCCAGACGCCCCAACCACCTACCGCGACCCCGGCTGCGCCTACCAGCAGCGCCAGCAAGGCCAGACCACTGCCAGAGCGCTTGGCGGATGGCGTGGTGGCCGGTTGCGTCGGCTCCTGGGCCGACGGCTGATCATTGTTCGACAAGACAGTTTCGCTCACGTATCCATCCTTTGCATGGGGGCACTCCGCTCTGAGCTTAGCGCCTTAAGAGGCAGGTGCAG
>Ga0160431_100489_pt1 | contig 16152 bp, 19 predicted proteins | sample HID1971K_E0MG_FD_108212 | JGI IMG/M metagenome (GOLD analysis project Ga0160431, IMG submission 108212) | Enriched millipede-associated microbial communities from UW Madison campus, WI, USA - HID1971K_E0 MG | ecosystem: Host-associated > Arthropoda: Insects > Digestive system > Unclassified ...
CAGCAGCAGGCCAGGCACTGAGTTCAAGGAAGGCAATCGCGCCCGGTGGCGCGGCCGGGCTTCAAACCCGGTTGGGGACGGCAGCCGTTCCCGGGCAGGTTCGACTCCCGCTGCCTTCCGCCAATTTTCATGTCTGTAGTGGCCCTATCGCCGGCAAGCCGGCTCCCACAGGTGCCGCGCAGCACTCAAGACCAGCGCTCTACCTGTAGTGCCCTATCGCCGCGCAGCACTCAAGGGCGGCGCTCTACCTGTGGGGGCCGGCTTGCCGGCGATGAGGCCCGAGCCGTCACCAATCAGGCCCGTTCCCCACACAGATCCAGCGCAAACCACTGCTCCGCCGCCTCGACATCCAACCCCGCCCCCAGCAGCCCGAACAACTTGCCCAGCGCCGCCTCACGGGTCATCCCGCCGCCACTGACCAACCCCGCAGCACGCAGTCGATTGCCTGCCGCATAGGTATCGAACACCACCGACCCTTGCGGGCACTGGCTGATGGCAACCAGCATCACCCCACGCTGACGCGCCGCACGCAGCACATCAAGCAGCGCCTGATCGTCCGACGGCCCGGTACCACTGCCATAGCACTCCAGCACCAGGCCTTGCACACCCGTGTCGAGCACGCCGCGCAAATGCTCGGCTTGCAGGCCGGGATACACCGGCATCACGGCAAGATTGACCGGCTGGCGCTGCTGACCATAGCGCAATGCCTCAGGCACCTCGCTCGCACGCGAACCCTCACGATGGCGCGGTAGCGCGGCGAAGGCGTCGAACGCTTCACTGCGCAATTTCGAGGCGCGGCAGCCATGCAGCAGCTGCCCGTGGAAGTACAGCTGCACGCCATCCTCCAGGCCTTGTTCGAACTGGCGCAGGGCCCCGCACAGGTTATCCCAGGCGTCGCTGCCCGGCGCTCCGGCGGGCAGCATCGAGCCGGTCAGCAGCACCGGCACCGGCAGGCCCAGCAGCAGGAACGACAGGGCCGCCGCACTGTAGGCCAGGCTGTCGGTGCCATGCAGCACCAGCACGCCGTCATGCCCCGCATCCACCGCCGTGACGATGGCATCGCGCATGGCCAGCCAGTTGTGCTGCTGCATGTTGGCGCTGTCCAGCAGCGGGTTCAGTTCCTGCAGCGTCCAATGCACCTGCGGTGCAGCGGTCAACTGAGCGAAGTGTTCGCGCATGCGCGCTTCAAAACCACCGGCTGGCGCCAGGCCTTCGGCGGTTTCGAGCATGCCGATGGTGCCCCCGGTATAGAGGACGAGGAGATTCTTGACTGCACGCATGGAGAGCATCCGTAGCGGTGAGCGGAGGGGAAGCAGCCGCCCGCGGACGGGGCGGCTGTGCAGGGCAGGATATCAGCGTTGTGGCTGGACTTGGCCGGTGGCGTTGCCCGCGGCAGGTTCAACTTGCGGATTGGCCGGCCAGGCATTGCGGTCCAGGTCCAGGTCGGCGAACTTGGCCGAGTCGAACACAGGTTGATTGACGCCCGCCTTGCGCTGGTCATCGTAGTCGCGCATGACCCGCAGGCCGACCTTGAACAGCAGGGCCAGGGCAATCAGGTTGACGAAGGCCAGGCAGGTCATGGTGATGTCGGCGAAGGCGAACACGGTCGACAGGTCCTGCATCGAACCCCAGACCACCAGCGCCAGCACCAGGGCGCGGAACACCATCAGCACCACGCGGTTGCGGCTGAGGAACTGCAGGCTGTTCTCGCCCAGGTAGTAGTTGTAGAGGATACAGGTGAAGACGAACAGCGACAGCGCCACGCTGACGAACACGCGGCCCCAGTCACCGACCACGGCGGCCAGCGAGTTCTGGGTCAGGACGATGCCATCGCCCTCGAAGCCTGGGGTGTAGAAGCCCGACAGCAGGATCAGCAGCGCGGTGCAGGTGCAGATCACGAAGGTGTCGAGGAACACACTGAAGGCCTGGACCACACCCTGCGCACCGGGGTGCTTCACGGCGGCCACGGCGGCGACGTTGGGCGCACTGCCCAGGCCCGCTTCGTTGGCGAACACGCCACGCTTCACGCCCATGACGATGGCGCTGCCGAGCAGGCCGCCGAATGCCGGGTCCAGGCCGAAGGCGCTCTTGAAGATGGTTTCCAGCATGGCCGGTACGTGTTCGATCTGGGTGCCGATCACGTACAGGGTCACGCCGATGTAGGCCAGGGTCTTGACCGGTACCAGCAGGTCCGACACCGCAGCGATACGCTTGATGCCGCCGAGGAAGGTGATGGCCAGCAGCACCGCGAGGACGATGCCGGTGTGGCTTGGGTCGAAGGCAAAGGCGTTTTGCAGCGAGTGGGTCACGGTGTACGACTGCAGGCCGATGAAGGCGAAGCCGTAGGTGACCAGCAGCAGGATCGAGAACACCACCGCCATGCCTTTGTGCTTCAGGCCGTGCTGGATGTAGTAGGCCGGACCACCACGGTACAGGCCATCGCCGTCGGCGCGCTTGTAGACCTGGGCCAGGGTGCACTCGAAGAAGCTGCTGGCCATGCCCACCAGGGCCGTGACCCACATCCAGAACACCGCGCCTGGGCCGCCCAGGGTCACGGCGATGCCGACACCGGCGATGTTACCGGCGCCTACGCGACCCGCGAGGCTCAGCATCAGGGCCTGGAAGGAACTCAGCTGGCCTGCCTGGCCACGCAGCGATTCCTTGAACACGGTGAACATGTGGCCGAAGTGGCGGAATTGAACGAACCGCGAGCGGATGGTGAAGTAACCGCCGAGACCGACGATCAGCACGATGAGGAGTTTCCCCGAAAGGAAATCGTTGAGTGCTTCGAGCATTGGAAAATGACCTCGATTCTTATTCTTTGCATGGAAAGACCAGCGGACGGCAGGCGCACCGCTATTCGTTGGGGCGCATGGTTGGCCATGACAAGAGTGGTTACAATTTCGCGGCTTGCTCTGACTTGATGCGACTTGATGCTAAAATGGCGCCATTCGCGTCACCAGGAACCTGCTCATGAGCGATCATTTCGCTACCAACCTCAAACTGGCTTGCAGCCATTACCGCTCTATTTCCGAAGTTTGCCGCCAGCTGTCGATCAACCGCGCGCAGTTCAACAAGTACCTGAGCGGGCAAAGCCGCCCGACGGCGTTCAACCTCAAGCGCATCGGCGATTTCTTCGGTGTCGAGGATTACGAGCTGAACCTGCCGGCCGAGCAGTTCGCCCGGCTGATCGGCGCCCAGGTATCCGCGGTGGCCGATCAGCCTAGCGATCCGATCAGCGAACTGTTCCGGCCGTTGCACGAACACGCTGGCAATCTGTCGCGCTACTGCGGTTACTACTTCGAATATTCCAACTGCATGTCGGTACCGGGCACGATCCTGGTGTCGCTGGTGCATCTGTGGGAAGAGCGCGGCCGCTTCCTGTTCGAGCGGCAGGAGCGCCAGGAACGCTCCAGCGCTACCGAGCAGCACGCTGAAGTGCGCTGCCGCTATCTGGGCGCGGCGTTCCAGCTGCAAGACCGGGTATTCCTGATCGACTACGAGTCGCTGACCTTGAACGAGATGAGCCAGACCATCCTCATTCCCAGCTTCAAGAGCCGCATTACCCGATTGAATGGGCTCAAGACCGGCGTCTCCAGCGGTGACCGGCGCAATCCGGCCTGTACCCGTGTGGTGTGGGAGTACCTGGGCGAGGAAATCAACCGCATCAATGCGTACCGGCAGGTAAAGCTGTACCAGCCGGATGATCCGCGAATCGATGACGATGTGCGTGAGCGGTTGAGTGTGGGGCCGTTGCGCAACAGTCTGTTCGAGATCGAATAACGGTATTGCCTGTGCTGGCCCTATCGCCGGCAAGCCGGCTCCCACAAGAAATACGGCGCTGTACCTGTGGGAGCCGGCTTGCCGGCGATAGGGCCAGCGAGAACCTCGCGAAGGTTCAAATCTGACGCAGCCATCCACCTACGGGATGACCGCTGTCGAGCAGCAGCCTCAAGGCCATCAGGCAGCACACTGTGATCAGCAGCGGCTTGACCAGCCGCGGCCCAAAGTAGAGGGCGCAACGCACGCCGAGTTGGGCGCCGATGATGGCGCACACGGCCATTGCCAGTGCCAATGGCCAGATGATGGAACCACCGTAGGCAAACACCGACAGGGCTCCCAGGTTGCAGGACGCATTGAGCAGCTTGCTGCTGCAGATAGCCTGCATGAGGTGCTGCCCCAGCAGCAAAATAAGGGCAAGCATGAAGAACGAACCAACACCGGGGCCGAAAATGCCATCGTAAAAACCGATGATCGGAGCGACTGCCATGCAGAACAGGGCGAGCGACACTCTGGCTTTGCGTACCTGCTCGTTAAGCTTCGGGCTGAAGGCGAAGTAAAGCGCTACCAGAATCAGCAGTATCGGTATGCACGCCTGGAGTACCGTTCTGGGCACGAAGCTGACCGACAAGGCTCCGGCAGCCCCGCCGAGGAATGACATGGCCGCCATGGGCATCCCCTGTTCCCAGTCGATCATCCCTTTTCGCGCGAACGCGGCCGTGGCGGATACGGTGGCCGATGCGGCCTGGAACTTGTTGGTGGCGATTGCAGCCAGGGGTTCGATACCGGCCACAAACAAAACCGGCAGGGTGATCAGACCGCCGCCTCCGGCAATGGCATCGAGGAAACCTGCTGCCAGCGCAACCAGAGCGAGTGTGAGGATCAGCGTCCAGTCAAGTTCGAGCATTGTGCGTCCTCCTCTCAGCCACGGACCAGCAAAGGGTCCTCGGCAAGCGCCAGCGATTTCCTCGGGGCTTGCTGCTCCACGCTCAGCATGCGCTTGAGGCGTTCGGCTAAGCTTCTGGCCTGAATCGTTGCGCCCTTTGCTTCAGGGCCACCCGATCGTGTGATGGCCTGGCTGGCGCTGGTCAAGGCTTGGCGCTGTTCCGGGGTGAAGTTCAGATGTGCGACTTCTGGATGAAACATGCAACATTCCTTGTGTTTGATTGTGTTGTCCCACGGGCTGGAAAGATCGATGTTTTCAACTGGAAGTGGGCGAGTCGCTATTCAATGCGGTCACTTCGGCTCAAGAAAGTCAGCTCGTTCCTTGATCAATGTAGGAACTGTCCCTGGCCCCTGGGTTGGACTTCCCCGCCCGGAAACCGCAAAATGACCCCTTTCCTCCAATCAACCTGTTCGGATCTGCTGACTCTATGCGTATGCGCCTGATGCTGTTGGGTGGTGGCAATGCCCTCGGGCAAGCGCTGATTCGTCTCGGGGCCGAGGAGGGCATCGCATTCCTGGCGCCGCGCCCGCCGGAAGGCGGCTGGGGGCCGGCCAGCCTCACGCAGCTGCTGGACGACAATCGCCCCAATGCCCTGGTCAACCTGGCCTACTATTTCGACTGGTTTCAGGCCGAGTCGGTGAGTGAGCAGCGCCTGGCGCAACAGGAGCGGGCGGTGGAACGGCTGGCGGAGCTGTGCCAGCACCACCAGATCACCCTGGTGCAGCCTTCCAGCTACCGGGTGTTCGATGGCTCGCGAGCGACCGCCTACAGCGAAAAGGACGAACCGGTGCCCTTGGGCCTGCGCGGCCAGGCGTTGTGGCGCATCGAGCAGAGTGTGCGAGCGACCTGCCCGCAGCATGTGCTGTTGCGTTTCGGCTGGTTGCTGGACGAAAGCATCGACGGCGCCCTGGGCCGCTTCCTGACCCGCGCCGAGCAGCCCCAGGAGCTGTTGCTGGCCGATGATCGACGTGGCAACCCGACGCCGGTGGACGATGCTGCGCGGGTAATCCTCTCGGTGCTCAAGCAGCTCGATTGCAACGCGCCGCTGTGGGGCACCTATCATTACGCTGGCAACGAGGCGACCACGCCGCTGGCGCTGGGCCAGGCGATACTCGCCGAGGCCGGGCAGTATCGCCAGCTGGCGGTGCAGGCACCGACCGCCCAGGCCCATGCCGCTCGCCCCGATGCCAGCGAAGAACCGCAGCATGCGGTGCTGGCCTGCAAGAAAATACTTCACACCTTCGGCATCAAGCCGCGTGCCTGGCGCGCCGGTTTGCCGCCCCTACTGGACCGTTTCTACCGCCATGGCTGATGCCCCCATCCTGATCACCGGCGGTGCCGGCTTCATTGGCTCCCACCTGTGCGATGCGTTGCTGGACAAAGGCTACGCCGTGCGTGTTCTCGACGACCTCTCCACCGGCAAGCGCGACAATCTGCAGTTGGGTAACCCGCGCCTGGAACTGATCGAGGGGGATGTCGCCGACGCCGAACTGGTCGAGCGCGCTGCGGCAGGCTGCAAGGCTGTCGTCCACCTGGCCGCAGTGGCCTCGGTGCAGGCGTCGGTCGAAGACCCGGTAAAGACCCACCAGAGCAATTTCATCGGCACCCTCAATGTGTGCGAGGCCATGCGTGTGCATGGCGTGCGCCGCGTGCTGTTCGCGTCGAGCGCCGCGGTGTACGGCAACAATGGCGAAGGCCAGTCGATTGCCGAAGACACGCCCAAGGCACCCTTGACCCCCTATGCCGTGGACAAGCTGGCCAGCGAGCAGTACCTGGACTTCTACCGCCGCCAGCATGACCTGGAACCGGTAGTGTTCCGCTTCTTCAATATCTTCGGCCCGCGCCAGGACCCTTCCTCGCCCTATTCCGGGGTCATCAGCATCTTCAGCGAGCGGGCGACCCAGGGGTTGCCGATCACCGTGTTCGGTGATGGCGAGCAGACGCGCGACTTCCTCTATGTGGGCGACCTGGTGCAAGTGATGGTGCAGGCGCTGGAGCAGCCGCAGGTAGAAGAGGGCGCGGTGAACATCGGCCTGAACCAGGCGACTTCGCTGAACCAGCTGCTCAAGGCGCTGGAACAGGTCGTGGGCAGCTTGCCGGCGGTGAGCTACGGCCAGGCACGTTCGGGTGACATCCGCCATTCGCGGGCGGACAACCAGCGGTTGCTGGCGCGGTTCGATTTCCCCGAGCCGACTTCGATGGTCGAAGGCTTGGCGCGCCTGCTCGGCAAGGCCTGAGTCAGCAGCGGGCCGCTTCGCGGCCCATCACCGTGGTTCGTTGCCACGACAAGCCAACGCCCACAGGGCTTGTAGACGGAAACAAAAAGGGCGGCCGAAGCCGCCCTGCGCTTAAACGGTCAGAACTTGTAGCCAAGCCCCACCATGTAGACCCAAGGGTCGACTTCCACATCGACCTTGGTCTTGCTGTAGCCCAGTGCGGTCGGGCCGTCGACGCTGGCTTTGGTGTCGATGTCGACGTACCAGACCGAGGCGTTGATCAGCAGGTTGTCGGTCAGCATGTAGTCCATGCCCAGCTGGCCGGAGATACCCACCGAGTCCTGCAGTTCGAGGTTGCTGAAGCCTTGTTGTTTGCGTTCGCTGGTCAGGTCTTCGTCGAAGAACAGGGTGTAGTTGATACCGATGCCGGCATACGGCTGGAACCGCGAGCCCGGGTCCATCGGGTAGTACTGCAGGGACAGGGTCGGTGGCAGTTGCTTGACGTCGGCCAGCTTGCCATCCAGCCCGCCGCCCAGGCCCTTGACCCCTACTTCATGCTGGAACGGTGTGGCGGCCAGCAGCTCGATGCCGACGTGGTCGGTGAGCATGTAGGCGAAGGTCAGGCCCAACTGGGTGTCGCTGTCCAGAGTAGCCTTGGTGCCCGACACCTTGCTGCCATCGAACTTCAGGTCGCCGCTGCTCTCGTTCGGTGCAGTGGTGATGGCGCCCGCGCGCAGGATCATGTCCCCCGCCTTGTGGGCGTGGGCGACAGGGGCGACGAGCGCAAGGGCCGCGAGCGAGGCACCGAGCAAAGACTTGTTCATGGAAGCTCCCAGAGGACGTTATTAATTGAAGTAGTCCAATATTACGGAGGCGGTTGAACAGAAAGTTTGACCCAGCTCAAAGAAGCGTACTCACGAATTCGAAACAGTTCTCACTTCAGCACATAAGCGTAAATTTTTTCCGCTTCCATCTGGTATCCGGCGTCGGCCAGTTCGCTGCGGGAGGCTCTAACTTGAAGCTTTCCTTCGATCCAGTACGGCTGGTAGAGGTCTTCGACGCGCACGCCCATTTCGCTGAAGATGTGCACGATCTGGTTCGCAGGGGGTGGCGGCACATGGATGCACGCGCCGTAGTAGGGCACCAGGAGGAATTCGGTGGTACGGCCTTCTTCGCTGACTTCCAGCGGCACGATGTAGCCGGGCAGTTTGATTTGCTGGCCGTCCAGGTCCTTGACCACTGGGGCCTCGGGCGCTTGCTGGCGCGCGGCAGGCGCTGACTCGGCGGACAGGGCGTCGCTCAACTGCGACATGTCGTGCAGGGGGGTGAGTTGCGGCGGGATGACGGGTGCGCCTTCGGGGATCAGTGCGGGCCAGTCGAGCTCGCGGGGGTCGGCTGCCCAGAGCGGTAGGGCCAGTAGCAAAAGCATCAATAAGAGGAGGCTTTGCAGTGCCTGGACCGGCCTCCTCGCCGGCAAGCCGGCTGCCACATGGGCCGCGCCAACGCCCTCTGTGGGAGCCGGCTTGCCGGCGATGAGGCCAGTGAGTTTGTCGATCATGGTCAGCCCTCAGAGGTGGATCGACAAGCCATCGGCCAGCGACTGCCGATAGGCCCGCCAGGCCGGCACACTGCCCATCAGCAAGGCGGCGCCGAGGATGATGGCCAGCAACGTCCATTCATGCGCGCTGGGCCAGGCCAGTGGCAGGTACAAGCCGTAGTTGGCCTGCAGGTAACCCTGCGCCAGGGCGATCCCCGCATACAACAGCCCAAGCCCCGCCGCGATGCCCGCCACGGCCAGCGCCAGCGCTTCGAGCACCAGCAACCCGGCAATATGCCAAGGGCGAGCCCCTACCGAGCGCAAGATCGCCATCTCCCGGCGGCGCTCGTTGAGGCTGGTGAGAATGGCCGTGAGCATCCCGATCAACCCGGTCAGCACCACGAACAGCGAAACCACGAACAGCGCCTGCTCGGCTGTGCCCATCAAGCTCCACAGCTCCTGCAGCGCCACTCCAGGCAGGATCGCCAGCAACGGCTCGCTGCGGTATTCGTTGATCTCGCGCTGCACGCTGAACGTGGCGATCTTGCTGTTCAGGCCGAGCATGAACGCCGTGATGGCGGCAGGTTGCAAGTCCATGCTCCGCGCCTGCTCGGCGCTGATGCGCCCGGCGCCACGGGCCGGCACACCGTTGTGCCAGTCGATGTGGATAGCTTCCATACCCGCCAGGCTGATATGCAAGGTACGGTCGACCGGCGTGCCGGTGCGCTCCAGCACACCGACCACGGTGAACGGTTTGTCGTCGTGCTTGACCAGGCTGATCGCGGCCACGCCATGGGCCAGGACCAGCTTGTCGCCCAGCTTGTAATGCAGCGCGTCGGCGACTTCGGCGCCGAGCACCACTTCGAACGGGTCGTCGGCAAAGGCGCGCCCTTGGCTCAGCGCCAGGTGCTGCCGGCGGCCGTACTGGTAATGGCTGAAGTAGTCGCCGGTGGTGCCCATTACCCGGTAGCCGCGGTGCGAGTCGCCCAGCGAAATCGGGATCGCCCATTTCACCCGTGGGTCCTGGGCGTAGTGTTGAAAGCTGTCCCAGCGGATGTTGTTGGTGGCGTTGCCGATGCGAAACACCGAATACAGCAGCAAATTGACCGAGCCCGAGCGGGCGCCAACGATCAGGTCGGTGCCGCTGATGGTGCTGGCGAAGCTGGCGCGGGCTTCGGTGCGCACGCGCTCGACGGCCAGCAGCAGGCACACCGACAGGGCGATGGCGAATGCGGTGAGCAGGGCGGTGAAGCGGCGGTTGGCCAGGCTGGCCAGGGCAAGGCGAAGCAGGTACATCAGGCCTCCCGGGGCTTGGCCGCGCGGTTGAGCTCGGCCAGGGACAGATGACGGTCGAACAGGGGCGCGAGGCTCTGGTCATGGCTGACGAACAGCAGGCTGGAACCGGCCGCCCGGCATTCGGCGAACAGCAGCTGGATGAACGCTTCGCGGGTGTCGGCGTCCAGCGCGGAGGTCGGTTCGTCGGCGATGACCAGCTCCGGCTGGCCGATCAGTGCGCGGGCGGCGGCAACGCGCTGCTGCTGGCCGATCGACAGGCTGCCGGCACGCCGTGCGAGCAGAAGCGGGTCATCCAGGCCAAGGTGGGCGAGCAGTACGCTGGCGGCCTGGTCGACACTGCCATGCCGTTGCCGTGCACGCTCGGCGCGGCTGCGCGAGAAGCGGCAGGGCAGCTCGACGTTCTCGCGCACCGACAGGAATGGCAGCAGGTTGAACTGCTGGAAGATGTAGCCGGTATGGTCGACCCGGAAGCGGTCACGCGCCCCTTGCCCCATTGCGCCCAGGTCATGGCCGAGCAGCTGGATGCGGCCCTGGCCCGGGAGGTTCACACCGCCGAGCAGGCCTAGCAGCGTGGTCTTGCCGCTGCCACTGGGGCCTTTGAGGAACAAGGCCTCGCCCGCCTCCAGGCGCAGCGCCGGGATATCCAGCAGCGGTGCCTGGCCTGGCCAGGCGAACACCAGGTCATGCAGTTCGATCAACGGCTGGCTCATTCAGAAGGCGACCACGGCTTTGCCCGGCGAGGTTTCCACGCCTTTCTGGCCGTTCGGGCCAATCAGTTGCACGTTGATCTTCTGGGTAGCCGGGAAGGCCTTGAACAGCGGCGCCAGGTCGATCTGGGCGAGTTTCTCGGGCGCTGCGCAGTTGAACTGATAATGAGCGCCGATATCGCTGTGCTGATGGCCGTGTTGGTGTTCATCGCCGTCATCGTCGGCTTTGGCGGTGTCACCGAACAGCGGGCTTTCCAGCACCTGGGCGTCTTCCTTGCAGCCGGCGGCTTTAGTCAGGCCAAACAGCGTCAGCGGCTGTTCGAGCTGCTGGCGCACGGCGGCCACCTTGGCCTTGTCGGCATCGCTGTTGGCGGCATGTTCGAAGCCGACCAGGTTCATCGCCGGGCTGTCCAGTTCCAGTTCCAGGGTACTGCCGTCGAGCACGGCATTGAGCTTGGCCACGCCATGTTCGTGGGCGCCGAGGGTGCCGTGGTCGTGGTCGTGGTCATCGTGGGCATGGGCCACGGTGAAGGGCAGCAGGGCGAAGGGCAGGGCGAGCAGCAGGCGACGCATGGACGACTCCAGGGCGGGCTGGTAAGGATTTGGTAATGTTATAACAATTTTTCTCTGCCTCGCCAGCCTGCCTGGCGCAGGTTTCATGTTGCTGTAGCATGAGCGTATCGAACTGGCTTCAAGGAACGCATCGTGAGAATTCGTGGACAGATTGGTGACTGGCCGGTGGACCTGACCATCGAGCTGGAGCCGGCGGAGTGGGCGCAGTTGGGGCGGCAGATCGAGGTGCCGGTAGTGGGTGAGGCTGTATCGACGGTTACCGCAGCGGCGCCGCGCCACGATGACGGGCAGTGGCAGGCCGCGCGCGAAGTGCTGCGCCAGGCAGGGCGAATGGATGGGCCGCAATTGCTCGACCGACTGGAAGGGCTGACGGGCAGTACGGCGGCAGGCAAGCGGCTGCTGGTGCGGTTGCGGCACAGCAGCGAGGTGAAGGTGGAAAGTGGCGTGGATGCGCCGGTTTATCACTGGATCGGATGAATTCTCGGTGAGTGGGCCGGCCTCTTCGCGGGGCAAGCCCGCTCCCACAAGATTACCTCTGTACCTGAGAGTTGCACGGTACCTGTGGGAGCGGGCTTGTCCCGCGAACGAGGGCGAAGCCCTCGCCGGATACAACGGTCAGAACATGGCCGACGACAGCTTGCGACGGTACACGCCTACCAGCGGATGATCGCCGCCGAGCAGTTCGAACACCTGCAGCATCGCCTTCTGCGGCAGCCCGTCAGCGTATCCACGGTTACGCTGGAACAGCTTCAGCAGCCCATCCAGCGCCGCTTCGTACTGCTGACGCGCCAGTTGCTGAATGCTCAGCTGGTACGCCGCTTCATCATCCTGCGGGTTCTGCGCCAGGCGGCTCTTCAACTCGGCGACTTCCGGCAGGCTGGCGGCCTGGCGCAGGAAGGTCAGCTGGGCCTTGGCACCGGCCAGGGCGGCCTTGTGTTCGTCGGTCTTGACCGCGTCCAGCACCGTCTGGGCCTCACCCAACTCATTGCGCTCGGCCAGGCAGCGGGCATACAGGATCAGCGCTTCGGCATTGCTGTTGTCCTCGCTCAGCAACTGCTGCAGCGCGGCTTCCGCCTCGGCGAAACGGCTTTCGGCGAACAGCGCCTTGGCCTGCTCCAGCGGCGATGCGGCGGGGGCGGCAGGCATCTGCACATGCGGCTCGAGCATGGCGCGAATCGCCGACTCCGGCTGCGCACCGGCAAAGCCGTCGACCGGCTGGCCGTCCTTGAACAGCACCACGGTCGGCAGGCTGCGGATACCGAACTGGGCAACCACTTGTTGCTCGACGTCGCAGTTGATCTTGGCCAGCAGCAACTCGCCCTGGTAACCCTCGGCGATCTTCGCCAGCAATGGCATCAATGCCTTGCAGGGGGCGCACCACTCGGCCCAGAAGTCCACCAGCACCGGCTTGTGGAAGGAGTTCTCGATCACCAGCTGCTGGAAGGTGGCATCGGTAGCGTCGAAAATGTAAGGCGTGTCTTGTGTCATCGCGACTCTCGCAAACTCGTGTATGGCATCACTATAAGGCGCCGCGGCTGGCGTGGTACAGGCTGACCCGGCGGAATTCGTGTGGTTCGGCCAGATCCGGCAGGGTCAGTGCTTCGAGCACGCCCAACTGCTGGTAGAGCGGGTGGCTGAAGTCGCGTACCCGTGAGTCGGCCACCAGGGCCTGGCGACCGCGGCCGAGGAAGGCATCCAGCAGCGGCAGGTTGGCGCGGTCGTACAGCACATCGGCAACCAGGATCAGGTCGAAGCGGTCGTCTTCGGCGAAGAAGTCGCTGCTGTAACCCAGCTCCACCCCGTTCAGCAGGGCATTGGCGCGGCAGGCGTCGAGTGCCAGCGGGTCGAGGTCGCACGCCACCACTTCTGCAGCACCGGCACGGGCGGCGGCAATGCCGGCGATGCCGGAGCCGGCGCCAAAGTCCAGTACGCGTTTGCCGGCCACCCACTCGGGGTGCGCGGCCAGGTAGCGGGCCATGGCCAGGCCGCTGGCCCAGCAGAAGCTCCAGTAGGGAGGCTCTTCGAGAATGCGCCGGGTTTCTTCGCTGCTGAAGGCGCGGTCCATGTTCTGGTCGTCGATGAGCCAGAGCTTGAGCGCGCACTCGGGCAGTTCGCTGACGACCAGACGGGCTTCGCCGATCAGGCTGCCGAGGGCCTGTTGCAGTGCCAGCGGCGCCACTTACGGCGCCTTCTCGAAACGCAGCGGGCCGGTGGCCTGGTTTTGCGCCTGAACGATGCGCACCGGCGGCAGGTGCATGATCAGCTGGCCCGAACTGCTGGCGCGGCCGCGCAGTTCGACCCGGGCGCCGGCGGGGAATGCCTCGGGATTGAAGCGCAGTTGGTAGGGCAGGTCCTGGCCGGTCCCGGTCAGGGAGCTGCTGGCCAGCAACTGCTGCGGCCGGTCGCGCTCGTCGATGACCAGCAGGGCCAGCTCCACATCGGCACCGGCAGGAATGTTCAGCAAGGTGCCGCTCAGTTCACGCTGGTAGACCGGCAACGGGCCGAGTGGTTGCGCCTTCTTCGCCACCTTTGAAGGTGCTGCTACGGGCGCTTGTTCGGTGTTGGGCCGGTCGCTGCCGCAGGCAGCGAGAAGGGCGGTGCAGCACAGCACGGCGAGCGCGCGAAAATGCATAGGGGAGTCCTTCACGGGCAGAATTGCATGGATGTTAACCCCTTTGGCTTGTCTTGCGAGTGCAATGCGCTACCATGGCCCTCCCTTTTTTTGTTGCCTGCCACCATGCACTGTCCCTTTTGCGGTGCCAACGACACCAAGGTCATCGACTCGCGCCTGGTCGCCGAGGGCGAGCAAGTGCGCCGCCGTCGCGAGTGCGTGGCTTGCGGCGAGCGTTTCACCACCTTCGAAACCGCCGAGCTGGTGCTGCCGCGGCTGATCAAGCAGGACGGCACGCGCCAGCCCTTCGATGAAGAAAAGCTGCGTGCCGGCATGCAGCGCGCGCTGGAGAAGCGCCCGGTCAGTGTCGAGCGCCTGGAAGCGGCGCTGGCGCACATCAAGAGCCGGCTGCGAGCGACCGGCGAACGTGAGGTCAAGTCGCTGGTCGTCGGCGAGTTGGTGATGGCCGAACTGCGCAAGCTCGATGAAGTGGCCTACATCCGTTTCGCTTCGGTGTACCGGCGCTTCCAGGACCTCGACGAATTCCGCGAAGAAATCGACCGCCTGGCCCGCGAGCCAGCTAAAGAGTGAACATGCCGAGCCAGACCGCGATCCTCGACGCCCATTACATGGCCCGTGCCCTGGAGCTGGCGCGCAAGGGTGTGTACACCACCCACCCCAACCCGCGCGTAGGTTGCGTGATCGTTCGCGATGGCGAGGTCGTCGGCGAGGGCTGGCATGTGCGTGCCGGCGAGCCGCATGCCGAGGTGCATGCGCTGCGCCAGGCCGGTGAACGTGCCCGCGGCGCCTGTGCCTACGTGACCCTGGAGCCGTGTAGCCACCATGGCCGTACCCCGCCGTGTGCCGAAGCGCTGGTCAAGGCCGGTGTGGCGCGTGTGGTGGCCGCCATGCAGGACCCCAACCCCCAGGTCGCCGGCCAAGGCCTGCGGCGGCTGGCCGACGCGGGCATCGAAGTGGCAAGCGGTGTGCACGAGGCCGAGGCCCGCGCACTGAACCCCGGTTTCCTCAAACGCATGGAGCACGGCCTGCCGTTCGTGCGCGCCAAGTTGGCCATGAGCCTGGACGGTCGCACGGCCATGGCCAGTGGCGAAAGCCAGTGGATTACCGGCCCTGCGGCGCGGTCTGCGGTGCAGCGTCTGCGGGCCCGCTCCAGCGTGGTGCTGACCAGCGCCGCCAGCGTGCTGGCCGATAACGCACGGATGACCGTACGCGGTGCCGAACTGGGGCTGGATGAGGAAACCACCGCGCTGGCCCTGAGCCGGACACCGCTGCGCGTGCTGATCGACGGCCACCTGCGTTTGCCGCTGGATGCGCCGTTCTTCCAGGCGGGTCCCGCCCTGGTGGTGACCGCCATGGGCGATGACCCTCGCTATGCCGAGGCTGGCCACGAACTGCTGAACCTGCCAGGCAGCAACGGCCACGTCGGTCTACAGGCCCTGATGCAGGTGCTGGCAGCGCGCGGCGTCAACGAAATCCTGCTGGAGGCCGGTGCCGGCCTGGTCGGTGCCTTCGCCCAACACGGCTTGATCGACGAGTACCAGCTGTTCGTCGCCGGCACCTTCCTCGGCTCCCAGGCCCGCCCGCTGCTGGACTGGCCATTGAGCAAGATGAGCGAAGCACCCCGGCTGAAAATTACCGAAATGCGCGCAGTGGGCGATGACTGGCGGGTCACGGCCATCCCTCTGCCGGCGCCCGGCGTATAATGCCGGGCTTGCCCCGCGCAACCCGTTCTTGAGGAAGACCCCATGTTCACCGGCATCATCGAATCCATCGGCTCCATCCGCAACATGACCCCGAAGGGCGGTGACGTGCGTGTGTACGTCGAAACCGGCAAGCTCGACCTGGGTGACGTCAAGCTCGGCGACAGCATTGCCGTCAACGGCGTATGCCTGACCGCCGTCGAGCTGCCGGGCGATGGCTTCTGGGCCGACGTCAGTGTCGAGACCCTCAAGCGCACCGCCTTCATCGACCTCAAGAGCGGCAGCAAGGTCAATCTGGAAAAGGCCCTGACCCCGACCACCCGCCTGGGCGGCCACCTGGTCAGCGGCCACGTCGACGGTGTCGGCGAAATCATCTCGCGCAGCGATAACGCCCGCGCCATCCAGTTCCGCGTGCGAGCACCCAAGGAGCTGGCCAAGTACATCGCCCACAAGGGGTCGATCACCGTCGACGGCACCAGCCTGACGGTCAATGAGGTCAATGGGGCTGAGTTCGAGCTGACCATTGTCCCGCACACCCTGTCCGAAACCATCATGGCCGACTACCGCGCAGGACGTCGGGTGAACCTTGAGGTCGACCTGCTGGCCCGTTACCTGGAGCGCTTGCTGCTGGGTGACAAGGCTGCCGAACCGAGCAAGGGCAGTGGCATCACCGAAAGCTTCCTGGCCGCCAACGGCTTCTTGAAATCCTGATTGAGAAGGGGGTGCCGCGTGGCGCTCAACAGCATCGAAGAACTGGTCGAAGAC
>Ga0160431_100492_pt1 | contig 16096 bp, 18 predicted proteins | sample HID1971K_E0MG_FD_108212 | JGI IMG/M metagenome (GOLD analysis project Ga0160431, IMG submission 108212) | Enriched millipede-associated microbial communities from UW Madison campus, WI, USA - HID1971K_E0 MG | ecosystem: Host-associated > Arthropoda: Insects > Digestive system > Unclassified ...
GGACGTGCGCTGGGACGGCGCCACCATGAGCGTCGACGACATGATCAACGAGGGTGTGCGTCGCGCCTACAACCTGCCTGAAAACGTCCTGCGCGCCTCGATCCTGGCCGACCCGGCCGGTGCTCGCAAGAACACCAAGGACAACACCCCGGCTGTCATCCACTACTCGATCGTCCCTGGTGACAAGGTCGAAGTCGATGTCGCGGCCAAGGGCGGCGGTTCCGAGAACAAGTCGAAGATGGCCATGCTCAACCCGTCCGACTCGATCGTCGACTGGGTGCTGAAGACCGTGCCGACCATGGGCGCTGGCTGGTGCCCGCCTGGCATGCTCGGCATCGGTATCGGCGGTACCGCCGAGAAGGCCGCGGTGATGGCCAAGGAAGTGTTGATGGAGTCCATCGACATCCACGAACTGAAGGCCCGCGGCCCGCAGAACCGCCTCGAAGAGATCCGTCTGGAGCTGTTCGACAAGGTCAACCAGCTGGGCATCGGCGCCCAGGGCCTGGGTGGCCTGACCACCGTGCTCGACGTCAAGATCATGGACTACCCGACCCACGCCGCCTCCCTGCCGGTGTGCATGATCCCGAACTGCGCCGCCACCCGCCACGCGCACTTCGTGCTCGATGGCACTGGCCCGGCCGAGCTGGAAGCGCCGTCGCTGGACGCCTACCCGGAAATCGTCTGGGAAGCCGGCCCGAGCGCCCGCCGCGTCAACCTCGACGAAATCACCCCGGAAGAAGTCGCCAGCTGGAAGCCGGGCGAGACCATCCTGCTCAACGGCAAGATGCTCACTGGCCGCGACGCTGCGCACAAGCGCATGGTCGAGATGCTCAACCGTGGCGAAGAGCTGCCGGTGGACCTCAAAGGCCGCTTCATCTACTACGTTGGCCCGGTCGACCCGGTTGGTGACGAAGTGGTAGGCCCAGCCGGCCCGACCACCGCTACCCGCATGGACAAGTTCACCCGCCAGATCCTCGAACAGACCGGCCTGCTGGGCATGATCGGCAAGTCCGAGCGTGGCCCGACCGCCATCGAGGCGATCAAAGACAACAAGGCCGTGTACCTGATGGCCGTCGGCGGCGCTGCCTACCTGGTGGCCCAGGCGATTCGCAAGTCCCAGGTTCTGGCCTTCGCCGAACTGGGCATGGAAGCGATCTACGAGTTCGAAGTGAAGGACATGCCGGTCACCGTCGCGGTCGACAGCAACGGTGAGTCCGTGCACATCACCGGCCCTGCGCTGTGGCAGGGCAAGATTGCCGAGAGCCTGGCTGTTGAAGTGAAGTAATCCGGACTGGGGCCGCTCTGCGGCCCCAATTCACACAATCCGCTCGAACTGCTCGGGCCAATCTCTGCGGGTAAATACCTGCCCCTCCTGCCTCACCCGCCGAACCTCCGCCAAGTCGACTTCACACACCATCCAACGGCTCTTCAATGGGCTAAGTTCTTCACTCTCGGCAACCACCCCATCCCCCGGCATCCCATGATCCGGCGGCACGAACAGCCCTGCCCGCCCCACATTCTCATCCAGCGCCGGCGACCAGTCCGCCCGCCCGACCGTGGGACTCTGCAACACCGCAACCTGGTTCTCCAGCGCCCGTGCCTGGGCACCGATGCGCACCCGGTGATAACCCGCCACGGTGTCGGTACAGCTCGGCGCCAGAATCAGGTCGGCACCGCGCTCGGCCAAACGCCGGGCCAGCATGGGAAACTCATTGTCATAGCAAATCAGAATCCCCAAACGCCCCAGGTCAGTGTCGAATACCTGCAACCCTTGGCCCGCCGTGATGCCCCACTGCTCCCGCTCGAAACGGGTCATCATCAGCTTGTCCTGATAGCCGAGCACCCCTTGGGGGCCAAACAACCACGCCCGGTTGCGGTAGCGGCCATCGCTGCCCTGAACCGGCAGGCTGCCCGGTTGCAGATAGACACCCCAGCGCCGGGCGATCCCCTCGCACAGCGCCAGCCAAGGCCCGATCAGCGGCTGGATACCGGCGATCGAAGCCTTCAGATCCCCACGCTGTCCGGCCGGCAACTGGCCGCTGAGCACCAGCCCGGCGTACTCCGGCAGCAGCAACAACTGGGCCCCCGCCTCCACTGCCTCGGCGCACAACCGCTGCAAGTGGTCGGCATAGGCATCCCAGGTTTCATGCAACTCAATGGCGTACTGGCAGGCTGCAAGGCGAATCAAATGGGCAGCTCCTTGACCCAGAACGACATGATCTTTTCCGTGCTCTCCTGCTCATCCAGGTCACGCCAGGCGTAGCGGGTGCGCAGGGAAGGATCATGCAGGAAGCCGCGGTTGCGCCAGAATCCGTGCAACGGTTTGTAGTCCGCAGGCCGTCTCGGATGCACACCGGGGCGCTCGACGGCACAGAACGCGCAGGCGTCGAACTCGGCCAGTTTGTGCGCGTAGGACTCTCGCTCGATGAAAAAGCGCACGCCCAGGCCCTGACCACGGTATTGCGGCATCACCAGCGACTCTCCGAAGTAGTAGACGCTGGCAGGGTCGCGCCCCTGGGCCAGGAACGGCCGCTGGAATTCAGGTGCCACGTCCACCAGCGGCAGGCCGGTCGAGGCACCGACCACCTGGCCGTGGTCCAGGGCCAACACCACCAGGCTGCGGCCGGATCGGGCATAGCTTGCCAGGTAGTCGGCTTCGTACTCCGGAGTGCCGTCGTAGAGGTAGGGAAACTCGCGAAACACGGTCAGGCGCAGGCGAGCGAGGTCATCGATGTAAGGCGCGATAGCGGCGCCGTGCAACAGGCGTATTTCCATGCTTGGCGGTCGTTTTGTCGATGTGGATGACGCGCTCGGCTAAGCCGGGCTTGAGGGGAAACCCTATCATCCGAACCAACGCACCGCCTTTCCCCAACACGACAGGTAATGTTCCATGACCGCTACCGAACTGGTAAATGCCTACTACGCCGCCTTCAATGCCGGCGACATGCCGAGCTTTCTCGCCCTGCTCAGCGAAGACGTGATCCACGACATCAACCAGGGGGAGCGGCAGATGGGCAAGGCCAGGTTCGCCGGGTTCATGGACAAGATGAACCGCTGCTACCGCGAGCGCCTGGCCGACATCGTGGTGATGCAGAATGCCGACGGCAGCCGGGCGGCGGCGGAGTTCACCGTGCACGGGGAGTACCTGGCCGATGACGAGGGGTTGCCGGCGGCGAATGGGCAGACCTATGTGCTGCCGGCGGGGGCGTTCTTCTACATTCACTGCGGGAAGATTGCCCGGGTGACCAACTACTACAACCTCAATGACTGGGTCGAGCAGGTGGGGTGAAGCTTCTGGCCTCTTCGCGGGGCAAGCCCGCTCCCACAGTTACCCCACTGTCCTCGGGCTCAGTGGGGTAACTGTGGGAGCGGGCTTGTCCCGCGAAGAGGCCTTGTCAGGAAATACGCGTCCCCAGCACCTTCAGAAACGCCGCCAACCACGCCGGATGCGCAGGCCACGCGGGCGCAGTCACCAGGTTGCCATCCACATGCGCCTGATCAATGGCAATATCGATGAACTTCCCGCCCGCCAGGCGCACCTCCGGTGCACACGCCGGATACGCACTGCACTCGCGTCCTTCCAGCACGCCCGCCGCTGCCAGCAGTTGCGCCCCGTGGCACACCGCGGCAATCGGCTTGCCGGCCTGATCGAAGGCCTTGACCAGGTCCAGCACCTTCTCGTCCAGGCGCAGGTACTCCGGGGCACGCCCACCGGGAATCAACAACGCATCGTAGCCCTCGGCTCGCACCCGGACGAAGTCATAGTTCAGGGCAAAGTTGTGGCCCGGCTTCTCGCTGTAGGTCTGCTCACCTTCGAAATCATGGATCGCCGTGCGCACGGTCTGCCCCGCGACCTTCTCCGGGCACACCGCATGCACGGTATGGCCCACCATGGTCAACGCCTGGAACGGCACCATCGCCTCGTAGTCCTCGACGTAGTCGCCCACCAGCATGAGAATCTTCTTCGCCGTCATCGCAGTCTCCCTCGCAATCGCCTGTGAACAGTCACTGCACGATAGTCGCTGTCAGTCGCGTCGGTCGAGCAAATTGACCACCAGCCGGTCCAGCCAACCCCACACCCGCTGCTTGACCCGCCGCCACAGGGGCCGGGCGTTCCAGTGGTCGAGGTCGACCTCCTCGCTCAAGGCGAAATCACGCTCGAAGCTGGCCTGAACGGCGGCGGTCAACGGCGGGTCGAGTGCCTCGATGTTGGCCTCCAGGTTGAAGCGCAGGTTCCAGTGGTCGAAATTGCACGAGCCGATACTGACCCAGTCGTCGATCAACACCATCTTCAAGTGCAGGAAACACGGCTGGTACTCATAAATTTTTACGCCGGCGCGCAGCAAACGCGGGTAGTAACGGTGCCCGGCATACCGCACGGAGGGATGGTCGGTGCGTGGCCCGGTCAGCAACAGCCGCACATCGACCCCTTTGCTGGCGGCCCGGCGCAACGAACGGCGCACGCTCCAGGTCGGCAGGAAGTAAGGCGTGGCCAACCACACGCGCTGCTTGCCGCTGTTGAGCGCACGCACCAGCGAATGCAGGATGTCCTGGTGCTGGCGGGCGTCGGCATAGGCCACCCGGCCCATACCCTGACCTTGCGCGGGCACCTTGGGCAGGCGCGGCAGGCCGAAGCCTTCGGCGGGACGCCAGGCGGTACGACGGTTGTTGGCATGCCACTGGCGATCGAACAGCAACTGCCAGTCGGTCACCACCGTCCCCTGCATTTGCACCATCACTTCATGCCACTCGCTGCTCGCCTCGTCGGGTGTCCAGAACTCGTCGGTGACACCCGTGCCCCCCACCACCGCCCAGCGTTCGTCCACCAGCAGCAGCTTGCGATGGTCGCGGTACAGGTTGCGAAAACCACGCTTCCAGCGCAGGCGGTTGTACCAGCGCAGGTAGACCCCCGCCTCCAGCAGGCGCTGGCGCAGGGCCGTGGTGAAGGCCAGTGATCCATAGTCGTCGAACAGGCACCGCACCTGCACACCGCGTTGCGCCGCCTGCTCCAGCACCTCGACCACCGCCTCGGCGCAAGCACCGGCCTCGACCAGGTACAGCTCAAGGTCAACCTGGAACTCAGCTTGCGCGATCGCCTGGAGCATGCGCGGAAAGAACTCGGGGCCGTCGATCAGCAGTTCGAACTGGTTGCCATCCCGCCAGGGGAAGACCGGCCCCGGCATGTCAGCGCGCGTTGAAGATCAGCACCGCATTGACCGGTACCGTGGGGTTGATGGACTTGAGCTTGGCGAACTTGCGCAGGCCTTCCAGCCCGGGCAGCAAACCGAAGTCGTTGGCATTGAGGATCAGCGGCTCGAGCGTCACCACCTGGAACCGGCGCTCATCAAGACGGGTGGCCAGCAGCAGCGCATTGTAGCTGTGGGACTGGCCCCGCAAGGTGACGGTGAGCGGCAGGCGCAGCTCGATTTGCGCACCGTTGGCCAGGTCGTTGATGGGGCGCAGGTCGATCTGTGCTTTCACCGTGGCTTCAGCGAAGCGATCGACTTCGAACAGGTCGTCGCGCATGCGCTCATCGCGCAGCGGGACGCCACTGCTGACGGAATCCACCTCGATACGCAGTGCCGCTGCACCCTTGCGATCCACCGAGCCATGCAAGACCAGGAAACGATGAACCTCGGCGGTATCGCCGTTCTTGCCCGTGATGAACGACAAGCGGGAAGACTCGCCATCGAGGTGCCAGTTGGCATGGGCGGGAAGGCACAAAGCCAGCAGCAAGGCCGGCAGAAGACGGAGCAGCTTGAACATGACAGATCTCGTGAAACTTGACCGCCAACCTTAACCGCCCACCGTCATGGCAGCAAGCGGCAACCCTCGTGCGCGCCCTGCCAGGCCGCCCGGCTGCGCTGGCCCAGGCCGGTGGCGCTGACCACACGCTGCTGGCTGTCTTCCTCCAGCTGACTCAAGGGTAGCCACTGTTTCACGTAACCGCGGCAATACCCTTGCTCGAAACCCATGACGAAGCGGCACGAGCAGTACTCCTTGGCCGAATAGGCCGACAGGATGCCGGGAAAATCCGCCAACGCCTGACGCTCCAGCCAGGCCCAGCCGAGCAGCGCGACGATCACCAGCAACGCCAGGCGCTTCATGTTCCCTCCCTGGCGAGCGTCGCCAGCACCCGCTTGAGCAGTTCGTTATGGCTGTAGGCGCCATCGCGGTCATCGCCGTAGCGGACGATCACCAGCTTCTGCGTGGGCAGCACGTAAAGGGCCTGGCCCCAGTGACCGAGGGCGGCGTAGGCATCTGCTGGTACATCGGGCCAAGGCCGTGCATGGCCCGGCAGCGGTTGGTTCAGCCACCAGTGACCACCTGGGTTGGCTTCACCAGGAACAGCCTGGGCCTGGGTAAACAGCCCACGGTTGAATGCCACCCAGCCTGCCGGCAACAACTGGCGCGCTTGCCAGCGCCCGTCGCGCTGCATCAGCAGGCCAATGCGTGCCAGGTCGCGGGCGCTGAGGTAGAGGTAGGAAGAACCGACCAAGGTGCCCGTCCCATCGCGTTCCCAGACCGCGCTGTCGATGCCCAGCGGGGTGAACAGCGCCCGCCAGGGGTAGTCGGCGTAGGCCCCCGCGTCGAGCATGCCGCGCAAGGCGGCGGCCAGCAGGTTGCTGTCGCCGCTCGAGTAGAGAAAGCGCTGGCCGGGTTTGTCGACGGCCGGGTGCGCAGCGGTGTAGGCCGCCATGTCATGCCGCCCACGCGTGTAAAGCATGGCTACCACCGAGGATTTCAACGGCGCGTATTCGTAGTCTTCCTGCCATTGCAGGCCACTGGCCCAGTGCAGCAGGTCGGCCATGCGCACTTCTGGGTGGGCCTGCATGGGTGGGTAGAAGCGCGCTACCGGGTCCTGCAGGGTGAAGCGCCCTTCGGCCCGGGCCACGCCCAGCACCGTGGCCAGCACGCTCTTGCTCACCGACCAGGTGAGGTGGGCGGTTTGCGCGGTGGTGGGGGCGCTGTAGCGTTCATGAATGATGCGGCCATCGCGGATGATGAGCAGGGCATCGGTACGGATGCCGCTGCGATCGCTGGGGTTGCGTTGTGGGAAGGCGTAGGTGTCGACGGATTGCCAGTCGCTGGCGACAGGGGCAACTGGCCAGTCGGGTTCGGGCCAGTCTTCGGCCCAGGCAGGCAGGATGGTCAGGCCGATGATGGCCAGCAGGGTTTTGAGCATGGGGTTGGCCTTGTTGGGGCCGCTTCGCGCCCCATCGCCGGCAAGCCGGCTCCCACACCTCAAGCTTTACACTGTAACTGTGGGAGCCGGCTTGCCGGCGATGGGCTGCGAAGCAGCCCCAGGTTCAAAGATCGACACAGCCTCTCAATCTTTCATGACAACCCTTCGGCCGCCCAAGCCTTGGCCAGGCGTTTTTCCCGTGCGGCAGTGGCCAACGCCAGCACGCCCTGGTCCCGCTGCCACAGTTGCGACCACTGCGCCGGCCCCGCCAACAGCGCCTTGTCGATCGCTCCGCGCAGCGCCTGAAACTGCGCAAACAATCCGCCCAGCAACAAATGGCAGCCCACGCTATCGGCGCACTGCCGGCTACCCTCGGCACAGCCCGCCAGCAATCCCAACAGGCGCAAGCGCAAGTCCTGCGGCCAGCCACACTCCTGGCCGACGCCATACAACCAGGCGGTCAAGGCCGCCAGCACGTACAAATCTTCCAGCGAACGGAACGGTTTGACGTAGGCATCCCAACCGTCGCCCGCCAGCAACTCGCAACCGGCTTCCTGCAAGCGCAGCCGCCCATGCCCCACTTCAGGCATCAACGGCAAGGTGGGCAGCGCCTCCAGGGTCACTCCCGGCTCACCGGGGTAGACCACCGCCAGGTTCAACCTCGGCCCTTCCCCCTGCCCTTCGCTGCGCGCCGCCACCAGCAACCATTCGGCATCCAGCCCGGCAGTGACGAAGTCCTTGTTGCCGGTCAGGCGCAACCCTTCAAGGCGCGTCTGCATGTCCGCCGGGCGCACGCTGCGCCGCTCGGTGGCGCACAGCGCGCCAAGGCTCGCCGGCGCACTGGGCCAGAGCACCCGCAGGGCCGCCTGGTAGCCGATCAGGAAAGCCAGGCCAGGGGTGGCCATGGCGCGCCCGCCCAGCACCGCCAGTTCGAACGGGCAGACCGCGCCAAGACGTTCGAGCTGCGCACTGTAAGTCTCGCCCAAGGTGCCAGCCAGCGGCTGTCGCAAAGGGTCGTTGAGTCGTTGCAACCATGCCATCGCATGCTCCTCGTGGGGCTCTGGGGGCTGTCACGCAAGCATCACCAAAGGTTCACAGCCGTGACACCGCGCCTACCTAGGCTGACTTTGCACAACAAAGCCGACCGGCCGCAACCCTTCATGGCTGGCTTATGGAGACTCGCAATGACTCGGATCGCTCACCCTAGCGACAACAGCACTGAACGCCGTCTGCAAGCCGAACGCCTGATTGGAGCAACCGCCCTGCAAGAAGCGCAGGCGCTGCGCTACAAAGTGTTCAGCGCGGAATTCAAGGCCAAGCTCAAAGGCGCCGAACAGGGCCTGGACATGGACGACTACGACGTCCATTGCCGCCACATTGGTGTGCGTGACCTGAGCACCGGCGAGCTGGTGGCCACCACCCGCCTGCTCGACCACCAGGCCGCCAGCAGCCTGGGGCGTTTCTACAGCGAAGAAGAGTTCAGCCTGCATGGCCTGTTGCAACTGCAAGGTCCGATCCTTGAACTGGGGCGCACCTGCGTCGACCCCGACTACCGCAACGGCGGCACCATCGCCGTGCTCTGGGGCGAGCTGGCCGAGGTGCTCAACGAAGGCCGCTACAGCTACCTGATGGGTTGCGCCAGCATCCCGATGCAGGATGGCGGTGTGCAAGCCCACGCGGTCATGCAACGCCTGCGCGAACGCTACCTGTGCACCGAGCACCTGCGCGCCGAGCCGAAGAACCCCTTGCCCAGCCTGGCGCTGCCGACCAACGTCATCGCCGAAATGCCCCCGCTGCTCAAGGCCTATATGCGCCTGGGCGCGAAGATTTGCGGCGAGCCCTGCTGGGACGAGGACTTCCAGGTGGCCGATGTATTCATTCTGCTCAAGCGTGACGACCTCTGCCCACGCTACGCACGCCACTTCAAGGCGGCAGTCTGATGCCCAGGCTGCGGGTGCTCGCCCGCCTCTGCCGGCTGCTGCTGGTGCTGCTCTGGGGCACGCTCATGGCCAGCGTCATCGCTTTGGGCGAGCGTTTAGGGTTCAGGGCTCCCCTGGAACGCCGGCAGCGCTGGACCTGCCTGTTCATGAAGCAGCTGGTCGCCGCCCTGCCCTTCGACGTGCGCGTGATGGGCGTGGTGCCGCAACGGCCGATGCTGTGGGTCAGCAACCACGTCTCGTGGACCGACATTCCCCTGCTCGGCATGCTGATGCCGTTGTCGTTTCTGTCCAAGGCCGAAGTACGCCGCTGGCCGCTGGCCGGTTGGCTGGCGGAACAGGCCGGCACGCTGTTCATACGCCGTGGGGGTGGCGACAGCCAACGGTTGCGTGAACAGATCAGCGAACAGCTGGGCCAGGACAGGCCGCTGCTGATCTTCCCTGAAGGCACCACCACCGACGGGCGCCAGCTGCGCACCTTCCACGGCCGCTTGCTGGCCGGCGCCATCGATCAGGGTGTGGCGGTGCAGCCAGTGGCCATTCAGTATCTGCGCAAGGGCGAGACGGACCCGATTGCGCCATTCATTGGCGATGACGATCTGGTTTCTCACCTGCTGCGACTGTTCGCCGAGCCTCGCGGTGAGGTGTGCATTCACTTGTTGCAGCCGATCAGCAGTGTGGACAAGGAGCGGGCGGCGTTGGCGTTTCAGGCGCAGCAGGCCATCCAGCTGGCGTTGTTCGGGGTTGAGGAGGTTGAGGTGGCGCCGCGTCGGCAGGCTCGGGCTGCTTGATGGGTGTTGCCTGTACCGTCCTCATCGCCGGCAAGCCGGCTCCCACAGGTACTCCACAGGCCTTGAGATCAGTGGTGATCGTGTGGGAGCCGGCTTGCCGGCGATGAGGCCCGACCCGACGCCGCAAACGCCTGCAGCTGCGGATAGAACTCACGAAAGTCCGCCAGCAAAGGCTCATACAACCGCTCCAGTTCGCCCATCACCCCGGCCATCCCTTCCGGCCGCGACAAGCGCCTGGCAATTCCCTTGTACACCTGGTCCAGGGTAGCGAAATCGCCATAAGCCCCCAGCCAGTCATCGGCCGCCATGAACGGCGCAATCCGCGCCAGCCGACCGGGCAACGCCGGCTCCGCCAGCAACACCCGATAGAAATCTCCGGTGAACTGCGCCAGCGGCTGTTCGGCGTAATCCCCCCAGTGCCGCGCCAGGCAATGATCGAAGAACACATCCAGGACGATCCCGGCAAACCGCCGCCGCTCACGCGGAAACCGCGCCAGCGCCGCCAATACCAGCGGATGCTGATCGGTGTAACTGTCGATATGCCGGTGCAAGCGGATGGCCGCCTCAAGGGCAGGCGGAAACCGCCCCTCGAGCGATCCTTTGACGAAATCGCCATACAGGCTGCCAAGCAGTTGTTGCGGCGCAGGGCCGCCCAGGTGCAGATGTGCGAGGTAGTTCATGCCCGCAGTTTAGCACCGGCCTCACGCATATCGTTATAACGCGATATAGCGATTCGTGCTCAGCTCAGAGCCTATTCATATTTCGATATCGAGAATTTCCGATTTATATTTCGTCTCATCGCGATATACCGGTACATCACACGTGACGACCATGCCCATTGATCTCGACGAAATCATCAAAGCCCTGGCCCATCCGGTCCGGCGCGAAATTCTCCACTGGCTGAAAGACCCGGCTGCGCAATTTCCTGACCAGCACCACAGCACCGCGCAGGGCGTCTGTGCCGGGCAGATCGATCAACGCTGCGGCCTGTCGCAGTCGACCGTCTCCGCCCACCTGGCCACGTTGCAGCGGGCCGGCCTTATCAGCAGCCAGAAGATCGGCCAATGGCACTTCTTCAAACGTAACGAAGCCACGGTCCAGGCATTCCTCGAACAACTGCGCCAAGCGCTCTGACAAGGCAGGTAACCTTCATGACCACGCTTTTCGATCCGATCACGCTGGGCGACGTGCAACTGCCCAACCGCATCATCATGGCGCCGCTGACCCGCTGCCGCGCCGACGAAGGCCGGGTGCCCAACGCCCTGATGGCCGAGTACTACGTGCAGCGCGCCAGCGCCGGGCTGATCCTCAGCGAAGCGACCTCGGTGACGCCGATGGGCGTCGGCTACCCGGACACCCCCGGCATCTGGAACGACCAGCAGGTACGTGGCTGGAACAATGTCACCAAGGCCGTGCACGCCGCTGGCGGGCGGATTTTCCTGCAGCTGTGGCACGTCGGCCGCATCTCCCACCCCAGCTACCTGAACGGTGAGCTGCCGGTGGCGCCCAGTGCGATCCAGCCCAAGGGCCATGTCAGCCTGGTACGCCCGATCACCGAGTACCCCACCCCACGCGCGCTGGAAACCGAAGAGATCGCCGACATCGTCGAGGCCTACCGCAGCGGCGCCGAGAACGCCAAGGCGGCAGGCTTCGATGGTGTGGAAATTCACGGTGCCAACGGCTACCTGCTCGATCAGTTCCTGCAGAGCAGCACCAACCAGCGCACCGACCGCTACGGTGGCTCGCTGGAAAACCGTGCGCGACTGTTGCTGGAAGTGACCGACGCGGCCATCGAAGTGTGGGGCGCGGGACGGGTGGGCGTGCACCTGGCACCGCGTGCCGACTCGCATGACATGGGCGACGCCGACCGCGCCGAAACCTTCACCTATGTGGCGCGGGAGCTGGGCAAGCGTGGCATCGCCTTCATCTGCTCGCGAGAGAAGCAAGCCGACGACAGCATCGGCACGCTGATCAAGGCAGCGTTCGGTGGCCCGTATATCGTCAACGAACGGTTCGACAAGGCCAGTGCCAGTGCGGCGCTGGCCAGTGGCAAGGCGGATGCGGTGGCGTTTGGCGTGCCCTTCATTGCCAACCCGGACTTGCCGGCGCGATTGGCGGCGGATGCGCCGCTGAACCAGGCGCATCCGGAGACCTTTTATGCCAAGGGGCCGGTGGGGTATATCGACTATCCACGGATGTAATTGCGGCCCAATCGCCGGCAAGCCGGCTCCCACAGGCACTCCACAAACCTTGAAATCCGTGGTGATCCTGTGGGAGCCGGCTTGCCGGCGATAAGGGCTCAGCAGATCTCAAGGTCGGGCATTGATCTGCTTCTGCAGGTTCTGAATCTGACTTTGCAGGGTATTGATGTTGCGCGTGGTCTGCCCACGGAACGCATCGAACTCCTGCACCGATGCGCCACTGGCAGCCGCTGCCGGTCGGTTGTCGATCTGGCTCTTGAGCACCAGCACATCCTGCTCCAGGCTATCGATGGCCGCCTTCTGATTACCCTGCTTCTTCAGCGCCGCTACTTCATCGTTCAGGCTCTTGAGCTGACCATCCAGCTTGCCGCCATCCACCTGCCCCGACTTCAGCGCCGCCAGTTCACCATTCACGGCTTTCAACTGCGCCTGCAGCTGGGTTTGCAACTCGGTCACGGCTTTCTGCTGCTCCCGGGTATCGGCCAGCACCTGCTCCAGGCGCTTGCCCAGGTCACCCGCCTGCCCCGCCACGCCCTGCTGCTGCTTGCCCTGCTCGGCCAGGTTGGCCTGCAACTGGCGAATCTGCAGTTTCAACGCCTCGCTGCCGGTATTGACCGTCGATTCGCTGGCATCGACCTTGCCGCTGATGGCCTGCAAACGCCCGGCGGCCTCTTCGCTGATGCGTGCGAAGCTTTCCTGGGTCGCCACCAGTTGCTGCTCCATCAGCGAGATCTGCTGGAAACTCCACCAGCCCAGCCCCGCCAGCGCGATGAACGACGCCCCCAGCAGCGCCCACAGCGGGCCGGTACTGGCCGGTTTCACAGCTTTCTGACGGCTGCGCGAAACGTGCGCAGGCAGCAGTTCGTCATCATCAGGGGTACCGGCACGCAAAGTGGGCACATCATCGAAATCGTCGTGGGCATCGTTACGCATAGGTAGTTTCAACCGCAGTAATAGCAAAGAGACATGAGTATAAACCGCTCGCGCGGCGCATTGATGACCATCATCCGCGCGCCGGGTTCACTGGTTAAGTGGCTGATGCCTCCACCAGGCGCAAAATTCATCCAGCGCCGACCACAGGCTGACTTTGGGCTGGTAGTCGAGGTACTGGCGGGCGCGACTGATATCCAGGGTGAAATCACGGCTCATCACCTGCATCCCCAAACGCGACAGCGTCGGCTGCGGACGCCCAGGCCAGAGCATGCAGGCGCCCTCGTTCAGCGCTGCCAGGCTGTAGGCCAGGCCGTATGAACGGTAACGGGTCACCTGGGGCAGTTGCATCTGGCGCATCACGTAGTTCACCACATCCCACAGCGGCAGCGGATGACCGTTGCTGATGTTGTAGGCCTGACCCAGCGCGCGGTCTTCGGCGAACAGCGCACTGAGCAACGCGTCGTTGAGGTTGTGCACACTGGTGAAGTCGACCTTGTTCAGGCCGTTGCCGATGATCGCTACGCGGCCCTTGCGCTGCATCTGCATCAGCCGTGGAAAAATACTGGCGTCACCGGCCCCGGTGACGAAGCGCGGGCGCAGCGCCAGCACTTCCAGGCCGAACTCCTGGGCACCGAACACCTTCTGCTCGGCAAGGTACTTGGTCTGTGCATAGTGGTCGTGGAAGCGGCGCGGCACCTGGTCTTCACGGATATCCACACGCGACCGGCCGTTGAAATAGATCGACGGCGATGACAAGTGCACCAGGCGGCGCACATGTTCCTTGAGGCAACCCTCGACGACGTTCTCCGTGACCACCACATTGCCCTGGTGAAAGTCCTGGTAACGCCCCCAATTACCCACCGCGCCGGCGCAATGCACCACGGCCTCGACGCCCTGGCACAGGCGCCGGGCCAGTTCGGCATCACCCAGGTCGCCGGGGATGAACTGCGCGCCGCGCTTGACCAGGTGCTCCACCCCCTCGGCGCGTCGACCGCTGACCCGCACGTCCAGGCCCTGCTCCAGGGCAAAACGCGCAAAGCGCCCGCCAATGAAGCCGCTCGCGCCAGTGACCAGAATTCGCATGTATGACTCCGCCTTGATTTCAGATGCAACAGACGCCAGCTGCGGCTACAAGGGCACCAGCCAGTGCCGGGCCGTGTGCCGCAGGTGCTCGGTCAATTGCGCGAGCAGATGGCCACCGTTGCGCCAATGATGCCAGTACAACGGCACGTCGATGGGCGTATCGGCACAGATTTCCACCAGCAGCCCGTTCGCCAGCTGCTCGCGGGCCTGCAACTCGGGCACCAGCCCCCAGCCCAGACCGGCTTCGGTCATGCGCAGAAAACCTTCGGACGAGGGGCACAGATGGTGCAGGAAGCCGTCCTGAATGCCCAGCGACGCCAGGTAACGGTGCTGCAGGAAATCGTCCGGGCCGTAGACGATGGCGGGTGTGCGGGCCAAGCGCTTGACCTCGAACCCCAGTGGAAAATACCGCGCCATGAACCCCGGGCTGGCCAGCGCCCGATAGCGCATGGCCCCCAGCGGCAGGCTGCGTGCCCCGGCTACCGGCCGCTCGCTGCCGCACAGGCAGGCCGCCACTTCACCGGCACGCATGCGCTTGAGGCCGACCTCCTGGTCTTCCACCACCAGGTCAGTCAACAACTTGTGCTCGGCGCAGAATACCCCGACCGCACCCGCCCACCAGGTCGCCAGGCTGTCGGCGTTGAGGGCGATGCGCAAGCGCTCGGGCATGCCCTCCTCATCCAGGGCCGGCACCTGGCGCTGCAAGTCGCGCTCAAGCAGACGCACCTGCTGTACATGGTTGAGCAACTGGCGGCCAACCTCGGTCGGGCTCGGCGGTGTTGCACGCACCAGCACAGGTTGGCCGACCCGCGCTTCGAGCAGCTTGATGCGCTGCGAGATGGCCGATTGCGACAGCCCCAGCACCTGCGCGGCGCGCTCGAAACCGCCTTGCTCGATCACTGCCGCGAGGGCGGCCAGCAGCTTGTAGTCGAACATCGATTTTCCTAATGACGGATCAGCTTTATTTGTTTTTCTTATACAGCGCCAATCCGCAGAATGGCCAGCATCTTCTTGGGAGTACCTGCCATGTGGCAAAGCTATCTGAACGGCATGTTGGTGGCCTTCGGCCTGATCATGGCCATTGGCGCACAGAACGCCTTCGTCCTGGCCCAGAGCCTGCGGCGTGAACATCATCTGCCCGTGGCGCTGCTGTGCATTGTCTGCGACGCCATCCTGGTAGCGGCCGGGGTGTTCGGGCTGGCCACGGTGCTGGCGCACAACCCGACGCTGCTGGCCATTGCCCGTTGGGGCGGCGCCGTGTTCCTGATCTGGTACGGCGCCAAGGCGTTGCGCAGCGCCTGTTCCAAACAGAGCCTTCAGCATCAGGAAGGCCAAGGCATGCGCTCGCGTCGCGCGGTGCTGATGAGCGCCCTGGCAGTGACCCTGCTCAACCCCCACGTGTACCTCGATACCGTGCTGCTGATCGGTTCGCTCGGCGCCCAGCAGACCGTGCCCGGCGCCTATGTGGCCGGTGCCGCCAGTGCCTCGGCGCTGTGGTTCACGACCCTGGCGATCGGCGCGGCGTGGCTGGCGCCCTGGCTGGCACGTCCGACCACCTGGCGCATGCTCGACCTGATGGTGGCGGTGATGATGTTCGCCGTGGCTGCGCAGTTGATCTTCAACTGACCTCAAGGGCCTATCGCCGGCAAGCCGGCTCCCACTCGTGCAGCCAGCGCGGTCATTGTGGGAGCCGGCTTGCCGGCGATGGGGCCACACCGCCGGTCAGCAGCCGACGACCGCTGCGGAACCTCTATTCCCTATGTTTGTTGCGTGGTTATGCGCGGGGGCTGATGCTATGATCGACCTCTTGCGTCGCAAAGAGTACAAACTCGCCGACGCACATAGGGCCGCCCGTGATCGGCCTTGCGCAAACCGCGAACTAGACCTGAATCAGGAGATCCACCATGGCTTTTGAATTGCCGCCGCTGCCGTACGCCCACGATGCCCTGCAGCCGCACATCTCCA
>Ga0160431_100493_pt1 | contig 16065 bp, 14 predicted proteins | sample HID1971K_E0MG_FD_108212 | JGI IMG/M metagenome (GOLD analysis project Ga0160431, IMG submission 108212) | Enriched millipede-associated microbial communities from UW Madison campus, WI, USA - HID1971K_E0 MG | ecosystem: Host-associated > Arthropoda: Insects > Digestive system > Unclassified ...
GCTTCGGTACCGCGACCAACGTCACCCTGCGGGTCAAGGATTTCCCGGTGTTCTACACACCGTACATCTACTTCCCGATCGACGACCGTCGCCAGTCCGGCTTCCTGCCGCCGTCGTTCAGCACCAGCAGCGATACCGGCTTCATGCTGGTCACCCCGTACTACTTCAACCTGGCGCCGAACTATGACGCCACGTTGTATCCGCGCTACATGGCCAAACGCGGCATGTTGATGGAAGGCGAGTTCCGCTACCTGACCAAGTCCAGCGAGGGTCAGTTCGGCGGCGCGTACCTGAACGACAAGGACGACGATCGCAAAGAGCAGACCGACTACGAAGATCAGCGCTGGATGGTCAACTGGCAGCACAAAGGTGGCTTGGACGAGCGCCTGATGGCCGAGGTCGATTACACCGCCATCAGCGATCCGTTCTACTTCCAGGATCTTGAGAGCGGTCAGATTGGCGTCGAAAGCCATGATTTCCTGAACCAGCAGGGTGCACTGACCTGGCGTGGCGACACCTACACCGCTCGCCTGAATGCGCAAGCCTGGGAGATGGCGACCATCTCGCAGATCACCCCATACAACAGGCTGCCGCAAATCACCCTCGATGGCACCCTGCCTTACAATCCGGGTGGCTTCGAATTCGGTTACCAGACCGAAGCCGTGCGCTTCGACCGGGACTTGAAAGACGATTTCGTAACCGATGAAGATGGCAACCCAGACTTTACCGCTGGCGCTGCGGGCCGTCGTCTGGACGAAAACATCTTCGGCGTCGCACGTGCCAACGGCAATCGCCTCAATGTTGCACCGGCCATCAGCCTGCCGATGACCGCCAGCTACGGCTACATCACGCCGAAGCTCAAGTACATGTACACCCATTACGACCTGGACCTGGACAGCAAGGGCAAGAGCGACATCGCCAACAACCCTTCTACGGTTGAACTCAATGGCGACTTCAAGAGCAGCCAGAACCGGGAAGTACCGATCTTCAGCGTGGACAGTGGTCTGTACTTCGACCGCAACACCTCGATGTTTGGCACCAACTATCGCCAGACCCTCGAACCGCGCATGTACTATCTCTATGTCCCGTACAAGAACCAGACGGACATTCCGCTGTTCGACAGCGGCGAAACCCTGTTCAGCTACGATTCGCTGTTCCGCGACAACCGCTTCAGCGGTGTCGATCGCATCGGCGACGAGAACAAGCTGTCGCTCGGCGTGACCAGCCGCTGGATCGAAGACAATGGCTTCGAACGGCAGAACATCAGCCTCGGCCAGGCGTACTATTTCAAGGATCGCAAGGTCCAGCTGCCAGGCATCGACTACCGCACCCGCAAGGACTCGCAGTCCGACGTATCGCCATACGCGCTGCTGTACAACTACTACTTCAACCGCGACTGGCGCTTCAATTCGGACTTCAACTGGGACCCGGACAGCCGCAGCACCCGTTCGGGCAGCGCGATGTTCCACTACCAGCCTGAAGACAACCCGAACAAGGTGGTCAACCTCGGCTATCGCTACCGTAACGACACCATCTCGTACGACTCCACGACCGGTACGTGGAAAGTGGGTGGTGGCGACTACGGCACGCCAGGCACAGAGGGCTACATCAAGGATTACTACAAGATCCAGCAGCACGACTTCTCGGTCATCTGGCCGCTCGTGCCGCAATGGAGCGTGATCGCCCGCTGGCAGCACGACTACAACCGCAACCGCACCCTGGAAGCCATGGGCGGTTTCGAATACGACAACTGCTGCTGGAAACTGCGCCTGATCAACCGTTACTGGCTTGACTACGACGACTTCAGCCAGGCCACCCCGCAGAACGAAAAAGGCGACCATGGCATCTTCCTGCAAATCGTGCTGAAAGGCCTCGGTGGCGTGGTAGGCAACAAGGTCGAATCTTTCCTCGACGAAGGCATTCAAGGTTACCGTACACGTGAAGACCAAGCTTATTGATCGTCTGCGCCCAGCGTTGCTGGGTGCGGTGTTGCTCAGTGGTGTGGCGCATGCCGCACCGCAACCCCTGGACCGCGTCGTGGCCATCGTCGATAACGACGTAGTCATGCAAAGCCAACTGGACCAACGCGTGCACGAAGTGCAGCAAACCATCGCCAAGCGCGGCGGCGGTGTTCCGCCGACCGGTGCATTGGAACAGCAGGTACTGGAACGTCTGATCGTCGAGAACCTGCAGCTGCAGATTGGCGAACGCTCCGGCATTCGCATCACCGACGAAGAACTGAACCAGGCCATGGGCACCATTGCCCAGCGCAACGGCATGTCGATGGATCAGTTCCGCGCCGCCCTGGCCCACGACGGTCTGTCGTTCGACGATGCTCGCGAGCAGATCAAGCGCGAGATGATCATCAGCCGCGTGCGCCAGCGCCGTGTAGCCGAGCGTATCCAGGTGTCCGAACAGGAAGTGAAGAACTTCCTGAACTCCGACCTCGGCAAGATGCAGATGTCGGAAGAGTACCGCCTGGCCAACATCCTCATCCCGACCCCGGAAGCCGCCAACTCTGAAGCCATTCAGGCTGCGGCGCGCCAAGTCGGCGATGTCTACCAGCAGCTCAAGCAGGGTGCCGATTTCGGCCAGATGGCCATTGCCCGCTCAGCCAGCGAGAACGCCCTGGAAGGCGGCGAAATGGGCTGGCGCAAAGCCGGACAACTGCCACCCGACTTCGCCAAGCTGCTCAGCAGCATGGCCGTTGGTGACATCACCCAGCCGATCCGCATTCCCAACGGTTTCATCATCCTCAAGCTCGAAGAGAAGCGCGGGGGCGGTGAGAGCGTGCTGCGCGATGAAGTGCATGTGCGCCACATCCTGATCAAACCAAGCGAAATTCGCAGCGAAGCCGCGACCGAGCAGCTGGCCGAGCGCCTGTACGATCGGATCAACAACGGCGAAGACTTCGCCGAGTTGGCGAAAAGCTTCTCCGAAGACCCGGGTTCTGCCCTCAACGGCGGCGACCTGAACTGGGTCGACCCGAACAGCCTGGTGCCTGAGTTCCGCGAGCAGATGTCCAGCGCCCAGCAAGGCGTGGTGACCAAGCCGTTCAAGACTCAGTACGGCTGGCATGTATTGGAAGTGCTGGGCCGCCGCGCCACCGACAGCACCGAACAGGCCCGCGAGCAACAAGCCCTGAACGTGCTGCGTAACCGCAAATACGACGAAGAGCTGCAGACCTGGCTGCGCCAGATCCGCGACGAAGCCTACGTTGAAATCAAGCTGCCTGGCGCCGACCAGGTCGCACAGTGAAGCCCCTGCGCTTCGCCGTCACACCCGGCGAACCAGCCGGCATAGGTCCCGACCTGTGCCTGCTGCTCGCCGCCGACGCCCAGCCACACCCCCTGATCGCCATCACCAGCCGTGACCTGCTCGCGGAGCGGGCCACGCAGCTGGGGCTGGCCGTCAACCTGTTGCCGGTGCTGCCGGGCCAATGGCCCGATCAGCCTGCACCCGCGGGGAGCCTCTATGTGTGGGACACCCCGCTGGCGGCACCCGTGCTGGCGGGTCAGCTGAACCAGGCCAATGCCGCCTTCGTCCTGCAAACCCTGACCCGTGCAGGCTCAGGCTGCATGAACGGCGATTTCGCGGGCATGATCACTGCCCCGGTGCACAAGGGTGTGATCAACGAAAGCGGCATCGCCTTTTCCGGCCATACCGAATTCCTTGCCGAACTGACCCATACGACCCAGGTCGTGATGATGCTGGCGACCCACGGCCTGCGCGTGGCCCTCGTGACCACGCACCTGCCGCTTCGGGACATCGCGGACGCCATCACCCCTGAGCGCGTGGAACGGGTAACGCGTATCCTGCATGCCGACATGCGTGACAAGTTCGGCATCGCCAACCCACGGATCCTGGTCTGCGGACTCAACCCGCATGCCGGTGAAGGCGGCCACCTTGGCCGCGAAGAAATCGACATCATCGAGCCGACACTGGCCCGCTTGCGCAGCGAAGGCATTGACCTGCGCGGCCCGCTGCCGGCCGATACCCTGTTTACCCCCAAATATCTGGAGCACTGCGACGCAGTGCTGGCGATGTACCATGACCAGGGCCTGCCCGTACTCAAGTACAAAGGTTTTGGTGCCGCGGTCAACGTGACCCTGGGCCTGCCGATCATCCGTACCTCGGTCGATCACGGCACCGCCCTGGACCTTGCCGGCACTGGCAAAGTCGACACCGGCAGCCTGCGCGTCGCCCTGGAAACCGCCTACCAGATGGCCGAGAACCGACCATGAACGAGCACTACCAACACCGGGCGCGCAAGCGCTTCGGCCAGAACTTCCTGCACGATGCGGGAATCATCGACCGCATCCTGCGGGCGATCAACGCCAAGGCCGGCGAACACCTGCTGGAAATCGGCCCAGGCCAAGGTGCCCTCACCGAAGGGCTGCTGGGCAGCGGTGCACAGCTTGACGTGGTGGAACTGGACAAAGACCTGGTGCCGATCCTTCAGCACAAGTTCGCAGGCCGCGACAACTTCCGCCTGCACCAGGGCGACGCCCTGAAGTTCGACTTCAACCAGCTGGGCGTGCCAGCACGTAGCCTGAAAGTGGTTGGCAACCTGCCGTACAACATTTCCACGCCGCTGATTTTCCACCTGCTGAGCCATGCCGGGCTGATCCGCGACATGCACTTCATGTTGCAGAAGGAAGTGGTCGAGCGCATGGCCGCAGGCCCGGGCGGTGGCGACTGGGGGCGGCTGTCGATCATGGTGCAGTACCACTGCCGAGTCGAACACCTGTTCAACGTCGGCCCGGGCGCGTTCAATCCGCCGCCGAAGGTGGATTCGGCCATCGTGCGCCTGGTGCCCCATGAAGTGCTGCCGTACCCGGCCAAGGATCATCTGCTGCTCGAGCGCGTGGTTCGCGAAGCCTTCAACCAGCGTCGCAAGACCCTGCGCAACACGCTCAAGGGCCTGCTCGACAGCCAGGCCATCGAAGCCGCCGGCGTCGATGGCAGCCTGAGGCCTGAGCAGCTGGACCTGGCCGCCTTTGTGCGCCTGGCCGACCAGCTGGCTGATCAGCAAGCCTGATTCAAGCTGTACCGGCCTATCGCCGGCAAGCCGACCCCACAGGCACACCACAGCATTCAAGCGCTGTAGCGATCCCCGTGGGAGCCGGCTTGCCGGCGACAGGGCCATAACAGGCACTTCACCTCCCCCTCCCCAATAGCCTAGACTGCATGGATCGCCGTATTCGCGTGCTTGCTCAAGGCCTTTGCATGTCCGACCCTCGCTATCAGATCGACGTCAGCGTCGTGACCCGCTACCTCAAAGAACAATCCGACCCCGAAAGCAGTCGTTTCGCCTTCGCCTACACCATCACCGTGCAGAACAACGGCTCGGTCACCGCCAAATTGATGTCCCGCCACTGGCTGATCACCAACGGTGACGGCGAAGTCGAAGAAGTGCGCGGAGCCGGTGTAGTGGGTCAGCAACCGACCATAGAACCCGGTCAGAGCCACACCTACAGCAGCGGCGCGGTTATCAGCACCCGTGTAGGCACCATGCAGGGCAGCTACCAGATGTTTGCCGAAGACGGCAAGCGCTTCGACGCCGAGATCGTGCCCTTCCGCCTGGCGGTCCCGGGAGCCCTGCACTGATGGCTACCTACGCCGTCGGTGACCTTCAAGGCTGCCTGCAGCCGCTGAAATGCCTGCTCGAACGGGTCGACTTCAACCCGGCGATCGACCGTCTATGGCTGGTCGGCGACCTGGTGAACCGTGGCCCCGAGTCGCTGGAAACCCTGCGCTACCTCTACTCGATTCGCCAGTCGCTGGTCTGCGTACTCGGCAACCACGACCTGCACCTGCTGGCGGCCTGGCACAATGTCGAGCGCCTGAAGAAAAGCGACACGCTGCGCGAGATCATCGAAGCACCTGATGCCGACCTGCTGTTCGACTGGTTGCGCCAACAGAAGCTGCTGCACTACGACGAGCCACGCGGCATCGCCCTTGTACATGCCGGTATTCCACCCCAGTGGACCCTGGGCAAGGCACTGGAGCTGGCAGCAGAAGTGGAGGAAGCGCTACGTGATGACGGGCGCCTGAAACTCTACCTGGATGGCATGTACGGCAACGAACCCAACAAATGGAGCAAGAACCTCAGCGGCATCGAACGCCTGCGGGTCATTACCAATTATCTGACCCGTATGCGCTTCTGTACCGCCGAAGGCAAACTTGACCTCAAGAGCAAGGAAGGTGTGGGTACCGCCCCCAAGGGTTACAAACCCTGGTACGCCCACAAAGACCGCCGCTCCCGCCACGTGAAGATCATCTTCGGCCACTGGGCCGCGCTCGAAGGGCGCGTCGACGAGCCCGGAGTGATTGCCCTGGACACGGGCTGTGTGTGGGGCGGCGCCATGACCCTGTACAACGTCGACAGCGGTGAGTACCACCGCTGCGAATGCGCCGACGACGGCAACCTGCGCCAGCCGGCACAACCCGTTAAACTCACCGATCACCCCTGAAGGAAGCCGTACCCATGAGCGAATTCAAACGCATCCCTCCCGAGCAGGCGCTGGCTCTGCGCGCGCAAGGTGCGGTCGTCGTCGACATTCGCGACCCGCAAGCCTTTGCCGCCGGCCACATCACCGGCGCCAAGCACCTGGATAACCACTCGGTCGCCGACTTCATCCGCAATGCCGATCTGGATGCCCCAACCCTGGTGGTCTGCTACCACGGCAACTCCAGTCAGAGCGCGGCTGCCTACCTGGCAGGCCAGGGCTTCTCGGACGTGTACAGCGTCGATGGCGGCTTCGAACTGTGGCGCACCACCTACCCAACGGAAACCGCCCAAGGCGCTGCCGAATAATTTTTTCATTTTACTGCAGCCCGCGCCCCACGCGGGCTTGCGCCAGACCTGACGAACGGTCACCGGCAACTTCTCCGCCGCTTCCCCTTGACCTTGCGGATAACCAACTATTCTTAAGCGCAGGCCATCCAAAAAAAGGGGAGAGCCGGTACACCGGCGTGCGGGTCATCGGTAAGCGTTACAGGGTGTTCTGGGGGGTATACAGCAATCGGCGAGTCCGGTTGCATGCCAGCATCAGCTGACTGATCCGGCGTCGTCTCCACGTATCGAGCGAGGTGACGTCATGAGTATTTTTAGCCACTTCCAACAACGTTTTGAGTCTACGCGCCAGGAAGAACTTTCGCTGCAGGAGTACCTCGAGCTGTGCAAAGAGGATCGCAGTGCCTACGCATCGGCAGCTGAACGGCTGTTGCTGGCCATCGGTGAGCCGGAACTGATCGACACCTCAAGCAACTCCAGATTGTCGCGAATCTTTTCCAACAAAGTGATCCGCCGGTATCCGGCCTTTGCCGACTTCCATGGCATGGAAGAGTGCATCGACCAGATCGTCTCCTACTTCCGCCACGCCGCCCAAGGCCTGGAAGAGAAGAAACAGATCCTCTACCTGCTGGGCCCGGTAGGCGGCGGTAAATCGTCGCTGGCCGAGAAACTCAAGCAGCTGATGGAAAAGGTCCCCTTCTACGCGATCAAGGATTCGCCCGTATTCGAGTCGCCGCTGGGCCTGTTCAATGCCACTGAAGATGGTGCCATTCTCGAAGAAGAGTACGGCATCTCGCGACGCTACCTGAACACCATCATGTCGCCATGGGCCACCAAGCGCCTGCAGGAATACGGCGGTGACATCAGCAAGTTCAGGGTGGTCAAGCTGTACCCGTCGATCCTCAACCAGATCGCCATCGCCAAGACCGAGCCGGGTGACGAGAACAACCAGGACATCTCTGCCCTGGTCGGCAAGGTGGATATCCGCAAACTCGAGGAATTCCCGCAGAACGACGCCGACGCCTACAGCTACTCGGGCGCGCTGTGCCGGGCCAACCAGGGCCTGATGGAATTCGTCGAGATGTTCAAGGCGCCGATCAAGGTCCTGCACCCACTGCTCACTGCCACCCAGGAAGGCAACTACAACAGTACCGAAGGCCTGGGCGCGATCCCCTACTCCGGGATCCTGCTGGCTCACTCCAACGAATCGGAGTGGCACACCTTCCGCAACAACAAGAACAACGAGGCGTTCATCGACCGGATCTACATCGTCAAGGTGCCGTACTGCCTGCGCGTCAGCGACGAGATCAAGATCTACGACAAGCTGCTGGTCAACAGTTCGCTGGCCAAGGCCCACTGCGCGCCAGACACGCTCAAGATGCTCGCCCAGTTCACCGTGCTCTCGCGTCTCAAAGAGCCGGAGAACTCCAACATCTACTCGAAGATGCGCGTCTATGACGGTGAAAACCTCAAGGACACCGACCCGAAAGCCAAGTCGATCCAGGAGTACCGCGACGCCGCAGGTGTCGACGAGGGCATGAACGGCCTGTCGACCCGCTTCGCCTTCAAGATCCTCTCCAAGGTGTTCAACTTCGACCCGCACGAGGTGGCCGCGAACCCGGTGCACCTGCTGTATGTGCTGGAACAGCAGATCGAACAGGAGCAGTTCCCGGCCGAAGTGCGCGAGCGTTACCTGCGCTACCTGAAAGAGTACCTGGCACCGCGCTACATCGAGTTCATCGGCAAGGAAATCCAGACCGCCTACCTCGAGTCGTATAGCGAGTACGGCCAGAACATCTTCGACCGCTATGTGCTGTACGCCGACTTCTGGATCCAGGACCAGGAATACCGCGACCCGGAAACCGGCGAGATTCTCAACCGCATCGCCCTCAACGAAGAGTTGGAGAAGATCGAGAAACCGGCCGGTATCAGCAATCCGAAGGATTTCCGCAACGAGATCGTCAACTTCGTACTGCGTGCCCGCGCCAACAACAATGGCAAGAACCCGAGCTGGCTGAGTTACGAGAAGCTGCGCGTGGTGATCGAGAAGAAAATGTTCTCCAACACCGAAGACCTGCTGCCGGTCATCAGCTTCAACGCCAAGGCCAGCAAGGAAGACCAACAGAAGCACAACGACTTCGTCACGCGGATGGTGGAGCGTGGCTACACCGACAAACAGGTGCGCCTGCTGTCGGAATGGTACCTGCGGGTCAGGAAATCGCAATAAAGCGGCAAGCTACACGCCGTGCGCCCCGGGCTGGCCTTACAGCCCGCGGCCGCGGCGGCTGCTTTACGTGCAGCTCGTAGCTTGAAGCGTGCAGCTGTTCCCAGCTACCGGAGGGACCATGAGCTACGTTATCGACCGACGCCTGAACGGCAAGAACAAGAGCACGGTAAACCGCCAGCGTTTCTTGCGGCGTTACCGTGAACACATCAAGAAAGCCGTCGAAGAGGCCGTAAGCCGCCGCTCCATCATGGACATGGAGCATGGCGAGCAGATCAGCATTCCGGGACGGGATATCGATGAACCGGTGCTGCACCATGGTCGCGGCGGCAAGCAGACCATCGTGCATCCGGGCAACAAGGAATTCACCGCCGGCGAGCACATCCCCCGGCCTCAGGGCGGCGGCGGTGGAGGCGGCCGTGGCAAGGCCGGCAACTCCGGCGAGGGCATGGACGATTTTGTCTTCCAGATCACCCAGGAAGAGTTCCTCGAATTCATGTTCGAAGACCTCGAACTGCCCAACCTGGTCAAGCGCCACCTGACCGGTGCCGACACTTTCAAGACCGTGCGCGCGGGGATCGCCAACGAAGGCAACCCGTCACGTATCAACATCGTCCGTACCCTGCGCTCGGCTCACGCCCGGCGTATCGCCCTGACCGGCAGCAGCCGTGCGCTGTTGCGTGAGGCGCAGAAGGAACTGGCCCGCCTCAAGGTGGAAGAGCCAGACAACTTCACCGACATCCAGGAGACCGAGCAGGAGATAGAGCGGCTCAAGGCGCGCATCAATCGCCTGCCCTTCCTTGATACCTTCGACCTCAAGTACAACCTGCTGGTCAAGCAACCCAACCCCAGCTCCAAGGCGGTGATGTTCTGCCTGATGGACGTGTCCGGCTCGATGACCCAAGCCACCAAGGACATCGCCAAGCGCTTCTTCATCCTTTTGTACCTGTTCCTCAAGCGCAACTACGACCGCATCGAAGTGGTGTTCATCCGCCACCACACCAGCGCGCGCGAAGTTGACGAGGAAGAGTTCTTCTACTCCCGGGAAACCGGCGGCACCATCGTCTCCAGCGCATTGAAAATGATGCAGGAGATCATGGCCGAGCGTTACCCGGCCAGCGACTGGAACATCTACGCCGCCCAGGCTTCCGACGGCGACAACTGGAACGATGACTCGCCAATTTGCCGCGAGATCCTCTCCAAGCAGATCATGCCGCACGTGCAGTACTACACTTACGTCGAGATCACCCCGCGTGAGCACCAGGCGCTGTGGTACGAGTACGAGCGAATCGGCGAGTCCTTCCCCGATACCTTCGCCCAGCAGCAGTTGGTTTCGGCCGGCGATATCTACCCGGTCTTCCGTGAACTCTTCCAGCGCAGGTTAGCCACATGACCGCCAGAGCACAGAGACGCCAACCCATTTCCACGGGGTCCGAGTGGACGTTCGAGCTGATCCAGACCTACGACCGGGAAATCAGCCGCCTGGCCGAACGTTATGCCCTGGACACCTATCCCAACCAGATCGAAGTGATCACTGCCGAACAGATGATGGATGCCTACGCATCCGTCGGCATGCCGCTGGGCTATCACCACTGGTCCTACGGCAAGCAGTTCCTCAGTACCGAGAAGTCCTACAGTCGCGGCCAAATGGGCCTGGCTTACGAAATCGTCATCAACTCGGATCCCTGCATCGCCTACCTGATGGAAGAAAACACCATGTGCATGCAGGCACTGGTGATCGCCCACGCCTGCTACGGCCACAACAGCTTCTTCAAGGGCAATTACCTGTTCCGCACCTGGACTGACGCCAGTTCGATCATCGACTACCTGGTGTTCGCCAAGCAGTACATTGCGCAGTGCGAGGAGCGCCATGGCATCGATGCCGTCGAAGACCTGATCGACTCTTGCCATGCGTTGATGAACTACGGTGTAGACCGCTACAAGCGCCCCTACCCCATTTCAGCCGAGGAAGAACGGCGCCGCCAGAAGGAGCGTGAAGAGCACCTGCAAAAGCAGATCAACGACCTATGGCGCACCATTCCCAAAAGTGCTGACAAAGGAGGCGAGCGCGATGATGCACGCTTCCCCGCCGAACCTCAGGAAAACATTCTCTATTTCATCGAAAAACATGCACCTTTGCTGGAGCCGTGGCAGCGTGAAGTGGTGCGTATCGTGCGCAAGATCGCGCAGTACTTCTACCCGCAGCGCCAAACCCAGGTCATGAACGAAGGGTGGGCCACGTTCTGGCATTACACCCTGATGAACGACCTCTACGATGAAGGCCTGGTAACCGATGGCTTCATCATGGAATTCCTCCAGTCGCATACCAGCGTGGTGTTCCAGCCTGGCTTCGACAGCCCTTACTACAACGGTATCAACCCCTACGCACTGGGTTTCGCGATGTACACCGACATCCGCCGGATGTGCGAAAACCCGACCGAGGAGGACCGCCACTGGTTCCCCGACATTGCCGGCAGTGACTGGCTGTCGACCATCAAGTTCGCCATGAGCAGCTTCAAGGATGAAAGCTTCATCCTGCAGTACCTGTCACCCAAAGTGATCCGCGACCTCAAGCTGTTCAGCATTCTCGACGACGACCAACGCGACGACCTGCTGGTACCGGCCATCCACGACGAAGCAGGCTACCGCACTATCCGCGAGCAGCTGGCCTCCCAGTACAACCTTGGCAACCGCGAACCCAACGTGCAGATCTGGAGCATCGACCGCCGGGGTGACCGCTCCCTGACCTTGCGCCACCAGCAGCACAACCGCAAACCGCTGGGCGACTCCACCGAGGAAGTACTCAAGCACCTGCACCGGCTGTGGGGCTTCGATATCCACCTGGAAACCGTGCAGGGCGACCAGGTGGTCAAGACCCATCACATGCCACCGCGTGGCGAGCACGGCGAAGGCGGCGATTATGGCCGCATGGACCTGGCCGTCATTCATCATCTCTAGCCGCAAAGCACCGCCATTGCTGCCGACAGGGTATCCTGTGGGCAGTAATGGAGGCTGCACATGCACATCTACAAAGTCGGCGGCGCGGTCCGTGACCGCCTGCTCGGACGCCCGGTCAGTGATATCGACTGGCTGGTGGTCGGCGCTACCGTCGAAGAAATGCACGCCAAGGGCTATCGCCCGGTAGGCGCTGATTTCCCGGTTTTCCTGCATCCCAAGACGGGCGAGGAATATGCCCTGGCCCGCACCGAGCGCAAGAGCGGACGCGGTTATGGTGGTTTCACCTTCCATGCCAGCCCGGACGTAACGCTCGAAGAAGACCTGATTCGACGGGACCTGACCATCAATGCAATGGCCGAAGACGACCACGGTAACGTGATCGATCCCTACCATGGCCAAATCGATCTTGAGCAGCGCATTCTGCGTCACGTTTCACCGGCGTTCGCCGAAGATCCCCTGCGAGTACTGCGCGTAGCGCGCTTTGCCGCTCGCTATGCGCCGCTCGGCTTCAGGGTCGCTGACGAAACCCTTGCGCTGATGCGGCAGATCAGTGCTTCCGGCGAGCTGCAGGCGTTGACCGCCGAGCGCAGCTGGAAGGAGATCGAGCGCGCATTGATGGAGGATCAGCCACAAGTGTTCATCCAGGTACTGCGCGATTGTGCAGCCCTGCGCGAGCTGATGCCTGAGATCGAGACTGGGACGGCTTCGCTGAACGCGCTCATCCTGGCTGCCGAGCACCATCAACCCCTGCACGTGCGCTGGGCCTGCCTGCTGTGGGGTGTGCAACCGGCTGCGATCAAGGCGCTCAACCAGCGCTTCAAGGCCCCGCGCGAATGCCAGGAGCTGGCCATGCTGGCTGGCGAGTTTGGTGAGCGTGGCCAAGGCGCCTTTGAATTGGAGCCAGAGGCTTTACTGGAGTTGTTGCAGAAGTTCGACGTGTATCGGCGACCGCAGCGGTTCGAGGACTTCATTGCCACGTGTGAAATGGATGCGCGGGGACACGGCGCGCAAAGTTACCCACAGGGCGACTACTTGCGTGGCGCAGCGACGACAGCGAGGGAAGTGGATGTGAAGCCCTTGGTGGCCGCGGGGCTGACCGGGCAGCAATTGGGAGAGGCGCTCAAGCAGGAACGGCTCAAGGCACTGCAAGTCTACAAACACGCCCCAGAGCCCTGAAGCTTGCACGATCCCTGTGGGAGCCGGCTTGCCGGCGATGAGGCCGGAGCAGGCACAACACGACCGCCTTGGGCAGCCTGTTCGGGCCCTATCGCCGGCAAGCCGGCTCCCACAGACCGTTTTCAATGCTTGTGGTGTGCCCCGCTCCATTCAGGCCGGGGTGAGCTGCAACCCGCGCCACTCGAACGCAACAGGCGCCAGCACCTGCTCGATGCGCGCTTCCTGCCACAACTGCGCCATGCCCTTCCCCGCTCCCGGATGCACCAGTTCAGGCGCCAGCAATGCCAAGGGCCACAGCACAAAGGCATTTTTCAGGATCTCGGCCCTGGGCAACACCAACCCATCATAGGTACCGTGCAGATCGTCATACATCAGCACATCGATATCCAGCGGCAAACCCTTGCGGTCCGGGGCATATCGGCCGTTGTCAGCCTCGATGAACTTGAGGCGGCGGTCCAGCTCCATCAGCGGCAGGTCGGTCTTGCCCGTCACCACGAAGTTGATGAACGGGCCACTCTTGATCCCTACCGCCTGGCTCTCGAAAGCCGGAGAACAGCGCATGTCAGTGAGTATGGCGGCCAAGGCATCGAGCCCGGCGCACAGGTGCCTGTGGCGGTCGATATTGCTGCCAAGGCCCAGGTAAACCGTGCTCAAAGGCATCCGCGCTCGATCTCCACGCCAACACCACCACGGGCTGCGGGGACCGCCCCCGGCTTGGTCAGCTTCAGCCGTACCCAAGGGATGTGGAATTCTTCCATCAGCGTCGCCACCAAGCGTTCGGCAAAGGTTTCCACCAGCTCGAAGCGCGCCTGCTCGGCAAAGGCCTGGATACGCGACGAAACGCTGGCGTAGTCCAACGCCAGGCTCAGATCATCTCCAGCCGCAGCTGGGCGATTTTCCCAGGCGAAACTCAGGTCCAGGCGCAGGCACTGGCGAATATCCCGTTCCCAGTCATAGGCACCAATGACGGTGTCGACTTCCAGGCCTTCGATGAACACTCTGTCCAAGCACTTCTCTCCACAGCACGACAAGGGCGACTGGCGCCGTTAGAATCAGGGCGTCCTCGCCCGGAATAGTTAGCATGTTTTGGTTACTGGCGCTGCTTGCCTACCTGCTCGGCTCACTGTCCTTCGCCATCGTCCTCAGCCGCCTTTCGGGCAGCCCGGACCCGCGTTCCAGCGGTTCGGGCAATGCCGGCGCCACCAACATGCTACGCCTGGCGGGCCGCAAGCTGGCGATCCTGACCTTGCTCGGCGACCTGTGCAAGGGCTTGTTACCGGTGTTGCTCGCGCGCCTGGCCGGGCTCGACTTGCAGGAACAAGCCTGGGTCGGCATCTGCGCGGTACTCGGTCACCTGTTCCCAGTGTACTTCCACTTCCAGGGCGGCAAGGGCGTGGCCACCGCAGCGGGCATGCTGATGGGCCTGTACTTCCCTGCCGCGCTACTGGCCATCGGCGCCTGGCTGATGACCTTCTACCTCACCCGCACCAGTTCGCTGGCGGCACTGATCGCCACGCCTCTGACCCTGCCATTGCTGGCCTGGCGCGAGCCCGAGGCCTTGCTGCCGGTCAGCGTGCTCACAGTGATGATCGTCTGGCGCCACCGCAACAACTTGCGCGACCTGTTCGCCGGGCGCGAGCGGCACTTCTGACGCGATTCACAGGGGAGGCAACTGCTCCATCGGCCAGCGCGCCTGCACGCTGATCGCCAGGTCTTGCTGCTGCCCGGCCAACAAGCGCTGGCAGCCCGCATAGGCGATCATCGCGCCGTTGTCGGTGCAGAACTGGGGGCGCGCGTAGTACACGTTGCCTTTGATACCGGCAAGCATGTCCTCCAGGGATACACGCAACGCCTTGTTGGCGCTCACACCACCGGCGATCACCAGGCGCTTGAGGCCCGTCTGCTTCAGGGCGCGCTTGCACTTGATGGTCAGAGTCTCCACCACCGCCTGCTGGAACGCCAGGGACACGTCGCAACGGGTTTGCTCATTGTCGTCGCCAGCATTGCGGCACTGTTGCCAGGTGTTGAGGGCGAATGTCTTGAGGCCACTGAAGCTGAACTCAAGGCCCGGGCGATCGGTCATCGGCCGCGGGAACACGAAGCGTCCAGGCACACCCTGTTCGGCCAGGCGAGCGATTTCCGGGCCGCCGGGGTAATTCAGACCCATCAGCTTGGCAGTCTTGTCGAACGCCTCACCAGCGGCGTCGTCGAGGCTCTCGCCCAGCAGCTCGTACTGGCCGATACCATCGACGCGCACCAGCTGGGTATGCCCGCCAGACACCAACAAAGCGACGAACGGAAACTGCGGAGGGTTTTCCTCCAGCATCGGCGCCAGTAAATGACCTTCCATATGGTGCACACCGATCGCCGGGATATCCCAGGCGAACGCCAGTGCCTGGGCGCACGAGGCGCCGACCAGCAACGCCCCGACCAGGCCAGGACCCGCGGTGTAGGCGATGGCGTCGATCTCGGTGGCCACGCAGCCGGCCTCGTCCAATACCTGACGGATCAGCGGCAACATGCGTTTGACATGGTCCCGCGACGCAAGCTCGGGCACGACCCCGCCAAACACACGGTGCAGGTCAATTTGGCTGAACAGCGCATCGGCTAACAAACCGCGTTCGCTGTCGTATAATGCGACGCCGGTTTCGTCGCAGGATGTTTCCAATCCCAGTACTAGCATGGGCTCGTCCCTTGTGGGGGCTGATTTCGAAGCCGCGCATGATAGTCCCCGTGCCGGGTGCCGACCAGCGGTTTTCGATCAGAGGCTTTGCATTCCGGCGTGCTAAGGGTTAACATCCGCAACCCTTGAAAACCGACGTTCTCCAGCACACCTTTGTTTTGCCAGGAGCACGTCTACCCCGGTAATGAATTAAGGTAGCCCTGGATGCCAGCCGTCAAAGTTAAA
>Ga0160431_100494_pt1 | contig 16051 bp, 12 predicted proteins | sample HID1971K_E0MG_FD_108212 | JGI IMG/M metagenome (GOLD analysis project Ga0160431, IMG submission 108212) | Enriched millipede-associated microbial communities from UW Madison campus, WI, USA - HID1971K_E0 MG | ecosystem: Host-associated > Arthropoda: Insects > Digestive system > Unclassified ...
AACTGACTTTCACGGCACACGAGATCGACCTGTTCTTGCCAGAGGGCCTCCGACTAAAAGCGGGCGGTGCCTGATCATGGCGACGTCAGATATGTTCAGTGATCTCCTCCATAACCTCAAAGTTGGCGAGACGGCATCCACGGTTGCCTCACGCAGGGATGAGATCACGAAGGCCCTGAACAAGGACTTCCGTTCCAAGGACGGCTCCGTCGATCACAGACTCATGATCGGTTCTTATGGCAGGCACACCGCCATCAAGGGCGTGTCCGATTTGGACATGATCTATATCCTTCCGCCCGGGCTCCGGTCCAACTACGCGAGTGACACCGGCCCGCGGAGAGTGCTCGAACGCGTCCGGGACGTCCTTAAGGCTCGCTACACGAACACCGACATCCGGGTCGACCAGTGTGTCGTACGTGTGCAGTTCAAGAGCAACGCCTTTAAGTTCGAAGTCCAGCCTGCGTTCGAGAACTCGGACGGCAGCTTCGACTACCCCGACACAGCCTCGGAGAGCTGGAAGGTCACAAAGCCTCGTGCCGAGATCGAGGCGACCAAGGAGTGCAACGACCGCACCTCGACGAACATGCGCCACCTCGCGAGGATGGCCCGTGCGTGGAAGAACGCCAATGGTGTGAACATGGGCGGCCTGCTCATCGACACACTGGTGCACCGGTTTTTCGGCCAGACCGACGACTACGACTCTGCTGGCACCGGATCGTTCGACCTAATGACCCGCGACTTCTTTGAGTTCTTGAAGGACGAGCCAGACAAGGACTACTACTGGGCCCTAGGAAGCAACCAGCGTGTGAAGGTGAAGGCTCGCTTCCAGCCCAAGGCCAAGAAGGCATATAACCGTTGCCTCGAGGCGATCGAGGAGGAGGGCAAAGCGGAGGCGAACAAGAAGTGGCGCGAGGTGTTCGGAACTTCGGTGCCGCTCAAGGCGAGCGAGTCGACTCGCTCCTTCGATGACACGGAGGAGTTCATCGAGCACAAGCATCCCGTAGACATCAAGTACAACCTCGCGATCGACTGCAGCGTGACGCAGAATGGCTGGCGTCCAGCGTCCCTGCGGGAGATGCTTCGAGGCAATAGTCCACTTCTGGCCAACAAGGAGCTGGACTTTGTCGTCACCGAGTGCGACGTGCCGGATCCGTACGAAGTTCGTTGGAAGGTGCTCAATCAGGGCTACGAAGCCGAGCGTCGGAACAAGGTTCGTGGGCAGATCGTTGCTTCGAACCGGGCGACCGGCAGGTACGAGCGCACCGAGTTCCGCGGCGACCACCTCGTCGAATGCTACGCAGTGAAAGACGGCATCGTCGTGGCGCGCGATCGCCTCGAGGTGCCGATCAGAGCGAGCTCATGAGTACTACGGATGCAGCCTTGCGTCAGCCCGGTGCACGATACGAAGAAGCAAATCCGCAAGTTGGATCACCTCGGCAGCCTCGACCGCGTCGTCGAACTTGACGGTGCGGTGGCTAGCCGGATTCTTGTACGTACCGATCGCGCCAGCGAACAGATCGGCAATGGCCTGCTGCTCGCCGCCTTCGGTTCCAGGATCCCGAAGAACGCCATCCTTCGGACTGAACGCCTTCCTCATCAAGGCCACCCCCAAAATTTCGTTCGACAAACCAGCGACCCGGCGCACTTCAACCTCGACGGCCTTCATCGCTGCGAACGAGGCCGTCTCGTAATCTCCGAGCGCAAAGTTCGATCGGGCAGATGAGAGTCCTTCATCTAGGCCGCCCGAGAGGCGGTCGTCCGCCCAAACTTTCGCGAGTGCGTTCGGATCTTCTAGAAGTGCCTTTCCCGTGCTCGTCACTCGACTCCATGTGCTGCCTTGGGGATTCTTGGATGAGGGGCCAACGAGCGCATGCGATTCCAGCCACGCCCACGCATCCGACAGCCGAGCCAACATGGTGTCGAGATCGGGTGGCGTGGGCTGGTCGTAACCGCCTCGCTGTCGGAACCCCTGGATCAGGTTATTGAAGTTCGGCTCCGTGCCCAAGGATCGGAGCAGGTTCAGGCTCAGGTCAGGCAGAGGAAGATTCCGCACGTCATCGTAGGTCAGGCTCATGTGGAGAGACTACGGTGCGATCGTCTCTTGGGCATCGTTCCTTGTGCCGGTCAGGAAGAGCGATCTCTGCGCACAGGGGAGAAGCATCGAGATAGGTCGCCGATAGGCCTATCCGGTCTTATCAATCTCGGATGGCAACTATTCGAAAGGTACTCGGGGATAGGGGTCAATATAGGGCCGTTAAGATCCCATATGTGACCTCGGCAGCCTCCGCGGGGCAGGAGTCTTCACGCGATCGATTTGCCTCCTGACCAGGAAAAACACGCCCATTTGGCCTCTGTCATCGACGACTGAACTTTCTCCGGGGCGAACTGTGCGATCGTCGTCGGCGCGCTCTTCTGGCTGAGCGCGCTGTGCGGTGGCGGCCGCGGGTTGCGCGTCGTGCTGTCTCTGACAGGCTTGGCCGGATTCGTCGTGCTGGTGACCCCGGAGCCGAGCGTGATCCGGGCCGCCGTGATGGCGGCGGTGGGGATGCTGACCGTTCTCCTGGGCAGGCCGAGTGCGGGAGCCGGCATGCTCGCGCTGTGTGCGACGGGGATACTGATCGCCGATCCGTGGTTGGCTGCCACGCCGGGATTCGCGCTGTCGGTCGCCGCGTCGGGCGCCCTGATCCTGCTCGCGCCGCCGCTCGCACGCGGGATGAGCCGCGTCATGCCGGAGCCCGTGGCACTCGCGGTCGCGGTTCCGCTGGCCGCCCAGCTGGCCTGCGGCCCGATCATCGCGCTCTTCTCCGAGCAGCAGTCACTGGTCGGCATCGCCGCGAATCTGATCGCCGCGCCCGCTGCCCCCATCGCGACCGTGATCGGTCTTCTCGCCTGCGTCGCCGCTCCGGTACCCGCTCTCGCGGATCTGCTGGCGTCCTCCGCATGGCTTCCCGCCGCGTGGATCGCCCAGACGGCCACGACCACCGCCCGGCTGCCGGGGGCGCAGCTGCTGCTGCCCGCAGGGATCGGCAGTGCGGTTCTCGTCGCACTCCTCAGCACGTGCGTCGCGATCGTCGTGATCCGGTCTGCGGCGTCGAGGCGCCCCACGGCGACGGGGCGGTGGGCGATGGCCCTGCAGCGCGGAGCAGCCGCCACCCTGATCACGGTCGTGTCGCTGGCGGGCGCCCGCGCACTCCTCGACGGCCCTCTGGCCACCGCCACAGCACCCGACGGATGGTCGATCGCCGCCTGCGATGTCGGGCAGGGCGATGCGGTGGTGGTGCGCTCGGCGACCAGGGTCGCGCTGATCGATACCGGACCCGATCCGGCGCCCCTGACGGCATGCCTGCGGTCGCTCGGCATCGAGCACCTCGACCTTCTGGTGCTCACGCACTACGACCTCGATCATGTCGGCGGGGTCGAGGCCGTACGGGGCAGGGTGGACGCGGTGCTCCACGGTCCGGTCTCCGAGGCGGATGAGCGACGTCTCCTCGATGATCTCGCCTCAACCGGGGCTGAGCTCCGCCAGGCGTCCGCCGGACAGCACGGCATGCTCGGTGAGGCGACGTGGCGCGTCCTGTGGCCGCAGCCGCACTCGGTGGCGTTCCCCGAGGGCAACGACGCCAGCGTGGTGATGGAGTTCGAAGGGGGAGGCGTGCCGCGTTCGATCTCCCTCGGCGACCTCTCGGCGCCTTCCCAGCGCATGCTGCTGCGCGCGGCCCGTCTCGGTCGGTACGACGTGGTCAAGGTCTCCCACCACGGCAGTGCCGACCAGGCGCCGGAGCTCTATGAGGCGGTACAGGCGCGAGCTGCACTGATCGGCGTCGGTGCGGACAACGACTACGGGCATCCCCGCTCCGAGACTCTCGATCTCCTCGGCGCGACCGGTGCGCGGGTGCTGCGCACGGATCAGAGCGGACGCATCCTGCTCGGCCTCCACGACGGAGAACTGCGGGTCTGGACCGAGCGGGCCCCGCCGTGACCGGGAGGGGAGCGGTGTCGGCGACCGCCGGTAGGCTGGATCCATGGCAGCTTCGCGTCCCTCTTCCCGCGGTGGCGCGAAGCCCACGAAGATCCCGCAGGTGTCCTGGCGTGAGCCGCATCCCGCACCGATCGTGCTGGTGTCCGGTCCGGAGGAGATCTGCGCCGAGCGTGCGATCGCCGGCGTCCGCGACTACCTCCGTGCCGAGGACCCCGCGCTCGAGGTCAGCGACGTCCGCGCCGATGACTACGCACCCGGCACGCTGCTCTCCGTCACCTCGCCCTCCCTGTTCGGGGAACCGCGCCTGGTGCGCGTCTCCGGCGTGGAGAAGTGCTCCGACGCCTTCATCCAGGAGGCGGTGTCGTACCTCGACAACCCGCAGGAGGGAGCGACCGTCATCCTCCGGCACACCGGAGCCAGCGTGCGCGGCAAGAAGCTGCTCGATGCGCTTCGCGCCGGAAACGGCGGGGGCATCGAGATCGCGTGTCCGGCGGTCAAGCGCGACAGCGACCGCGTGGACTTCGCCGCGGGGGAGTTCCGCGCGGCCAAGAAGCGCATCGCCCCGCCCGCCCTGCGCGCACTGGTCTCCGCGTTCGCCGACGACCTGACCGAGCTGGCCGCCGCCTGCCAGCAGCTCATCGGCGACGTCGAGGGCGACATCTCGGAAGAGGTCGTCACCAAGTACTACGGCGGACGCGTCGAGGTGTCCGCGTTCGTGGTCGCCGACACAGCCATCGCCGGCCGCTACGGAGAAGCCCTGATCGCTCTCCGCCACGCGTTGTCGTCCGGGGCCGACCCGGTTCCGATGGTCGCCGCGTTCGCGATGAAGCTCCGCACCATGGCTCGGGTCGCCGGCAATCGAGAGCCGAGCCGGCAGCTCGCGCAGCGTCTGGGCATGAAGGACTGGCAGGTCGATCGCGCCCGCCGCGACCTCTCGGGCTGGAACGAGCGGTCGCTCGGCATGGCGATTCAGGCGACGGCCAGAGCCGATGGCGAGGTCAAGGGTGCGGCACGAGATCCGATCTTCGCGCTGGAGCGCATGGTCACGGTCATCGCCACGCGCCAGCCGTTCGGCGAGTAGCAGGCCGGATCGGCGCCCTGCACCCGACGACGCCGCGCCCGACGAAGCTGCAGAGGACGAAGAAGGCCCGCCCCGGTGACGGGACGGGCCTTTCTCAGATGCGTGCGCTCAGAGCGCAGCGACCTGCTTGGCGAGAGCCGACTTGCGGTTCGATGCCTGGTTCTTGTGGAGGACGCCCTTGCTGACGGCCTTGTCGAGCTTGACGGCAGCCTTCTTCAGGCTGGCCTCGGCTGCGGCCTTGTCGCCGGCGGTGACTGCCGTGCGGGTGGAGCGGATGAGCGTCTTGAGCTCGCTCTTCACGGCCTTGTTGCGCTCGTGAGCCTTCTCGTTGGTCTTGTTGCGCTTGATCTGCGACTTGATGTTTGCCACGTGTGGACGCTTTCTGTACAGGAGTGTTCGGAATGCCGGCAGCAGAAGAGGGCTGCTGCACAGCGGTCGTGAGGGAAGAACCCACACGCAAGCCAAGAGTCGAGTCTACCAGCAGACGGGGTGCTCACGCGAAACGCCGCCCGGAAAGCGAAACTCGGTCGCGGATGTGGTGGAACTGGGTGCAGAATCATCACTATCCCGACACTGATGTCAAGGAGCCACATGACCCCCGAACGTGCTCGCCCGTCCGCGCCCTCCGGCCTTCGCTGGTCCGCAGCGACGTCAGCCTTCCAGATCGAGGGGTCGCGCCCCACCGGCGAGGTCGGGCGTTCCATCTGGGACGACTTCCTGGAGAGGCCGGGCGCGATCGTCGACGGCTCGACGGCGGACCCCGCGTGCGACAGCTACCGGCACCCCGAGCGGGACATCGAGCTCGCCGCCGGACTCGGGCTCGACCGCTACCGGTTCTCGATCCCGTGGGCGCGCGTGCAGCCGGACGGCCGCGGCACAGGGGACACGGCAGCGCTCGACCATTACTCGCGTCTGGTCGATCTCCTGCTCGAGGCGGGAGTCGCGCCGTTCCCGACGCTCTTCCACTGGGAGATGCCCCGTGCGGTCGAGGCCGACGGTGGATGGCTCAGCCGCGACACGGCAGAGCGGTTCTCCGACTACGCGGCGATCGTGGCCGACCGTCTCGGTGACCGGGTCCGGCAGTGGTACACCCTGAACGAGCCGGCCATGACGACGCTGCAGGGCTATGCGGTCGGTGCGCTCGCGCCGGGCCGCCAGCTCCTGTTCGAAGCGCTGCCGACCGCGCATCATCAGCTGCTGGCTCACGCGCGAGCCGCTGCGGTGCTGCGAGAGCGCGGTGCCCCGGCCGTCGGACTCGTCAACAACCACACCAGGGTCCTCCCGCTGCGCGACACCGCCGAGGACCACCAGGCGGCCGCGATCTACGACCTGCTCCACAACAGAATCTTCAGCGAGCCCCTCCTCGCCGCCACGTACCCGGATGTGGAGGCGCTGGGAGTGCCGCCGATGCCGGTGCGCGACGGCGACCTCGAAGCCATCCACGGGTCGATCGACTTCTACGGCATCAATTTCTACAATCCGACGACGGTCACCGTGGCGACGGAGGGGAGCCCGATCCCGTTCGACATCGTGCCGACCCCGGGTGTCCCCGTCACGGGCTTCGGCCCGGAGTGGCCGATCATGCCGGGGGCGCTGCGGGATCTGCTCATCGACCTGCATGCGCGTCACCCGCACCTGCCGCCGGTGATCATCGGGGAGAACGGCGCATCCTTCCCGGAGCCCGAGCGCGCCGCCCGTGTCGAGGACGCCGATCGGATCGAGTACCTGTCCGGGCACATCGCCGCGGTCGGCGAGGCGATCGATGCCGGGGTGCCCGTCGAGGAGTACACGGTGTGGTCGCTCCTGGACAACTGGGAGTGGGCGGACGGATACACCCCGCGTTTCGGGCTCGTCCACGTCAACTTCGACACGGGCGAGCGAACGCCCAAGGCCTCTTACGACTGGTATCGAGATCTCATCGCGAGCTCCCGCGCCGTGGCGACGGCGGCGGAGGGCACGCGATGACCGAGGTGGCGGGCCGCACCGTGCGGGTCGGAGCGCGATGGATGTCGCTGTTCACGCTGGCGTGGCTCGCGATCTGGACCGTGCAGCTGACACCGGTGCAGCTGCTCCTGCCCCTGCAGCTCGACACACCGGAGGACGACTGGATCCGTGGAGTCGTGTCATCGGGTCTCGTGCTCGGCATCGGCGGGCTCGCGGGAATCGTCGCGGGCCCGCTGTCCGGTGCGCTCTCCGACCGTGCAGCTGTCGGACGTCATCGCCGGCGTCCCTGGGCGATCGGCGGCGTGCTGCTGACAGCCGTCTGCCTCGTTCTCACGAGCTTCGCCGAAGGGCCCTGGGCCGTGGGTGCGGGCTGGGTGGGCGTATCGATCGGGGTGGCGGTGTCCTCCGCAGCTTTCACGGCTCTCATCGCCGACCAGCTGCCGTCGACCCAGCGGGGCGCGGCATCGGCCGCAGTCGGGTCGAGTCAGGCGGTCGGCATCGTGGTCGGAGTCGGACTCGTCGTTCTCCTCGGCCTCGGCATCCAGGACGGATATCTGCTCCTGGCCGGGATCATCGCCGTCGTCGGAACCGCGACGGCGCTCCTTCTGCCCGATCCGCCGAGCACCGAGGCGCTGCGTCCGAAGCCGATCGGACGCGGTCGTCTGGCCTCCCTCCGGGATCGGGACTTCGCCTGGATGCTCTCCGGTCGTCTGGTGACGAACATCGGCAATGCGCTCGGGACCGCTCTGTTCCTGTTCTTCCTGCTGCACGGTCTCGGGCAGCCGAATGCCACTGCGCAGGACAATCTGCTGCTGCTCATCGTCGTCTACACCGTGTTCGTGGTCATCGCATCGGTCGTCACCGGCATCGTGTCGGACCGCACCGGGAACCGCCGCACACTCACCGTGGCGGCGACCGTCGTGCAGGCGGCGTCCGGGGTTGCGATCGCCCTCGTGCCGACGTTCGAGATGACCATGGTCGCCGCAGCCCTCATGGGCCTCGGCTACGGCGCCTTCTCGACCGTCGGACTGGCCTTCGCCGCCGACCTGCTCCCCGATGCGCAGGACCACGCGCGGGATCTGGGGATCGTGAACGTCACGGCGGCACTGGGCCAGCTGATCGGGCCGGTGCTGGGCGCGGGCCTGGTCGCGCTGGTCGGCGGCTTCTGGCTCGTGTTCGTCGCGGCGGCCGTGCTGTCTCTCGCAGGAGGGGTGCTCACCGCGTTCGCCCGGCAGCCGGCGGGCTCACTCGTCTGATGCGGTCTGCTCCACGGTCGCGATCGCGAGCTTCAGCACCGCGTTGAAGATCCCCGGCCGCATCGCCGTGACCAGATGCGTCGTGCGCGGCACGATGACGAGCTCTGCATGCGGGGCGAGCCGTCGGAACAGCGACTCGTTCAGGCGCAGCTGGTCGTACTGGCCGTTCACGAACCAGAGCGGCACGGTGATCCGGGGGAGCGCAGCGGCGATGTCGAGCGCGGCGAGGCTGCGCAGAGCGGCGTCCTGGGTGTCCAGAGCATAGCCGCCCGCCGCGAAGTCGGACCGGGTCTCCTCCGGGATCGTCGCCTCCAGGATTCGGCCCGTGAGCCACATCCCGCGGTCGGGCAGCGCGTCGACCGCTCTGGTGAAAAGTCGATAGGCGGCCAGACCCGCGCCGTGGGGGAGCGACGTGCACGATGCCGCGATCAGGGCCGCCACCGGCGGCCGCTGAGCGCCACCGACGTAGGCGAGGCAGAGCAGCCCGCCCATCGAGTGCCCGACCAGCACGACCGGCCCCTTCGCGGCGGCGGCACGCACCGCGACATCGATCGTATGCAGTGCCTCGTGCAGCGTGAAGTCCTCGCCCATCCGCGTGCCGTGCCCTGGGAGGTCGACCGCCGTCGAGGCATGGCCGTTCGCGTCGAGGTAGGCGAGCTGTGCGCGCCACATGGTGGCTGACGTACGGATGCCGTGCACGAGGACGATCTGGGCGCTCACGCGTTCAGCATAAGGAAAAGCGGGGCCGGTGGATGAACCACCGACCCCGCCTCGGGTGTGAGAAGGGTTACTTCTTCTCGTAGCCCACGTTCTCCACCGGCTGGATGCCGAAGAGGTCGAGACCCACGTAGGGCTCGGGGGTGAGGTTGGCCAGACCCTCCTTGACGGTCCAGATCTCCGGGCCGTTCAGAACCGGGATGATGCCCCAGGTCTTCGCGAAGATCTCGGCCTCCATCTCCATGGCCTTCTTCGTCTGCTCCACCGGGTCGGAGATCGTCTCGAGATCCTCGTGGATCATCTTGTCGATCTCCGGCGTGCCGGTGCCGGAGAGGTTCAGGCCGCTGTCAGAGCAGTACAGCTGGCAGAACCACGCAGCGCCGAACGGGTCGGACGACGTGAAGTTGAGGAAGAAGATGTCACCGTTCTGGGTGTTGTAGTCCTCAGCGAAGTCGGCAGACGGACGCTGATCGATCGTCACCTCTACGCCGATCGCCTTCAGCTGCGACTGCACCGCGAGCGAACGCGCGCGAGCGGTCTCGGTGTCCGAGTGGACCGGGAAGACGAGCGACAGGCGCTGCCCGTCCTTCTCACGGATTCCATCGGAACCGGCGACCCATCCAGCGTCATCGAGGATCTTGTTGGCACCCTCGGTGTCGCCGTCCTTGCGGCCTGCCGCCTCCAGCGAGTTGCTGTAGTTCGGCTGGAACGAGAACAGCGTCAGCGAACCGGCCGGGTCCTCGGTGTAGTTGAGGCCGTTGAAGATGATGTCTTTGATCTGCTCGATGTTGATCGCCTCGAACACGGCCTTGCGCACCTCGAGCTCGGAGAGCACCGGGTTCGCCGAGTTCAGGGTGAAGATCGCGTTCGCCGTGGCCTGACCCTTGTAGGTCTTGACGCCCTTGAGGTCCTCGACCTGGGCGAGAAGCTCGGCGCTTCCCGTCTCGGCCATGTCGACCTCGCCGTTGCGCAGTGCGTTGACGGCAGCGGTCGGCTCCATCTGGATGAAGGACACCTTCTCGAGCAGCGGCTCGTTGCCCCACCACTTCGGGTTCGGCGTGAGCGTGACGACGCCACCGGTCTTGTCGTAGTTCTCGACCGTGTAGGGGCCTGCGCCCCACTCCGGGTGCCAGTCACCGAGGAACGCGGTGTTGAACAGCTCGGGAGTGTTCACGGCCGGGTGCAGGAGCTGGGAGAAGACCATCTCCGGCCAGGCGAACTCGCCCTTGAAGGTGACGATGACGTCGTGGTCGTTCTCGCCGGCCTCGACGGACTCGATGTCCTTCCAGCCGTCGGTCGCGTTGGGCTGGTAGTCCGGGTTCGTGCCGTTCTGGGCGGTCCAGGTCGCCTTGAAAGCGGTGACGTCGATCGGCGTGCCGTCGTTCCAGACTGCCTTCTCGTTGACCTTGAAGTGCAGGACGGTCTTGCCGTCCTCGACGCCGAACGAGTACTCGTCGAGGTAGGCGTCGTTCTTGTAGATGGTGCCGTCCGGCTTCATGAGCAGGATCTGGGGGCGGAACCACGTGCCGATCTGAGTGACGCGTGCGTCACCGTCGCCGTGGAAGTAGTTCAGCTGCTCCGCGATGTTCGAAACAGGGATGCGGAGCTCACCGCCGACCTCGAGGTTGTCGCGCGACTGAGGGTTGTAGTCCGCGCCTGTGACGGTCTGCGGGGTGTCGCCTTCGCCGCTGCCGCCGCCGTTGCCCGCTGGTGCACATCCGCTCATGACGAGTGCGAGGGCGCCACCGAGAGCGGCGATGCCCATCAGCTTCTGATGCCGTTTCATGGTACTCCTTAGTGCCTTTCGGCCTTACTTGGGATAGGGGCAGAATAGCTCCGCCCTTCTCGCGCGAAACGCATTGCGCACCGAACCGTTATCGGACTGTGCACAACCGTTCGCGAGTTCAGTTGGCGGCTACCGCCGAAGCGTCGAAGCCCTCGACCGGCAGGATGATCCGTTCGCGGGTGCGCTCGATGTCGGGGTCGGGGATCGGGATCGCCGACAGCAGCGCCTTGGTGTAGGGGTGCTGCGGGTCGTCGAAGACCTGGTCCACGTCGCCGTGCTCGACGAAGGATCCCTTGTACATGACGGCGACGCGGTCGGCGATGTGCCGCACCACGGCGAGATCATGCGCGACGAACAGGTACGACAGTCCGAGCTTGGACTTGAGCTCGTCGAGCAGGTTGATCACACCCGCCTGGATGGACACGTCGAGCGCGGAGACCGGCTCGTCGAGCACCACGACCTTCGGGTTGGTGGCCAGGGCTCGCGCGATGCCGATGCGCTGACGCTGACCTCCCGAGAAGGCCTGGGGGAACCGGTCGCTGTGCGCAGGGTCGAGTCCCACGAGTCCCATGAGCTCCTCGACGCGGTCGAACGCGTCGTCCTTGCTCATCCCGATCGCGAACATCGGCTCCGCGATGATGTCCCACACCGTCATGCGCGGGTCGAGCGCACCCATCGGGTCCTGGAAGACGATCTGCAGGTCCCGACGGAGCTCACGCTCCTCGGTGCGGTTCTTGATGTCCGCGACGCTCTTGCCGCCGATGCGGATGTCGCCGTTCTCCTGCGGGACGAGATCCATGATCTGGAGCAGGGTCGTCGTCTTGCCGCTGCCGGACTCGCCGACGATCGCCAGCGTCTCGCCCTGGCGCACGTCGAAGCTGATGCCCTTGACGGCATGCACCTCGCCGACCTTGCGCTTGAAGAGCGCGCCCTTCATCAACGGGAACGACTTGCTGAGGTTGACCGCTTCCAGCGTGATCGGCCGTTCCTCGCGCGGAGTCCGGGTGAGCGGGCTCTCGGGGATCTCCGGCACCGGGTACACCGGCAGGCCGCCGATCATGCCGTCGTCGTCGATGTCGTTCGCGCGGATGCACGCGACGCTGTGATTCGTGTGGCCCTCGGTCGTGATCGGCAGCAGCTCGGGCTCGCGCTGGAGGCAGGCGTCGATCGCGATCGGGCAGCGTGCCGCGAACGGGCAGGCGTCTGGCAGGTTGATCAGCAGGGGAGGGTTGCCCTTGATCGGGATCAGAGGGACCTTCTCGGTCTTGTCGACGCGAGGGATCGCTCCGAGGAGACCGATCGAGTACGGCATCCGCGTGCGGTAGAACAGCTCCCGCACCGGTGCCTGCTCGACGGGCTTGCCCGCGTACATCACCAGCACGTCGTCGGCGGTCTTCGCGACCACGCCCATGTCATGCGTGATGATCATCATGGCGGCGCCGGTCTCCTCCTGCGCCTTGTCCATGAGCTCGAGGATCTGCGCCTGGATGGTGACGTCGAGTGCGGTGGTCGGCTCGTCGGCGATGATCAGCTTGGGATCGTTGGCCATGGCGATCGCGATGACCACGCGCTGACGCATGCCGCCGGAGAACTCGTGCGGGAACGCCTTCATGCGCCGTTCCGCCTCGGGGATTCCCACGAGCTGGAGCAGCTCGACGGCCCGCGCCCACGCCTGCTTCTTCGGCATGCTGCGGTGGACGGTGAGGGCCTCGATGAGCTGGTCGCCGATCGTGAAGACCGGTGTGAGCGAGGTCAGGGGGTCCTGGAACACCATGGCCATGCCGTTGCCGCGGATCACGGAGAGCTGCTTGTCGCTCTTGCCGATCAGCTCCTTGCCGTCGAACATGATCGACCCGGAGATCTTGGCGTTGTCGTCGAGCAGACCCATGATCGCCAACGACGTGACCGACTTGCCGGAGCCGGATTCGCCGACGATGCCGAGCGTCTTCCCGGCCTCGAGGTCGAACGAGACGCCACGGACGGCGTCGACGCGCCCCGCCTCGGAGGGGAAGCTGACCTTGAGATCACGGACGGAGAGTACGGTGCTCATGCGCGGCCTCCTGCAGCCGAAGTGGGATCCAGGGCGTCGCGCAGACCGTCGGCGATGAGAGCCATCGACACGGTGAGCAGGGTCAACGCCGCTGCGGGGAAGAAGAACAGCCACGGGGCACTGACGAGAGTGCTCGAGCCGTAGCCGATCAGCGCGCCCAGGGAGACATCGGGGAGCTTGACGCCGAAGCCGAGGAACGACAGCGACGTCTCGGTGAGAACCGCGGTCACCACACCCAGCGTGAAGTTGATCACCAGGAGCGAGCCGATGTTCGGCAGCATGTGCCGGATCACAATGCGCATGCCGGAGAGCCCCGCGTAGCGTGCGGCGTGGATGTACTCGCGCTCGCGCAGGGACAGCGACAGGGTCCAGATGATGCGGGCGGGGAAGAACCAGCCGACGATGAAGATCATCACGAGGGAGATCACGAGCCAGTTGCCACCGGCGTCGTTCGAGATCATCGCGAGGATGAGGAAGTTCGGCACGACCATCATGAAGTGGATGATGACGAGCATGATGCGCTCGTAGGCGCCGCCGAAGTACGCGGCGGTCGCGCCGACGATCGCGGAGATGATCGTGGTGCCGACGGCGACGAGGACGGCGATCATGATCGACCGCTGCAGGCCGACCGCCACCTGGGCGAAGTTGTCGTTGCCGGAGCCGTTGGTTCCGAACCAGTGCTCGGACGACGGCGCCTGGCGCAGGGCGAGGAAGTCGAGGTCCGTGTGGCTGTAGGGCGAGATGAGGGGCCCGATGATCGCGAACAGCACGAGCAGCACGAGGATGACGATGCCGAGGAGCGCACCGCGGTTGCGCAGGAAGCGCCGGGTGTACAGCGTCAGCATCGAGGTGCGCTTGCGCGACTTCGGCCGCTCGCTGATCTCGGGGGAGACCCCGATGGATTCGAGGGACATTAGCTCACCCGCACTCTCGGATCGAGGACGACGACGGTGATGTCGGCGAGGATGGCGCCGATCGCCGTCATGAGGGCTCCGAACGCGGCGACCGCGACGGTTCCATGGATGTCGTTGTTGTTCAGCGTCTGGATGAAGTACCGGCCCATGCCGTTCCAGTTGAAGATCGTCTCCGTCAGCACCGCGCCCGTGAACACGAGCGGGATCGTGAAGGCGACCTGCGTGGTCACGGGGATGAGCGAGGTGCGCAGCGCGTGCTTGCGGATCGCCTGCTGCTTGGTCAGGCCCTTGGCGCGAGCGGTGCGCACGTAGTCGGCCTTGATGTTGTCGAGCAGCAGCGAGCGCTGCAGGAAGTGGATCTGCGCGTAGCCCGTCAGCACCAGGGCCAACGTCGGCAGCGTCAGATGCTGCAGCACATCTATGAGGACGGGGAAGAAGCCCTCCACCCCCTGACTGGAGGAGCCGACGACGTAGAACACCGTGGTCCCGACCCAGTTGTTGAAGTTGATCGCGAGGAGCACGAACGCGAAGCCGGCGACCACGATGGGGATGTTCATCGTGATGATGCTGGAGCCCTGGCCGATGCGGTCGGCGAGCTTGTACTGGCGGGACGCCGTGTAGACGCCCAGCGCGATGCCGAGGATCGTGGTGATGATGGTCGCACCGAGCACGAGTTCGGCGCTGATCCACACCCGGTACGCGACCTGTTCGTTGACCGATTCGCCGGTCGGACCCTGGCCCCAGTCCCAGCGGAAGATGATCCCCGAGAACCAGGTCCACCACCGCTCGAGGAGAGGCACGGACTCGCTCAGGTTCCGTGGTCGGAGGAGACTGTCGATCTGCTCCGCGGAGAGCGGAGGGCGACGCCCGACGTAGTTGTTTTCAGGGTCCAGGTACAGCCATGCGAGGAAGTACGTGATGTTCGTCGCGACGACGATCATCAGCACCCACCCGAGGATGCGGCGCACGAGATACTTGATCAAGGGGGTCAGTCTTTCTCTTCTACAGACGCGCTCGGGATCTGCCGACGCAACGCTGAGTCGGGTAGAGGTGCATTCCGCTTCTACCGTTTCTGCGACGCGACGGCCGGCACGGGGTCTGTGACGGAGTCTTATCGCTTGTGGGATCCGGTGTCACGGATTGTTCCCGGGCAACTTCGCGAGACTATCACTCGTACGCCGGAATGGGGGATTAGCATCGCCTGACCGTACAATCGTGGGGACATGTCCCCACGCGCTCTCACTCCTCTTCAGCCTGCCTCGACGCCGGCTGCGCAGATCCGCAATTTCTGCATCATCGCCCACATCGACCACGGCAAGTCGACCCTCGCCGACCGCATGCTCCAGATCACCGGTGTGGTCTCCGATCGCGACATGCGGGCGCAGTACCTCGACCGCATGGACATCGAGCGTGAGCGCGGGATCACGATCAAGAGCCAGGCCGTCCGCATGCCCTGGGAGCTCGACGGGCAGACGGTCGCGCTGAACATGATCGACACGCCAGGTCACGTCGACTTCACCTACGAGGTCTCCCGCTCGCTCGCGGCCTGCGAGGGGGCGATCCTGCTCGTCGACGCGGCGCAGGGCATCGAGGCCCAGACGCTCGCGAACCTGTACCTGGCACTGGAGAACGACCTCCACATCATCCCGGTCCTGAACAAGATCGACCTCCCGGCGGCCGATCCCGAGAAGTACGCCAAGGAGCTCGCCTCGCTCATCGGCGGCAAGCCGGAGGACGTGCTGCGCGTCTCCGGCAAGACCGGCGTCGGCGTCGAGGACCTGCTCGACCGCCTGGTCAGGGACATCCCTGCTCCGACGGGCGACGCCGATGCCCCTGCGCGAGCGATGATCTTCGACTCGGTCTACGACGCCTACCGCGGCGTCGTCACCTACGTGCGCATGGTGGACGGGAGCCTCTCGCCGCGCGAGCGCATCCAGATGATGTCGACCGGTGCGAACCATGAAGCGCTCGAGGTCGGAGTCTCCAGCCCCGAGCCGACCCCGACCAAGGGCCTCGGCGTCGGCGAGGTGGGCTACCTCATCACCGGCGTGAAGGACGTGCGTCAGTCGAAGGTCGGCGACACGATCACGAACGAGCGCAAGCCCGCGACCGAGGCGCTCGCCGGCTACACCGACCCGAAGCCCATGGTGTTCTCGGGGATCTACCCGATCGACGGCAGCGACTACGGCGACCTGCGCGAGGCGCTCGACAAGCTCAAGCTGTCGGACGCGTCGCTGCAGTACGAGCCCGAGACGTCTGTCGCGCTGGGGTTCGGGTTCCGCTGCGGGTTCCTGGGCCTCCTGCACCTGGAGATCATCACCGAG
>Ga0160431_100495_pt1 | contig 16049 bp, 18 predicted proteins | sample HID1971K_E0MG_FD_108212 | JGI IMG/M metagenome (GOLD analysis project Ga0160431, IMG submission 108212) | Enriched millipede-associated microbial communities from UW Madison campus, WI, USA - HID1971K_E0 MG | ecosystem: Host-associated > Arthropoda: Insects > Digestive system > Unclassified ...
CCAGCATCCGGGAAGGCGCGCAGGCTTGGGCCAAGGCCCGCTCACGAGCCCGGAGACCGGCCTGTCACTGCCAACGGCATCACGGAGGGTGATGCGCGGTGCACTGTGGCGTCCGGCCACGGCCCCTGCGCGTTCTCCGTCTGCCTGTCTATCGACCTGTCGCCGCGTCAATCGTGGCGTCAGCCTGCGGAGAACCCTGATGAGCGAACCCACCGACCGCGACGAACGCCACCTCGCGCGCATGCAGCGCAAGAAGGCGATCATCGACGAGCGCATCGCCAATTCCCCTAATGAATGCGGCCTGTTGCTGGTGCTGACCGGCAATGGCAAGGGCAAGAGCAGCTCGGCCTTCGGCATGCTTGCCCGCGCCCTTGGCCACGGCATGCAGTGTGGTGTGGTGCAGTTCATCAAGGGCCGCAGCAGCACCGGCGAGGAGCTGTTCTTCCGGCGCTTCCCCGAGCAGGTGCGCTACCACGTGATGGGCGAAGGCTTCACCTGGGAAACCCAGGACCGCCAGCGCGACATCGCCGCCGCGGAAGCGGCCTGGGCCGTTTCCCGCCAGTTGCTGAAGGACCCGTCGGTGCAGTTCGTGGTGCTCGATGAGCTGAACATCGCCCTCAAGCACGGCTACCTCGACCTTGACCAGGTGCTCGGCGACATCCAGGCCCGGCCACCGATGCAGCACGTGATCGTCACCGGCCGCGCGGCCAAGCCCGAAATGATCGAACTGGCCGATACCGTCACCGAGATGGGCATGCTCAAGCACGCCTTCCAGGCCGGTATCCGCGCCCAGAAGGGCGTGGAACTGTGACTCAGAGCCGCCATTGCCCGGCCGTATTGATCGCGGCACCCGCCTCTGGCCAGGGCAAGACCACTGTCACCGCCGCCTTGGCACGCCTGCACCGCAACCTCGGGCGCAAGGTGCGGGTGTTCAAGTGCGGGCCAGACTTTCTCGACCCGATGATCCTCGAACGGGCCAGCGGTGCGCCGGTGTACCAGCTCGACTTGTGGATGATCGGCGCGCAGGAAAGCCGCCGCCTGCTGTGGGAAGCGGCAGGCGAGGCCGACCTGATCCTCATCGAAGGGGTAATGGGCCTGTTCGACGGCACGCCGTCGAGCGCCGACCTGGCGCGCCACTTCGGCGTGCCGGTGCTGGCCGTGATCGACGGTACGGCCATGGCCCAGACCTTTGGTGCCCTGGCCCTGGGCCTGGCGCGTTATCAGGCCGACCTGCCATTCGCCGGCGTGTTGGCCAACCGGGTCGGTAGCCTGCGCCACGCACAGCTGCTGGAAGGCAGCTTGACCGAGGGCCTGCGCTGGTATGGCGGTCTTTCGCGCGAGCGCGGCATCGAGCTGCCCAGCCGCCACCTGGGCCTGGTGCAGGCGAGCGAACTGAATGACCTGGATGCGCGCCTGGACGCCGCCGCCGAAGCCCTGGGCGCCAGCTGCGACGCCGCCTTGCCACCGCCAGTGGCCTTCGCCGAGCCTGAGCCGCAAGTGTGCGCTGCATCGCTGGCCGGCGTGCGCATCGGCGTGGCGCAGGATGAAGCGTTTGCCTTCACCTACGGTGCCAACCTCGATCTGCTGCGCACGCTCGGCGCGCAGCTCGAATTCTTCTCGCCACTGCACGACCGTGCGCTGCCGGAGGTGGACAGCCTGTACCTGCCAGGCGGTTATCCGGAACTGCACCACCACGCGCTGGCTGCCAACACGTCGATGTGCAAGGCGATCCGTGCCCACCATGACGCCGGCAAGCCCTTGCTGGCCGAATGTGGCGGCATGCTTTACCTGCTCGATGCCTTGACCGATGTGGCGGGCGAACGCGCCGAGCTGCTTGGCCTGCTGACGGGCGAAGCGACCATGCAGAAGCGCCTGGCGGCCCTGGCCCTGCAATCGGTGGAATTGCCGGAAGGGATCCTGCGCGGCCACACCTATCATCATTCGCTGACCAGCACCGACCTCGAGCCGATTGCCCGCGGCCTGAGCCCCAATGGTGGGCGCGGCAACGAAGCGGTCTATCGCCTGGGCCGCCTGACGGCCTCCTACGTACACTTCTATTTCCCCTCCAACCCCGATGCGACGGCGGCGCTCTTGCAACCATGAGCGAACACGCCTACAGCGCCGCCGAGCGCGCCGCGATCTACCGGGCGATCGGTGAGCGCCGTGACATGCGCCACTTCGCTGGCGGGACGGTAGCCCCTGAACTGCTTGGCCGCTTGCTCGCGGCCGCGCATCAGGCGCCCAGTGTCGGCCTGATGCAGCCCTGGCGCTTCATCCGTATCAGTCAGCGTGACCTGCGCCAACGCATTCAGGCGCTGGTCGAGCAGGAGCGGGTGCGCACGGCCGAGGCCCTGGGCGAGCGTTCCGACGACTTCATGAAGCTCAAGGTCGAAGGCATCAATGACTGTGCCGAAGTGCTGGTGGCCGCCTTGATGGACAACCGCGAGCCCCATGTTTTCGGCCGCCGCACCCTGCCCGAGATGGACCTGGCCTCGCTGGCCTGCGCCATCCAGAACCTGTGGCTGGCGGCGCGGGCCGAAGGTCTGGGCATGGGTTGGGTATCGCTGTTCGACCCGCAGGCGCTGGCCGAACTGCTGGGCATGCCCGCCGGGGCGAAGCCTGTGGCGGTGCTGTGCCTGGGGCCGGTGACCGCGTTCTACCCGGCACCCATGCTGGCCCTGGAACACTGGGCCGAGGAACAGCCCTTGAGTGAAATGCTCTTTGAAAACCAATGGGGAGAGCACCCATGAGCGTGGCCTTGCTGACCGTGGCCGGCGTGGCCCTGGATGCCTTGCTGGGCGAGCCGCAGCGGCGCCACCCGCTGGTGGCCTTCGGTAACCTGGCGTCGAGCCTTGAGCAGCGCCTGAATGCGGGTGGCCGCGGCTGGCGCAGCCATGGCGTGAGCGCCTGGTTCCTGGCCGTGGTGCCACTGACCCTGGTGGCGTTGATTCTGTCCTGGCTGCCCTACATCGGCTGGCTGGTGGATGTGCTGGCGCTGTATTGCGCGCTGGGCCTGCGCAGCCTTGGCGAGCACGTGCTGCCGGTGGCCAGTGCCTTGCGCCAAGGCGACCTGGAGGAGGCGCGGCGGCGTGTCGGCTACCTGGTCAGCCGCGAGACGCGCGAGCTGGATGAGCCGGCCGTGGCCCGGGCGGCCACTGAGTCGGTGCTGGAGAACGGCAGCGATGCGGTATTCGCCGCGTTGTTCTGGTTCATCGTCGCCGGCGCGCCCGGGGTGGTGCTGTATCGCCTGAGCAATACCCTGGATGCGATGTGGGGTTACCGCAACGAACGCTTCGAGCGCTTCGGCTGGTGCGCGGCACGTATCGACGACGGGCTCAACTATATTCCTGCCAGGTTGGTGGCCTTGACCTACGCACTGCTCGGCAAGACCCGCCTGGCGCTGGCCTGCTGGCGCAAGCAAGCCCCTTTGTGGGATAGCCCCAATGCTGGCCCGGTCATGGCGGCGGGCGCCGGGGCCCTGGCGGTCGAGCTCGGTGGCCCGGCTGTGTACCACGGCGAGCTGCACGAGCGCCCCCGCCTGGGTGAAGGTCCGATGGCCGATGCCGACGCCATCGAGCGCGGCTGGAGCCTGGTGCAGCGCGGCGTGTGGCTGTGGCTGCTGCTGATTTGCCTGGGAGCGTACCTCGATGCTTGAACATGGTGGCCGCCTGTTGCGGGCGATACGCCAATACGGGATTGCGCGTGAAGACTGGCTCGACCTGTCCAGTGGGATCGCCCCCTGGCCTTATCCGATCCCGGTGATCCCGCAGGATGCCTGGGCGCGTTTGCCGGAAACGGACGACGGCCTTGAGGCTGCGGCATGCCGTTATTACGGCGCACACCAAGTGTTGGCGGTGGCCGGTTCGCAAGCGGCAATCCAGGCCTTGCCGCACTTGCGCCCGCGCGGGCGCGTCGGTGTGCTGTCGCCGTGCTATGCCGAGCATCCGCACGCCTGGCAGCGCGCCGGGCATACGCTGATCGAACTGCAGCAGGACCAGGTCGAGGCGACCCTCGACAGCCTCGACGTGCTGGTGCTGGTCAACCCCAACAACCCGACCGGCCAGCGCGTGCCCCGCGAGCGCCTGTTGCACTGGCACGCCCGCCTGGCCGCGCGCGGCGGCTGGCTGCTGGTCGACGAAGCGTTCATGGACAACACCCCCGCGCACAGCGTGGTCGACTGCGCCGAGCGCCCCGGCCTGATCGTGCTGCGCTCGTTCGGCAAGTTCTTCGGCCTGGCCGGTGTGCGGCTGGGCTGTGTGGCAGCCGAACTGCCGCTGTTGCAGCGCCTGGCCGACAGCCTTGGGCCGTGGACCGTCAGCGGCCCGACCCGCGTGCTGGCCCAGGCGTGCTTCGCCGATGAGGCCGCGCATAAGGCGCAGATCGAGCGCTGTGCCCAGGCCAGCCAACGCTTGGCCACGCTTTTGCAGCACAACGGCCTGGCGCCCAGCGGCGGCTGCGACCTTTTCCAGTACGTGCGTAGCGAACGTGCTTCGCACCTTTACGATTTTCTCGCCCGCCGCGGCATTCTGGTCCGCCTGTTCGAGCAGCCTGCTGCCGTGCGCCTGGGCCTGCCTGCCGGCGAAGCCGATGAACAGCGCCTGGCCCAGGCGCTGGCCGCTTATCAGAAGGAAACGGCATGACCACGCTCATGGTGCAAGGCACCACCTCCGATGCCGGCAAAAGCACGCTGGTCACCGCCCTGTGCCGCTGGCTGCTGCGCCAGGGCATCGGTGTGGTGCCGTTCAAACCCCAGAACATGGCGCTCAACAGCGCGGTGACCGCCGACGGTGGCGAGATCGGCCGTGCCCAGGCGGTACAGGCCCAGGCCTGCCGGTTGGCGCCTCATACCGACATGAATCCGGTGCTGCTCAAGCCCAACAGCGACACCGGCGCCCAGGTGATCATCCATGGTCGCGCGGTCACCAGCATGAATGCAGTGGCCTATCACGACTACAAGGTCGTTGCCATGCAGGCAGTGTTGGCCTCGCACCAGCGCCTGGAGGCGGCCTATCCGGTGGTGATGGTCGAAGGGGCGGGCTCGCCGGCGGAGATCAACCTGCGCGCCGGCGACATCGCCAACATGGGTTTTGCCGAAGCGGTCGACTGCCCGGTGATCCTGATTGCCGACATCAACCGTGGTGGCGTCTTCGCCCACCTGGTCGGCACCCTGGAGCTGCTGTCGCCCAGCGAACAGGCGCGGATCAAGGGCTTCGTCATCAATCGCTTCCGCGGTGACATTGCCCTGCTGCAGCCCGGCCTGGACTGGCTGGAGGCGCGCACCGGCAAACCTGTGCTGGGCGTGCTGCCCTACGTCACCGACCTGCACCTGGAGGCGGAAGACGGCATCGACGTGCGCCAGGGCAGCAAGGATGAGCGTGTGCTCAAGGTGATCGTCCCGGTGCTGCCGCGCATCAGTAACCACACCGATCTCGACCCGCTGCGCCTGCACCCGCAGGTGGACCTGCAATTCATCGGCCCCGGCCAACCGATTCCGCCGGCCGACCTGATCATCCTGCCCGGCTCCAAGAGTGTGCGCAGCGACCTGGCGCACCTGCGCGAGCGCGGCTGGGACACGGCCATCGCCCGGCACCTGCGCTACGGCGGCAAGCTGATCGGGATTTGCGGCGGCCTGCAGATGCTCGGCCGCGAAGTGCACGACCCGCTCGGCCTGGAAGGGCCGGCCGGCTCAAGCCCGGGGCTGGGGCTGCTCGACTACGCCACGGTGCTCGAAGCCGAAAAGCAGCTGCGCAATGTGGCTGGCACCTTGAACCTCGAAGGCTCGCCGGTGGCAGGCTATGAGATTCATGCCGGTGTCACCACAGGCGCAGCGCTGCAGCACCCCGCCGTGCAGCTTGCCGATGGCCGCAGTGACGGTGCTGTCAGTGCCGACGGGCAAATCCTCGCCACCTATCTGCATGGCCTGTTCGAAGGTAGTCAGTCGTGCGCCGCACTGCTGCGCTGGGCCGGCCTCGAAGCGGTGCAGACCATCGATTACGAAGCCCTGCGCGAACGCGACATCGAGCGCCTGGCCGACCTGGTGGAACAGCATCTGGATAACGCCCGGCTGCGCCAATTGTGTGGAGTCGCCTGACATGCTCAATCTCATCCTTGGCGGCGCCCGCTCGGGCAAGAGCCGCCTGGCCGAACAGCTGGCGAGCGACAGCGGCCTGCCAGTGACCTACATCGCCACCAGCCAGGCGCTGGACGGCGAAATGAACGAGCGGGTGCAACTGCACCGGCAGCGCCGGCCTGCCGAGTGGGGGCTGATCGAAGAGCCGCTGGCGCTGGCCGCCGTGCTGCGTGCCGAAGCCGCCGAAGGGCGCTGTCTGCTGGTGGACTGCCTGACCCTGTGGCTGACCAACCTGCTGATGCTCGAAGACGAGCAACGCCTGGCTGAAGAGCGAGATGCGCTGCTCGACTGCCTGGCGCAGTTGCCCGGCACGCTCATTCTGGTCAGTAACGAAACGGGCCTGGGCGTCGTGCCCATGGGCGAACTCACACGACGCTACGTCGATCTGGCCGGTTGGCTGCATCAGGCCGTGGCCGAACGTTGCCAGCGCGTGGTACTGACCGTCGCCGGCCTGCCTCTCATGCTCAAAGGACCTGCACTATGAACCAACCCTGGTGGCGTGACGCCTGCCAACCGCTCGACACCGCCGCCATGGAGCAGGCCCGCGCCCGCCAGCAGCAGCTGACCAAACCCGCCGGTTCGCTCGGCCAGCTGGAAGTGCTCGCGGTGACGCTGGCCGGTTTGCAAGGGCGTGAGCGGCCGACCCTGGAGCAGGTCGCGATCACGATCTTTGCCGGTGACCATGGCGTGGTCGAGGAGGGCATCTCGGCCTACCCGCAGGCGGTGACCGGGCAGATGCTGCGCAATTTCGTGGGCGGTGGCGCGGCGATCAGCGTATTGGCGCGCCAGCTGCAAGCCAGCCTTGAAGTGATCGACCTGGGGACGGTCGACCCGCACCTGGAACTGGCGGGCGTGCGCCACCTGCGCCTGGGCGCCGGCACGGCCAACTTCGCGCGCCAGCCGGCGATGACCGATGGCCAGTTGCAGGCAGCCCTGCAGGCGGGCCGTGACAGCGTCCGACGCGCGGCTGAAAACGGCGCGCAGCTGTTCATCGGCGGCGAGATGGGCATCGGCAACACCACGGCCGCTGCGGCCCTGGCCTGCATCCTGCTGGGATGCCCGGCCCGTGACCTCAGCGGCCCAGGCACCGGCCTGGACACCGCCGGCGTGCGGCACAAGGCCGAGGTGATCGAGCGTGCCCTGGTGCTGCATGGCCTGCGCGTCGACCAGCCCCTGGAGGCCCTGGCCTGCGTCGGTGGCTTCGAGATCGCCGCGTTGGCCGGTGCTTACCTGGCCTGCGCGCAGCAGGGCATCGCGGTGCTGGTGGACGGATTCATCTGCAGTGTCGCTGCGCTGGTGGCGGTGCACCTCAACCCGCAATGTCGCGCCTGGTTGCTGTTCGCCCACCAAGGCGCCGAGCCCGGGCACAAGGCCCTGCTTGCCGCACTGGACGCCGAACCGCTGCTGGCCCTGGGCCTGCGCCTGGGCGAGGGCAGCGGTGCGGCGCTGGCCGTGCCACTGCTGCGCCTGGCCTGCGCCCTGCACGGGCAGATGGCGACCTTCGCCGAAGCGGCGGTGGCGGACCGCCCAGCATGATCCTCGACCTGCTGCGCCACGGTGAAACCGAGCAAGGCGGCCTGCGCGGCAGCCTCGACGATGCCCTGACCGATAAAGGCTGGTCGCAGATGCGCGCGGCCGTGGTTGCGGGTGGGCCTTGGCAAGTGCTGGTCAGCTCGCCCTTGCAGCGTTGTGCGCGCTTTGCCGACGAACTGGGCGCGCGCCTGGGCCTGCCGGTGCAGCGTGAAGCTGACTTGCAAGAGCTGCATTTCGGCGAGTGGGAAGGGCGCACTGCCCTGCAGATCATGGAAACCCAGGCAGATGAGCTCGGGCGCTTCTGGGCTGACCCTTATGCTTATACGCCGCCTGCTGGCGAGCCGGTCAGCGCCTTCGCCGAGCGTGTCCTGGCGGGCATCGAACGCCTGCGCCGGGTGCACTCAGGCAAGCGCGTGTTGCTGGTCACCCATGGCGGCGTCATGCGCCTGTTGCTGGCGCGGGCCCGTGGCTTGCCCAAGGAGCAACTGTTGCAGGTCGAAGTTGGGCATGGGGCGTTGGTGCAGCTGGATTTGACGGGCAACCTGCTGCGGGAGGTGCGCTGAGATGCTGCCTTTCTGGATCGCCTTGCAGTTTCTCAGCAGCCTGCCGGTACGTTTGCCGGGTATGCCCGAGCCGCAGCAAATGGGGCGCTCGTTGCTGTACTACCCGTTGGTAGGGCTGCTGTTCGGCCTGCTGTTGTGGCTCGCCAGTCACCTGCTGCAGGGGGCGCCGGCGCCGCTGCAGGCGGCCTTGCTGCTGACGCTGTGGGTATTGCTCAGTGGGGCCTTGCACCTGGATGGCCTGGCTGACAGCGCCGATGCCTGGCTGGGCGGGTTCGGCGACCGGGAGCGCACGCTGCAGATCATGAAAGACCCACGCAGCGGGCCGATTGCCGTGGTCACCCTGGTGCTGGTGTTGCTGCTGAAATTCTGCGCCTTGTGGGTGCTGGTCGAGCGCGACGCGGGTGCATTGCTGGTGCTGGCACCGGTGGTGGGGCGGGCGGCGATGCTTGGGTTGTTCCTTTGCACGCCCTACGTGCGCCCGGGCGGCCTGGGGCAGGCCTTGGCCGAGCACCTGCCACGGCATGCAGCCGTTTGGGTGCTGCTGGCCAGCGTGTTGGGGTGCCTTGTGTTTGCTGGTTGGACTTCGGCCTGGGCGATGCTGGTGGCGCTTGGGGTGTTCTGCTGGTTGCGACGAATGATGTGCCAACGCTTGGGCGGGACGACCGGGGACACCGCCGGGGCTCTGCTGGAGTTGCTGGAGCTCACGGTGCTGCTGGGGCTGGCGCTCAGGCTTTGACGCAGGGTCCGGTGGGCAGTCATTTTCAGCAACGCATCAGCGCCACGCTTCCCACTCAGGCGGAGTATCTTCGGCCTTCTGTCCAATCGGCCAGGGAGGCCTTCCATGTATCGCTGGATCCTTGCCAGCCTGCTGGCGTTGTTCGCTCCGCTCGCCACCGCCGCAGACTTCATCGACTTCTGGAGTGTCCCCCGCCACGGCGGCAACAGTTTCAATCGCCTTCCGCCCGATCAGGCCTACTTCGAGGCCTTGCGCGGCTATGGCGCCACTTGGGTGCGGCTTTCCTACGATAAATGGCAGCCGGCGCAGCGCGACTTTCTGCTGGGCGATGCCGACCACTACCTAGGCCTGCCCGAAGCGGACCTGGATCGCCTGCGTGCCACCCTTGATCGCGCCCATCAGGCAGGGCTCAAGGTGGTCATCACGCCGCTGTCATTGCCGGGCATGCGCTGGTCGCAGAACAACCAAGGTCAGTTCGACGACCGTTTGTGGCAGGACAAACGCTTCTGGACTCAGGCCGCCGCGTTCTGGCGCGACCTGGCCCGCGAGTTGAAGGACCATCCGGCCATTGCCGCCTACAACCTGATCAACGAACCGGCCCCGGAGAAGCAGGGCGGCCTGGCCGAGCATGCCGCTGCGCAGCAGATGCAGCAGTGGTATGCGCAGGCAAGAGGCGGCGCACGCGACCTGCCAGCGCTGTATCGCCAACTGCTCGCGGCCATCCGCGAAGTGGATACGCGCACGCCCGTCATGGTCGACGCGGGCTGGTATGCAGGCGCCGATGCTTTCAGCTATTGGCCAGAACCGCTGCCGGACGAGTGCGTGCTCTACAGCGTACACATGTACGAGCCCTATGCTGCCACCAGTGCGCCGAACATGGCGCGCAAGCAGCCGCTTGCCTATCCTGGCCCGGTGCCATTCGCGGGCGAGCTTCAGCACTGGGATGGCCAGCGTGTCGGGCAGTACCTTGCCCAGCCGCTGGCATGGGTGGACGCGATGAAGGTGCCACGTTCACGGCTGGTGGTCGGCGAGTTCGGGTGCATGCGGCGCTTGCCAGGGTGTCGGCAGTACCTGGAAGACGTCCTCACGGTACTGGAGCGTAACCGGCTGCATTGGGCCTTCTACAGCTTTCGTGAGGACAGCTGGGATGGCATGGATTACGAACTCGGCTCGGCAAAGGTGCCGGGGCGTTATTGGCAGGCCATCGAGCAGGGCATCCCGGACACTTTGCCCCGGCGCGCCACGGCAGAGTTCGAGCCTATTCGGCAGCGGTTGGCACAATGAAACTTCTTGCAACATCCAGGTTGCGGGTATATACACGTAATCATGTTGACCAGTGAATGCATCTGCACCCATTTGCGTCGTGCCGCCCGCGGGGTGAGCCGACACTACGACGAGGCCCTGGCGGGCTTCGGCATCAACGTTGCCCAGTTTTCCTTGCTGCGTCATCTGCAGCGACTCGATCGCCCCAGTATCACCACGCTGGCCGAGGCCATGGGCCTGGAGCGCAGCACCCTGGGCCGCAACCTGCGTGTGCTGGAGGCCGAGGGCTTGGTGGCCTTGGCTGACGGTGACGACCAGCGTAACCGCGTGGTGCTGTTGACCGAGGCGGGAGCGGCGCGCCTGCGGCTCGCCCATCCGGCATGGGAGCACGCGCAGGCGTCGTTGGTGGAGCACTTGGGCGAAGGGCAGCGTGATGAATTGGTGCGCTTGCTGGAGCGGTTGGCCTGATCGGCTTCGATTGAACGCGGGTATATACCCGCATAACCTTGCGATGTGCTGGAGATAACGACAATGACTTCGGTGTGGCGAACCAGCGGGTGGATTCTGGTAGGGGCGGCATTGATCCTGGCGCTGTCACTGGGTGTCCGGCACGGCTTCGGCCTCTTTCTGGCGCCGATGAGCGCCGATTTTGGCTGGGGCCGCGAGGTGTTCGCCTTCGCCATTGCCCTGCAGAACCTGATCTGGGGCCTGGCTCAACCCTTTGCCGGGGCCCTGGCTGATCGCCTTGGCGCGGCGCGCGTGGTCATCATCGGTGGCATCCTCTATGCCGCTGGCTTGTTGTTGATGAGTACGGCCGATTCGGCCTGGTCGCTGTCGCTCAGTGCAGGCCTGCTGATTGGTATTGGTCTGTCCGGCACGTCGTTTTCGGTCATTCTGGGTGTGGTTGGCCGCGCCGTACCGGCAGAAAAACGCAGCATGGCCATGGGCATCGCCAGCGCCGCCGGTTCGTTTGGCCAGTTCGCCATGCTGCCGGGCACCCTCGGGCTGATCGAATGGCTGGGCTGGTCGGCCGCGTTGCTGGTGCTGGGCCTGTTGGTGGCGTTGATCGTGCCTTTTGTCGGCCTGCTGCGGGATCGTCCGCTGCCGAGCCACGGGGCGGAGCAGACGCTGGGCCAGGCCCTGCGCGAGGCCTGTTCGCATTCCGGCTTCTGGCTGCTGGCCCTGGGCTTCTTTGTCTGTGGTTTCCAGGTGGTGTTCATCGGCGTACACCTGCCGGCCTACCTGGTCGACCAGCATTTGCCGGCGACCACCGGCACCACGGTGCTGGCGCTGGTCGGGCTGTTCAACATCGTTGGCACCTACACCGCCGGTTGGCTGGGCGGGCGGATGTCCAAGCCGCGCCTGTTGACCGCGTTGTACCTGCTGCGGGCGGTGGTGATCGGCTTGTTCCTGTGGGCGCCGGTGAGTGAGGTCAGTGCCTACCTCTTCGGCATTGCGATGGGCCTGCTGTGGCTGTCGACCGTGCCTTTGACCAACGGCACGGTGGCTACGGTATTTGGCGTGCGCAACTTGTCCATGCTTGGTGGCATCGTGTTCCTGTTCCACCAGCTGGGCGCCTTCCTGGGTGGCTGGCTGGGCGGTGTGGTGTATGACCAGACTGGCAACTACGACCTGGTCTGGCAGATCTCGATCCTGCTCAGTCTGCTGGCTGCTGCTCTCAACTGGCCGGTGCGCGAACGCCCGGTCGCTCGCCTGCAGGCGCAAGCCGCATGAACCGCTACCTGGCCCGCGGGCTGCTGCTGGCGGCCGCGGTACTGGCGCTGGCGCTGGTGTGGTGGGGCTGGCACCGGGGCGGGTTGGCGTTGATGCAGCTGGGCATGGGCGTTTGTTAAGCGCTACCCTGCAAGCTCAAGGACTGTCTTGCAGGAGAAACCTTCGATGCGTACACACTGGTTGACGATGCCATTGCTGGCTTTGCTTGCCGCCACTTCGAGCTGGGCTGCCGATTGCCCGGCGCTGTTGCAGGGCAGCTTGCCCGAGCTGCGTGGCAAGGAGCAGGTCGACCTGTGCCAGCGCTTTGCCGGCAAGCCGTTGGTGGTGGTCAATACGGCCAGCTATTGCGGTTTTGCGCCGCAGTTCGAGGGGCTTGAGGCGACGTACAAGGAATATCACGAGCAGGGTTTGGAAATGCTCGGTGTGCCTTCGAATGACTTCAAGCAGGAAGATGCTGACGCGGAGAAGACTGCCAAGGTCTGTTATGCCAATTATGGGGTGACGTTCACCATGACCAAGACGCAGGCGGTGAGGGGCAAGGATGCGATTCCGCTGTTTGTGGAGCTGGCGCAGCAAAGCAGTGCGCCGAAGTGGAATTTCTACAAGTATGTGGTGGATCGCAAGGGCAAGGTGGTCGGCAACTTCTCCAGCCTGACCAAGCCTGATGATCCGGAGTTCCGGTCGGCGATTGAAAAGGCGATTGCATCGCAGCCTTGAGAATGCCCAAGCAGTTCGGCGTGCTCTTGCTCTTGCTCTTGCTCTTGCTCTTGATCTTGATCTTGATATTCATGCGAGGTAGTTCAGGCGCCGCAGATTGCGACTTCAGGAGGCCGAACGGAGGTCTTGCGGAGGGAGGCGACGGGCATGGATGCCCGTCGAGCGCTGGGCCCCAGGATGGGGCCTGCAGCGCGGTCCTCCCGGGAGCAAGACCGGAGTGAGGGAACCCCGGAGCGAAGCGGAGGGGCCGGATGTAGGAGCAGGCGGTTTTTGGTTACTTTTTTCCAAGAAAAAAAGTAACCCGCCGTAAGGGCGGAAAGGTGATTCAGCGCCGCCTTGGCAAATGGATATTCACCTGATCTGAAAGCCAAAAGCCAAAAGCCAAAAAGCTCAGGCGGTGGTTACAGTGTGCTCGAACATATCCATTTGCCAAGGCGACGCTGAATCACCTTTCCGCCCTTACGGCGGGTCACTTTTTGGCAGACGCCCCAAAAAGTAACCAAAAAAGGCTGGCTCCTACATCCGGCCCCTGCGCTTCGCTCCGGGGTTCCCTCACTCCGGGCTCGCTCCGGGAGGACCGCGCTCACGGCCCATCCATGGGCCGAAGCGCTCGACGGGCATCCATGCCCGTCGCCTCCCTCCGCAAGCCCTCCGTTCGGCCTCCTGACGTCGCAATTGGCGGTGACTGATCTACCGTGCACTTAAAAGCCAAAGCCAAAGCCAAAGCCAAAGCCAAAGCCAAAGCCAAAGCCAAAGCCAAAGCCAAAGCCAAAGCCAAAGCCAAAGCCAAGGTGCTGATCAGCGGCGAGCGAGGGCAGGCATGAAAAAACCGCCACGAGGGCGGTTTTTCATGGAACAGGTACGAATCAGAAACGGTAGGTGAGCGAAGCACCGATACCGTGTGCGCTGTTCTCGTACTTGGCCTGGTAGCTGCCCTTCAAGGCCGCTTCCGTCGCCGAGTCCGGCAGGTTGTTGACCTTGGTGTCTTCTTCCCACAGGTAGGAGTAGGCAACATCAATGGTCATGTCGTCGTTCGGGCTCCAGCCAGCACCAAAGCTGACCGCTTTTCGATCGCCGGTAGGAATGCGCGGCGAGCGATCGTGGTTGTTGGTAGGCGACTGGTCGACGGAGAAGCCTGCACGCAGGGTCCACTCCTTGTTCACCTTGTAGGCCGCACCAATGGCGTGAGCCCAGGTGTCATGCCAGTTCTGCTCTTCAGTGATGGTCCGCAGCGGATAATTCGCTGGTGCCTCGTTCTCTACAGTGATGTTTTCCAGACGGCTCCAGCGAGTCCAGGTGCTACCCGCGTACAGCGTCCAGTTGTCATCGAGTTCATGGGTGACCGAGAAGTCCACGGACTCTGGCGTCTTGATTTTCAAGCTGGCGTCAAATTTGCCGCTCAGACCCAGCTGTGGAATCGGGTAGGAAACGCGGGTATCGCCTTCAAGCTCGTAGTCGACCATCGAATGATAAGTCAGACCGAGGCGGGTACGGTCGGTGGCTTGAACGAGCACACCGATGTTGTAACCGACAGCAGTGTCGTCGCCTTTGATCTTGACTTCGCCATCCGGGCCGTTGGGGCCCAGGAAGGCCTTGCTGGCCAGGTTCGAGCCCAGCTCGCCCTTGATACGGTTGATGGTCGGGCCGAAACCGATCGACACCTTGTCATTGAAGGCATAGCTGACGGTTGGCTGGAAGGTGATGACCTCGACCTTGCTCTTCTTGCCCCAGTAGCGTGCCGCATCATCGCTGCCATAGTCGGTAATCAGGCCGTATGGCACATAAACGCCGAAACCTACACTCCAATGGTCGTCGATCGGCTTGACGTAGAAGCCCATCGGCACACCAACAGTCGGCACCATGTCGCCATCGGTTTCCCCCCCGAAGTTGCTACCACGGCCCGAAATGTCAGTTTTAGCGATTACGGCTGCGCCACCTACCGTGACTTGTTCGCGCTTCAGGCGAGACATGCCGGCAGGGTTGCCATAGACGGTGCTGGCATCATCGGCAGCGGAAGAACGACCCGCGAAACCTGTCCCCATGCCACTGACGCTCTGTTCGTTGAGGGCAAAACCGGCAGCGAACAGTTGGCTGGAAGCGAGAGCAACGGCTACGCCGAGGGAGGTTTTGAGCATTACTTTTTTCATTATTAGAAACTCCTTGGGATCTCCGGGGCGAAAAGCTACCAACAAATCACGCGCTGCGCTATAGCCTGAATCACAGGAGATAGAGCGGTTTTGTAGGACAATCCGACCAAAATTCCTTTTTTTCCGGCAATACTGTAGGACAGTTCTCAAGATGCCTCTGGCAATTTCTGAGCAATGCACAGCTGCCAGGCTTGGGTGAAGTCGCGCAAGCGACCTTGCGGGTGAAAAATCTGACGCCAGATACGCGCCTGGCCTAACAGATCGTCAGGGGCAGGCAGCGGGGTGGACTGGGCTTCGATGAGCATCCAGGCGATGGCGGTGGAATAGCGCAAGTTGACCGTGAGTTCCAGGTGCGGGCCGCCGAGAAACGCGTGCTGGCTCGCCAGGCCGCGTACCAGGCTGGCAAGTTCCGGATCACGGGCGAGGAAGTCGTCCCACACCGCCTGGTGCCGGCTTTCGCCGATGCGGTAGAGGCCGTGGCCACGGCGGTCATGCAAGGCAGAGCCAAGCGCCGACTGGCTGGCCGCGATACCCAATAGCAGGGCTTCGGCACTGGCGCAATGACGATTCAGGTAGACCAGGGTTGGTCGGATCACATACTGACACAATTCATTCGCCGCGATACCCATGATGCCCTCGAGCAGTAAAGGGCCGACGGGCGCTGGAGCTTGGCAGCTGGTGAATGATCAGGCCCGCCGGAAGCGGATAGAGCCGCTCGAGTTGAAGTGTAGTGTGATAAGCGTGGTGTAAAGAGCTGTTTTTAAATCGATTGCTGCCTGACGTCGAGTGCCATATGCCCTGCGGCAATTAGGCCAAGAACGATCAGGCAGCTTGCCTGCAGTGGCATTCAGCGGCTGAATGCCCGGGCATTCGCCGCTCACGCGGTGAGCGACTGGCGGGTCCGGGCGATTACTGCCTGCAGAGGTTCCGAGCGGTTGTACTGTTCGGGGTACAGGCGTTCGGTGTGGCAGGCGACGCCGTGTTCGTCTACCAGGGTGAAACTGAAGTTGCCCTTGCGTGGGGCAGTGATAAGGCACTTCAACGGCGAGAAGGCCTGGGAGAGGGTGCCAATGGCAGCCTGAATCTGATGATGAGTTTGCATATTGTTGGAGGTTCCTGCTTTAAACACGGGGGTTATGATCCGTGCATGATAGAAACGTTCCAGTGACGCCTTTATTAAGGGACGAACGAACCTGACTGGAACAGGGCAGCCAGAGAGAGCGCAA
>Ga0160431_100497_pt1 | contig 15987 bp, 18 predicted proteins | sample HID1971K_E0MG_FD_108212 | JGI IMG/M metagenome (GOLD analysis project Ga0160431, IMG submission 108212) | Enriched millipede-associated microbial communities from UW Madison campus, WI, USA - HID1971K_E0 MG | ecosystem: Host-associated > Arthropoda: Insects > Digestive system > Unclassified ...
GGACGTGCGCTGGGACGGCGCCACCATGAGCGTCGACGACATGATCAACGAGGGTGTGCGTCGCGCCTACAACCTGCCTGAAAACGTCCTGCGCGCCTCGATCCTGGCCGACCCGGCCGGTGCCCGCAAGAACACCAAGGACAACACCCCGGCCGTCATCCACTACTCGATCGTCCCTGGCGACAAGGTCGAGGTCGATGTCGCAGCCAAGGGCGGCGGTTCCGAGAACAAGTCGAAGATGGCCATGCTCAACCCGTCCGACTCGATCGTCGACTGGGTCCTTAAGACCGTGCCTACCATGGGCGCTGGCTGGTGCCCGCCTGGCATGCTCGGCATCGGTATCGGCGGCACCGCCGAGAAGGCTGCGGTCATGGCCAAGGAAGTGTTGATGGAGTCCATCGACATCCACGAACTGAAGGCCCGCGGCCCGCAGAACCGCCTCGAAGAGATCCGCCTGGAGCTGTTCGACAAGGTCAACCAGCTGGGCATCGGCGCCCAGGGCCTGGGCGGCCTGACCACTGTGCTCGACGTCAAGATCATGGACTACCCGACCCACGCCGCCTCGCTGCCGGTGTGCATGATCCCGAACTGCGCTGCCACCCGCCACGCCCACTTCGTGCTCGATGGCAACGGCCCTGCCGAGCTGGAAGCACCGTCGCTGGACGCCTACCCGGAAATCGTCTGGGAAGCCGGCCCAAGCGCCCGCCGCGTCAACCTCGACGACATCACCCCGGAAGAAGTCGCCAGCTGGAAGCCGGGCGAGACCATCCTGCTCAACGGCAAGATGCTCACCGGCCGCGACGCCGCGCACAAGCGCATGGTCGAGATGCTCAACCGCGGCGAAGAACTGCCGGTCGACCTCAAAGGCCGCTTCATCTACTACGTCGGCCCGGTCGATCCGGTCGGTGACGAAGTGGTAGGCCCAGCCGGCCCGACCACCGCCACGCGCATGGACAAGTTCACCCGCCAGATCCTCGAACAGACCGGCCTGCTGGGCATGATCGGCAAGTCCGAGCGTGGCCCGACCGCGATCGAAGCGATCAAGGACAACAAGGCCGTGTACCTGATGGCCGTTGGCGGCGCTGCCTACCTGGTCGCCCAGGCCATTCGCAAGTCCCAGGTCCTGGCCTTCGCCGAACTGGGCATGGAAGCGATCTACGAGTTCGAAGTGAAGGACATGCCGGTCACCGTCGCGGTCGACAGCAACGGTGAGTCGGTGCACATCACGGGTCCTGCCCTGTGGCAGGGCAAGATTGCCGAGAGCCTGGCAGTCGAAGTGAAGTAATCTGCATTGGGGCCGCGTTGCGGCCCCAATTCACAGAATCCGCTCGAACTGCTCGGGCCAATCCCGCCGCGTAAACACCTGTCCCTCCTCCCTCACCCGCCGGACTTCCGCCAAGTCGACGTCACACACCAGCCATCGGCTCTTCGAAGGGCGAATTTCCTCACTCTCGGCCATCACCCCATCCCCCGGCATCCCATGATCCGGCGGCACGAACAGCCCTGCTTTGCCAACGTTCTCGTCAAGCGCAGGCGACCAGGGTGCCAGCCCAACCGTCGGGCTCTGCAACACCGCGATCTGATTCTCCAGTGCCCTCGCCTGCGCACCAATGCGCACCCGGTGGTAACCGGCCTCGGTGTCAGTACAGCTGGGTGCCAGAATCAAGTCGGCCCCTCTTTCTGCCAAGCGCCGGGCCAGCATCGGAAACTCATTGTCGTAGCAGATCAGGATGCCCAGACGCCCCAGCTCGGTGTCGAACACCTGCAGCCCTTGACCCGCGGTGATACCCCATCGCTCGCGCTCGAACCGGGTCATCATCAGCTTGTCCTGATACCCCAGCATTCCTCGTGGGCCAAATAGCCAGGCCCGGTTGCGATAGCGCCCATCGCGGTCGAGCACCGGCAAGCTGCCCGGCTGCAGGTACACCCCCCAGCGCCGGGCAATACCCGCGCACAACGCCAGCCACGGCTCGATCAGCGACTGAATGCCAGCGATCGAAGCCTCCAGGTCACCACGCTGCCCGGTCTGCAGCTGACCACTGAGCACCAGCCCGGCATATTCCGGCAGCAACAGCAACCTTGCTCCGGCTTGCGCAGCTTCGGCGCACAGGTCCTGCAAGTGGTCGGCATAGGCCTCCCAGGTTTCATGCAGCTCGATGGCGTACTGGCAGGCTGCGAGGCGAATCAAATCGGCAGCTCCTTGACCCAGAACGACATGATCTTTTCCGAAACATCCTGCTCGTCCAGGTCACGCCAAGCGTAGTGGGTGCGCAGGGAGGGGTCGTGCAGAAAGCCCCGGTTGCGCCAGAAGCCGTGCAGTGGCTTGTAATCCGCAGGCCGCCTCGGGTGCACGCCCGGCCGCTCGACCGCACAGAAGGCGCAGTAGTCGAACTCCGCGAGCTTGTGGGCATAGGACTCGCGCTCGATGAAAAAGCGTACGCCCAGGCCCTGCCCTCGGTACTCCGGCAATACCAGCGATTCGCCGAAGTAGTAGACGCTGCCAGGGTCGCGCCCCTGGGCCAGGAACGGCTGCTGGAACTCAGGCGCCACGTCCACCAGCGGCACGCCGGTCGAGGCACCCACCACCTGGCCATCGTCCAGGGCCAACACCACCAGGCTGCGCCCGGAGCGGGCGTAGCTCGCCAGGTAGTCGGCTTCGTATTCCGGCGTACCGTCGTAAAGGTAGGGAAACTCGCGGAACACGGTCAGGCGCAGGCGAGCGAGGTCATCGATGTAAGGCGCGATAGCGGCGCCGTGCAACAGGCGTATTTCCATGCTTGGCGGTCGTTTTGTCGATGTGGATGGCGCGCTCGGCTAAGCCGGGCTTGAGGGGAAACCCTATCATCCGAGCGAACGCACCACCTTTTCCCAACACGACAGGTAATGTTCCATGACCGCTACCGAACTGGTAAATGCCTACTACGCCGCCTTCAATGCCGGCGACATGCCGCGCTTTCTCGCACTGCTCAGCGAAGATGTGATCCACGATATCAACCAGGGCGAGCGGCAGATGGGCAAGGTCAGGTTCGCGGCGTTCATGGACAAGATGAACCGCTGCTACCGCGAGCGCCTGGCCGACATCGTGGTCATGCAGAATGCCGACGGCAGCCGGGCGGCGGCGGAGTTCACCGTGCATGGGGAGTATCTGGCCGATGACGAGGGGTTGCCGGCAGCCAATGGGCAGACCTATGTGCTGCCGGCGGGGGCGTTCTTCTACATCCACTGCGGGAAGATTGCCAGGGTGACCAACTACTACAACCTCAATGACTGGGTCGAGCAGGTGGAGTGAAGCTACTGGCCTCATCGCGGGCAAGCCCGCTCCTACAGGTACAGCGCAAGCCTGAGGCCGCCGTTGTACCTGTAGAAGCGGGCTTGCCCGCGATGAGGCCAGATCAGGAAATACGTGTCCCCAGCACTTTCAGGAACGCCGCCAGCCATGCCGGATGCGCAGGCCACGCCGGCGCGGTGACCAGGTTGCCATCCACATGCGCCTGGTCGATGGCGATATCGATGAACTTACCACCCGCCAACCGCACTTCCGGCGCACAGGCCGGATACGCACTGCACTCGCGCCCTTCCAGCACGCCGGCTGCGGCAAGCAGTTGCGCCCCGTGGCAGACCGCCGCAATCGGCTTGCCGGCCTGGTCGAAGGCCCTGACCAGGTCCAGCACCTTCTCTTCCAGGCGCAGGTACTCCGGGGCACGCCCACCTGGAATCAGCAACGCATCGTAGCCCTCGGCGCGGACCCGGACGAAGTCATAGTTCAGGGCAAAGTTGTGCCCCGGCTTCTCGCTGTAGGTCTGCTCGCCTTCGAAATCATGGATCGCCGTGCGCACGGTCTGCCCCGCGACCTTTTCCGGGCACACCGCATGCACTGTATGGCCCACCATGGTCAACGCCTGGAAGGGCACCATCGCCTCATAATCCTCGACGTAGTCGCCCACCAGCATGAGAATCTTCTTTGCCGTCATCGCAGTCACCCTCGCATCGCTTGTGAACGGTCACTGCACGATAGTCGCTGTCAGTCGCGCCGGTCGAGCAAATTGACCACCAGCCGGTCCAGCCAGCCCCAAACCCGTTGCTTGACCCGTCGCCACAGGGGACGCGCGTTCCAGTGGTCGAGGTCGACCACCTCGCTCAAGGCGAAATCGCGCTCGAAGCTGGCCTGTACCGCGGCCGTCAGGGGCGGGTCGAGCGCCTCGATGTTGGCCTCCAGGTTGAAGCGCAGGTTCCAGTGGTCGAAGTTGCATGAGCCGATACTGACCCAGTCATCGATCAGGACCATCTTCAGGTGCAAGAAACACGGCTGGTACTCGTAGATGCGCACGCCAGCGCGCAGCAAGCGCGGGTAGTAACGGTGGCCCGCATAGCGCACCGAGGGGTGGTCGGTGCGCGGCCCGGTCAGCAACAGGCGCACATCGACGCCTTTGCTGGCGGCCCGGCGCAACGAGCGGCGCACACTCCAGGTCGGCAGGAAGTAAGGCGTGGCCAGCCACACGCGCTGCTTGCCGCTGTTGAGCGCGCGCACCAGCGAATGCAGGATGTCCTGGTGCTGGCGGGCGTCGGCATAGGCCACCCGGCCCATGCCCTGCCCTTGCACCGGCACCTTGGGCAGGCGCGGCAGGCCGAAGCCCTCGGCAGGGCGCCAGGCGGTGCGACGGTTGTTGGCATGCCACTGGCGGTCGAACAGCAATTGCCAGTCGGTTACCACCGGCCCTTGCATCTGCACCATCACTTCATGCCACTCGCTGGTCGCTTCGGACGGTGTCCAGAACTCGTCGGTGACTCCCGTGCCACCCACCACCGCCCACGTTTCGTCCACCAGCAGCAGCTTGCGATGGTCGCGGTACAGGTTGCGAAAGCCGCGTTTCCAGCGCAGGCGGTTGTACCAGCGCAGCAACACACCTGCCTCCACCAGCCGCTCGCGCAGCGCGGAAGTAAAGGCCAGCGCCCCATAGTCGTCGAACAGGCAACGCACCCGCACGCCGCGTCGCGCCGCCTGCTCCAGTACCTCGACCACCGCCTCGGCGCATGCACCGGCCTCGACCAGGTACAGCTCCAGGTCCACCTGGAACTCGGCCCGCGCAATCGCCTGGAGCATGCACGGGAAGAATTCGGGGCCGTCGATCAGCAGTTCGAACTGGTTGCCATCCCGCCAGGGGAAGACCGGCCCCGGCATGTCAGCGAGCGTTGAAGATCAGCACCGCGTTGACCGGTACCGTAGGGTTGATGGAGGTGAGCTTGGCGAACTTGCGCAGGCTTTCCAACCCGGGCAGCAAGGCGAAGTCGTTGGCATTGAGGATCAGCGGCTCGAGGGTCACCACCTGGAATCGCCGCTCATCGAGGCGGGTGGCCAATAGCAGCGCGTTGTAGTTGTGGGACTGGCCACGCACGGTGACGGTGAGCGGCAGGCGCAGCTCGATCTGCGCACCGTTGGCCAGGTCATTGATCGGCCGCAGGTCGATCTGGGCCTTCACCGAGGCTTCGGCGAAGCGCTCGACTTCGAACAGGTCGTCGCGCATCCGCTCATCGCGCAGCGGAATGCCGCTGCTGACCGAGTCCATCTCGATACGCAGTGCCGCCGCGCCCTTGCGATCCACCGTGCCATGCATCACCAGGAAGCGATGGACCTCGGCGGTATCGCCGTTCTTGCCACTGATGAACGACAAGCGTGATGACTCGCCATCGAGGTGCCAGTTGGCATGGGCGGGAAGGCACAGGGCCAGCAGCAGGGCCGGCAGAAGACGGGGCAGCTTGAACATGACAGATCTCGTGAAACTTGACCGGCAACCTTAACCGCCCACTGTCATGGCAGCAAGCGGCAACCCTCTTGCGCACCTTGCCAGGCGGCCCGGCTGTGCTGGCCCAGCCCGCCAGCGCTGACCACACGCTGCTGGCTGTCTTCCTCCAGCTGACTCAAGGGTAGCCACTGTTTCACATAAGCGCGGCAATACGCCTGCTCGAAGCCCATGACGAAGCGGCACGAGCAGTACTCCTTCGCTGAATAGGCCGACAGGATGCCGGGGAAATCCGCCAGCGCCTGACGTTCCAGCCAGGCCCAGCCAAACAGCGCGACCACCAGCAGCAACACCAGACGTTTCATGTCCCCTCCCGTGGCAGCGCCGCCAGCACACGCTTGAGCAGCTCGTCATGGCGGTAGCTGCCATCGCGGTCATCGCCGTAGCGCACGATCACCAGTTTCTGCGCGGGCAATACGTAAAGCGCCTGCCCCCAATGACCGAGGGCAGCAAAGGCATCTGCGGGTACGTCGGGCCAAGGTCGAGGGCTGCCCGGCAAGGCCTGGTTCAGCCACCAGTGGCCACCAGGGTTGGCTTCACCGGGGATGGCCCGAGCCCGGGTGAACAACGCACGGTTGAAGGCAATCCAGCTTGCCGGCAGCAACTGGCGATCGCCCCAGCGGCCTTCGCGCTGCATCAGCAGGCCGATGCGCGCCAGGTCCCGGGCAGTGAGGAAGAGATAGGAAGAACCGACGAATGTGCCCGTGCCGTCTCGCTCCCAGACTGCGCTGGTGATGCCCAGCGGGGCGAACAGCGCCTGCCACGGGTAGTCGGCATAGGTTTGAGCATCGAGCATGCCGCGCAACGCGGCAGCCAGCACATTGCTGTCGCCACTGGAATAGAGAAAACGCAGGCCAGGTGTGTCAGCACTGGGACGAGCTGCCGTGTAGGCCGCCATGTCGTGGCGCCCGCGGGTGTAGAGCATGGCCACGACCGAGGACTTGAGCGGTGCGTACTCGTAGTCTTCCTGCCAGTCCAGGCCACTGGCCCAGTGCAACAGGTCAGCCAGACGCACATCGGGGTGAGCCTGCATCGGTGGATAGAAGCGCGCGGCCGGGTCTTGCAACTGGAACCGGCCCTCGCCCTGGGCGACGCCCAGTACAGTGGCCAGCACGCTCTTGCTCACCGACCAGGTCAGGTGGGCGGTGTTGGCGGTGGTGGGGGGGCTGTAGCGTTCATGGACAATGCGGCCGTCGCGGATGATCAGCAGGGCGTCGGTACGGATGCCGCTGAGTTCGCTGGCGTTGCGTTGCGGGAAGGCGTAGGCGTCGACCGATTGCCAGTTGCTGGACACCGTGTCGATTGGCCAATCGGGGTCGGGCCAGTCTTCGGCCCAGGCAGGCATGGCGAACAGGCTGATGACGGCCAGCAGGGTCTTGAGCATGGGGCTTGCCTTGTTGGGGCTGCACAGCAGCCCCAGGTTCCAAAGGACCCCAGAGCTTCTCAAGCTTTCATGACAACCCTGCTGCAGTCCAAGCCTTGGCCAGACGCTTTTCCCGCGCAGCCGTGGCCAGCGCCAGCACACCCTGGTCCCGCTGCCACAGCTGCGCCCACTGCACCGGCCCTGCCGACAGCGCCTCGTCGAGCGCCCCTCGCAGCGCCTGGAACTGGGCGAACAAGCCACCCAGCAACAAATGGCAGCCCACACTGTCGGCGCACTGGCGACTCCCCTCGGCGCAGCCCGCCAGCAATCCCAACAGGCGCAAGCGCAAATCCTGCGGCCAGCCACACTCCTGAGCGACGCCATACAGCCAGGCAGCCAACGCCGCCAGCACGTAAAGATCCTCCAGCGAACGGAACGGTTTGACGTAGGCATCCCAACCGTCGCCCGCCAGCAACTCGCAGCTCGCATCCTGCAAGCGCAGCCGCCCATGCCCCACTTCAGGCATCAATGGCAAGGTCGGCAACGCTTCCAGCGTCACCCCAGGCTCGCCGGGGTAGACCACCGTCAGGTTCAACCGCGGCCCTTCGCCCGGCCCTTCGCTGCGCGCTGCCACCAGCAACCATTCGGCATCCAGCCCAGCGGTGACGAAATCCTTGCTGCCATTGAGGCGCAAGCCCTCGAGGCGCGTCTGCATGTCCGCCGGGCGCACGCTGCGCCGCTCCGTGGCACACAGCGCGCCGAGACTGGCCGGAGCGCTGGGCCAGAGCACGCGCAGGGCTGCCTGGTAGCCCATCAGGAAGGCCAGCCCAGGGGTGGCCATGGCGCGGCCTCCCAGCACCGCCAGTACGAACGGGCAAGCCAGGCCGAGTCGCTCGAGCTGGGCACTGTAAGTCTCGCCAAGGGTGCCTTCCTGCGTCTGGCGCAGAGGATCGTTGAGTCGTTGCAACCAAGCCATCGCATGCTCCTCGTGGGGCTCTGGGGGCTGTCACGCAAGCATCACCAAAGGTTCACCGGCGTGACACCGCGCCTACCTAGGCTGACTTTGCACAACAAAGCCGACCGGCCGCAACCTTTCATGGCTGGCTTATGGAGACTCGCAATGACTCGGATCGCTCGCCCTGGCGACAACAGCACTGAACGCCGTCTGCAAGCCGAACGCCTGGTTGGAGCAGCCGCCCTGCAGGAAGCGCAGGCGCTGCGCTACAAAGTATTCAGCGCGGAATTCAAGGCCAAGCTCAAAGGCGCCGAACAGGGCCTGGACATGGACGACTACGACGTACATTGCCGCCACATCGGCGTGCGCGACCTGAGCACCGGCGAGCTGGTGGCCACCACCCGCCTGCTCGACCACCAGGCAGCCAGCAGCCTGGGGCGTTTCTACAGTGAAGAAGAATTCAGCCTGCACGGCCTGTTGCAACTGCAAGGGCCGATCCTTGAGCTGGGGCGCACCTGTGTCGACCCCGACTACCGCAATGGCGGCACCATAGCCATCCTCTGGGGCGAGCTGGCCGAAGTGCTCAACGAGGGTCGCTACAGTTACCTGATGGGCTGCGCCAGCATCCCGATGCAGGATGGCGGCGTGCAAGCCCATGCAATCATGCAACGCCTGCGCGAACGCTACCTGTGCACCGAACACCTGCGTGCCGAACCGAAGAACCCGCTGCCCTCCCTGGCCCTGCCGAACAACGTCATCACCGAAATGCCGCCGCTGCTCAAGGCTTACATGCGCCTGGGTGCCAAGATCTGCGGAGAGCCCTGCTGGGACGAGGATTTCCAGGTGGCCGATGTATTCATCCTGCTCAAGCGTGACGACCTCTGCCCGCGCTACGCGCGCCACTTCAAGGCGGCCGTCTGATGCCCCGGCTGCGGGTGCTGGCCCGCCTCTCGCGGCTGCTGCTGGTGCTGCTGTTCGGCATGCTCATGGCCAGCGTCATCGCCGTCGGCGAACGCCTGGGGTTCAAGGCGCCACTCGACCGCCGCCAGCGCTGGGCCTGCCTGTTCATGAAGCGCCTGGTAGCCGCCCTGCCCTTCGACGTGCGGGTGATCGGCGAGCTGCCGCAACGGCCGATGCTGTGGGTCAGCAACCATGTCTCGTGGACCGACATTCCGCTGCTCGGCATGCTGCTGCCGCTGTCGTTCCTGTCCAAGGCCGAAGTACGTCACTGGCCGCTAGCCGGCTGGCTGGCGGAAAAGGCCGGCACCCTGTTCATACGCCGTGGCGGCGGCGACGGCCAGCGTTTGCGCGAGCAGATCGCGCAACAGCTGGGCCAGGCACGGCCGCTGCTGATCTTTCCTGAAGGCACCACCACCGACGGGCGCCAGTTGCGCACCTTCCACGGTCGCTTGCTGGCCGGTGCCATCGACCGGGGCATGGCCGTACAACCGGTGGCCATCCAGTATCTGCGGGGGGGCGAGCCGGACCCGATTGCGCCGTTCATCGGCGATGACGATCTGGTTTCGCACCTGTTGCGGCTGTTTGCCGAACCACGCAGCGAAGTGTGCATCCACCTGTTGCAGCCGATCGGCAGTGTGGGCAAGGAGCGTGCGGCGTTGGCGTTCCAGGCGCAGCAGGCGATCGAGCTGGCGTTGTTCGGGGTCGAGGCGGTAGAGGTGGCGCCTCGCAAGCAGGCGCGGGCTGCTTGATTGATGGCGACTGTAAAGGCCTCATCGCCGGCAAGCCGGCTCCTACAAGCCCTGAAATCAGTGCTGATCTTGTGGGAGCCGGCTTGCCGGCGATGGGGCTCGTTTCGCCGCCGCAAATGCCTGCAACTGCGGATAGAATGCGCGAAAATCCGCCAGCAACGGCTCGTACAACCGTTCCAGCTCGCCCATCACGCCCGTCATCCCCTCCGGCCGCGACAAGCGCCGGCCAATCCCCTTGAACACCTGCTCCAGGGTGACGAAATCGCCATAGGCCCCCAACCAGTCGTCGGCCGCCATGAACGGCGCAATCCGTGCCAGCCGGCCTGGCAACGCCGGTTCCGCCAGCAACACCCGGTAGAAATCACCCGTGAACTGCGCCAGCGGTTGCTCGGCATAATCCGCCCAATGCCGCGCCAGACAATGGTCGAAGAACACATCCAGGACGATCCCGGCAAAGCGCCGCCGCTCACGCGGAAAACGCGCCAACGCCGCCAGGACCAGCGGGTGCTGGTCGGTGTAGCTGTCGATATGCCGGTGCAAGCGGATGGCCGCCTCGAGGGCAGGCGGAAATCGGCCCTCCAGCGAGCCTTTGACGAAATCGCCATACAGGCTGCCCAGCAGTTGTTGCGGTGCCGGGCCACCCAGGTGCAAGTGTGCGAGGTAGTTCATGTGCGCAGTCTAGCACTGGCCTCAGACATATCGTTATAACGCGATATAGCGATTCGTGCTCAGCTAAGCACCCATTCATATTTCAATATCGTGGATCAGCGATTTATATTTCGCCCTATCGCGATATACCGGTACATCACGAGTGACGACATGAGCATCGATCTCGACGAAATCATCAAGGCCCTGGCCCATCCGGTCCGGCGTGAAATCCTCCACTGGCTGAAGGACCCGGCCGCGCAGTTCCCTGACCAGCACCACAGCACCGAGCAAGGCGTCTGTGCCGGGCAGATCGACCAACGCTGCGGCCTGTCGCAGTCGACCGTCTCCGCCCACCTGGCCACGTTGCAGCGGGCCGGGCTGATCAGCAGCCAGAAGATCGGCCAATGGCACTTCTTCAAGCGCAATGAAACCCTTATCCAGGCGTTCCTCGAACAGCTGCGCCAAACACTCTGACAAGGCAGGTAAACCCCATGACCACGCTTTTCGATCCGATCCAGCTGGGCGATCTGCAACTGCCCAACCGCATCATCATGGCGCCGCTGACCCGCTGCCGCGCCGACGAGGGCCGGGTGCCCAATGCACTGATGGCCGAGTACTACGTGCAGCGCGCCAGCGCCGGGCTGATCCTCAGCGAAGCCACTTCGGTATCGCCGATGGGCGTCGGCTACCCGGACACCCCGGGCATCTGGAACGACCAGCAGGTACGCGGCTGGAACAATGTCACCAAGGCCGTGCACGGCGCTGGCGGGCGTATCTTCCTGCAGTTGTGGCATGTCGGCCGCATCTCCCACCCCAGCTACCTGAATGGCGAGTTGCCGGTGGCACCCAGCGCGATCCAGCCCAAGGGCCATGTCAGCCTGGTGCGCCCGATCACCGAGTACCCCACCCCGCGTGCGCTGGAAACCGAAGAAATCGCCGATATCATCGAGGCCTACCGCAGCGGGGCCGAGAACGCCAAGGCGGCCGGCTTCGATGGCGTGGAAATCCACGGCGCCAATGGCTATCTGCTCGACCAGTTCCTGCAGAGCAGCACCAACCAGCGCACCGACCGTTACGGTGGTTCTCTGGAAAACCGCGCGCGGCTGCTGCTGGAAGTGACCGATGCAGCCATCGAGATCTGGGGGCCGGGACGGGTGGGCGTGCACCTGGCGCCGCGAGCCGACTCCCATGACATGGGCGATGCCGACCGCGCCGAAACCTTCACCTACGTGGCTCGGGAACTGGGCAAGCGTGGCATCGCCTTCATCTGCTCGCGAGAGAAGCAAGCCGACGACAGCATCGGCCCGCAGATCAAGGCAGCCTTCGGCGGCCCCTACATCGTCAACGAGCGGTTCGACAAGGCCAGTGCCAGTGCCGCCCTGACCAATGGCAGCGCGGATGCAGTAGCGTTCGGTGTGCCGTTCATCGCCAACCCGGACCTGCCGGCGCGCTTGGCGGCGGATGCGCCGCTGAACCAGGCACATCCGGAGACCTTCTATGCCAAGGGGCCGGTGGGGTATATCGATTACCCGCGGTTGTAAGTGAGATAGCGGGGCCGCTTTGCGGCCCAATCGCCGGCAAGCCGGCTCCTACAGGAAACCCGCAAGCCTGTGGGAGCCGGCTTGCCGGCGATCAAGGCTCAGCTGATCTCAACGCCGGGCATTGATCTGCTGCTGCAGGTTCTGGATCTGGCTCTGCAGGGTATTGAGGTTGCGCGTGGTCTGCCCGCGGAAGGCATCAAACTCCTGCACGGTCGCGCCGCTCGAGGAAGATGTGCGGTTCTCCATCTGGGTCTTGAGCACCAGTACGTCCTGTTCAAGGCTGTCGACGGCCGCTTTCAGGTTGCCCTGCTTCTTCAGCGCCGCCACTTCATCGTTCAGGCTCTTGAACTGACCATCGAGCTTGCCGCCATCCACCTGCCCGGAGCGCAGTGCCGCCAACTCGCCATTCACCGCTTTCAACTGCGCCTGCAGCTGAGTCTGCAGCTCGGTAACCGCTTTCTGCTGTTCACGGGTATCGGCCAGCACCTGCTCCAGGCGCTTGCCCAGGTCGCCGGCCTGGCCGGCCACGCCCTGCTGCTGCTTGCCCTGCTCGGCCAGGCTGGCCTGCAACTGGCGAATCTGCAGCTTCAACGCCTCGCTGCCTGTGCTCACCGTGGACTCGCTGGCGTCGACCTTGCCGCTGATGGCCTGCAAGCGCCCGGCTGCTTCCTCGCTGATGCGGGCAAAGCTTTCCTGGGTAGCCACCAGCTGCTGCTCCATCAGCGAGATCTGCTGGAAACTCCACCACCCCAACCCCGCCAGGGCAATGAACGATGCCGCCAGCAATGCCCAGAGCGGGCCGGTGCTGACCGGCTTGGCGGCTTTGCGGCGGCTGCGCGAAACGTGTGCGGGCAGCAGTTCATCGTCATCAGGGGTGCCGGCACGCAAGGTGGGCACATCATCGAAATCGTCGTGGGCATCGTTACGCATGGATGGCTTCAACCGCAGTAGTAGCAAAGAGGCATGAGTATAAACCGCTCGCGCGGCGCACTGATGACCATCATCAGCGGGTCAGGTTCACTGGCCAAACGGTTGATGCTTCCACCAGGCGCAGAATTCATCCAGCGCTGTCCACAGGTTCACCTTGGGCTGGTAATCCAGGAATTGGCGGGCGCGGCCGATATCCAGAGTGAAATCGCGGCTCATCACCTGCATTGCGGTGCGCGACAGGGTCGGCTGCGGGCGCCCGGGCCAGAGCATGCAGGCGCCCTCGTTCAGCGCGGCCAGGCTGTAGGCCAGGCCGTATGAACGGTAACGGGTGACCTGGGGCAGCTGCATCTGGCGCATCACATAGTTCACCACATCCCAGAGCGGCAGCGGGTGGCCGTTGCTGATGTTGTAGGCCTGACCCAAGGCACGGTCTTCGGCGAACAGCGCACTGAGCAACGCTTCGTTGAGGTTGTGCACACTGGTGAAATCGACCTTGTTCAGGCCGTTGCCGATGATCGCCACGCGGTGCTTGCGCTGCATCTGCATCAGCCGCGGGAAAATGCTGGCGTCACCCGCTCCGGTGACGAAGCGCGGGCGCAGCGCCAGCACCTCCAGGCCAAACTCCTGGGCACCGAACACCTTTTGCTCGGCCAGGTGCTTGGTCAGCGCATAGTGGTCGTGGAAACGGCGCGGCAGCTGATCTTCGCGGATGTCCACACGCGAGCGGCCGTTGAAATAGATCGACGGCGACGACAGGTGCACCAGGCGGCGCACATGTTCCTTGAGGCAGCCCTCGACGACATTTTCGGTGACCACCACGTTGCCTTGGTGGAAGTCCTGGTAGCGCCCCCAGGTACCCACCGCACCGGCGCAATGCACCACGGCCTCGACGCCCTGGCACAGGCGCCGGGCAAGCTCGGCATCGCCCAGGTCGCCGGGGATGAACTGCGCGCCGCGCTTGACCAGGTGCTCGACACCTTCGGCGCGCCGGCCGCTGACCCGCACGTCCAGGCCCTGCTCAAGGGCAAAGCGCGCAAAGCGCCCGCCGATGAAGCCGCTCGCGCCGGTGACCAGAATTCGCATGTATGACTCCGCGTTGATTTCAGATGCAACAGACGCCGGCCACGGCTACAAGGGCACCAGCCAGTGCTGTGCCGTTTGCCGCAGGTGCTCGGTCAATTGCGCGAGCAGTTCGCCGCCATTGCGCCAATGATGCCAGTACAGCGGCACATCGATAGGCGTATCGGCACAGATTTCCACCAGTTGACCTCTGGCCAGCTGCTCTCGGGCCTGCAATTCGGGCACCAGGCCCCAGCCCAGGCCCGCCTCGGTCATGCGCAGGAAGCCTTCGGACGAAGGACACAGATGGTGCAGGAAGCCGTCCTGAATGCCCAGCGAAGCCAGGTAACGGTGCTGCAGGAAATCGTCCGGCCCGTAGACGATGGCCGGTGTGCGAGCCAGGCGCCTGGCCTCGAAGCCCTGCGGGAAATACCGCGCCATGAACCCGGGGCTGGCCAGCGCCCGGTAGCGCATGGCGCCAAGGGGCAGGCTGCGCGCCCCGGCCACCGGCCGCTCGCTGCCGCACAGGCAGGCCGCCACTTCACCGGCACGCATGCGCTTGAGGCCGACCTCCTGGTCTTCCACGACCAGGTCGGTCAACAGCTGATGCTCGGCGCAGAATGCGCCCACCGCACCGGCCCACCAGGTCGCCAGGCTGTCGGCGTTGAGGGCGATGCGCAAGCGCTCGGGCATACCCTCTTCATCCAGGGCCGGCACCTGGCGCTGCAAGTCGCGCTCCAGCAGGCGCACCTGCTGCACATGGTTGAGCAACTGCCGCCCGACCTCGGTCGGACCAGGCGGTGTCGCGCGCACCAGCACCGGCTGGCCGACCCGCGCTTCGAGCAGCTTGATGCGCTGCGAGACGGCCGATTGGGACAGCCCAAGCACCTGCGCGGCGCGCTCGAAACCGCCTTGTTCGATCACCGCCGCGAGGGCGGCCAGCAACTTGTAGTCGAACATCGATTTTCCTAATGACGGATCAGCGTTATTTGTTTTTCTTATACATGGCCAATCCGCACAATGGCCACATCTTCTTTGGAGTTCCTGCCATGTGGCAAAGCTATTTCAACGGCATGCTGGTGGCCTTCGGCCTGATCATGGCCATCGGCGCACAGAACGCCTTCGTCCTCGCCCAGAGCCTGCGGCGTGAGCATCATTTGCCGGTAGCGCTGCTGTGCATCGTCTGCGACGCCATCCTGGTGGCGGCCGGGGTGTTCGGCCTGGCCACGGTGCTGGCGCACAACCCGACGCTGCTCGCCATCGCTCGCTGGGGCGGCGCGGTGTTCCTGATCTGGTACGGGGCCAAGGCGCTGCGCAGCGCCTGTTCCAAACAGAGCCTGCAGCACCAGCAAGGCCAGGGCATGCGTTCCCGTCGCGCGGTGCTGCTCAGTGCCCTGGCGGTGACCCTGCTCAACCCGCACGTCTACCTCGATACCGTGCTGCTGATCGGTTCGCTCGGCGCCCAGCAGACCGTGCCCGGCGCCTATGTAGCCGGTGCCGCGAGCGCCTCGGCGCTGTGGTTCTCGACCCTGGCGATCGGCGCGGCGTGGCTGGCGCCCTGGCTGGCCCGCCCGACCACCTGGCGCATGCTCGACCTGATGGTGGCGGTGATGATGTTCGCGGTGGCTGCGCAGTTGATCTTCAACTGACCTCAAGGGCCTCATCGCCGGCAAGCCGGCTCCCACCACTGCACCCAGCAAGGTCCTTGTGGGAGCCGGCTTGCCGGCGATAGGGCCGCCGGTCGGCGGCGGCAAACCGCTCCGGAACCTCTATTCCCTATCTTTGTTGCGTGGTTATGAGCCGGGGCTGGTGCTATGATCCAGCCCTTGCGTCGCAAAGAGTACAAACTCGCCGACGCACCTAGGGCCGCCCGTGATCGGCCTTGCGCAAACCGCGAACTAGACCTGAATCAGGAGATCCACCATGGCTTTTGAATTGCCGCCGCTGCCGTACGCCCACGATGCCCTGCAGCCGCACATCTCCA
>Ga0160431_100498_pt1 | contig 15973 bp, 16 predicted proteins | sample HID1971K_E0MG_FD_108212 | JGI IMG/M metagenome (GOLD analysis project Ga0160431, IMG submission 108212) | Enriched millipede-associated microbial communities from UW Madison campus, WI, USA - HID1971K_E0 MG | ecosystem: Host-associated > Arthropoda: Insects > Digestive system > Unclassified ...
ACCGGGGGATGGCCCCTGATCGCCGAGATCGTGAGCGGCGCGAGGTTCGGGCGGCAGATCGTGCACGGCTACCGCCGACTGCTGTCGCGGGACGACCTCGGCGGACGCATCGAACGGGTCGTCGTGCTCGGACATCCGACGCTCAGCCGCGAGGTGGCGGCTCTTCTCGCCCGGCCGGGCATCGACGTCGTCGCGGTGCGTCGCGGTGGCGAGGGTCTGAACCTCAACCACCGCACCCGCGGCGTCGGCTCCGTCGTCGTCGCACCCGGAGACGCCGACCGCGCCTGGCTCGGCGAGTGGCTGCAGGCCTCCGCGTCCGAGGTGATCGACCTGAGCGAGCACGCCCCCGATCCGGAAGGTCTCGCCTCCACCGACTTCGCGGCCCGCCGGGAGGCCGTGAAGGCCGAGCTCGACGCCGTCCGCCGTCCACTCGACCGTGCTCTCCTCGCCGACGCCGTGTGGCGGGCCACCTGGCCGCACGACCGTCTCGTCTTCGGTTCTTCCCGACTGGTCCGCGTCGCCGATCAGGTGCTCGGGGGCAAGAAGGTCCCGGTGCATGCCAACCGCGGCCTCGCCGGCATCGACGGCACGATCGCCACCGCGACCGGTGTCGCCATCGCCAGCCAGGCGGCCGGTGCACCCGGCGTGACGCGGGTGCTGCTGGGCGACCTCGCGTTCCTGCACGACGTCGGCGCCCTGCTGCTGCCCCCGGACGAGACCGAGCCGCGGTTGCAGGTCATCGTCGGCAACGACGGCGGCGGCACCATCTTCGACTCGCTCGAGGTCGCGTCGTCCGCGCCCCCGGGGGATCTCGACCGCGCGTTCTACACGCCGCATACGGTACGCCTGGAGCAGCTCGCACTCGCCTACGGCTGGGAGTACCAGCGGGTCACCACGCGCACGGCCCTCGACCAGGCCCTGACGACGCCGCGCGGCGGTCGCCAGATCATCGAGGTCCCGCTGGCCCGTTGACTGGCAGGATGTGCGTATGAACGCGCACACCTGGACGCAGAAGCTCCGTGTCGACGAGGGGTTCCGTCTCGCCGACGTCGACCCCGACAGCAAGCCCGGCTATGTCGGCGGGAAGTCGCATGGCGCCCGAGATCTCGCCGCCGGGCTCGAGAACCTCACCGTGCTGCAGGAGCGACTGTTCGCCGAGAGCCGGGTCGGGGTGGCCAAGGACGCCGTGCTGCTGGTGCTGCAGGCGATGGACTCCGCCGGCAAGGGCGGGATCGTGCGGCATGTGGTCGGCGGCGTCGACCCGCAGGGCGTCGCACTGGCCGCGTTCAAGGCGCCGACCGCGGAGGAGCGCGAGCACGACTTCCTCTGGCGCGTGGACAAGCGTCTGCCCGAGCCGGGGTACATCGGGGTGTTCGACCGCTCCCACTACGAGGACGTGCTGATCGGGCGCGTCCGCGAGCTCGCCCCCGCGGAGGAGATCGAGCGCCGCTACGACGCGATCAACGAGTTCGAGGCCCGTGTGGCGGCATCCGGCACCCACATCGTCAAGGTGATGCTGCATATCTCGCCCGAGGAGCAGAAGTCCCGCCTGATGGAGCGCCTCGACCGCCCGGACAAGCACTGGAAGTACAACCCGGGCGATGTGGACGAGCGGCTGCTGTGGCCGCAGTACATGGACGCCTACCAGACCGTGTTCGACCGCACCTCGACTGAGGCCGCGCCGTGGCACGTGATCCCGGCGAACGCCAAGTGGTACGCACGTCTCGCCGTGCAGGAGCTGCTGCTCGCGGCGCTGGAGGACATCGATCCGCAGTGGCCGGCCGCCGACTTCGACGTCGAGGCGGAGAAGAAGCGTCTCGCCGCCAGCTGAGCCCGCAGGTCGGTGTTCGCAACTCAGGTCGGTGTTCGCAACTCAGGTCGGTGTTCGCAATTCAGGAAAGCCGCGCGGGTCGAGGCCGGGGGGCCCGGTTTCGGCCCCGGGGAGACCGGCTTTCCTGAGTTGCGAACGCGCGCAGGGGGGGAAGTCGCGCCCGATCAGGCCAGCGCGTCGACCAGCGGGCGGAACTTCACCCGCGTCTCGAGCAGCTCGCTCTCGGGGTCGGAGCCGGCCACGATTCCGGCGCCCGCGTACGCGGTCACACCGATCGCATCCTGGCGCACGGTGAACTGGGCGCAGCGCAGCGCGATGGCCCATTCGCCGTTGCCCGCGGCGTCGACCCATCCGACCGGCCCGGCGTAGCGGCCGCGGTCGAACGGCTCCAGCTCGCGGATCGCGGCGATGGCTGCGGGGGTCGGGGTGCCGGCGACCGCGGCTGTGGGGTGCAGCGCCCGCACGAGGTCGAGCGCCGATTCCCCGTCGGCCAGCTCGCCCTCCACATCGGTCGCGAGGTGGAAGAGGTTCGGCAGCTTCAGCAGGAACGGCTGCTCGCTCGCGGCCAGCGCCCTGGTGTGCGAGCGCAGGGAGGCGAGGACGCTCTGCACCGCGTACTCGTGCTCGTCGAGGTCCTTGGTGCTGGAGGCGAGGTGGGCGGAGGCCGCGGTGTCGGCATCCGCATCGGCTCCGCGGCCGATCGTGCCGGCGAGGACGCGCGCCGTGACGGTGCCGCCGTGCACGGTGACCAGGGTCTCCGGGCTCGCGCCGATCAGCCCGTCCACCGCGAAGGCCCAGGTGTCGGGGTATCCGGTCGACAGGGCGCGCACGAGACGACGCAGGTCCGAGCCGGAGGGGATGCTGCCGGTCAGGTCGCGTGCGAGCACGACCTTGCTCAGCTCGCCGTCGGCGATGCGGGCGAGGGCGCGGCGCACCGAGTCCTGGTAGTCCTGGGGGCTCTGGGCGCCGGGGCCGACGGTGCCGGCCCAGTGCGGTCCGTACGGCTGGGTGGCGAACTCCTCGTCGGGGTCCGCTGTTCCGGCGAGACGGATGCGGGTCTCCCAGAACCGATCCCCGTGTCGGCCGAGCACCTTCGTGGGCACCACGAGCACGCTGTCGGCGGTCGACTCCTCGTCGAAGGTGAACGCGCCGAACGCGACCAGCCCGGTCCCGGGAAGCCCGACGGGATCGCTGATCTCCGCCTGGGCCGCCATGCCGCGCCAGGTGGTCGTGATCGGCACCGCGGCGCCAGGGCGCGTGCGCAGCGTCGCCAGCGGGGCGCCGACCGCCACGATTCCGTCTCCGCGGCGCAGCCATGCGAGAGGGCGGGCAGGATCCGCGTAGGCCAGGAGGTCTTCGACCGGGTCGATCTCTCGGGTCTCCACGACCAGGTGGGTGGTGTGCACGCATCCAGCCTATGCCGCTCAGCAGGCACGGATCCGCGTGGTCGTAGGGTGAGCGGATGAGCGATGCACGACCCGCACCCGGCACCGAGATGGTCTTCCAGTGGCGCAAGTGGGACGGGTCGCCGCACTGGCGGCATGAGTGCGTGTACCTCGGCGCCGACGAGTGGGGCGACTGGATCGGGCAGCCCGTCGGGTGGCACAGTGTGCGGCCGGGCGCCGCGTTCCACGCGGGCGGGCCGAACGTGACCCTCGTCCCGGCGAGCGGCGACCACGCGCTGACGGTCAACCGTCGCCATCGCAAGGGCATGCGCATCTACATCGACCTGGGGTGGGACATCCGCTGGTCCGACGACCCGCTGCTCGCGACGGGCATCGACATGGACCTCGACGTGGTGCGCGTCGAGGGGGCGCGCGGCACCTGGGTCGACGACCGCGACGAGTGGGCCGAGCACAGCCTCCGGTACGGCTATCCCGCCGACGTCATGACCCACCTGGAGGCGCTCGCGCTGGACCTGGAGGAGCGGGTGCGCGCGCGGGTCGCTCCGTTCGACGACGCCACCGCCGACCCCTGGCTCGACCGCCTCGAAGCCCTGGGCCTCGCGCCTAGACTGAAGCCGTGACCCCGAACGAGAAGAACCGCGCCGATCTCGGCAAGGACCCCGCCCGCGTCAGCGGAATGTTCGACCAGGTCGCGGCGGGGTACGACCGCACGAACACGGCCATGACCTTCGGCAACGACGTCCTGTGGCGCGCGGCCACGACCCGCGCTGTCGCGCCGAAACCGGGGGAGCGGATCCTCGACCTCGGAGCGGGCACGGCGTCGTCGTCGGCATCGCTCGCACGCAGCGGCGCCGAGGTGGTCGCCGCGGACTTCTCTCCGGGGATGCTGGCCGAGGGCGAGCGCCGGCACGGCACCATGCGCAACCTGTCGTTCGTCCAGGCCGATGCGACCGATCTCCCGTTCCCGGATGAGACGTTCGACGCGGTCACGATGTCATACGCGCTGCGCAACGTCAACGACCCGAAGAAGGCTCTGCGCGAGCTGTTCCGGGTGACCAAGCCCGGAGGCAGGCTCGTGATCAACGAGTTCTCGACCCCGCCGGGCACGCTCTTCCGCGGTGCCTACCGCTTCTACAACGACCAGATCCTCCCGCGGGTCGCTCGCGTGGCCGGCACCAACGGCGACGCCTACGACTACCTCAACGAGTCGATCAAGGAGTGGCCGGACCAGAAGAAGCTGTCGGCGTGGATCCGGGAGGCGGGCTGGGCCGACGTCGCGTACCGCAACCTCACGTTCGGCATCGTCGCCCTGCACAGAGCGCGCAAGCCCGAGTGATCCTCCAGGGCGAAACCGCGCGACCCGACGCAGGTAGGCTGGGACCGTGACTTCGAGCCCCATCGCCCCGGGTTCGCGACTGGCGAGCCGTCTCGGCTTCAGCGATCGCGTCTTCATCGGGCCTGCCGCCCGACGTGTCGCGCGCGCCATCGAAGACGGACTGGAGCTGGTCGAGACCGGTCTGGCCGACGACGTCCGCGTCGCCGACCCGCTGGCCGACGCCGCCAGCCGCTACCTGTACGAGGCCGGCGGCAAGCGCATCCGTCCGGTGCTCACGCTCCTCGCGGCGCAGCTCGGCGACGGCAACACCGTCGAGGTGATCGACGTGGCCAAAGCGCTCGAGATCACCCACCTCGGCTCGCTGTACCACGATGACGTCATGGACGGCGCCGACCGACGCCGTGGCGTCCCGGCGGCGCACGCGGTCTGGGGCAACAACATCGCCATCCTCACCGGCGACATCCTCTTCTCGCGAGCCAGCCAGCTGATGTCGCGTCTGGGCGAGCGGGCCATCCGGCTGCAGGCCGACACGTTCGAGCGCCTCGTCCTCGGACAGATGCACGAGACGCTCGGCCCGCAGGAGGGCGACGATCCGATCGCGTTCTACATCCAGGTGCTGGCGGACAAGACCGGGTCGCTGATCGCCGCGGCCACGCAGGGTGGTGTGATCTTCTCCAACGCGCCCACCGAGTACGAGGAGCCGCTGCGTGTGTACGGCGAGAAGATCGGCGTCGCGTTCCAGCTGCTCGACGACGTGATCGACCTGTCGGCCAAGCCCGAGGAGACCGGGAAGGTCCCCGGCACCGATCTGCGCGCCGGCGTCCCGACCATGCCCTATCTGCTGCTCAAGGTCGAGGGAGATACGGCATCCGTCGACCTCGCGGCGCGCATCGACGACGGTGTCGCCCTGATCGCGGACGGTGCCGATCCGGCGATCCTCGACGGACCGCTGGACGAGCTGCGCGACCACGCCGTGACGCAGAAGACCCTGGAACTCGCCCACTCCTGGACGCAGGACGCGATCGATGCACTCGGGCCGCTGCCGCGCGGCACGGTGCGCGAGGCGCTGACCCGATTCGCTGAGACCCTCGCCGAACGCTCCAGCTGATCTCGCGCGACGACCCGTCGGGTCGCGCGCCGGCTGCGACGGCACACGAAAGGACCTCCCATGACCAAGCTCAGACTGGCCATCGTCGGTGCGGGCCCCGCCGGCATCTACGCCGCGGACATCCTGCTGAAGGCCGAGCGCAAGTTCGACGTCTCGATCGACCTCTTCGAGCAGCTCCCCGCCCCGTACGGGCTGGTCCGCTACGGAGTCGCGCCCGACCACCCCCGCATCAAGGGCATCATCACGGCGCTGCGCGATGTGCTCGACCGCGGCGACATCCGCCTGTTCGGCAACGTGCGCTTCGGCGAGGACATCACGCTCGAGGATCTCAAGAAGCACTACAACGCCGTGATCTTCGCGACCGGCGCGATCCGCGACACCTCGATGGACATCCCGGGGATCGACGCGGTCGCCTCCTACGGCGCCGCCGACTACGTCAGCTGGTTCGACGGGCACCCCGACGTGCCGCGCGAGTGGCCGCTGGATGCCGCCTCCGTCGGCGTGCTCGGCAACGGCAACGTCGCCCTCGACGTGGCCCGCATGCTCGCCAAGCACGCGGAGGACCTGCTCGTCACCGAGGTTCCGCAGAACGTGTACGAGGGCCTCCAGGCCAGCGAGGTCACCGACGTGCACGTCTTCGGCCGCCGTGGTCCGGCGCAGGTGAAGTTCACGCCGCTCGAGCTCCGCGAGCTCGGCGAGCTGCGCGACGTCGACATGGTCGTCTACGACGAGGACTTCGACTACGACGACGCCTCGAAGGATGCCGTCGCCAGCAACAAGCAGGTCATGGTCATCGACCGCATCCTGCAGTCCTGGCGCAAGCGCGAGTCGGTCAACAACGCCGGCGGCACGGCGTCGCGTCGTCTGCACCTGCACTTCTGGGCCAAGCCGGTCGAGGTCCGCAAGGACGACAGCGGTCGCGTCGCGGCCCTCGTGTACGAGCGCACCCAGCCGGATGGCCAGGGCGGCGCGGTGGGCACCGGCGAGCTGCGCGAGGTGCCGCTCCAGGCGCTCTACCGCGCGATCGGCTACTTCGGCTCGCCGCTGCCCGGCGTCCCCTTCGACAAGAAGCATGGCGTCATCCCGAACCGCGAGGGCCAGGTGCTCGCGAAGGACTCGAACGAGCGCGTCCCCGGCATCTACGCGACCGGATGGATCAAGCGCGGACCGGTCGGCCTGATCGGTCACACCAAGTCCGACGCGATGGAGACCGTGCGGCACATCATCAACGACCAGGGTTCGTGGTGGCACCCGGAGGACCCCTCGGAAGAGGCCATCACCGCGCTCCTGCAGGAGCGCGGCGTGCGCTGGACCGATCTCGACGGCTGGCACCGCCTCGACGAGCACGAGATCGCCCTCGGTGCCCCCGCGGAGCGCGCTCGCGTCAAGGTCGTCCCGCGCGACGAGATGGTCCGCGTCTCGCGCGGCGAGTAGTCCGTCCGTTCGCCCTCCTCGATCGCCTCGGCTAGCCTGGCGACGACGGGGGAGGACCGCATGGCCGACTGGAAGCCCGATGTGCTCGGAGACGAGTTCGAGCAGCTGACGCTCGACCTCGGCTCGGACGATCAGGGACCGGTGGTGGCGACCCTGGTCCGAGCCCTCCCGGCCGATCCGGCGTGGTGGGACCGGCTGAGCGGTCGGCTGCCCCTCCTCGACGGCGTCGACGTGCTGTACGTGCACGGGTGGTCGGACTACTTCTTCCAGAAGCGGCTGGCACGCTTCTGGACCTCCCGCGGTGCACGCTTCTTCGCCCTCGATCTGCGCAAGTACGGGCGCAGCCTCCGCGAGGGGCAGACGCCCGGGTACATCGCCGACCTCGCCACCTACGACGAGGACATCGCTGCGGCGCTGGAGGCGATGGGGCGCGGAGACGAGGGTGCCGAGTCCTCGCGACGCCTCATCCTGCTCGGACATTCGACGGGCGGGCTGACGCTGAGCCTGTGGGCGTCACGGCATCCGGATGCCGCGGACGCCGTGATCCTGAACAGCCCGTGGCTGGAGTTCCAGTTCGCGCCCGCACGTGCGGCGATCGCCCCGATGGTCGAGCTGCAGGCGCGGCTCCGTCCGCTGGAGGCGGCTCCGCAGGTCGACCTCGGGTTCTACACGCGTGCGCAGCAGGAGGTCGCGGATCCCGACGATCCGATGGACGTGAACCTCGACTGGCGTCCCACCCAGACCATGGCCGTGTACGCCGGATGGCTGCACGCGATCCTGTCCGGTCACAAGGCCGTGGCGGCGGGGCTGTCGATCACGGCGCCGGTGTGCGTTCTGCTCTCGGCGCGCTTCGCACCGCCGACCCGCTGGTCGGACGATCTGACCACGGCGGACTCGGTGCTCGTCGTCGACGACATCGCCCGCGCCGCTCTCAAGCTCGGGTCGACCGTGACGGTGGAGCGCATCGACGGCGCCCTGCATGACGTCTTCCTGTCGCGGCACGAGGCGCGTGAGGACGCCTATCGTCGACTCGAGCGCTGGGTCACCGGCTGGCAGGCGGCACGCTGACCCCGATCACAGGTAGTACATCGCCCTGACGAGTTGCTCCGCCCGCTCGCCGTCGGCACGGCGGACGGCGTCGCAGAAGTCGAGGTAGATCTGTCGCATCCGGCCGAGGTCGGTGGCAGGGACCGCCCAGTCGCGGAGGTTGCGGAAGAGGACCATGCTCGAATCCTCGATCAGCGTGCGGTGCTGGGCGTTGCCGCTGTGGTCGGCGAGGAAGGTGAAGACCGCCCACCGGGCGTCCGAGGTCTTGGTGCCGTCGTCCAGCGATGCGTGCATCCCCGTCGCGAGGCGTACGGCGTGCTCGCGCTGCGCCGGCGTGAGCCTCGGGGTGGCCAGCCGCGCGGCGATCCCCGCCTGGTAGCCCGCGAACGCGAGCGACTGCGCGATCGTCTCGGAGGTGACGTCGGTGACCTCCGTGTACCGGCTGGGGTACATCGTCACCATCCCGAGCCGCTCCAGCCTCTGGAGCGCCTCGCGCACCGGTGTCCGCGACACGTGCAGCTCTTCGGCGACATCGACGTCTCGGATGCGCTCGCCCGCGGCCAGCGTGCCGTCGATGATCTGCCTGCCGACGTAGTGGAACACCTCTTCAGCCAGAAGCTGCTTGCTCTCACCGACGCTCGTCGATCCCATCGTTCCCATGGATCCGCCCCCAGTCTTCTTCGGAATGGGCGTGATCGCGCATTCCGGCGGGCCGTCCCCGTGCGCGGTCGCGAGGGCGACGGCATCCGGGGAGCGGCAGTGCTACCAACATTTCACATGCTGCACTTTACGCGGTTCCGCGGAGGTTCGTATATCGGAATGCGATTGGAGGCGCCGGACTGCGCAGGGCGTCGCTCGGCTCGCACGACGAAGCCCCCGAGGATCATGATCCTCGGGGGCTTCGTCGTGTCGGAGCTCGGGGCTCTAGCGGTAGTTGATGAACTGCAGATCGAGGTCGAGGTCTGAGCCCTTCAGCAGCGCGATGACCGACTGCAGGTCATCGCGGCTCTTGGACTGCACGCGCAGCTCGTCGCCCTGGATCTGGCTCTTTACGCCCTTCGGGCCCTCGTCGCGGATGATCTTGTTGATCTTCTTCGCGTTCTCGGAGGAGATGCCGTCCTTGAGCGTCGAGACGATGCGGAACTCCTTGCCGCTGGCGAACGGGTCGCCCGACTCGAGGCTCTTCAGTGAGATGCCGCGCTTGATGAGCTTGGACTGGAACACGTCGAGGACGGCCTTGGCGCGCTCCTCGGTGTTCGCGATGATGAGGATGCTCTCGCCGCTCCAGGCGATCGACGCCCCGGTGCCCTTGAAGTCGTAGCGCTGCTCGATCTCCTTGCGGGCCTGGTTCAGGGCGTTCTCCGCCTCCTGGTGGTCGACCTTCGAGACGATGTCAAATGAGCTGTCAGCCATGGTTTCATCCTACTCAGGGGCTCAGGGCGTACACGTTGTCGGAGATCCGGGTGGCGCCGTCGGGCGTGGTGTAGCCGTCGGGGACCGTGATGAAGTGGCCGGCCGGGCCGCTCATCTCGACGGGACCGCCCTCGCCGCCGCACCCTATGCCCCACGCGCTCTCGTCCTGGTAGGCGAGCACGCAGACCGTTCCCTGGTCGACACCGCGCAACAGCCACAGGGAACTCCCGGAATGCTCGCCGACGAACCGCGCAGAGGCCAGGTCGGCGGCGTCGCCGGAGTCCTGCTCGATCACCGGAAAGGGCACCGCGTCCGCGGACTCGGCCTCACGATCCAGCGCGGCGTAGCTCGTGGCGGACCCGGTGCACCCGCTCAGTGCGACCGCGGACAGTGCCAGGGCGAGAACCGTCGTCATCCGGGCGATACGAAGCGAACCATCAGTCATGCCGGAAGTCTACGTGCCCTCGATTCCTCGGGCCATGGAAGCGTTTTCATCACCGGGAGACACGTTTTGCTCGGTCACGGGTTGATATCGACGCCTTCTGTCATTGCAAACGGCGCCGAGTTCGATGCATACTGTAAGCGCTTGCAGTCCATGCAGGCCACCAGCACCGAGAGAGGCACACACCAATGAAGGTGAACAAGAGGGGCATCGTCGCCGCAGGCGCGATCGCCATCGTTTCGGCTCTGACGCTCGCGGGCTGCTCCGCGGGGACCAGCGAAGACACCTCCGGCTCCAAGGACGCCGGCGGCAAGCTCGTCGTCTGGGTCGATGCCGAGCGCGTCGACGCGCTGCAGAGCGCTGCGGACGCCTATCAGGAGAAGACCGGCGTCAAGGTCGAGCTCACCGGCAAGTCGGTCGACGACATGAAGGACGACTTCATCCAGCAGGTGCCGACCGGCAAGGGCCCCGACATCGTGATGGGCGCGCACGACTGGCTGGGCGAGCTCTCCACGAACGGCGTCGTCGCCCCGATCGAGCTCGGCGACAGCTCCGAGGACTACCTCCCGGTCGCGCTGCAGGCGGCCACCTACGAGGGCACCGTCTACATGCTTCCGTACGCCGTCGAGAACATCGCCGTGCTGCGCAACGCCGACCTCGTCCCCACCGCGCCCACGAGCTTCGACGACATGATCGCCAAGGGCACGTTCGTCGTGGAGCAGGGCGCCGAGGGCAACCCGTACCACCTGTACCCGTTCCAGACCGCGTTCGGTGCCCCCGTGTTCGGCACGGACGACAGCGGCAGCTACGACCCCACCGACCTCCAGCTCGGCAGCGAGGGCGGCTTCGCCTTCGCCGACTGGCTCGGCGCCCAGGGCGCCGCGGGCGTGCTGAACACCGATGTCGACGGCGAGATCGCCAAGCAGCAGTTCCTCGACGGCACCGCCGCCTTCTGGCTGACCGGTCCGTGGAACGTCGGCGCGGCCACGGATGCGGGCATCAACGTCGCGATCGACCCGATCCCGAGCCCGACCGGGGAGACCGCTTCGCCGTTCGCCGGGGTGAAGGGCTTCTTCGTGAGCTCCGAGTCGAAGAACAAGGTCGCCGCGAACGACTTCCTCGTCAACTACATCGGCACCGAAGACGTGCAGCTCGAGCTGTTCAAGGCCGGCAACGTGCTTCCGGCGCTGACCGCTGCCGCCGACACCGCCGCCTCCGACCCGATCATCGCCGGCTTCCAGGCCGTCGGCGCCGACGCCGTGCCGATGCCCGCCATCCCGGCCATGGGCGCGGTCTGGCAGTACTGGGGCGTGGCCGAGGCCGCGATCATCAACGGCGAGGACCCGACGGCGACGTGGCAGAAGCTCGTCGACGACGTCACCGCCGCGATCAAGTAACGACACAGTGCAACGACCCTGCCGGGGCCGGCGGACTCCGCCCGCCCCGGCAGGATCATGACGAGGACGACATGACAGACACCGAAGAGCGCACAGCTCCGCCGACCCGACGTCAGCGCCAGGCCGCGAAGATCGCAGAGGCCGCATCCGGCCCGATCGGCTGGATGCTGCTGAAGATCCTCCTGCTGGCGGTCGTCGATGCGATCGCGCTCTATGCCGCGTTCGTGCTCTTCGCGCACCAGGAATGGCTGATCCTCGGCATCGTCGTCGTGGTCGCCGTCCTCGTCAACTACATCTACTTCTCCCGCAAGCGCGTCGCGGCGAAGTACCTGACGCCGGGCATCATCTTCCTGATCGTGTTCCAGGTCTTCACGCTGCTCTACACCGGGTACATCGGCTTCACCAACTACGGCACCGGCCACAACGGCACCAAGGACCAGGCGATCTCCTCGCTCCTCGCGTCGGCGCAGGAGCGGGTCGAGGACTCGCCGACCTATCCCGTGAAGGTGGTCGAGCAGTTCGGGACGTACGGCCTGCTGGTGACGGACCCGGAGTCCGGAGACGCGCTGCTCGGCACGGCGGAGCAGCCGCTGGAAGAGGTCGACGCCGAGTTCGAGGGCGGTCAGGCCGTCGCGGTCGACGGCTGGACCACCCTCCCGCTGGCGACCGTGTTCACCCTCTCCGAAGAGCTCGAGAAGCTGTCGGTCCCGTTCAGCGACGATCCCAACGATGGCAGCCTGCGCGCTCCGGACGGGCAGAAGGGGTATCTGTACGTCTCGACGCTCGAATACGACGCGGCGGCCGACACCATCACCGACACCACCACCGGGACCGTCTACGCGGACACGGGCGACGGGGCATTCACCGCGTCGGGCGGCGAGCAGCTGCTCCCCGGCTGGCAGACGACCGTCGGCTTCGACAACTTCGTGCGCGCGGTCACCGACTCCTCGATCCGCGGACCGCTCATCTCGGTCACGCTGTGGACCTTCGCATTCGCGCTGATCTCGGTCGCGACGACCTTCTTCCTCGGTCTCCTGCTCGCGCTGGTGTTCAACAACACCCGGATGCGATTCCGCAACGGCTACCGCATCATCCTGATCCTCCCGTACGCGTTCCCGGCCTTCCTCTCCGCGCTCGTCTGGGCGGGCATGATGAACGAGAGCTTCGGCTTCATCAATCAGGTGATCTTCGGCGGAGCGGCCATCCCGTGGCTCACGGATCCGACGCTGGCGAAGGTCTCGGTGCTGCTGGTGAACCTGTGGCTCGGCTTCCCCTACATGTTCCTCGTCTGCATGGGCGCGCTCCAGGGCATCCCGGAGGACGTGAACGAGGCCGCAGTGATGGACGGAGCGAACCCCTGGCAGGTGTTCCGCCGCATCAAGCTGCCCCTGCTGCTGGTCACCGTCGCACCGCTGCTGATCTCCTCGTTCGCGTTCAACTTCAACAACTTCAACCTCATCTACATGCTCACCAAGGGCGGGCCGCGGTTCAGCGATGTCTCGATCCCGGTCGGGCACACGGACATCCTGATCTCGATGGTCTACAAGGTCGCCTTCACCGGCCAGACGCGCGACTACGGTCTCGCTTCGGCCTTCACCATCCTGATCTTCCTCGTAGTCGCGACCATCTCGATCATCAGCTTCCGCAAGACCAAGGCCCTCGAGGAGCTGAACTGACATGAGCACCACCAGCCCCGCCACCACTCGCTCCACCGACGCCCCGCCGTCCCTCGCCCCGCGCCGCCGCAGCTTCGGCGCCTGGTTCGCCGACACCGGGTGGCGACACGTCGTCGCGATCGTGGTGAGCGTGTTCGCGCTGTTCCCGCTGCTGTACGTGGTCTCCGCGTCGCTGAACCCCAGAGGCACCCTGACCGGATCGAACCAGCTCTTCTCCGCGATCGGCATCGACAGCTACGTGCGCATCCTGAGCGACCCGCAGAACCCGTACGGGACCTGGTTCCTCAACACCCTGCTGATCGCCGTCGTCACCGGAGCGGTGACCGTGTTCATCGGAGCCTGCGCCGCATATGCCTTCTCGCGCATGCGGTTCGCCGGCCGGCGGGTCGGCCTCGTCACGATCGTCGTGGTGCAGATGTTCCCGCAGCTGCTCGCCGTGGTCGCGATCTTCCTGCTCATGTCGACGCTGGGGGACTGGTTCCCCGCGATCGGCCTGAACACCCACACCGGCCTGATCCTGGTGTACCTCGGTGGCGCGCTCGGCGTGAACACCTACCTGATGTACGGGTTCTTCAACACGATCCCGAAGGAGATCGACGAGGCCGCCCGCATCGACGGCGCCGGTCACGCGCGGATCTTCTTCACGATCATCCTCCGCCTCGTCGCGCCCATTCTCGCGGTGGTCGGCCTCCTGTCGTTCATCGGCACGGTCAACGAGTACGTGATCGCGAGCGTCATGCTCGTCGACGTGGACCAGCAGACGCTCGTCGTCGGACTGACCAAGCTCGTTGCCAACCCGCGCTATGCGGACTGGTCGGCCTTCTCGGCCGGGGCCGTGATGGCCGCGATCCCGGTGATGATCCTGTTCCTGTTCCTGCAGAAGTACATCGTCGGGGGGCTGACGGCCGGCGCGACGAAGGGCTGACCGCACGGCGCACCGCGGAGTTGTCTACGATGCGTGGATGACCGCGACCCCTCCTGCCTCCGTCCCGCCTCGTCGTCGTGGCCCGATCGCGCTGGTCGTGGTCGTGGTCATCCTCGCCGTCGCGGGCATCGCCGTGTGGACGGCGGCCCGCGGTGGCGCGGCGGCCGCCGTCACGCTGCGGGACCCGGTCAAGCGGGAGATCGCGATGGAGCTCATCGCGTCGGCCGAGAACTCCACGCTCGCCTGGTACGACCGCTACGACTACATCGAGGACATCGGGGATGAGCGGGGCTACACGGGGGGACTCGTGGGCTTCACCTCCGGCACGCACGACATGCTGATGCTCGTCGAGCGCTACACGAAGACGGCTCCGGGGAATCCGCTCGCCGCGTACCTGCCGGCGCTGCGCGCCGTCGACGGCACGGATTCGCATGAGGGCCTCGGCGAGGGATTCGAGGAGGCGTGGCGCGCAGAGGCCGCATCGCCGGGATTCCAGCAGGCACAGCGCGACGAGGTCGACCGGCTGTACTTCGAGCCCGCGGTCGAACAGGCTCTCGCCGACGGGCTCGGCGTGCTCGGACAGTTCATCTACTTCGACGCGATGGTGATGCACGGCGACTCGGGATTCGCGTCGATCCGAGACACGGCCGTGCGTGCTCGGGCGACCCCTGCCGACGGCGGCGATCAGGTCGAGTTTCTCCACGCCTTCCTGGACGCGCGGGAGGATGAGATGCGCGCGGAGGCGGCGCATGAGGACACGAGCCGTGTCGGCACGGCGCAGCGGAAGTTCCTCGACGAGGGCGATCTGTCCCTCGAGCCGCCGCTGCGCTGGTCCGTCTATGGAGACCCGTACGAGATCGAGAGCGATCCGCCGTCGCGGTGGTGACCCGAGTTGCAAGGTAGCTTGCCAGGCATGCTACCTTGTCATGCATGACAGCTGACATCGGCGCCCAGATGCGCAAGGGAGTGGTGGAGTACTGCGTGCTCGGCCTCCTCGCGCGCGAGCCGATGTACGGCTGGCAGCTGGCCGACGCGCTCACGGGCGCGGGACTGATCGCCAGCATCGGCACGCTCTACCCCCTGCTGGGGCGGCTGCGCGACAACGGCTGGGTCAGCACGTTCGACCTGCCGTCCGAGAGCGGGCCGGTGCGCAAGTACTACCGGCTCACGGAGGCCGGGATCGAGCAGCTGGAGCGCTTCCGGAGCCAGTGGACACCGTTCGCCCGTGTCGTCACGGGCATCGTCGGAGAGGGACGACCATGACACAGAGCACCGCAGACGCCCAGCGCGAGGAGTACCTCGCGCGACTCGATGAGGCCATGCGCGGCCTGCCGCACGGCGTCGCCTCCGACATCCGCGGCGGGATCGTGGAAGAGCTCGAGGGCCTCGATGCCGCTGCGACCGCCGCGCGGATCGCCCAGCTGGGGGATCCGGTGGCCATCGCCCGCGAGGCGCAGGACGAGGTTCCTCCGGCTTATCCGACCGTGGTGGCGGCGCCCGTGGCAGCACCGCCCGTGCCGCGAGCGCCGACGACGTCCACCCGCGGGTTCGCGATCGTCGCCGCGCTGACGCTGAGCTTCGGCGGCATCGTCCTGCCGATCGTCGGCTGGTTCGTCGGCGCGGTGCTGGTCAGCATGAGCGCGCTCTGGAGGACCTGGGAGAAGGTCGTCGCGATCGTCGTGCCGTTCGTGTTCGGCGCGGTGTCGCTGCTGCTCCTGCAGTTCATGAGCTTCTCGGAGTTCGCCTCGTCCGGCAGTTCCTCCGGTACCGGCACGGGCCCCGAGGAGATGGTGAACAACCCGCTTCTGCCGAGTATCAACATGTGGCACGTCCTCCTGCTCCTCGGATTCCTCCTGATCCCGGTATCGGGTCTGTGGCTGCTCTGGCGGCTTCGGGGTCGCACCGCTCACTGAGAGACGGACACGTGCGAACACGGTCGGCGTTGCGCCCGGCGAGCG
>Ga0160431_100502_pt1 | contig 15744 bp, 16 predicted proteins | sample HID1971K_E0MG_FD_108212 | JGI IMG/M metagenome (GOLD analysis project Ga0160431, IMG submission 108212) | Enriched millipede-associated microbial communities from UW Madison campus, WI, USA - HID1971K_E0 MG | ecosystem: Host-associated > Arthropoda: Insects > Digestive system > Unclassified ...
CGGATCGCCCGATAGTGGACGAACACATCCGCACCACCTTCGCGCTGAATGAAGCCATAGCCCTTGGCATCGTTGAACCACTTTACATTCCCAGTCTCACGAGACGACATCTGAACTACTCCGAATTTTTATTGTGAAGATCGCCTTGCAGGCACAAGGTCTTCACCCCGTGCCGACGCCGCTTGATGAAATATCCTGCAAGTGGCAGGCCGAGTATATGACACGGAACAAATAAATTTCATGACTGCGGCGCCGCTTGCAGGATTTTGCTGAACTTGCGCAGATACGGCAGACTAATTGGCTGCACTCGCAAAAAATCACCACCTGTCATCACACCCAGGGCACACACCCCATGACCCGTTCCCCCCTGCGCCGCCTGATCTTCGGCGCCTTGCGTCGCCTGTTGTACCTGTGGGTGCGCTCCGAGACCATCAACCAATCGTCGATGAGCCTCAACCTCGACCGCAGCCGGCCGGTGTTCTATGCCCTGCCTTCGCCCTCGCTCAGCGACCTGGCGGTACTGGATCATGAGTGCACCAAGGCCGGCCTGCCGCGCCCGGTACTGCCGGTGGCCGTGGGTCCGTTGCACGAACCCGCCGGGTTCTTCTACCTCACCCCCGACCCGGACTGGCTGGGCCGCCATGACAAACGCGGCGCACCGCCGACCCTGGAGCGTCTGGTCGCCGCCGTGAGCCAGCACGCCGAGGAAGACGCGCAAATCATCCCGGTCAGCGTGTTCTGGGGGCAGACCCCGGCCAGCGAATCCAGCCCGTGGAAACTGCTGTTCGCCGACAGCTGGGCGGTCACCGGGCGCCTGCGCCGGCTGCTGACCATCCTGATCCTGGGGCGCAAGACCCGCGTGCAGTTCTCCGCCCCCATCCACCTGCGCGAACTGGTGCAGCACAACAAAGGCCATGAACGCACCGTGCGCATGGCCCAGCGCCTGATGCGCGTGCATTTCCGCAACCTCAAGACCGCGGTGATCGGCCCGGACATCTCCCACCGGCGCAACCTGGTCAAGGGCCTGGTACATGCCCCGCTGGTCCGTCAGGCCATTGCCGAAGAGGCGCAGCGCGAGAACATTCCCCAGGCCAAGGCCGAAGCCCAGGCGCTGCGCTATGGCAACGAAATCGCCTCGGACTACACCTACACCGCGATCCGCTTCCTCGAAGTGGTCCTGAGCTGGTTCTGGAACAAGATCTACGACGGTATCAAGGTCAACCACATCGAGCAGGTGCAAGGTATCGCACCGGGTCACGAAGTGATCTACGTGCCGTGCCACCGCAGCCACATCGACTACCTGCTGCTGTCCTACCTGCTGTTCCGCAACGGCCTGACGCCGCCGCACGTGGCCGCCGGCATCAACCTCAACATGCCCGGCATCGGCGGCCTGCTACGCCGTGGCGGCGCCTTCTTCATGCGCCGCACGTTCAAGGGCAACCCGCTGTACACCTCGGTGTTCAACGAATACCTGCACACCCTGTTCAGCAAAGGCTTCCCGGTGGAGTACTTCGTCGAAGGCGGGCGCTCGCGCACCGGGCGCATGCTGCAGCCACGCACCGGGATGCTGGCCATCACCCTGCGCAGCTTCCTGCGCTCGTCACGCATGCCAATCGTCTTCGTCCCCGTATACATCGGCTACGAGCGAGTGCTCGAAGGCCGCACCTACCTGGGTGAACTGCGGGGCGCGAGCAAGAAGAAAGAGTCGATTTTCGACATCTTCAAGGTGATCGGCGCACTGAAACAGCGCTTCGGCCAGGTCTACGTCAACTTCGGCGAGCCGATCCGCCTGGCCGGCTTCCTCGACCAGCAGCAACCCGGCTGGCGCGAGCAGGATCATGGCCCGCAGTTCCGCCCAGCCTGGCTCAATGAGACCACCACCCGCCTGGGCGAAACCGTTGCCCGGCGCCTGAACGAGGCGGCGGCGATCAACCCGGTCAACCTGGTGGCGCTGGCACTGCTGTCCACCAGCCGCCTGGCCCTGGACGAACAGGCCCTGAAACGGGTGCTCGACCTGTACCTGGCGCTGTTGCGCAAGGTGCCGTACTCCGAGCACACCACCTTGCCTGAGGGTAACGGCCAGGCGCTGATCGAACACGTCAGGCGCATGGACCTGCTGGCCGAGCAGAAAGACGCCCTGGGCCGCATCCTGTACCTGGATGAAGCCAACGCGGTACTGATGACCTATTACCGCAACAACGTCCTGCACATCTTTGCCCTGCCGGCATTGCTGGCGAGCTTCTTCCACAGCAGCTCGCGGATGAGCCGCGAACTGCTCGGCCAGTACGTGCACGCGCTGTACCCGTACCTGCAGGCCGAGCTGTTCCTGCGCTGGGAGGTTGCGCAGCTGGACGAAGTGATCGACCAGTGGCTGGCCGCGCTGGTCGAACAGGGCCTGCTGCGCCAGGAGGGCGAGATGTACATCCGCCCCGTCCCGAGCTCGCGCCAGTACGTCCTGCTGACCCTGCTCGCCCGCACCATCACCCAGACCTTGCAGCGCTTCTACATGGCGACTTCGCTGCTGCTCAACAGCGGCCAGAACACCCTCAGCGCCGAAGAACTGGAAGACCTCTGCGTGATGATGGCCCAGCGCCTGTCGATCCTGCATGGCCTGAACGCCCCGGAGTTCTTCGACAAGACCCTGTTCCGGCATTTCATCCAGACCTTGATCGAGCAAGGCGTGCTGCGCCCAGGCGGTGACGGCAAGCTCGGCCACCACGAAAAACTCGGCGAGCTCGCCGAGGGTGTGGCCAAGCGTGTGCTGTCGGCCGAGCTGCGGTTGTCGATCCGACAGGTTGCACTGCATCGCGACGAGACCGTAGAGGCCTTCACAGGGTAAGGCTTGCTACTGCCGCAAGACGGGCCGATGGGGTGAGGATGGGTTCGCTGGACCCTTCCCATCCCATTCGGAGTACTCAAATGAGTGACACTTCCATCCAATCCCTGGACGTCGAAATCGTCGCCTCGAGCGACGGTACCGTGCCGTCTTCCGGGCTCGTGCAAGTGAGCCTGGACGATGTGTCACTGGCCGATGCGCCGGCCATCTGCCATGCCCAGCTGCGCCTGCGCTGCGCCGGTACGATGCCGATCAACCTGCGCCTGAACTACGACAGCCAGCAGATCGACCCTCGCCACACCTACGCGCTGTCGGTGCGTATCGAACAGGATGGCCGGCTGCTGTACATCAACACCCGCACCCATGAAGTCGCACTCGACAAGGTCAAGGGCAAGCTCCAGGTAACCGTCGACAAGATCGACTCGATGACCGACGAAGTTCACGGCGGCAGCTGGGGTATCCCACTGACGGTACGCTGAACACGTCCATTGATGCCTGCTCAAGGAGTTCACTCATGACTTCAAGAAAAACGACTGTCACTGATGGCATCCACGGCGGCAACCTGCCCCTGGAAAGCGTCGAGGGTATTCAGGGAGGTAAGCACAAGGGTTGACCACCCCACCGGCAAAATCCGCTAAAGTCCTCGGGGTTGGCCAAAAGCCAGCCCCAAGGACACCGGAGATTCCATGAAAAAACTCTTTATGCTGTGTTGCGCATCCCTGCTCGCAGCCTGTTCCAGCCAAACACCCTCGAACCACGCCAGCCTGGACGGTGAAGTCTTCTACTTGCAGCGCATCGCCCTGCCACCTGCCGCTACCTTGAATGTGAGCCTGCAGGACGTTTCGCTGATGGACGCCCCCGCCGTGACCCTGGCCAGCCAGGCCGGCCCGGTCAAGGGCAACGTGCCATTACCCTTCCACCTCAGCTATGACCCGGCCCAGATCAAGCCCGGCCACCGCTATGCGGTCAGCGCCCGTATCGAACTGGACGGCAAGTTGCTGTTCATCAATACCGAACACCACGGCGTCACGCTCGACGGCAGCGACCCACAGCCCGTGCGGATCAAGGTCGATCCGGTGCGCTGACGCGCTTTTGTTTTCGTTCAGAAGGAACGCCTCATGATTCGCTCTTCCCTGCGCTTCACCACGCTATGCGCCGGCCTGCTGTTGTCGGCCAGCGCCCTGGCCCTGTCGCTCGGCGACCTGAGCCAGAAAGACGCCACCGGCGGCCTGAAGGACGCCCTGACCCAGGGCGCCCAACTGGCCGTCAAGCAACTGAGCACCCCAGGTGGCTTCAGCAACGACCCGGACGTGCGCATCGAACTGCCGGGCAACCTCGGCAAGGCCGCCAAGGCCATGAAGATGTTCGGCAAAGGTGACCAGGTCGAAGCCCTGGAAGCCAGCATGAACAAGGCCGCCGAAGCTGCAGTGCCGCAAGCTCAGGCGATTCTGGTCGATGCGGTGAAGAACATGAGCGTCACCGACGCCAAGGGTATTCTCAGTGGCGGCGACGATTCGGCTACCCAGTACCTGAACAAGAGCAGCCGCGAGCAGATCCGCGCCAAGTTCCTGCCCATCGTCAAGCAGGCCACCGACAAGGTCGGCCTGGCCCAGCAGTACAACAGCTTCGCAGGCCAGGCCAAGGGCCTTGGGCTGATCAAGGATGACGCCAATATCGAGAACTACGTGACCGAGAAGGCCCTGGACGGGTTGTTCGAGATGATTGGCAAGCAGGAGCAGAGCATTCGCCAGAACCCGGCCCAGGCAGCTACCAGCCTGGCCAAGAAGGTATTTGGCGCACTTTGATGGCCAAAGGGGGCTGCTTTGCAGCCCATCGCCGGCAAGCCGGCTCCCACAGGTCTTCGGTAGTACTCTGTGGGAGCCGGCTTGCCGGCGATGGGAGGGCAACGCCCTCCCCCGCGATCTTCAGCCCTTCTTGACCCTGAACCACGCCGCATACAACGCCGGCAGGAACAACAGCGTCAGCACGGTAGCGACAATCAACCCCCCCATGATCGCCACCGCCATCGGCCCGTAGAACACACTCCTCGACAACGGAATCATCGCCAGCACCGCCGCCAGCGCCGTCAGCACGATCGGCCGGAAGCGCCGTACAGTGGCCTCGATGATCGCCTGCCAACGGTCCATCCCGGAGGCAATGTCCTGTTCGATCTGGTCCACCAGGATCACCGAGTTGCGCATGATCATCCCCGCCAGGGCAATGGTGCCGAGCATGGCGACGAAACCGAACGGCTGGCGGAACACCAGCAGAAACAGGGTCACGCCAATCAGCCCCAGGGGCGCGGTGAGGAACACCATCACCGTGCGCGAGAAACTGCGCAGCTGGATCATCAGCAGGCTGAGCACCACCACGATGAACAAAGGCATGCCGGCATTCACCGACTTCTGCCCGCGCTCGGAATCCTCGACCGTACCGCCCACCTCCAGCAAGTAGCCCTCGGGCAGTTTGTCCTTGATCGCCTGCAGGGTCGGGGCAATCTGCTTGATCAGCGTCGCCGGCTGTTCCTTGTCGTAGATATCGGCACGCACGGTCACCGTCGGCAAGCGGTTGCGGTGCCAGATGATGCCTTCCTCGAAGCCGTACTCCAGGGTCGCCACCTGCGACAGCGCCACGCTCTGGCCGCTGTCGGTGGGCAACGCCAGGCTGCCGAGGTTGCCCAGCTCGCTGCGCGCCTGCTGGGTGCCGCGCAGGAGGATCTCGATCAGCTCGTTGTCCTCACGGTACTGGCTGACCGTAGCGCCGCTCAGCGAGCTCTGCAGGAATCTCGACAGCTGCGCGGTACTGACGCCAAGGGCCCGCGCGCGGTCCTGGTCGATTTCCAGGAACACCGCCTTGCTCGGCTCTTCCCAGTCCAGATGAACGTTGACCACATGCGGGTTCTCGCGCACCTTGTCCGCCACTTCACGAGCCAGCTCACGGGCCTTCTCGATGTGTTCTCCGGTGACCCGGAACTGTACCGGGTAACCCACGGGCGGGCCGTTTTCCAGCCGCGTGACGCGGGCGCGCAGATCAGGGAACTGCTGGTCCATGGTAGCGATCAGCCAGCTGCGCAGGCGTTCGCGGTCTTCCATCGTTTTTGCCAGCACCACGAACTGGGCGAAACTGGCGGCTGGCAGCTGCTGGTCCAGTGGCAGGTAGTAGCGTGGCGAGCCCGTGCCGACATAGGCCACGTAGTTGTCGATGCCTTCCTGCTGCTTGAGCAACGCTTCCAGTTGCTTGACCCGCTCGGCGGTATTGGCCAGCGAAGCGCCTTCGGCGAGCTTGAGGTCGACCATCAGCTCTGGGCGCGCGGAGGCCGGGAAGAACTGCTGGGGCACGAAACGGAACAGCAGGATACTGCCGACGAAGGCTGCGATGGTCAGCAGGATGACCGTCTTGCGTCGCCGCACGCACCATTCCACCACGCGCCGCACGCGCTGATAGAACGGCGTGCCATAGGGGTCTGGCGCTTGCCCATCCTTGCCGTGGCGGGCCGCATGCAACTTCGCCAGGTCCGGTAGCAAGCGCTCCCCCAGGTAGGGCACGAAGACCACGGCCGCCACCCATGAGGTCAACAGCGCGATGGTCACCACCTGGAAGATCGAACGGGTGTACTCACCGGTGCTCGATGCGGCAGTGGCGATCGGCAGGAAGCCGGCGGCGGTAATCAGCGTACCGGTGAGCATCGGGAAGGCCGTGCTGGTCCAGGCGTAACTGGCTGCCTTGAGCCGATCGAAGCCCTGCTCCATCTTGATCGCCATCATTTCCACGGCAATGATCGCGTCGTCCACCAGCAAGCCCAGGGCCAGCACCAGCGCCCCGAGCGAAATCTTGTGCAGGCCGATGCCGAAGTAGTGCATGGCGGCGAAAGTCATGGCCAGTACCAGGGGGATGGCCAATGCCACCACCAGGCCAGTGCGCAGCCCGAGCGAGAAGAAACTCACCAGCAGCACGATGATCAGCGCTTCGACCAGCACCTGGACGAACTCGCCGACGCTGGCCTTGACCGCAGCTGGCTGGTCCGAGACCTTGCGCAGTTCCATGCCGGCCGGCAGGTTGCGCGCCAGACGCTCGAATTCGCCCTCCAGGGCCTTGCCAAGCACCAGGATGTCGCCACCCTCCTTCATCGAAACGGCCAGACCAATGGCATCTTCGCCCATGAAGCGCATGCGCGGCGCGGGCGGGTCGTTGAAGCCGCGGTGCACCTCGGCGACATCACCGATGCGGAAAGTGCGATCACCGACTCGAATAGGGAACTGGCGAATCTGCTCGACACTGTCAAAACGCCCGCTGACCCGCAACTGCAGGCGCTCGCTGGGCGTCTCGAAGAAGCTGGCGGCGCTCACGGCATTCTGGTCACGCAGCGCCTGCTGCACAGACTCCAGCGGCACGCCGAGTGTGGCCAGCTTGAGGTTGGACAGCTCGATCCAGATCTTCTCGTCCTGCAAGCCGACCAGCTCGACCTTGCCCACATCCTTGACCCGTTGCAGCTGGATCTGGATGCGGTCGGCGTAATCCTTGAGCACCGCATAGTCGAAGCCGGTGCCGGTCAGTGCATAAATATTGCCGAAGGTGGTGCCAAACTCGTCGTTGAAGAAGGGCCCCTGGATTTCCGGCGGCAAGGTGTGGCGGATATCCGCGACCTTCTTGCGGATCTGGTACCACAGTTCGGGAATGTCCTTGGAATGCATCGAGTCACGGGCCATGAAGGTGACCTGGGACTCACCCGGCCGGGAGAACGAAACGATCTTCTCGTACTCGCCGGTTTCCATCAGCTTCTTCTCGATGCGTTCGGTGACCTGGCGCGACACTTCCTCGGCCGTGGCCCCCGGCCACAGGGTGCGGATGACCATGGCCTTGAAGGTGAACGGCGGGTCTTCGCTCTGGCCCAGCTTGGTGTAGGACATGGCGCCAATGGCTGCCAGCAGGATCATCAGGAACAGTACGATCTGGCGATTGCGCAGCGCCCAGGCGGAAAGATTGAAACCCATCGGGACTTACTCCTTGGCCGTCAGGTTCACTACACGGTTGGTGCGATCCACTGGCTGCACCTGCTGCCCTTCGCGCAGTACATGGCCGCCGGCGGCGACCACCCAGTCGCCGGGTTTGAGGCCCTCGAGCACCGGCACGCTTTCCGCTCCGTAAGGCCCGAGGCGCACCACCGCGCGCTCCAGGCGGCTGTTCAGGTTGACCCGCCATACATAGGCCTGGCCATTTTCTGCAGTCACCGCCGACAAGGGCACCGACAGCGGGATCGTCCCGTCATGGGCGATGAACACCCGCGCACTCTGGCCCAGTTCTGCCGGGACCTTGGCCGACGTGAAGGCGATGCGCGCGGCGAAGGTGCGCGAACGCGGGTCGGCAGCAGGCGACAGCTCACGGATACGCCCTTCGAATCGCTGGTTGGGGTGTGACCACAGCTCGACGCTGACCTGCTGCCCCACGGCAAAGCGGGCGAACTGCTGCTCCGGCAGGCCGATGGCAACCTCGCGCTCGCCGTCGGCGGCCAGGGTGAACACCGTTTGTCCGGCGGCTACCACTTGGCCCACCTCGACCTGACGCTTGGCAATGACGCCCGCCTGCGGTGCGCGCAACACGGCGTATTCGGCCTGGTTGCCGGCCACGTCGAACTCGGCCTTGGCCTGTTTCAGGCGAGCCAGGCCGGCGCGGTAGAGATTTTCGGCATTGTCATACTGGGAGTGGCTGACCATCTGCCGCTCGAGCAGTTTCTGGTAGCGGTCACGCTCGGCGCGCACCAGCGACAGGTTGGCTTGGGCGGCTGCCATCTGGGCACGGTTGGCTTCCAGTTGCAGGCGCACGTCTTGCGGGTCGAGCTCGGCCAACGGCTGTTCGGCCTTCACCCGCTGCCCCTCCTCGACCAATCGCTTGTTGACCTTGCCGCCAATACGAAAGGCCAGCTCCGGCTCGAAGCGCGCACGCACTTCGCCGGGGTAACTGTCGGCAGCGGCTCCGGCCGGCTGCGGCTGGACCACCAAGGCCGGGCGCGGTGCAGCGGGCGGCGCGGTTTCCTGTCCGCAGGCCGCGAGGAGCAGCACAGCAGCGGCAGGCAGAACGAGAGACAAGGCATGACGCAACATGATGAATCCTTTCGCGACGAGCGCACGGAATATTTATACTGGCGAGTATATTAAGTCAGGGAACCGGGGCCGGGAAGCCGACGTCGGAAAGAAAATCAAGATCAACGGGTGCTCGCAGCCTACAGCCGGAAGCCGACTTAGCCGGTAAGATGTGCGCCCCTTCAACCAGATGCGGACTCCAATGCCCAACGACGCACCCAACGGCCCCGGCCGGCCCAAGGACCTGGCCAAGCGCGAGGCGATCCTCGAAGCCGCCAAGACCCTGTTCCTCAGCCTTGGCTACGCCAACACCAGCATGGATGCGGTCGCTGCGGCGGCAGGTGTTTCGAAGCTCACGGTCTACAGCCACTTCAACGACAAGCAGACCCTGTTCGGCTCGGCGGTCATGGCGACCTGCCAGAACCAGCTGCCCGACCTGATGTTCGAGTACCCCGAAGGTGTGGCGGTTGAAAAGGTGTTGTTGAGCATTGCCCGAGGCTTCCAGGCACTGATCAGCAGTGACGAAGCGGTCAAGCTGAGCCGCTTGATCATGGCCCAGGGCAGCCAGGATCCGGGCTTTGGCGAGTTCTTCTACGAGGCCGGGCCCAAGCGCGTGCTGGCGGGGATGGAAGCGCTGTTGCGCGGGATCGACGAGCGCGGGCTATTGCGCATCGACAATCCGTTGCGGGCGGCCGAACACTTTTTCTGCCTGGTCAAGGGCGCGCCGGACTACCGGTTGTTGCTGGGGTGTGCGGGGCCGCTTGAGGGGGAAGAGGCCGAGGCGCATGTTCGCGAGGTGGTTGGGGTGTTCATTCGGGCATTCCAGCCTTGATTCGTGGCTGACAGTACTGGCCCTGTCGCCGGCAAGCCGGCGATAGGGCCAGTCGATTCAGCACCACATCCGGATCAAGCCTTCAGCGCTTTCTTGGGATAGATGTCATACCGGCTCGACTTGCCTTCCAGGCTATGGCTCGGCTTGGGCCCGTCGATGATCGGCGCCTTGCGCGGCCGCTTCACCACCACCCGGTGACTGGCCAGGGCAAGCGCGGCCTCGAGCAACGCCGGCGCATCCAGGTCGTCGCCGACCAGGGGCCTGAACACGCGCATTTCTTTCTTCACCAGTGCGCTCTTGTCCCGGTGCGGGAACATCGGATCGAGGTAGATCACCTGCGGCGGCTCACCTTCCCAGTTGCGCATGCGCTCGATGGCATTGCCAGTGAGCAGGCGCATGCGACCGACGATCGGGCCCACCTCTTCATCCAACCGGGCCCGCGCCAGGCCGTCTTCCAGCAAGGCGGCAATCAGCGGCTGACGTTCGATCAGGGTCATCTGGCATCCCAGGCTGGCCAGTACGAAGGCATCCTTGCCCAACCCTGCCGTGGCATCCAGCACCTGCGGTCGTATGCCTTGGGAAATGCCCACGGCCTTGGCGATCATCTGCCCGTTGCCACCACCAAACTGGCGCCGGTGCGCTGCCTCGCCCTCGACGAAGTCCACACGTACCGGCCCGGGCGCCTGCGGGCCCAGTTGCTGGATCTGCAAGCCTTCGGCGCCCACCTGCACGGCGAAACCGGCGGCATCGTCCTGCAGCGGCAGGCCCAGGCGCTCGGCCCAGACCGTGGCCTGTTGCGCATACTCAGCCGACATCGCTTCGACCCTGATACCCGTGCCTTGCTCTTCCATCGTCCACACCTGAAAAATCAAACCAAGCCCTTAATGAATCGGCAGCAGCGGCCGATACAGGCAATATCCCGCTATTCTGCCAGAGCACAACGCGCGCGACTGCCATGACAGATACTCTTCCCATCGGCTTGACCTACCTGTCGCCTGTCGGCAACTACGGTCGGCAGAATACCCAGGCACTGGGGGGCGTCAGCCACCTGTGGCAGGATTTCTTTGCCCGCGCCATGGCCGAGCAGCAAGCGCAGGCACCTGACAGCGTCAGCCAGGCACTGGTGCAGTACGACAAGGACAGCGGCGAGCCGATCGGCGGCGCCAAGGCCCTGGCCCTGATCGACGCCCAGCGCGCCTGCCCCGTGCACGACACCCTGGTCGCACCACCCGAGCCGCTGTTCCTGCCCAAGGCCGAACTCGAAGCCCACTTGCTGGAGCCGGCGCCGGAACCGTTCAGTGCCGCCGAAATGATCCAGCAGCAACGTCAGCTCGACATCAGCAATACCTGGCTGCGCCCGGTGGTCATGAGCCAGGGCCAGCCCCTTGGCGAACCTGGCCCTGCACCCTCCCCGCGCCCGCTACAGCTGCCCATCGCAGAGTTCGACATGGACCTGCTCGACCCCGCGCCGGAGCCCTACGACGCGCCGACGATGGCCAGGCAGCAGAACGACCTGGAATTCGACATCCACTGGGCGCGCCCGGTGGTGCTGAACAACGTCCGCGTCCACGCCTGAAGTCAGCGGCAGACCTGCCACAGCCCCATGTCCAGGTGAAAGTGGTCATGGTGGGCGGCATTGTAGTCCGGGCCCAGCACCGTACTAAAGCTATCGCATGCGGCCTGCTGGACCTCACGCAGGAACTGCGCCTTCTGCCCGCCCGCCTGCCAATCCCGCGCCAGGACGATCCGTTGGCCACCCTGCAGACGAAAGCCACTGATATCCAGGGCATTTGCCGTGGCGTGCTGGCTCAGCCGCCCCTGCTTGCGATGATAGACATTGCGGCAGGCAAAACTGCCCAGGTGCTCGACCTGCGTCACCGGCTGGCCGAACACCCGCTGCGCGATGGGCTGCAGGCCGTGCGCCTCGAACAACGCATAGGCCACCGCCAGCGGGCAGCTGGCGAGGAAACTGCTGCTCAGGCGCGCCTGCCCTTGCTCGATGCGCCATGCATGCTGCAGCGGGCAGTTGGCCGTTGCCGGGCTGTCGGCCTGCGCCTTGTAGCGCAGGGCACTGGTCTCCAGCGCCTGGCGACACAAGCCCGGGTCCTTGCGCAGGCGTGACAGCTTGTAAGGCGTCAGCAGATTGGGCGGCTGGCGCACATCCAGCACTGCCCACGGGTTCCAGGCGTCCGGCAGACGCCAACCGGATAACCAGGCCACGCCCGCCGCCAGCAGCAGGAGACACAGCCAGGCCAGCGCGCGCACGGCACATCAGCGGCGGAACAGATCGTTCAGCTCGGCGAAGGGCAATGCCTGCTCGCCATAACCGAACGTACCCTGATCGCGAATTTCCAATGCCGCCCGCTGGAACGCGCCCAGCGCCGCGCGAGCCAGCGACGAGCCCACGCTGATACGGCGCACGCCCAAGTCCTGCAACTGGTTGACGCTGAGCGCTACCCCCGCCAGCCCCATCAGCACATTCACCGGCTTCGGCGCCACGGCCTGCACCACCGCGCGAATCTCGTCGACGCTGCGCAGCCCCGGGGCATACAGCACATCGGCGCCCGCCTCGGCGTAGGCCTGCAGGCGCAGGATGGTGTCGTCCAGGTCCATGCGGCCGTGCAGCAGGTTTTCCGCGCGGGCGCAAAGGGTGAACGGGAATGGCAGGCTGCGCGCAGCCTGCACGGCGGCACGCACGCGATCCACCGCCAGGCCGAAGTCATAGATGGGCGCTTCGCTGCGGCCACTGGCATCTTCGATGGACCCGCCTACCAGCCCCGTCTCGGCCGCCCGCAGGATGGTCTGGGCACAGTCATCGGGCTGATCACCGAAACCGTTTTCCAGGTCGGCGGCCACGGGCAAGGCCGTGGCATCGACGATCGAAGCGGCGTTGTCCAGCGTCTCGTCCAGGCTCAAGGCCGCTTCGGCATCTGGCCGACCGAGGCTGAAGGCAAGCCCTGCACTGGTCGTGGCCAGCGCCTCGAAGCCCAGGCTGGCCAGGAGCTTGGCGGAACCTGCATCCCACGGATTGGGGATGACGAAGGCACCCTCGCGCTCGTGCAGCGCCTTGAAGGCTTCGGCTCGCAGGGTTTGTACATCCATGGTCAGAACCTCCGGCTGGTCGGGAATGATCAGAGTAGTCCCAGTTGTTCGACCTCAGGGCCGCGCGGCAATTCAGGCAGAGTGCCAAGCCCCGGCAGGCGCGTCATCAGCCGCTGGTGGAAACGCTGGGCCAGCGCGGCGGCCAGGCGGTTGTCGGAGGTGTGCAGGAACACATAAGGGCTGCGCCCTTCCTCGATCCAGGCGGCGACCTTGTCCACCCAGGGCGTGAGAAAGGTCTCGTTGGCCTCGAGTTCAGGATGGCCGATGAAGCGCACCTGCGGGTGCTGGCTGAACGCGGCAGGCCGCGGCGGCACCTTGGGCTTCTTCGACTGGGCATGGAGCACGGCGGGATCGCGTGAGGTGCAACTGAACAGGGCGCGTGGATCAAGGCAGATGCGCTCCACACCACGCGCGTGCAACAGGCGATTGAGCACCCGCTCTTCCTCACCCTTGGCGAAAAAGGCCGGATTGCGCACTTCCACTGCCACCTGCGCGCCGATCTCGTCGAGAAAGCACGCGAGCTCGCCCAACCGCGCCGGCCCGAACTGGGCAGGCAACTGCAGCCAGTACGGCGATACACGCTGACCCAGCGGGGCCATCAGACGGGTGAAATCGAACGCAGATTCCAGCTGATCACGCAGGTCGCCCTCGTGGCTGATATCCCTGGGAAACTTGGCAGTGAAGCGAAAGTGCGCCGGCATGACCTGTGCCCAGCGCGCGAGGGTGCCAGGGGCGGGACGGGCGTAGAAGGTGGTGTTGCCCTCAACGGCATTGAACACCTGGCTGTAGTAGCCAAGCATCTGGTTGCTGGTGGCGTCGGCGGGATACAGGTAGTCGCGCCAGGCGTTTTCGCTCCAGGACGGACAACCGAGGAAATAAGGCAGGGGTGATGGACTCATCCATCAAATGTACAGGTCGAGCCCCACCACTTCCATGTCCCAATCGGTAAAACCTGCGGTACTGAGGTAGCTCGCAAGCGCCGTGGCGGTGCGCCTGTCGCAGGCGCGGGGGAACACCCTGTCTTGCTGGCGGGCCGGCAGGCCGCCGGGGCGTCGGCGCGTCACCGGTTCCTGAACGACCTCGCCCTCTTCGATCAGCTCGGCGTCATCGATGCTCTCATCGCGCACCGTTGCCTTGCGCGGCGTACGCTTGACCGGGTAGGACTGCGATGAGAAACCGTCGATACGCATGGCGTGAGCACTCAAGACCAATGATGGCAATTTAGCAGCATCAGGGATCCGTCGCTAATGCTCGAGTGATAACTGGACCACAGTTCGCGCCAAAGGTTTTATCGACAACCGCGATAACCGACGAACAGCACTCAGCGCGCCTTGGGCGTGGCTACATTATCGCGCAGGTAGACCGGTTGCGCCTGTTCTGCGGCGATCGCCTCGCCGCGTGCCCAGGCGAAGCGAGCGAGTTCGAGGATGTCCAGGGCATTGGGTAATGCCGCCAGGTTGCTGGCACTGGCTTGTACGGCCAGGCGCTCGGCGTAACCCCAGCCGGTACCCGCGCCGTACCAGTCGCCGCCGCTGCCCTCGGGCAATGCTGCGCGCTCCGGAGGCAACACCACTTCCAGGCCTTGCAGGCGCATTTCGCCATCCACCGCCTTGTAGCAACCCCAGTACACCTCGTCCATGCGCGCATCGATGGCAGCCGCGACCTGCTGCACCCCGTGCTCGCGCAACGCACCCTGGGCCAGCGCAGCCAGGTTGGATACCGGCAGCACCGGGCGTTCGAGGGCGAAGGCCAGGCCCTGCACCACGCCGATGGCGATACGCACGCCGGTGAAGGCACCCGGGCCACGGCCGAAGGCGATTGCGTCGAGGTCGTTCAGCGCCACACCGGAATCGGCCAGCAACTGCTTGATCATCGGCAGCAGCTTTTGCGCGTGCATGCGCGGGATGACCTCGTAATGGCTGGTTACCTTGCCATCATGCAGCAGCGCGACGGAACAGGCTTCGGTGGCGGTATCCAGGGCCAGCAGGGTGGTCATCGAACGGGTATCCAGGAGCAAGTGAAAAGAGCGGCAGTATAGAGGAGGTACGGCGCTGTGTCGTCAAGGGGCCGCTGTGCGGCCCTGTCGCCGGCAAGCCGGCTCCCACAGGGTGGTGCTGGGGTAGGAGCCGGCTTGCCGGCGATGGGCTGCGTCAGCAGCCCCAAAACGACGACGGCCCGCAAGCGGGCCGTCGTGATGCAGGGTGCTGGATCAGCTCAGGGCTGCCATGACCTTGGCGGTGATCGCTTCGACCGAACCGACGCCTTCGATGTGGCTGTACTTCGGCTTGCCGGCGTTGGCGGCCGACAGCTTCTGGTAGAAGTCCACCAGCGGCTTGGTCTGGCTGTGGTAGACCGACAGGCGATGACGCACGGTTTCTTCCTTGTCGTCGTCGCGCTGGATCAGATCTTCGCCGGTCTCGTCGTCCTTGCCTGCCACTTTCGGCGGGTTGTACTGAATGTGGTAGGTGCGGCCCGAAGCCAGGTGCACGCGGCGACCAGCCATGCGGCCGACGATTTCTTCGTCGTCGACGGCGATTTCGACCACGGCGTCGATATCGACACCGGCCGCGACCATGGCTTCAGCCTGCGGGATGGTCCGCGGGAAACCGTCGAACAGGCAGCCATTGACGCAATCCGGCTGGGCGATGCGCTCCTTGACCAGGCTGATGATCAGCTCGTCGGAGACCAGCTGGCCCGCATCCATGACTTTCTTCAGTTCCAGGCCCAGTGGGGTACCGGCCTTGACGGCGGCACGCAGCATGTCACCGGTGGAAATCTGTGGAATACCGAACTTCTCGGTGATGAACTTTGCCTGAGTACCTTTACCGGCCCCGGGAGCTCCCAGCAGAATTACGCGCATCTCGTGCTCCTCAAATTTTTGTATGAAATTCAATGGA
>Ga0160431_100503_pt1 | contig 15721 bp, 15 predicted proteins | sample HID1971K_E0MG_FD_108212 | JGI IMG/M metagenome (GOLD analysis project Ga0160431, IMG submission 108212) | Enriched millipede-associated microbial communities from UW Madison campus, WI, USA - HID1971K_E0 MG | ecosystem: Host-associated > Arthropoda: Insects > Digestive system > Unclassified ...
CAACCTGTTCAATGAAATGCGCGCGGCCAAGGTGCCGGTGTCGGTACGTGAACTGCTCGACCTGCTGAACGCCCTGCAAAAGCGCGTGGTGTTCGCCGACATGGACGAGTTCTACTACCTGGCCCGGGCCATCCTGGTGAAGGACGAGCGCCATTTCGACAAGTTCGACCGGGCGTTCTCGGCCTACTTCAAGGGCCTGGAGAACCTTGACCAGCACCTCGAAGCCCTGATCCCCGAAGACTGGCTGCGCAAGGAGTTCGAACGCTCGCTGACCGATGAAGAGCGCGCCCAGATCCAGTCCCTGGGTGGCCTGGACAAGCTGATCGAGGAATTCAAGAAACGCCTCGAAGAACAGAAGGAACGCCATGCCGGCGGCAACAAGTGGATCGGCACCGGTGGCACCAGCCCGTTCGGTTCGGGCGGTTTCAACCCCGAAGGCATCCGCGTCGGCGAGGCCGGCAAGCGCCAGGGCAAGGCGGTAAAGGTGTGGGACCAGCGCGAGTACAAGAACCTCGACGACCAGGTCGAGCTGGGCACGCGCAACATCAAGCTGGCCCTGCGCCGGCTGCGCAAGTTCGCCCGCGAAGGCGCTGCCGAGGAGCTGGACATCGACGGCACCATCGACCACACCGCACGCGATGCCGGGCTGCTGAACATCCAGATGCGCCCGGAGCGGCGCAACACGGTGAAGCTGCTGTTGCTGTTCGACATCGGCGGTTCGATGGACGCCCACGTCAAGGTCTGCGAAGAGCTGTTCTCGGCCTGCAAGACCGAGTTCAAGCACCTTGAGTACTACTACTTCCACAACTTCGTCTACGAGTCGGTGTGGAAGAACAACCTGCGCCGTACCTCGGAGCGGTATTCCACGTTCGACCTGCTGCACAAGTATGGCGACGACTACAAGGTGGTGTTCGTCGGCGATGCGGCCATGGCGCCCTACGAGATCACCCAGCCGGGTGGCAGCGTGGAGCACTGGAACGAAGAAGCAGGCTACGTGTGGATGCAGCGCTTCATGGAGAAGTTCAGGAAGATCATCTGGATCAACCCGTATCCGAAGCAGGCCTGGGACTACACGGCGTCGACCCACCTGGTGCGCGATTTGATCGAGGACAAGATGTATCCGCTGACCTTGCAGGGGTTGGAGGAAGGGATGCGCTACCTGTCCAAGTAATGGTCAGTCTGTAATGGCCCTGTCGCCGGCTTGCCGGCGATAGGGCCAGCAGCCTCACCCCCAGCGCTGCAGATACACCTGCTGCCCCCGCCAAGCCTCTTCCTGCACCACCGCCCTGAACCGCACCGCCGCCCCCGGCATGCACTGCGCCAGCTGCGCCAACGCAAGCGGCGTCAACGCCCCCAGCCGCGGATAGCCGCCAATGGTCTGGCGGTCATTGAGCAGCACGATCGGCTGCCCGTCCGGCGGCACCTGCACCGCCCCCAGCGGGATCCCTTCGGAGATCATCGGCGCGCCCTGATAGACCAGCTGCGGCCCCAGCAAACGGATGCCCATACGATCGGCCCGGCTGTCCAGCGTCCAGTCACTGTTGAATGCCTCGAACAGGCTGGTGCCGCTGAAATCGCCTATCTGTGCACCCATGACCAGATCCAGCAGCGGTTTGTGCGGATAAACCGGACGCAGGGTTTCGGGCACCTCGCGCAGCACCGCCGGGCTACCGGCGAAGCTCAGCACCTGCCCTTTGTCCAGTGCAGCCCCCTGCCCATCGATGCCACCCAGCCCTTCACGCACCACAGTGGCACAACTGCCCAGCACCGCCTCAGCGTGGAACCCACCGGGCGCCGCGAGGTAGGCGCGCACGCCCTGCTTCGGCTGCTTCAAGGTCAACCGCTGCCCCTTGGCCAGGGCAAAACTGCGCCAGGGTGCCAGCGGCTGGTCGTCGATTCGTGCCTCCAGGTCTGCCCCGGCCAGTGCCAGCACACAGTCCTGCTCGGCCAGCACACTGAACCCGCCCAGCGCCACCTCGATCACCGGTGCATCCAGGGCGTTGCCCAACAGCCAGTTGGCCCAGTACATCGCCACCCAGTCCAGCGCCCCGCCCTGGGTCACGCCCAGGTGACGCACGCCAAAACGCCCACCGTCCTGCAACTGGCTCAGCGGTGTGCTGGCCTCGATCATCAGCTGCTTCATGCACCAGCCTCCAACGGACTGTCATCACCACCCAACGCCAGGAACTCGGCGTGGGAAACCGCCACGAAGCGCACCCGGTCACCGGGCTGCAGCAGGCTGTAACCTTCACGCTCACGGTCGAACAGGCGCACCGGCGTGCGCCCGATCAGGTTCCAGCCGCCGGGCGAGACCGCCGGGTACGCCGCCGTCTGACGCTCGGCAATGCCCACGCTGCCCGCCGCCACGCGCTTGCGCGGGGTGCTCAGGCGTGGCGTGGCCAACCGCGGGTCCACCAGGCCCATGAAGCCGAAACCGGGGGCAAAGCCCAGGGCGAACACCGGGTAGTCGCGCTCGCTGTGCAGGCGGATCACCTCGCCCTCGCTCAGGCCGCTGCGCGCTGCCAGCACCGGCAGCTCAGGGCCGACACTGGCGTGGTACCAGACCGGGATCTCATGACGCCGGCCGGCGTTGCCGGTGTCCGGCTGCAACCCTTCCAGCGCCTGCAGGATCCGCGCCTTCGCCTCGGCCGGCGGCAGGTCGAACTGCAGCATCAGCGTGGTGTAGGACGGCACCAGGTCCAGCAGATGCATGCCCAGCGCTGCACTCAAGCGCTGGCTGGCCGCCAGTATCCACGGCATGTTGGCTTCGTCGATGGTGTCGAACAGGCGCACCATCAGGCTGTCGATGGCGACGACTTCGATGCGTACCTTCATGCCTGCTCCAACCCATCGAGTGCCTGTCGAATCTGCCGCACCGCCGCCACCGAACTGTCGTTGTCACCGTGCACGCACAAGGTGCTGGCCTGCAGGCGCACCGCGCTGCCGTCGCCTGCTACCAGCGCATAGCCACGGGCCAGGCGCACGGCTTGTTCGACCACCAGCGCCGGGTCGTGGTGCACCGCGCCTGGGAGGCTGCGCGGCTGCAGATGGCCGCTGGCGGTGTAGGCGCGATCGGCGAAAGCCTCGAACCACAGCGGTACGCCGAACTCATCGCCCAGGGCCTGAGCAGCGCTGTTGTCGGCGGTTGCCATCAGCATCAGCGGCAGGCCGCTGTCGTAGGCGGCCATGGCTTCGAGCACGGCGCGCAGCTTGAGCGGGTCGGCCATCATGTCGTTGTACAGCGCACCGTGCGGCTTGACGTAGGCCACCTGGCCGCCAAGGGCCTTGCAGATGCCCTGCAGGGCGCCGATCTGGTAGTGCAGCAGGTCGCGGATCTCTTCAGCGCTGCAGGCCATGGAGCGGCGGCCGAAGCCGACCAGGTCCGGGTAGGCCGGATGGGCACCGATGGTGACCCCGTGCTGCATCGCCAGGGCCGCGGTGCGGCGCATGGTGCCAGGGTCGCCTGCGTGGTAGCCGCAGGCGATGTTGGCGCAGTCGATATAAGGCATCACTTCGGCGTCGCGGCCCATGCGCCAGTTGCCGAAACTCTCACCCATGTCGCAATTGAGCAGCAGGCGTTTCACCTGGTGTGTTCCCGTTTCGATGTTCATGAGCCTGCCTCAGCGCGCCTTGAGTTGTTTGCCACAGGTTTCCGGCAGGCTCAGGGCCGCCAGGATCACCACGCCGTAGGACACCGCGGAGAACGCGCCAATCCCCAGGCCCAGCGGCACGCTCTGGCTGAGCAGGCCGATCAGCAACGGGAACAGCGCCGCGATCACCTTGCCGATGTTGTAGCAGAAGCCCTGCCCCGAACCGCGGATGCGGGTAGGGAACAATTCGGTGAGAAAAGCCCCCATGCCGCTGAAGATCCCCGAAGCGAAGAAGCCCAGCGGAAAGCCCAGCCACAGCATCAGGTCATCGCTGACCTGCATCTGCGTGTACAACAGCACGATGATGAACGAACCCACGGCGAACAGGATGAAGTTCTTCTTGCGCCCGAGGATATCGGACAGGTACGCGCTGATCACGTAGCCCACGTAGGAGCCGACGATCACCATCGCCAGGTAGCCGCCGGTGCCCAGTACGCTCAGGCCGCGCTCGTTCTTGAGGAAGGTCGGCAGCCACGAGGTGATGGCGTAGTAGCCACCGAGCGCACCGGTGGTCAGCAGGGACGCGCGCACAGTGGTCCAGAGCATGCCGGGGGCGAAAATCTCGTAGAAGTGCGAAGGCGCTTCGACCTGCTCCACCGCCTTGGCCTGGCGGTACACCTCGGGGTCCTTGACCAGGCGACGAACGAAGATCACGAAGATGGCCGGCACCAGGCCGAGCAGGAACAGCGCACGCCAGGCCTGCTCGGCAGGCAGCCAGGAGAACAGCAGCGCATAGAGGATCGCCGTCAGCCCCCAGCCCAGGGCCCACCCGGACTGCACCATGCCGACCGCCTTGCCACGGTCCTGGGCGCGGATCACTTCGCCGATCAGCACCGCACCCGCGGTCCACTCGCCGCCGAAACCGAAGCCCATCAAGGTACGGGCGATCAGCAGTTGTTCGTAGTTCTGGGCGAAGCCGCAGAGGAAGGTGAAGAAGGCGAACCACAGCACCGTCAGCTGCAGGGTGCGCACCCGGCCGATGCGGTCGGACAGGATGCCGGCGATCCAGCCGCCAAGGGCCGAGGCGATCAGGGTGCTGGTGTGGATCAGCCCGGCTTCGGTGGTGCTGATGCCCCACAGCATGATCAGCGTGGGGATGACGAAGCTGAGCATCTGCGTGTCCATGCCATCCAGGCCATAGCCGATCTTGCAGCTCCAGAAGGTGCGCCGTTGCTGGGAGTCGATGTCGCGGTACCAGGCGAACGGCCCGGTCGAAGGTGGAGATTGCACCTGTTGCTGCACGCCGCTTGGGTTCATGCTTGCCTCGGCTTGTTGGTATTGTTTTATGGGCGACGTCTGGCGTCGCGGCCTGCCATCATTGTTCAGAGCCCGCGCCAAGTGCGTCCAACGAGAAAAACCGCCGGTCTGGAACAAGAAAAACTGATCATGAACCTTCGCTTCCTCGAAACCTTCGTCTGGGTCGCCCGGCTCAAGAGCTTTCGCCTCACTGCCGAAAAACTGTTCACCACCCAGGCGTCGGTCTCCAGCCGCATTGCCGCGCTGGAGGCAGACCTGGGGGTGAAACTGCTGCTGCGCGACTCACGTGGCGTCAGCCTGACCCCGGAAGGCACCAAGGTGCTGGAGTACGCCGAGCGCATGCTCGACACCGCCAAGGCGATGAAGCAGTCGCTGGACAGCGACCGCGCCAAGGTCGGGCGCATTCGCCTTGGCGTGATGGACACGGTGATTCACACCTGGATGAGCGCACTGGTGGCGGAACTGTCCGAGCGCTATCCCCAGGTAGAGATCGAACTGGTCGCCGATACCGCGCTGAACTTGCGCGAACAGCTGCAAAAAGGCTTTCTCGATGTGATCCTGCAGACCGACCTGTTGCGTGAGCAGTCGATCCGCAGCCTGGACCTGGCGCGCTACCCCATGGGCTGGGTGGTGGCTGCTGGTGCCGCCCAGCACCGCGATTACGCGTCCCTGGCCGAACTGGCCCGCGAGCGGATCGTGACCTTCTCGAAGAACTCGCGGCCCCACCAGGAAGTGCTCAGCATGCTGCAAGCCGCAGGTGCCCAGGCCCCGCGCCTGAACTGCGTGAACTCGGTGGCGGCGATTACCCGCCTGCTGCGCGATGGCTTCGGCATCGGTGCGTTGCCGCCGGCGCTGGTGGGTGAAGAGCTCAGCCGCGGCGAACTGGTCCTGCTCGAAGGCTTGCAGCCACCACCGAGCCTGGAACTGGTCGTCGCCTGGCAGACCGGGGTGGCGTTGGTGGATGAGGTGGTCGGGGTGTGCCGGCAGGTGCTGGAGCGGTATGCGCGGGATGTCGGGGCGCAGAGGATTGTGCTGGTCTGATGGTTCTCAAAAGCGAAACCGGGCAGCTCGGTGCAGCTCTGGGCACCACCACATCTGCCGGTACCGTAATGCTCATCCCGCCCACCGATATCATCGAGAAGACCGGCCAGAAGCGTACCATCGACGGTCTGACCTACGAGTTCCTCTCTACACCGGGCAGTGAAGGGCATACCACCTCTTCTGACTCAAGATCAAGGAAATCCAGAGGAACGTACGCAATAAAAGTTGGAGCCGGAAAGCCCCAACTTTTATCCAGGCAATATTATACCGCCCCAGTTACATCAATAAGCCGATTTTCCGTGCAAAGAACCAGCCATGCTTGATCTGAATTGAGTCCCCCAATGACCGTCGACATTGGTAATAATGTAGAAGGAGTCAAAAGTATGACCGGGGATCGGGTTACCCGCTTTGTCAAGGCGTGTAAATGAAAGCGCGACGTGATATTTGTTTGCGTTTCCTTTGCCATCACTGCCGGATTGAACAACATAACGGTAGTCCCAGCGTGTATTCTCCCAGCCAATTTCCTTTGCAAGCTGCTGCAGGTTTTGATCTTTGGCATAAGCTTCAGGGGTTTGCCAAACTGTGACTTGGTTACCGGACATGCGCACGTGCGGGTAATTCAATGTCTTGGCCCAAGCCAATTCATCTTTAGCATTGAATGTTGTCAGGAAGTTATCCAAGGCCTTACAGGGAACATCATATTCCTGGCTATAGTTCCCCTTCGCATCTTTCGCACAACTGTCTGGCAAGGCAGTGTTAGTCGGCGCTGCAAAAACCGGGGAGACTGCAATCCCTGCGGCCAAAAACAAAGAGACTTTCAATACAGGATTCATAATTATTCCTTGTTATAGTTTACGTTAAACATTTGGCATGCCCTGCCATAAAACAGGACTTATCTACTTCGCTTGAAAATCAAGCTCTTCACGTGCGAGACACCCTCACGATGCATCAAAAATTCCCTTATAAACTCGCGAGCGTCTCCAAACCAACTCTGCGAATTGAACCATCCGTGAGTAACTTTGACTGTTCGGGATCATGCCCGTACAGTACAAATGCGCCTTTAGATTGAAGCCGCTTAAACAAGTTGAAATTATTAATCATCCCCTGAGCATCATTCACCACCATGGCATCGGGAAGCGTCATTTTTTCAAGAGAGGCCTTCAAGTAGCAAGCATCTGCGGTAATGATGACATCTTTACCCTCTACGCTGACTTTAAGCGATTGGTGCCCGGGCGTGTGTCCATAACTAGGAATCAGCACAACCGAACCATCACCAAACAGATCATGTTCGCCATCAATTTCAAGGCGCTCATGACCTAAATCATAATGGCGAGGGGAATAGATCTCTTTTTCGATGTTTTCTTCATTTTTTGCAGCCTCCCACTCACGCTTTTGGATCACCAACCGCGCATTAGGAATGCAAGCATTGCCACCACAATGATCAAAATGCAGATGAGAATTAATGATGAAGTTGATTTTCAGGGGGTCGACACCAAAAGCTTCCAACCGTTTAGCGACATCTTCACCAGGCACAAAGTTGACCGTCGTGAGATCAGCAAAAACCCCGAGTGATTTTTTTACCACCGCCGGATCTTCCGATTGCAAAGGCAACTCAAGCCCCGTATCAAACAACACCGTTCCTTTCGGATGTTCGATCAGATAGCACGGCACAGGAATGGCCAGATCCCCTGTTTCACCTGCCATGAAAAACCCATAAGGCATGGTAATCCAGCCACATGTCATTGCATATAATTTTACGTCTTCCATAGCAATAGCCCTTTAAACCATGACGGTAAGATTTCAGACACCGAGGCCTTTCAGTACGGCTCTTCCACACCACACTAAATATTTAACGACTAAGCCTCAAAGACTGAACTCATTAAATAGCACTCTAACAAATTGACGCTCAAAACAAAAACCAACTCCCCATTACCAGGCAGATCGATAGATCGTCTCGATATCTGCGGCCGTGAGCTTGCGGGGATTATTGCGCATCAAGCGGTCAATGTTGCTGGCCTCCTCGGCCATGGGTGCCAAAGCGTCCTCTGGAACGTTGAAAGCGCGAAGGCCGGCAGGAATGTCTACGGCAGCGCACAGTTCAGCCATCGCATCGACACTAGCGTCTGCAGCCTGGCTATCGCTCAAGCCCACGACATTCACGCCCATTGCCTGTGCGACGTCGCGAAGACGCTCCGCACAGGCAAGCTTGTTCCAGCGCATGACATAGGGCAGCAGCAAAGCGTTGCTGACGCCGTGTGCTATTTTGAAGCGCCCGCCGAGCGGATAGGCCAGCGCATGTACTGCCCCCACGCCTGCGTTTCCAAATGCCATGCCCCCCATCAGACTCGCCGTCGCCATGTCTTCGCGAGCAACAAGATCATCCGGGTTGGCATACGCTTTGGGCAAAGCCCGAGCAATCACCTTGATCGCTCCAAGCGCAATGGCATCGGTGATCGGCGAGCGATTGATCGAAAGGTACGCTTCGATCGCATGCACGAGCGCGTCCACACCGCTGGCAGCGGTCACGCTGCGAGGACAAGTGAGCGTCATGACCGGACTCACGAGAGCCACATCAGGCAGCAGGTAGTCGCTCACGATGCCTTTCTTGAGCTGTGCTTGTTTGTCGGAGAAGATCGCCACGTTAGTGACCTCCGAACCTGTGCCCGCTGTAGTAGGAATGGCGATCAGCGGGGGGCCCTTGCGGCGTACTTGATCGACGCCGAACAGCTCGGCCAACGCGCCATCGTGACCGGCGAAGGCGGCGACACCTTTGGCGATGTCGATAGCACTTCCTCCCCCCAGCCCAATGAGGCCGTCATGGCCACCCTCACGAAAGGCACGGGTACAGTCTTCGACCAAACTGATTTCAGGCTCTGGTTGAACCTGGTCATAGAGACCATAGCGGCGGCCACCCAGGTGGGCCAAAGCGAGGTCAACGGTGCCCGACTTGACCAGGATCGCATCGGTCACGATTAAAGGATTATCAACCTTCAGCCGGGTCAATTCAGCGTCCAGCTGATCAACCGCGCTGGGGCCGGTCAGGAGTTTATTGGCGATTTGAAAGGCAGCAACACTCATCGACTCATCCTCATTTTTTTTATTGAGATGAACGAAGAGATAACAAAACATGTGCCAGATTCTTGGAAGGCCCGTGTTTGCTGGGTTTTGCCTCGCTATGGCTAGCCTGCGACACGAACTGGCGATCACGATTTCAATCGGAAAAACAGCTGCCGATCAGAAACCTAATCAGATCTCTCCCAGCGTTTCATCTTCTGAACGATGGTAGCCTGGCTGACACCCAGCGCTTTGGCTGCCAGCCGCGTGGTCTTGTGGACGCGCATTGCTGAAAGGATTGCACTGCGCTCTGCGTTTTCCAGAACCTTGCGCAGCGGCAGGCGGTTTTGATCCAAGCGATCATCATGAAGGTTGAGGATTTCCTCAGGGAGATCCAACGCCTCGATCGTGTCACTTTCGCAGATGACGACCAAACGCTCGACCAAATTGATCAGCTCACGGATATTTCCAGGCCATGCGTACTCACAGAGCAGATCCAGGGTCTCCAGCCCCCACGTCATCTTGCGCTCATAGCGTTCGTTGAAGTGCCGCAGGTAATGATCCAACAGGGTGGGGATTTCTCCGGCGCGCTCACGAAGCGCGGGAATGTGGATGGGCACCACGTTCAGTCGATAGTACAGGTCAGCACGGAACAACCCCTGCTCGAGTCTCTGTCGCAAGTCATGGTGGGTGGCACTTATGATTCGGATATCTACTTCGCGTAATTCAAGCCCACCCACCGGAATGAACCGCTTCTCCTCGATAACTTTCAGAAGCTTGACCTGAAGCGACAACGGCAGATCGCCAATTTCGTCAAGGAACAACGTTCCGTGGTTCGCCAGCTCCAGGAGCCCTCGCTTCCCTTTGGCCGCCGCGCCAGTGAACGCCCCTGGCGCGTAGCCAAACAATTCCGCCTCGATCAGGTTTTCTGGCATTGCTCCGCAGTTGAGCGGTATGAAAGGCTCGTTGGCCCGAGCGCTGGCATTGTGGATGTACTGAGCGACGAGACTTTTGCCGACACCGGTTTCACCTAGCAGCAGCACCTTCACGTCACTACCTGCTACACGTCGTGCCTGCGCGAAAAGCGAGCCTGTTTGCGCCAGGTCAAAGACCAGCGAAGACTGAGCCAGTTTTTCATATTCACCCGCATGCAACTGCGCAGTGCTCTGACGCAGCTTCTTGAGCCCAGCAAGCTCATCCCTTTCATGCTTCATGCGCAGAAGCTCGGTCATGTCACGTACGGCGCTGACAACGTAACTGATGCGGCGATTATCAAAGATAGGCGTTGCGCTCACCAACAGCTTCTTGCCGTTACCGAGGCTCTGCATAACGGAAACCGGAGCGCCTTGCTGGAGTACGCGTAAGGATGCGGATTGCGAAACGACACCGTCGCGTACCAGGTCGTGCATGCTGCGACCGATGAGCTGTTCGCTCTGCAGTCCGGTAAGACGCTCGTACGCGCTGTTTACCTTAACGGTAGTCCCTGCACCATCCGTGATGTAAACGCCGTCGTGCAGTGCGTTCAGAATCGTATCGAAGGTTTGATCAGTGAAGTTCACAGCAACGCTCTGAGCTAGCAAAAACGTCAGTGTAAGACGTTTGCTGACGCAGTGGCCTTAATCTTTCAGAGAGAACGGCAAGTGCGAAGTCTCGTGAATCGCCGTTGGTTTCCCGGGCCATCATGAATCAACGCCAGCTCTCCTTGACCGCCTTGCGCCGCCCACCCAAAAGCACCCAGCCAATCCCCAGCAACAGGCTCTCGACCACGAACGCCAGCACAAACCCTGCCCCAACGCCCCAGCCTATCGCCTCGGGTACCAGCAGAATCTGATAGCTGTACCCCTTGAGCGTCTCTTCGCGCAACTGCGGATCCGGCTGCACCAGCACATGCCAGGTCGTCGTCAACCACGACCCCTGTAGCGCCTGCCACTCGTTCTCAAGCAACTGATTACGCATCAACAGACTCTCGATACTGTTGGCATCGCTGTTGAACACCGGGTCGTCACTGCTGCGGTAATGCCGCACCAGCGCCTGCAGGTCGCCCTTGAAGAAGCGCTCGGCAGTCTGCTTGAAGCCATCGAGCGCCTGGCGCGATTCGAACAGGTGCGCCTCGACCCGCTGGCTATAGTCCTTGACCAGCCCGGGAACCTGGATACCGGCCAGCAGGCCGAAGGTGAACAGCAGCAACCGCAGGTAACTTCTGAACATGCAGCGTCCTTAGCTCTGGCCTTGCGAAACGCATTCTCCGTGCCGCCACAAACCCCATTGGCCGGGCTCGTAGCGCCGCCAGGTCTCGTTCTCGGTCAAGGCCTCGGTGGCGATCACCGTCACCACGTCATTGGGGGTGGTTTCGGTGTGAAAGTCGACGATCAGGTCGACATCCTTCAACCGTGCGGCACCAAAAGGCGCGCGACGGGTGATGTGGACCAGCTTGGTCGAGCAGAAGCAGAACAACCAGTCGCCGTCGCTGAGCAGGCAGTTGAACACGCCTTTTCCGCGGTACTCGGCACAGGCTTCGACCAGCACCGGCAGCAGCTGTTCCACTTCGACAGGCTCCGGGAAGGCGGCGCGGATGCGGTTGAGCAGGTCGCAGAAGGCGGCCTCGCTGTCGGTGTCGCCGATGGGCCGGTAGAAGGTCGCCTCGCCCTTGAAGTCGCCGAGCTGGCCGTTGTGCGCGAAGCACCAGTTGCGGCCCCACATCTCGCGGACGAACGGGTGAGTGTTGGACAGGCATACCCGGCCGACGTTGGCCTGGCGGATGTGGCCGATGACCACCTCGCTCTTGATCGGGTAGCGCTGCACCAGGTTGGCCACTTCCGACTCGCTGCTCGCGGCAGGGTCCTGGAACAGGCGCAGGCCGCGGCCTTCGTAGAAACCGATGCCCCAGCCGTCGCGGTGCGGGCCGGTACGGCCACCGCGCTGCATCAGGCCGGTGAAGCTGAAGACGATGTCGGTGGGGACGTTGGCGCTCATGCCCAGCAGTTCGCACATGTTCGCAGTCTCCGCTTACAAACGGGGCTCGACCCGGCCACGGCCGCCAGAAGGCGCGGCGGGCGGCGGGTCATCGCGGTAGCGATCGTGACGCTCGGCAGCCAGCGGCGTACCGGATCCGAGACGGGCGTCTTCGGCGGCCTGGCGCTGGGCGGCGGCCTCGGCCTGCTCGCGGCGCTCGCGGGCGCGTTTTTCCAGGGGCCAGCGCAGCAGCACGAACAGCGCGTACAGGGCAAAGGCGATCATGCCGTACATGGCAAAGTCGGAGACCGCACGCCAGGCGTTGTTGCCGACCTTGAAGGCCAGGTCCAGGGTGGTGATGGCGATCGCCGGGGCAACGGCATCCTTGGCCGGGTCGACGACGGTCGGGGTCAGCAGCAGCACGGCCAGGATCACCCGCAGCGGCTCACGCAGCCAACGCCACATCCAGCCAGTGATTTTGAAACCCACCCACAGGCAGCCCAGGGCAGCAACGGCGTAGAGGCCCCAGGCGAGGGTATAGTCGTTCTCGGTCATGGTGATCGTGCAAGCCAGGCAAAGAGACGCCTATGATAAACACTTTTCCGGGCGCAGGCGCCCCCCAGCCAAGAGATCCCCGATGCCCAACGCGCTCCAGCCCCCCATCGCCCGCCAGGACCAGGCCGCCGATCCCTATGCCTGGCTGCAACAGCGCGACACCCCCGAGGTGCTCGATTACCTGCAGGCGGAAAACGCCTACCAGGAGGCTTGCCTGGCCGACCAGGCGCCCCTGCGCGAGCAGCTGTTCGAAGAGATAAAGGGCCGTATCCTCGAAACCGACCTGTCGCTGCCCTCGCCCTGGGGCCCGTACCTGTACTACACCCGCACCACCGCAGGCGACGAATACCCGCGGCATTACCGCTGCCCGCGACCGGCGGACGACTCCAACACCGTGGACGAAAGCCAGCAGCAGCTGCTGCTCGACCCCAACGCCCTGGCCGGTGGTGGCTTCCTGTCCCTCGGCGCGTTCAGCATCAGCCCCGACCACCGCTTGCTGGCCTACAGCCTCGACACCAGCGGCGACGAAATCTACACCCTGTACGTCAAGGACCTGGCCAGCGGCGCGCTGACCACCCTGCCCTTCGACGACTGCGACGGCAGCATGACCTGGGCCAACGACAGCCAGACGCTGTTCTTCGCCGAGCTGGACGATACCCATCGCCCATGGCGCCTGCGTCGCCACACCCTGGGCGAAGCCGATGCGCAGACCGTGTTCGAAGAGCCCGATGGGCGTTTCTTCCTGCACTGCTACCGCGCCAGTTCCGAACGACAGCTGGTGCTGCTGCTCAACAGCAAGACCACCAGCGAAGCCTGGGTGCTCGATGCGCACACCCCGCAGGCCGCGTTCACCTGCCTGGCGCCGCGGGTCGAAGGCCACGAGTACTTCCCCGACCACGGCCAGCTCGACGGCCAGTGGCGCTGGTTCATCCGCACCAACCAGGACGGCATCAACTTCGCCCTGTACCACGCCCCAGCCGAGCAGGTGCCGGCCCGTGCACAGTGGCAGCTGCTGGTGGCCCACCGCGACGACATCATGCTCGAGGGCCTCAGCCTGAATGCCAGCGCCCTGACCTTGAGCCTGCGCGAAGGCGGCCTGCCGATCATCGAGGTCCGCCCGCAAGGCCTGGCCAGCTACCGTGTCGAGCTGCCGGATGCGGCCTACAGCCTGTACGTGCAGGACAGCCTGGAGTTCGCCAGCCCCCGCGTGCGCCTGCGCTACGAAGCGCTCAACCGGCCGGCGCAGGTACGCCAGCTGGAGCTGGCCACAGGCGCCCAGGCGGTGCTCAAGGAAACCCCGGTGCTGGGGGCGTTCGATGCCGACGACTATGTCAGCGAGCGCCTGTGGGCGACCGCCGGGGACGGCACCCAGGTGCCGATCAGCCTGGTCCGCCGTCGTGAAGACCTGGGCAAGACCGTGCCCCTCTACCTGTACGGTTACGGCGCCTACGGCGAGAGCCTCGACCCGTGGTTCTCCCATGCCCGCCTGAGCCTGCTGCAACGCGGCGTGGGCTTTGCCATCGCGCATGTGCGCGGCGGTGGCGAGCTGGGCGAAGCCTGGTACCGCGCCGGCAAGCAGGAACACAAGCACAACAGCTTCAGCGACTTCATCGCCTGCGCCGAGCACCTGATCGCCCAGGGCGTGACCGCGTCCGAGCGCCTGGCCATCAGCGGTGGCAGCGCCGGCGGGTTGCTGATGGGGGCGGTGCTCAACCAGCGCCCCGAGCTGTTCCGCTGCGCCATCGCCGAAGTGCCGTTCGTCGATGTGCTCAACACCATGCTCGATCCCGAGTTGCCACTGACCGTCACCGAGTACGACGAGTGGGGCAATCCCGAGGAGCCTGAGGTGTACGCGCGGATCAAGGCCTATGCGCCGTACGAGAACGTCAGTGCGCAGGATTACCCGGCCATGCTGGTGGTCGCCGGCTACAACGACAGCCGCGTGCAGTACTGGGAAGCGGCCAAGTGGGTGGCGCGCCTGCGCACGCGCAAGACCGACGACAACCTGCTGCTGCTCAAGACCGAGATGGGGGCTGGGCATGGCGGGATGAGTGGGCGCTACCAGGGGCTGCGTGATGTGGCGCTTGAATATGCGTTCGTGTTTGAGGAGTTGGGGGTGAAGTGAGGGTTTGAAGGGTTCGCCGTCAGGTTTTCAGCGCCTGTGAGATCGAGCGCCGCGCGGGCGGCGCTCGATCTCACAGGCGCTGAAAAGCATTCGGCAGGCCCTGGCAGCCCTAATTTTCCTGCACTTGCGGCTTCGCCGGTTCCTGGCGCAAGCCGGGCAGCGGCTGGTCCTTCGGCGGTCCCGGCACCGGCATCGGCGGCAACAGCGGCGCCCCCGGCTTGTTGTCATAGGCCTTGGGCGGCGTGCTCGGGGTGATTTGCGGGTACGGGGTGGGCGTCGCCGTGCCGGGCGCACCGGGCACCGGTGTGTTCAAGCGTGGGGGCGTGCCTGCCGCCTCGGCCAGGGGCATGGCGGCTACGAGCAACGCGGCGAGGATCGCGTGAAACATCAGCAACCTCCTGTCGGGAACCTTCCTACAGGCTACGCCGTTATTGGCTTTTTTGCCTGTCCGCCTGACCTGCAGCGCGCTAGACTCATTGGCATAACCGTCACATGCCTGATCAGAACAAAGGAAACACCATGAGTTCGGCTTCCACATCCGCCGCCACCGCCCGCCTCGACCGCATCCTCGCCGACGCCAAGCGCGACAAGGAGATGGGCTATCGCGACAAGGCCCTGAAGATGTACCCGCACGTCTGCGGCCGCTGCGCCCGAGAGTTCTCCGGCAAGCGCCTGAGCGAGCTGACCGTGCACCACCGTGACCACAACCACGACAACAACCCCCAGGACGGTTCCAACTGGGAGCTGCTGTGCCTGTACTGCCACGACAACGAGCACTCGCGCTACACCGACCAGCAGTACTTCAGCGAAGGCTCCCTGAGCACCCCGAGCATCGCCAAGGCCACCCACAACCCGTTCGCTGCCCTGGCCGGGATGCTGAAGAAAGACTGACCGCCGAATACAACCTATCGATACAGCCCCCGCTGCCGCCGGCGAGCCCGTATAATCGCGCCTTTTTGCGAAGGGCCCCGGCACGTGGCAAACAAACGGTACAGCTGCATCGGCCTGTTCAACCCCAAGTCTGCGGAGAACGTCGGTTCGGTGATGCGCGCAGCGGGTTGCTACGGCGTCAACTCGGTGTTCTACA
>Ga0160431_100504_pt1 | contig 15700 bp, 15 predicted proteins | sample HID1971K_E0MG_FD_108212 | JGI IMG/M metagenome (GOLD analysis project Ga0160431, IMG submission 108212) | Enriched millipede-associated microbial communities from UW Madison campus, WI, USA - HID1971K_E0 MG | ecosystem: Host-associated > Arthropoda: Insects > Digestive system > Unclassified ...
CGCTGCGGGAGATGCGGCGGGTGGCCGTTCCCGGGGGAGTCGTCGCCGCGCGGGACGCCGACTACGCGGGCTTCCTCTGGTTCCCGGTGCTGCCGGAGCTCGACCGCTGGCTGAGCCTGTATCGCGAAGCCGCACGCGCCAACGGCGGAGAGCCGGATGCCGGCCGCCGACTGCTGTCCTGGGCTCGGGCCGCCGGCTTCGACGACGTCACGGCGACGGCATCCACCTGGTGCCACGCGTCTCCCGAAGAGCGTGCCTGGTGGGGCGGGATGTGGGCCGACCGCATCCTCGAATCCGCCCTCACACGGCAGCTCCTCGATGCCGGCATGGCGACCGACGGCGACCTGCGGGAGATCAGCGACGCCTGGAAGCGCTGGGCCGACGACGGCGACGGGTGGTTCCTCGTGCCCCACGGCGAGATCCTCGCCCGCGCCTGACGATCCACGGATACATCCCGCGACGGATGCCGGCATCGAGGTGCTCCCGTAGCGTGGGGGAGTGATCCGCCCGCTCTCCCGTACGGCGCTGATCCTCGACATCGTCGGGGCGGCGCTGCTCTTCCTCGTCCTCACGCCGATCTCGCTCGTGTTCTACGGCCCGGGCGCAGGGAACACCACGATCGGAGGGGTCGCCGTCGCGACCGTCGTCATCGCGAGCGTGCTGATGTTCGGCGGAGTCGCGGTCGGGCGACTCGCACCGGGCGTGTCGCTCGCGGCCGCCTGGGCCGGTGCCGTCCTGCAGATGCTCGCCGGCTTCGGCCCGCTGCCGATGGACTTCGCGATCCTGCTCGTGCTCTACGCCACAGCGGCCTGGGGCACACGTCGCGTGCTGTGGTGGGGGTTCGGCTCCGCGCTCGTCGGCGGGCTGATCGCCGCCGTGTACATGGTGTTCGTGAACGGTGTGGCGTTCGGCACGGGCACCGGGTGGGAGAAGGTGACCACGGGCACGCTCCTGCTCGCCATCTCGGTCATGGCACTCGGGTTCGCCTGGGTGTGCGGGCTGCTGTGGCGGGTGGTCCTGCGCGCCAGGAAGACCCGCAACGCACAGCTGCAGGCCGAGTCCCTCGCCGCCGAGGAGCAGGAGCGCGTGCGCATCGCCCGCGACATGCACGACATCGTCGCCCACTCCCTGGCCGTCGTGATCGCCCAGGCCGACGGGGCCCGCTATGCGGCAGCGGCGAAGCCCGAGGTCGCGACCGAGGCCCTCGGCACCATCGCGCAGACCGCGCGCGGGGCGCTGAGCGATGTGCGCATGCTCCTCACGCAACTCCGACACCGCCAGGGCGACGGCCCGCAGCCGACACTCGCCGACCTCGAGGCACTTTTCGCCCAGGTGCGCCAGGCGGGCATCGAACCGCGCGTCACGGTCGACCCGATGCCTCCGGGCGAGCCCCCTGGGGCCATCCAGCTCGCGGTGTACCGCATCCTGCAGGAGGCTCTCACGAACGCCATCCGACACGGGGACGGCACCGTCGACGTGCACCTGGCCTGGCTCGCTGACCGGGTCGATGTCGACGTGCGGAACACGGTGTCGGCCGATGCGGCCGTCGCTCCCGGCGGGCACGGGCTCATCGGCATGCGGGAGCGGGCGCAGCTGGTCGGCGGTAGTCTGCAAGCCGAGCGCCGAGGGGCGCAGTTCGTCGTCCACGCCTCGCTTCCGATCGGAGCCCCCGCATGATCAGAGTCGTGCTCGTCGACGACCAGGCGCTGTTCCGGGCCGGCATCCGCATGCTCGTGGCCTCACAGCCCGACCTGGACGTGGTCGGCGAGGCCGGCGACGGCAAGGAGGCGCTCGAAGTCGTGCGCGCGACCCGCCCCGACGTCGTGCTCATGGACATCCGGATGCCGGTCATGGACGGCCTCACCGCGACCGCGGAGATCCTCGCGCGACCCGAGCCGCCTCGTATCGTGATGCTCACCACGTTCGACCTCGACGAGGCTGCGGCGCGGGCGATCCGGCAGGGAGCGAGCGGCTTCCTCCTCAAGGACGCCGATCCCGAGTTCCTGCTCGCCGCGATCCGTACCGTGCACTCCGGGTCGAGCGTCATCGCGGCGTCGGCGACCCGTGATCTCTTCGCGCACTTCGCCGAGGCGCCCAAGCCGGTCCCGTCGCAGTACGCCACGCTCACGGACCGGGAGAAGGAGATCTTCGCGCTCGCCGCCCGTGGCCTGTCGAACGCCGAGATCGCCGGCCGGGAGTACCTCAGCGAGGCCACGGTGAAGACGCACATCAGTCGCATCCTCACCAAGCTCGCGCTGCGCGACCGCGTGCAGCTCGTGGTCTTCGCCTTCGAGCACGGCCTCGCCTGAGGTCATCGTCGTCCGTGCCCCGGACGATCCGCCGACTCCGTGACGTTCTGCCGACGAAGTCGTGTGATCCCTCGGGCGATCGTCGTGGTCTCGGCGGATCGTCACGCCCGGGATCATCCTTCCGATGTACGGGGATGAGTCGGGCGGGCGATGACGCCGCCCTGCTCCGGAAAATACCGTCGAAGACATGGAGATCACGACCACCGACCTCGGGCTCGCCGCCCGCGTCCAGCACCTGAAGAAGACCTACGGCTCCGGCGAGGGCACCGTTCGTGCGCTCGACGACGTCAGCGTGGGCATCCGCCGCGGGCAGTTCACCGCGATCATGGGACCCTCCGGCTCGGGCAAGTCCACCCTGATGCACATCATGGCCGGACTCGACAGTCCGACCGAGGGACGAGCGTGGATCGGCGACACCGAGATCACCGGACTCGGCGACATCGACCTGACGATCCTGCGCCGCCGCCGCGTCGGCTTCATCTTCCAGGCGTTCAATCTGGTTCCCACGCTCGACGCGCTGGGCAACATCCTGCTTCCGTTCGAGCTCGACGGTCGTCGTCCGAGCGCGATCGAGCGGGCCCGCATCGACGGACTCGTCGAGACCCTCGGGCTGGGCTCGCGCCTGTCGCACCGACCGCACCAGCTGTCCGGCGGGCAGCAGCAGCGGGTCGCGATCGCCCGGGCCCTCGCCACCGCCCCCGACCTCGTGTTCGCGGACGAGCCGACCGGCAACCTCGACTCGAAGACCGGGCGCGAGGTGCTGCACCTGCTGGCGACGGCGAGCCGGGAGCACGGGCAGTCCATCGCGATGGTCACGCACGACGCGATCGCGGCGAGTCACGCCGACCGCGTGCTGTACCTCGGCGACGGACGCATCGTGGCCGACCACCCGCGCCAGAGCGCCGAGGAGATCTCCGCGTACATGCTGGCTGCCGAGGTGGCGGCATGACCGCCCTCGCGACGGTCGTGCCGGAGACCAGGGCGACCGGCCCGCGCCTGGCGTGGCTGCGCGACCGGGGGATGGGGGCCAGCATCCTCGTGGCTGCTCTGTCCGCCGCATTCGGCGTGCTCCTCGTGGAGACCACGGCCTACATCGGGGCGGTGCTGCAGGCCGATCCCTTCATCGGCGACAGCGGCACGCTCGCCTTCGTCGTGGCCCTGCTGTCGGTGCTGCTGACCGTGGTGGCGATGTACGTGGCCGCCATCGTCACCGCGAACACCTTCTCGACGATCATCGCCGGACGCACCCGGCAGATCGCGCTCATGCGCCTGATCGGAGGCACCGCGCGCTCGCAGCGGGCGCAGGTCGGCAAGCAGGGCCTCGTCGTCGGTGTGCTCGGCGCCGTGATCGGACTCCTCGCCGGCCTCGTGCTGGCGGTGGTCGGGGTGCAGATCGGCGGGCAGCTGATCGACAACGCGCCCACGGACTTCTCCCTCGCGCAGCCCTTCATCGCGCTTCCGGCGATCGGTGTGGCGCTCACGACCTGGGCGGCGGCCTGGGCCGGCTCGCGACGCGTGCTCTCGGTGACCCCGCTCCAGGCACTGGGCGGATCGGTCGAGCGGACGCACGACGAGGTGTCCGGGAAGCCGGGGCGCCACGTCGGTGCCTGGATCCTGCTGATCGCCGGTGCCGCGCTGCTCTTCGGCGGGGTGCTGATCGGTCTGGTGACCCCGCTCGGCGTCGTGGTCGCGTTCCTCGGCGGAGTCCTCTCCTTCACGGGTCTCGCCCTCGGCTCGGTGCTGTTCATGCCGCCGGTGCTGCGACTGGTGGGGCGCATGTTCGGCTCCAGCGCCACAGCGCGGCTCGCGGCCGAGAACGCGCTGCGCTACCCGGAGCGCTCGTCGCGGATGGCGATCGGCGTGGTGATGGGCGTGACCCTGGTGACGATGTTCGCGGTGGCCCTCGAGTCCGCCAAGCGCCTGATGATGAGCCAGGTCACCGGAGAGGTCCCCGAGGAGTTCTTCGCCCCGATGGACGCCTTCGCGGGAGTCATGATGGTCCTCGTCGCGGTCTCCGCCGTGATCGCCGCGGTCGGCCTCGTCAACCTGCTCACGATCGGTGTGGTGCAGCGTCGGCGCGAACTCGGCCTGCTCCGGTCGATCGGACTGTCCAACCGGCAGGTGCGGCGGATGGTGCTCCTCGAGGCCACGCACATCACCGTGGCGGCGACGTTGACCGGACTGGTGCTCGGCGTCGTGTACGGCTGGATCGCGGCGCAGTCGCTTCTGGGCTCGGTCCCGACGCTGCCCGACTTCGTCCCGGCCGGACTCGTGGCTCCGCAGATCCCGTGGATCCCGATGGCGATCATCGTCGCGGCGACGGCCGTGCTCACCCTCGTCGCAGCGGCGACTCCCACCCGGCTGGCCACGCGTGTGGCCCCGGTCGAGGCGCTCGCGGCGGACTGACGCCTCTAGGCTGGTCGGATGCCGTCGCCGTTCGATCAGTCCACGTATCAGGTCCGTCTCGACTGGGGCACCGCGGGTCTCGCGCGTCTCGCCTCTGCCGACGTCGTGGTGGTCGTGGACGTCCTGAGGTTCTCGTCCACGGTCGTCGATGCCGTCGCATCCGGCGTCGACGTGCAGCTCGCTGAGGCCGAAGGCTGGTCGCGGAACGGCGCGGCCGTCGCAGCCGCGGCAACCTCGGATGCGACCGTGCTGATCGGCGGCATCCGCAACGCCGCGGCCGTCGCCCGCGCGGTGCAGACGATCCAGGAGCGCCGACAGGCACGGACCTCGGTCGCGGTCATCGCGGCGGGGGAAGTCGACGCCGACGGGTCGCCGCGGTTCGCCGTCGAGGACCAGCTCGGTGCCGGGGCGATCGTCCTGGCGCTCTCGGACCGGGGCATCGACCACACCACACCGGATGCCGCGGTCGCCGCCGAGGGGTTCCGTGCCCTTCGCGGCGCGCTGCGGCACATGATCGGTGCGAGCGGGTCCGGGCGTGAGCTCGCCGCGGGGGTCGCGGCGACCGCCCGCATCGAGGCGTCCGGCCTGGTGCCGACATCGACGACGGACGCCGCCGTGCTCGACGCGGTCGACGTCGTCCCGGTCCTGCGCGACGGCTCGTTCACCGCGTTCGACTGAGCACTCGGGCTCTCGGGCTCGCCGCGGCACCCCGTCGGGCGGACTCCTCCTCGATGGGCGGATGCGCGTCGAGGAGGAGTCCTCCCCGGACGGAGATCTCCGCCCGACGCCGCGAGGGAGGACCAGTGTCGGTCCCTGGCACGTAGGGTCGTGGCATGAGGTACCTTCCCGCCGTCATCGTCGACATCGTGCTCGTGCTGGTCTTCGCCGCGATCGGTCGCGCCTCGCATGACGAGAACCCCGCGGAGTTCCTGCTCACCGCATGGCCCTTCCTGATCGCGCTGCTCGTCGGGCACCTGGTCGCGGCGCTGCTCCCCGGCCGGCCGCGCCGACCGTGGTCTGTCCTGTGGGGCGCGATCGTCTGGATCGTGACGGTCGCGGGCGGGATGCTCATCCGCGTGCTCAGCGGCGACACCGCCGAGGTGCCGTTCATCGTCGTGGCGACGATCGTGCTCGGGGTGTTCCTGGTCGGGTGGCGCGCCATCACGGCACTGTTCCGTCGTCGCCGTGCTGCGGCGGGCGCGGCCGACACCGCCGAGGAAGCCGAGTCGGAGCTCCCTGAGGATCCGCTGCGCTGAGCCCGTGTCAGCGCGGCATCTGCGCCGCGAGGCGGGCGTCGGTCGAGATCTCTCGGCGCGTCCACGCGAACAGGTGTCTGGCGTCGAACGTGCGCGAGCAGCGAGCGCACGACGTGGCCCTCGTCGGGCGCCGGTGCCGGTAGGTCACGTGCCCCGCAGGGCAGCTTCCCACCCAGGGGGCGAGCTCGACGGCGGTCTCTCCGCGGTGCGTCGTGCCGCCGACGTAGCCGAGGTCGTGCGCGACGCGCTTCCACGCCGGACCGTGAGCCGCGGCGTGACCGGCGAGCGCGTGGGCGACCTCGTGCAGCAGCACCTGATGGATCTCATCGTCCTCGAAGCGCGCCGCGAGGTACCGTGACACGGTGATGCGCTTCTTCGTGTAGTCGCACTGCCCGGCTCGGCGCTTGGCATGGTCGAAGCCGAACGACCAGCTGTCGTCGAGATGCAGCGTGATCAGTGCCTCGCCCCAGACGCGCACACGGTCAAGTTCCGCCATGCGCTCAGGTTAAGGCATACGACCGACATCGCGGTCGCAGACTGGCTCAGCCGGCGACGAGCTGAGACGGACGGCGGCGCTCAGCCGCCTCGATCGCCAGCAGCGCGGTCTCGAGCTCGCTGTCCTGCGCACCGGATTCGCGCCGGAGGAAGAGCGACTGCTTGAAGCTCTCCCTGGCCGTCTCATAGTCCTCGGCGTCGTAGGCGTTCTTGCCGTGGTGCTGATACGCGAAAGCGGCGATCGAGAGCCACCGCTGCCCCTCCGCCTCGGTCGCGCACGTGGCGAGCTCCTGCTCGGCGGCCGCGTGCGCTCCCCGATACTGCAGGATCGTCGCGTGCAGCACGCGGGCGCGCAGCACATCCTTGCGGGTGCCGGCCATGCGCGCCTGCCGCACGGTCTCGTCGGCCAGCGCGAGCGCTTCGTCGAGGCGGCCGAGCACCTTCAGCAGCCACACCCGCTCCAGCAGGGCCGGAAGGCTGCGCTGCGACTCGATCTCCGCGAGACGTGTCGCGCACTCATCGAGATCGACCTTTTCGCGGAGGGTCTCCTGGTCGTATCCCCGGATGAAACTCATTGCTCTCCTTCCGCAGCGTCCCCGTCCAGTCTGCCTTCCGGTCGCGCGCTCTCCGGGGCGGCGCGCCCTGGTCGCCGCATCCGGTCGACGACACGCCGTGCCGGGAGTCGCGGTCCGGGGTCCGGGCGACGACTCGGACGGGTCAGCGCAGGAAGAGGGAGGCGTCGGGTCGGGGCGAGGCCACCGCATCCGCATCCGTGACGACGCGTGCGCCCTGGATGAAGGCCACCACTTCGGCGCCCTGCGCGATCTTCGCCGGGTGGGGTCCGGCCGCCAGCATCCGAGGCAGCCATTCGGTCGGCAGGGGGGCGGCGGAGGCGGCGATCACGAGATTCCCGAAGCGTCGGCCCTTGAGCACCTGCGTGTCGGCGAGGACCGCGACCTCCGGGAGCACCGCGGCGACCGTGGCCGCCTGACGACGGGCGAACGCGAGACCGGGGCCGTCGGCGACGTTGACGAGCAGCACTCCTCCCGGCGCGAGCAGCGCGGCGAGCTCGCGATAGAACTCGACGCTGGTGAGGTGCGCGGGGGTCTGCGCTCCGGAGTACACGTCCGAGACCACGAGGTCGCACGTCGCCTGGAGTGCTCCGGGGAGTCGACGGACGCCCTCGCGCGCATCGCCGATCCTGACGCGGATGGAGGCCCCTTTCGGAAGGGGGAGGTGCTCCCGGACGAGCTGGGCGAGGGGCGCTTCGAGCTCGATCACCTGCTGGCGGGAGCCGGGGCGCGTGGCGTCGATGTAGCGGGGGATCGTCATCGCACCGGCGCCCAGGTGCACGGCGGTCAGCGGTCCATCCGGGAGCTGGTCGATCACAGCGCCCATCCGCACGATGTACTCGAAGTGCAGGTGTGTCGGATCATCGAGGTCGACGTGCGACTGCGGGGTGCCGTCGACGACGAGCTCGAAGCCGCTGGTGAACTCGGATGGCACGATGCTCGCGACGCCGCCGTGGTCCAGGCGGGCCTGGGGATGCTCGGTGTCCCGCGTTCTCGTCCGGCCCATGAGCACGAGCCTACGCGTCGTGCGGGCGGGTCAGCGCTGCCTTCCGACGGAGCACGTCTCCTGCTCCAGGGTCTGCCCGGAGATGTCGGGCGGCAGTGTGGCCCTGACCTCGGGCGCAGTGGTCTCCGCACCCGTCGTCTCCTCGGGGGCGGGGGTGTCCCCGGGTTCCGGCGTCACGAGCTCGACGCCCTCGTGGGTGGCGACGTCTCCCGTGAGCTGCAGCGGCTCACCCGACTTCACGGCCGTCCACAGCGCCTCGGCCGCCGCGTCGTTCGGCACCACCTTGTTCTTGTCGTCGGGGTCGGTGACGTTCGGGAACTGCACGAAGACGAAGTCGCCGAAGCGCACGTCCTTCAGGGCGAGCGCGATCTGCGCGAGACGGATCGGGTCGTTGAGCGACTCGCTCGGGTCGATGTTGTCGGCGATCGCACCGGCGAGGCGCATCACCTTCGGCACGTCGGTCAGCGTCTCCTCGCTGAGCACCTTCTTCGCGAGGCGCGACATGTACTGCTGCTGGTTGGAGATGCGCGCCAGGTCGCTCTCGTCGCCGACGCCGTGTCGCGTGCGGATGAACTTCAGGGCGTCGTAGCCGGAGACCGTCCGCATTCCCGGCGCCCAGTCGATGTCGGTGTGGCGGTCGCGGATGCCGTCGCCCGCGATGCAGACCTCGACGCCGCCGATCGCATCGGTGATGGCCATCACGCCGTCGAAGCTGAGCTTCGCCGCGTACTCGATCGGGATGTCGCCGAGTTCGCTGACGGTCTTCACGACGCAGGAGAGACCGGCGTGGTCGAACAGCGAGTTGATCGAGGCCTTGCGCATGGCCGAGGCCACGGAGCCGTCCGGGCGCGTGCACTCCGGCACGGCGATGCCGAGGTCACGGGGGAGCGAGATGACGGTGACGTTGCGCGGCTCGGCGGACACGTGCACGAGGAGGTTGACGTCGTTGCGACTGCCCCCGTCCGCCTCGTCGCAGCGCTCCGCGAGCAGCTGCATCGAGACGTCGCCGCATTCGTCCGTGCCGACGAGGAGCATGCTGAAGGCCTGATCCGCCGGGTAGGCGCCGAGCGTCGGCGGGTCGACCTCGGGTGCTCCTTCGAGTGCCACCGCTCCGTCGCCGACGCGGTTGAAAACGTCGATGACCAGGAACGCCCCGACCGCGACGGCCGAGACCACGACGACGCCGACGGCGATCCCGAGGAACTTCAGCAGCGTCGAGAAGGCGCTGGGTCGCGGCAGGGTCGCATGGCGCGCGACCGTGGAGCGGTCGGCTTCGTCTTCGCGGCGGAGCATGCCCGCGAGCCTACCGGCGCGAGCGTCGGGTGCCGTGCAGGGCGAGCCTGGGCAATCCCTGGGAGACGGCGTCGAGACGCTGATGTTACGGGCACATGACGATTGTGGGAGGAACTTGCAGGTAATTAGTTAGTCGTGGATACTTTTTCCTAACCCCCGGTGAGCACCTACTGCCCACCTGGACTTTTTCAAAGAGGAGATCCCTTCATGCACAAGCGAATTCTTCCGGCCGTGGCGCTCGGCGCCGTGGCCACGCTCGCTCTCGCCGGCTGCGCCGGCGGCAGCGACAACGGCTCCACCGATGGCGAGGGCAAGGAGCTCACCGTCTGGATCATGAAGGGCACCAACCCTGACGCCACGTCCTTCTACGACAAGGTCTCCGACGCCTTCGAGAAGGAGACCGGCGCGACGGTCAAGATCGAGGAGATCCAGTGGGCCGACGCTCACGACCGTTTCGTGACCTCGATCGCCGGCGGCACCACCCCCGACATCGCCGAGACCGGCACCACCTGGACCGCCGAGTTCGCCGACGCCGGTGCACTCCTCCCGCTCGACGAGTACGTCGACGGTGAGAAGGGCCTGCGCGACGACCTGGTCGAGGGCCTCGCGGTCGCCGGCACGTACGACGAAGAGCTCTACGGCATGCCCTGGTACGCCGGTGTCCGCTCGCTCGTCTACCGCGCCGACGTGTTCGAGGAGCTCGGTCTCGAGGCTCCGAAGACGTGGGACGACATCGTCGCCGCCGGTGACGCGATCAAGGCCGCCAAGCCGGACATGCTCCCCTTCCCGGTTCCCGGTGACGCCGAGTTCCAGGTCTACCCCTGGGTCTGGGGCGCCGGTGGCGAGATCGCCACGAAGGACGGCAAGACCTGGACCAGCGAGCTCGACAGCGCGAAGTCGCAGGCGGGTATCGAGTTCTACACGGGCCTGGCCACCGAGCACGGCTTCTCCTCCGCAGGTGCCACCACCTGGAAGGAGACCGACCTCCGCGACGCGTTCACACAGGGCAACGTCGCCATGATGCTCTCGGGCTCGTGGACGCCGAAGTCGCTCATCGAGGCGAACCCCGACCTCGAGGGCAAGATCGGCGCAGCCGTCATCCCCGGCGAAGACGGCGGCATCGCTCCGTCCGTGCTCGGCGGATCGCACCTCTCGGTCTTCAACACCACCAAGAACGCGGACCTCGCGTGGGAGTTCGTCAAGCTCATGACCACCGGTGAGTTCGCCGAGCAGTGGTCGAACGAGACCGGCTACTTCCCGGGCGTCCAGTCCGCGATGGAGGAGGCCCTGGCCTCGACCGACCCGCTCGTCGCACCGTTCGCCGAGCAGATGGTCGACGGCGGAGCATCCGTCCCCGTCACCCCGAACTTCGGCGCCGTCCAGGCGAAGAAGACGACCAACTCCATGATCCAGGCCATCCTCAGCGGGCAGAAGGACGTCGCGACCGCGACGAAGGACGCCGCTGCCGAGATGACCGACCTGCTCAACCAGTAAGGAAGCATCCCTTCCATGTCGATGGTGCAAGCGCCACTGCCGGCCACGAAGGCGGAGTCCACCTCCGCCTCCGTGGCCGGCGGCCGGAAGCGACGCGGTCTCTCGGTCGTCGCGGCCCGCCCCTGGCTCCTTCTCGCGCCCGGGCTGGCCATCCTCGCGGTGCTCATGCTCTGGCCGCTCGTCCAGGTGTTCATCTACTCGCTGCAGGACTACGGTCTGCGCCAGATCAACACCGGCGAGAACAACTGGATCGGTCTCGACAACTACGTCGAGGCGCTCACCAACCCGACTCTGTGGACGGTGGTGCTGCCCAACACGGTCGGGTTCGCCGCCGTTGCGGTCTTCGTGACCGTGGCCGTCGGCACGCTCGTCGCCCTGCTGCTCGCGCGGCTCGGCACCACGTGGCGCGTCATCGTCTCCAGCTGCATCATGGTCGCGTGGGCGATGCCCGCCGTGACCGGCACGTACGTCTGGACCTTCATCTTCGATGCCGATCGCGGCATCTTCAACGCGGTCCTCAAGGACCTGGGGCTGATGGACGCGTCCGTCAACTGGTTCACGAACCAGTGGTCGTTCTACGCCATCGTGCTCCTCAACGTCGTCCACCACGGCTTCCCGTTCGTGGCGATCACCGTGCTCGCCGGTCTGCTCGGCGTCTCCAAGGAGATGCTCGAGGCTGCGGCCCTCGACGGCGCCGGCGCCTGGCGCCGCTTCTGGAAGATCATCTTCCCGACGCTCAAGCCCGTCTTCTCGGTCGTGATCATCCTCTCGACGATCTGGGACTTCAAGGTCTTCGCCCAGGTGTACCTGATGCCCGGCGGTGGCGGTGGCAACCGTCAGGTGCTCAACCTCGGCGTCTGGTCGTACGTGGAGTCCTTCGGTCAGAACCGGTACGGCTTCGGCGCCGCCCTCGCCGTGCTGCTCACCCTCGTGCTGATCGGCATCACGATCGTCTACATCCGCTCCCTCATGAAGGAGGACGAGCTGTGAACCCGCGTCCGAGGCTCCGCTCCCGCATCGGAATCGGCATCGCGGTCGCCGCGGTCCTGATCTTCACGCTGTTCCCCGTCTACTGGATGGTCTCCAGCGCGTTCGACGGCAAGGCCTCCAGCGGTGGGCAGTCCCTGCTCCCGCAGGAGTTCACGTGGGACAACTTCGCCTTCGTCCTCACCGACGGCGGCTTCGGCACCTACCTGCGCAACTCGGCGATCGTGGCCCTCGTCACGGTCCTCGTGAGCGCCCTCGTGTGCCTGCTCGCCGCGGTCGCCGTGGCGCGGTTCAAGTTCAAGTTCCGCACCACGATCCTGATGATGATCCTGATCGTGCAGATGGTGCCGCTCGAGGCGCTCGTCATCCCGCTGTTCCTCCAGGTCAAGAGCCTTGGCCTGCTGAACAGCATCCTCGGCCTGATGGTCGTCTACGTGGCCCTGTCGCTCGCCTTCGGCATCTGGATGCTGCGCGGTTTCGTCGCGGCGGTCCCGGTCGAGCTCGAGGAGGCCGCGTACATCGACGGTGCGAGCTGGTGGCGCATGTTCCGCTCGGTCCTGCTGCCGCTCGTCATGCCGGGCCTGGTCGCGACCAGCATCTTCAGCTTCATCACGGCGTGGAACGAGTTCATCTTCGCGATGACGATCCTCGGGGCCCAGACCGACCAGTACACGGTCTCCATCGGCCTGAAGTCGTTCTTCGGCCTGCACTCCAACGACTGGGGCAGCATCATGGCCGCATCGACCATCATCACCGTCCCGGTCATGATCTTCTTCGTGCTGGTGCAGCGCAAGCTCGCCTCGGGCATGGTCGCGGGAGCGGTGAAGGGATGACCGACGAGCTGGAACGCCTCGCGAACGGCGTGCTGTGGCCGGGGTTCTTCGGCACGGAAGCGCCCGAGTGGCTGCGCGATGAACTGCGTGACGGACTGGCCGGGGTCGTGTACTTCGCGCAGAACGTCGGCGAGGGGCTTCCCGCCCTCAGCGCCGCGATCCTCGACGCGAACCCGAACGCGCTGATCGGCATCGACGAGGAGGGCGGCAGCGTCACCCGACTCGAATCCGCCACCGGGTCGACCGTGCCGGGCGCGGCCCAGCTCGGGCTGCTCGACGACCTCGCTGCGTCGGAGAAGACCGGGGCGGAGCTCGCGAGGCGGGTGCGCGCGGTCGGCGCCAACGTGGTGCTCGGTCCGGTCGCCGACGTCAACACCGACCCCCGCAACCCGGTGATCGGCGTGCGGGCCTTCGGCGACGACGAGGCGCTCGTGTCCCGTCATGCCGTCGCCATGATCGACGGCATCCAGGACGGGGCTGTGGCGGCGTGCGTCAAGCACTTCCCCGGGCACGGCGACACCCACATGGACTCGCACCACTCCCTCCCCGAGATCACTCTCGACCTCGAGGAGTTCGAGCGCGTGCACCTCGAGCCGTTCCGCGCCGCGGTGGACGCAGGTGTGGATGCGGTCATGACCGCGCACATCGTGGTCCCGGCATGGGGCGAGCAGCCGGCGACCCTCAACCCGCGCGTGCTGGGCATGCTGCGCGACTGGGGCTACGACGGCGTCATCATCACGGACGCCCTCGACATGGCGGCCATCCGCGAGACGGTCGGACTCGGCGGGGGAGCGGCGCTCGCGCTCGCCGCCGGCGCCGACCTGCTCTGCATCGGCAACCCGACCAACCCGGGCGATGCCGCCCTCCCCGATCAGGACGTGCAGGACTTCCGCGCCGCGAGGGACGGGATCGTCGCGGCACTGCGCGACGGCTCGCTCTCCCGGGAGCGCGTCGAGCAGGCGGCCGGACGGGTCGCGGCTCTCGCCACGAAGCTCCGCGCCGCGGCGGAACGCGAGCAGGAGCAGAGCGCCGACTTCGACGCCGCCGAGATCGTGCGCCGCGTGGTGACCGTCTCGGGCGACGCCCCGGAGGCCGTGGCCGAGCTCGCCGTGATCGATGCCCGGCGCCGCTCGACGCTCGCCGTCGACAGCGCGGGCTCCTACGTTGCGAACGCCCTCGCCGGTGACGGCCTGCGCGTGCGGCTCGACGTCGCCTCCCGCTCGGTCGCCGAACAGGACCGCGTGCTCGACGAGGTGTGCGACGCGCCGGGAACGACCGTGCTGCTCATCGACCGCCCGGACACGGATGCCGCGCAGCGTGCGCTCGTCGAGCGGGCTGCCGTGCGTGATCCCCGTGCAGTGGTCGTCAACGTCGGTCTTCCCGTCAGGGAATCGTTGCCTCTTCCGACCATCGAGGTCGCTGCAGCCAGTAGGCTCGGTGCCCAGGTGGCGCGCGATGCACTTCTGGGGCGCTTCGCCGTGCAGCAGAGGGTGACCGGCACCGGCTGAGACAGGATCCCTCCATGGACGATGACGTTCTCGCTCGGGTACGACGTTCCCTTCCGAAGGTGAGTGCGGCCGAGGCGCGTGTCGCGGAGACGATCCTGGGGGATCCGACCCTGGTCGTCGACCTCGCGATCAACGATCTCGCCCAGCTCTGCCGCACGTCGCTGTCGACGGTCGCTCGCTACGCCCAGTCCCTGGGCTACAGCGGCTATCGGGAGCTGCGGGTCGCGGTCGCGCGCGCGATCACGCTCGCTCAGGCGCAGCAGGCGCGATTCGGGTTGGACACCACGGCGATCGATCCGGACGACGAGCCGACCGCGATCGCCGCCAAGCTCGCCGCGCAGGAGATCGACGCGATCGAGAAGACCGCGCTCGCGCTCGATGCCGTGGCCCTCGACCGGGTCGCACGTGCCGTCGTCGATGCGCGGCACATCGACCTCTTCGGACAGGCGGCGTCGTCGCTGACCGCGCAGGACCTGCTGCTGAAGCTGTCGCGCATCGGCTGCTCGGTATCGCATTCGCCCGATCCGCATCTCGCCGTCACGACCGCCTCGCTGCGGACCGCGGACGATGTCGCGATCGCCTTCTCCCACGGCGGGGAGACCACGGAGACCCTGCGCGCGCTCGAGGTGGCCCGCGATGCCGGTGCGCTGGCGGTCGCCGTGACCAGCGTCGCCGAGTCCTCCCTCGCCCTGGCGGCGGACGTCGTGCTCCTCACCCACGCGCACGAGTCGCCGTTCCGGATGGCCGCCATGTCGAGCCGCATCGCTCAGCTCGCCCTCGTCGACGTGCTCTTCGTCCGCGTCGTGCAGCACCGCGGTGAGCCGGTCGCCCTGTCCCTGCAGCTGACCCACGACGCCGTCCCCCCGCGCCGCCGCACCTGACGGCCTCCCCGACGGGCGGATCTCGACCCGTGGGGAGGAGAGACGTGCGGGAAGGTTCCGCCCGAGGCGGAGTTCACCGCCCCACCAGCGGACTCAGTCGATGTGGTCGCGGGTGCTGATGAGGGCGCGGGTCGCGATGCGGTGCCCGCGGGCCAGGCTCCCGGTGAGCGAGAGACCGGTGAGGACCCCGGCGAGGAACCCCGCGGCGAACGCGTCTCCTGCGCCGATGGTCTCCACGACGGGCGCATCCAGTGCGTCGCTCTCGGCCTTCTCCGCTCCGTCGAAGGCGACCGCGCCGGCCGGGTCGGTGACGAGCAGGTACCGCGGCTCCGGGAACAGCGCACGCAGCTCCTGCGGGTCGCTCGTGCCGAACACGGCCGCGGCATCGGGGCGCGTGCAGAAGACGATGTCGGCGCGGCGCGCGAAGCCGGCGACGACCCTCCTGCCCTCCTCCTCGCGGCCCCGCCAGAGCGTCGGCCGCCAGTTCAGGTCGAAGCTCAGCAGCCGTCCCGGCCGATCCTCCGCGAAAAGCGCCTCCTGCGCGGCGAGTGCCGACGGTGACAGGGCGGGCGTGATGCCGGAGGTGTGCACGAGCGCGGCCTCGGCGAGGAGAGGGGCGGCCGTGGGCGCCCTCAGCGTCTGCGGCGACAGGGCGGCAGC
>Ga0160431_100508_pt1 | contig 15485 bp, 18 predicted proteins | sample HID1971K_E0MG_FD_108212 | JGI IMG/M metagenome (GOLD analysis project Ga0160431, IMG submission 108212) | Enriched millipede-associated microbial communities from UW Madison campus, WI, USA - HID1971K_E0 MG | ecosystem: Host-associated > Arthropoda: Insects > Digestive system > Unclassified ...
CCCGATCTCCAAGGCCTGCCAGACCGAATGGGGCATCGAGAACACCTACAACGCCCTGCAGTGCTTCGGTGGCCACGGCTACATCCACGAGCACGGCATGGAGCAGCTGGCCCGCGATGCACGCATCACCACGCTGTATGAAGGCACCACCGGCATCCAGGCGCTGGACCTGATCGGCCGCAAGACCGCCGCCAGCCAGGGCGCCGGGTTGAAGCTGATGCTGGCCGAGATCGAGGCCTTCGCCAAGGCCAACGAAGGCAACGAAGCGCTGGCCGAGTTCATCGCCCCGCTTCGCGCCAAGGCCCAGGAATGGGGCCAGTTGACCATGGCGACGCTGCAGCGCGCGGCCATCAACCCGGACGAACTGGGCGCGGCCAGCTTCGATTACCTGTTCTATTCCGGCTACGTGGTGCTGGCGTACTGGTGGGCCCGCAGCGTGGCCGCCGCGGATGCGTCCTCGCAGAGCGAGGCCTTCAAGCAGGCCAAGCGCGAAACCGCCCGCTTCTACTTCGCCCGCATGCTGCCGCGCACGCTCAGCCATGCGGCAGCAATCCAGGCCGGCGCGGAATCGCTCATGGCCATGGAAGAGGCCCGTTTCGGCGACTAAGAGCCGTACCGACCAACGGTCGGTACCTACCGCATCACGCGCGGCCGGCGCTGCATCCCACAGACCAGGAGCCCCCTTTTGTTAAAGGGGGCGCGCGACAGGCGCGGGGTATAGGAGGTATGCCCCGGGTCCCGGATTGGTTACGGTTTGGGTGTAGGCGCCCGCGCCTATACACAAACCGTAACCAATCCGGTATAAGCTGTTTTCCCGATGGAGACAGACACTACGAGCTTGGGTCTGATCGATACCGGAGCCTCGTCCGCCCCGGTCGCCGAGGTATCGCCGATCGTTTCCCTGCATCGGCCCGGCAGCGTCCGGTTATTGTCCCTGGACGCGCATGGCCGCGTACTGGACTGGATCAACTGGCAGGACGCCGCCTGCCTCTACTCGCGCGATGCCGTTGCCTGGACCCTGGGCGATCCCTGCCTGCACATCCACGGTGGCATCAACCGCCTGACCGGCCTGCAGAGCGGGGTTGACCTGCACCCGATCATCGCCGCGCGCGGCCACGCCCGTTCCCGTGCCATCGATCCCACCCCGAACCTGTCCAACCAGGCGCTGTTCGCGCGCGATGCGCATCTGTGCCTGTACTGCGGCCAACAGTTCCACCGCCCGCAGCTGACCCGCGACCACGTCATGCCGCTGTCCAAGGGCGGCCTGGACGTGTGGGAAAACGTGGTCAGCGCCTGCTTCCACTGCAACTCGCGCAAGAGCGACCGCACCCCGCAGCAGGCCGGCATGCCCTTGCTGGCCGTGCCTTACCGGCCCAGCTGGATCGAACACATGATCCTCTCCAACCGCAACATCCTGGCCGACCAGATGGCGTTCCTGAAGGCGCAGCTGCCCAAACGCTCCAAGCTCGCCGCCTGAACCTGCGACACGTTTTCGCAGGAAACCCTCACCCTTTGCTCACCGGCGGAGCGGTTTGCTTGCCCCACCCCGGTTTGGGGGCGAAAATAGGCGCTTGAGAAGAAGCGCGATAAAAATGATCGATTCCGCACGCTATCCCCGCCTGTCGCGCATCCAGAACCCGGATGACCTGCGCAGGTTCGAAGAATCCGAACTGCCCGCCATCGCGGATGAACTGCGTGCCTACCTGATCGAATCGGTAGGCAAGAGTGGCGGCCATTTCGGCGCCGGCCTGGGCGTGATCGAACTCACCGTGGCCCTGCACTACCTGTACCAGACCCCGGTCGACCAGCTGGTGTGGGACGTGGGCCACCAGACCTACCCGCACAAGATCCTGACCGGCCGCCGCGACGAGATCCACACCGTCAAGCAGAAGGATGGCGTGGCGCCGTTCCCCAAGCGCGAGGAAAGCGAGTACGACACCTTCGGGGTCGGCCATTCCTCCACCTCCATCTCGGCCGCGCTGGGCATGGCGATCGCGCGCCAGCTTGAAGGCGACGACCGCAAGGTGGTGGCGGTGATCGGCGATGGCGCGATGACCGCCGGCATGGCCTATGAGGCACTCAACCATGCCGGTGGCATGGAGCAGGAACCGAACCTGCTGGTGATCCTCAACGACAACAACATGTCGATCTCCGAAGCCGTGGGCGGGCTGACCAAGATGCTCGGCCGGGCCACCGGCAGCCGCACGCTCAATGCGCTGCGCGAAGGCGGCAAGCGGATCCTGGGCGACAAGAAGAAATCCCCGTCGGCACGCTTCGTCAAGCGCTGGGAAGAACACTGGAAGGGCATGTTCGTGCCGTCCACCTTCTTCGAGGAAATGGGCTTCCATTACACCGGCCCCATCGATGGCCACGACGTGCCCGCGCTGGTGGCCACGCTGAAGACGCTCAAGGGCCTGAAGGGCCTGAAGCTGCTGCACGTGATGACCACCAAGGGCAAGGGCTACGAGCGCGCCGAGGGTGACCAGATCGGTTACCACGCGGTGGGCCCGTTCGACCCGGACAAGGGCCTGATCGCCAAGGGCGGCGCCAAGAAGCCCACCTACACCGATGTGTTCAGCGACTGGCTGTGCGATGCCGCCGCCGCCGAACCGCGCCTGCTGGGCATCACCCCGGCCATGCGCGAAGGCTCTGGCCTGGTGCGTTTCAGCAAGGAATACCCGGAGCGCTACCACGACGTAGCCATTGCCGAGCAGCACGCGGTCACGCTGGCCGCCGGCATGGCCACCCAGGGCGCCAAGCCGGTGGTGGCGATCTACTCCACCTTCCTGCAGCGCGCCTACGATCAGCTGGTGCATGACGTGGCCGTACAGAAGCTGGATGTGCTGTTCGCCATCGACCGCGCCGGCGTGGTCGGCCCGGACGGGGCCACCCATGCGGGCAACCTGGACCTGAGCTTCCTGCGCTGCGTGCCGCACATGGTAGTCATGGCCCCGGCCGACGAGGCCGAATGCCGGCAGATGCTCAGCACCGGCCTGCAGTACGACGGCCCGGCCGCCGTGCGCTACCCGCGTGGCAGCGGCACCGGCGTGGACGCCGGCAACGACCTGTCCACGCTGGAGATCGGCAAGGCCGACCTGCGCGTGCAGGGCAGCCGCATCGCGCTGCTGGCGTTTGGCAGCACCGTGCCGGCGGCCGAAGCGGTGGGCCGCGAGCTGGGCCTGAGCGTAGTCAACATGCGCTTCATCAAGCCGCTGGACCGTGCGCTGCTGCTGGAGCTGGCCAAGACCCATCAGGGCTTCGTGACCATCGAAGATAACGTGGTGGCCGGTGGCGCCGGGTCCGGCGTGGCCGAGCTGCTCAATGCAGAAGACGTGCTGCGCCCGTTCCTGCACCTGGGCCTGCCGGACAGCTTCCAGCACCATGCCAGCCGCGAAGACCTGCTGGCCGAAGCGGGGATTGATGCCGCGGGTATCCGTGCCGCGGTGTTGAAGCGTTGGCCGAATCTGGGCAGTCAGGCGCTGAGCGCCTGACCCCAAATCCCGCGCGGAAGCGTTACGCCCTTACCGGATTTCGAATTCCGCGCGGCAACCGCCGTTGACCCAGACGCCATCGCGGTTCCAGCCCCAGGTGCGGCCTTCCACGCAGGCACTGCGTGAGGTCTGGCGGATCAGCCGGGCCTCGCGGCGGATGCTGACGTTGCAACGGCGCATGCGGTTGTCGTTGGAATCGCAGCTGATCACCTGCCCGCGCCCACCATTGCCCCAGCCACCGCCGTTGTTGCCCCAGCCGTTGCCATTGCCATGCGAGGGCCGCCGGCCTTCGGCCACGAACTCCGCGCGGCACCCCCGGGTGACCCACACGCCGTTGCGTGCCTGGCCCCAGTTGTCGCCCTCGATGCACTGGGTTCCCGACAGCTGGCGCACCAGCCGCGCGCGTCCCTCAATCGGGCACTGCTGGGTGCGGCCCTTGATCGATTCGCAGCGCACCGGGCCATCGTTGTAGCCCTCGTCGCGGTAACGGTCGTACTGCTGCGCTTGGGCAGCAGCGCCGGCAGCCAGCAGCGCCGGCAGCAGCGCCCACACCCACTTGTGCGTTCCATTCGCCATCGCGTTGTTCCTCATGCCTGCCTCGATCCGTTTTGTGAATAGGCACAGGATCAGGCAAGCGAGGCCCTTCGCCTATAGGCCGAAGGTCGCTCATTTCAGGGTCGATTCAACTAGCCAACGCGCAGCTGACCGGTTCCGGCGGGCTCAGCCGTAGCGGACCACATCGACAAACGCGTCTTCCACTTCCACCCGCACGCCAACGCTGCGCCCGGTTTCCGCGTGTTGCTCACGGGCCAGGTTGTCGGCGAAATCGAAGGCCACCGCGCCTTCGGCGAAGGCGGCAGCTTCATTGCGGCTGGGGTCAAGAACGCACCAGCGGTGGTCAGCGTGCTTCACGGTAATGTTCATGGTGCACTCCGGGGGTTATCCCTGACCCGCACCATACGGCTGAAGCCGATACCGAACTATCGGATTAGTCTGATATTGGTATCCGCCCTATACCCGGCACCGCACTTTCCCTATACCACCGGCAAGGTCATCACAAACCGTGCACCGCCGCTGGGCGCCTCCTCGGCCACGATGCTGCCGCCGTGGCGCAGCATGATCTCGCGCGCCAGGTACAGCCCCAGCCCGCTGCCGCTCCCACTGGGGCGCAGCCGGTGGAACGGTTCGAAGATCGATTGCCGGGCCTGCTCGGGCACGCCATCGCCCTCGTCACTCACCGACAGCACCCCGCCGGCCTGCAGCTCCACCACCACCAGGCCACGCCCGCCGCCGTGGGCGATGGCGTTCTGCAGCAGCCCGCTGATCACCCGGTGCAGTGCATCGGGATCGCCCAGCACCCACACCGGCGCCTCCGGTGCGTCCACCGCGAATTCGTAGCCGGCATCGATCAGAAGTGGCGCCACATCGGCGGCGACCTCGCCGGTCAACGCGGTCAGGTCGATGCGCTGGTGCTGGCTCCGGTGGTGATCCAGCCGCTGCAGGTCCAGCAGCTGTTCGGCGATGTTGCTCAGCCGGCCCAGGTCGCGCTGCAGGCGCGAACGCACCTGCCCCGGCGGCAGGTCGGCAATGCGCGTGGCCAGGATCGCAATGGGCATGCGCAGCTCATGCGCCGCGCCCACCAGGAAGCGATCCTGCGCATCGTAGCTCTCGCCAATGCGCCGCACGGCTGCATTGAATGCATCCACCAGCGGTACGATCTCGCGCGGTACGGCGTGGGTATCCAGGCCGCGCCCGCGTTCGGTGATCTGGATCGCCGCGGCCTGCGCCGCCACCCGGTTCACCCCGCGCAGCGAGCGATGAATTGCCCACGGCGCCACCACCAGCGTGATCACGATCAGCGGCAGGGTGATCCAGCCGCCCAGGTAGCCGATCACCACCAGCATCTGCCGCCACAGGCCGCGATGCGGAATGCCGCCCAGCATCACGTGGATGCGGCCGCCATCGGGCTCGGTCACCCACACCCGCATCGCCAGCTCCACCCCGTGCGTGCGCGTGCGCACATCGGTGGGCTCCACGTGCTGCAGCTGCTGCACGAGTGGGCGGAACGCGGCCGGTACGGTGCCCTGCTCCAGCGTCCGGCCCTGCTCATCGGCGGCGGCGAACCAGAACGTGGCCGGGCGGTCAGGTACCGCCTCGTTGACCGCATCCCAATCCACGCGCAGCGCATCGCCTTCCACATGGATCGCCTCGGCCACCGATTGGCTGGTTTTCCAGTCGATATACGCCGCACCACGGTCGCCGTACATCAACACCATGCCGGTCAGGCCCACCGCCACCATGGTCATTTGGATCAGGCAGATCTTCCAGGCCAGGCTGAAGGACAGCGAGCCGGGTTTGAGGAATTTCATGCCGTTTCCTTGAGCAGGTAGCCAATGCCGCGCATCACGTGGATTTCCACCTGCGCATCGGCATCGGCCAGCGCGCGGCGCAGCTTGGAAACGTGGGCATCGAGCGCGTTGGACTGGATCTCATCATCGAAGCCATACACCGCTTCCTGCAGCGCCGCGCGCGCCACCGTGCGGCCCTGGCGCAGCGCAAGTGCCTCCAGCACCAACAACTGGCGACGCGGCAGTGCCAGCAGCGCACCGGCCACGCTGGCCTGGCGTGCCACGAAATCAAACTGCAGCCGCCCCAGCGCCAGCACCGGCAGGGTGATCTGCGCCGGCCGCCGCGAAATCGCGCGGATCCGCGCCAGCAGCTCTTCCACCGCGAACGGTTTGGTCAGGTAATCGTCGGCGCCCACATCCAGCCCGACCACGCGGTCGGCCACCGAATCGCGCGCGGTGAGCATGATCACCGGCAGGTTGGGAATGTGACTGCGTGCCACCCGCACGAAATTGGCGCCATCGCCATCGGGCAGCTGCCGGTCCAGCAGCAGCACCTGGTGCACGCCCGATTTCAGCGCTTCGGCGGCCTGCGCCATCGACACCACCAGGTCCACCACCATGCCATGCCGGCCCAGGCTGGCCTGGATGGCGCCTGCCAGTTCGGGGTCGTCTTCGAGCAGCAGGATGCGCATGGCAATACGGGCAACAGGGGTGATGGGCGCCGATGGTACCGCGCTGGCCGGCGCAACGTTCCCACAATGTCCGGGGGACATCATGGGCGTTTGATCGTCCCCCAGGAGCAGTACCCATGCAGATCGGTTCACGGAAGGCAGCAACGGCAGGCATCACCCTGCTGGGCCTGCTGGCCAGCGGCAGCGTGCTGGCCCAGGCCGCCCCCGGCGAAAGACCCCGCAGCAGCCTGGGATTGGCCGTGGTAGCGCAGAAATCTCCCTACGCCGGCTATGACACCGACGTGCTGCCCGTACCGGTCATCAATTACGAAGGCAGGAAGTTCCATTTCCGCGGCGGCAGCATCGGCTACACGCTGTTCGACAACGAGAAAACCGAAGTCTCGCTGCTGGCCCAGCCGCACCTGATGCGCTTCAAGCGCAAGGACACCGATGACCTGCAGCTGCGCCAGCTCGACAACCGCAACCTCTCGGCGATGGCCGGTGCCGCCGTGCGCCATACCGCACCGTGGGGCGTGCTGCAGGGCAACGTGCTGGCCGAAGTGAGCGGCCACGGCGGCGGCGTGGCGGCCGATGCCAAGTACGCCTACCCGATTCCAACCGGCAAGGTCGTGCTGATTCCCGGCGTGGGCGTGAACTATGCCAGCAGCGCGCTCAACGATTACTACTTCGGCATCAGTGCCGAGGAAGCGCAGCGCAGCGGCCTGGCGCGTTACAGGGCCGGCAGCGGCGTGGCGCCGTACATGGATGTCACCGCGCTGATGCCGCTGGGCGCGCACTGGACCGCCACCGCATCGCTGCGCCGCACCCTGCTTTCCAGCGCGGTGAAGGACAGCCCGATGACCCGGGGCGACCACATGGATACCGCGCTGCTGGCGCTCACTTACGGATTCTGACCATGCGCGAAGGGATCGTACGCCGTGTCGCCAACGTAGCACTGCAGATCGAGCCGGACCGCACCCAGGTACTGCAATGGATCCTGCATGCCCCACTGGCCGCCCTGGGCGGCCATACCACCTTCGAACTGGCCTGCAACGGCCAGGGCGAACGGGTGATTGAACTGCTGCATGGGGTGCTCGCGCAGGCGGGCACCACGCCGCCGCAACTACCGCAGGCCCCCACATGAGCCGACCTTTCCCGATGCTGAGCACTGAAGACCCTGCAGATGCACCGGTGCTGGTTGCCGCGCTGGTCTCCTTCGACCAGGCCGTACAGGCGCTGATCGAACAGGATCCGGATCGCCATGGACGCTTCTCCCGCGCCTATGTCACCGCCATTTTCCGTGCGTGCCTGCTGCCGCTCGAACCGGGTGCCGGCGTGCCGCGCGGACGGCCGGATCCGGAAATCGCGCAGGCACTGAAACGGTGGATCCAGGAGCAGTTGCTGCGCCACCCCGGCGAAGGCGACGACCACCGCCTCACGGCCGCGCGCCGCGCCGCGCACGGCTTCTGGCTGCAGTCCATGGCCTGCCCGATCGACGATGACGGGCAGCCGCGTGCCGCCAGGTTGCTGGAAGGCCTGCTGGCGCTGACCCGCCCGGCGTAGTCCGCCCGGTGGGGCAGTTTGCGACTTGTTGCGTTGAAAACCGGCGTGAGCGGGATCACTGTCCGGTTTCCCTTCCAGCGCAGCGGACGCACTGCCCATGCGAGTTCCTTCCGATATTCCACCGCCCCTCCCACCGCGCATTGAATCGCCCACCCCGCTCGCCGAGGCGGTCTGCGCCGATGCGCCGGGCTGGCAGGAAGCGGCCGACGCGTTGGATGCGATGACGCCCTCGTCCGCGGACGACCACGACAGCGCGCACGACCATGAGCATGAAGAAGGCGGCAGGCGACAGGACCCGCAGTGGTTTGATCCGGAAGAGGAAGAGACCACCCCGCCGTTGGACCACGAGGTGGCACGCCGGCCGGAACTGAGCAATGGTTTCTGGGTGCTGCCCGATCCGCGCACGCTCCTGCCGCGCGTGCATGCACAGAGCCGCAGCCCATTGGTCGCCGAACCCTCACGCGTCCTGTCGGCGGACCTGCCCGGCCAGCGCCACATGCGGCAAGGCCTGGATGACAGCGATGACGATGCTCGCCGTGAGAAAGACGCAGGCCAGGATGACGGCCGCGCTACCGACTGACCGCCGCGACATCCTCACGGCGCGTTGCCGGCGCCTCGCTAGGCTGCAGCTGTTTCCCAACAGCAGGTGTGGCGATGCGTGGTGTGATGGCGGTGATGTTGCTGGCGCTGGCCGCGCCCGCGTGGGCGCAGCAGGACGATGCGGAAACACCGGCGTTCGACCGCCCGGGGTTGGGTTTCTCCGCATCGGTGCTGCCGCGCGGCGGCGCCGCACTGGAACTGGGGCTGCCCAGCTACGAACGCGACCGCGATGACGACGGCACGCGCACCACGCAATACGGCACCGACCTGCTGCTGCGCGCGGGCCTGGGCGCCAACCTGGAACTGCAGGCGTTCGGGAGCCCCTGGAACCGCCTGCGCCAAGCCCCGCGCAATGCGCCCTCCACCACGACGCGTGGCGCAGGCGACAGCGGCCTGGCACTGAAGTTCGCCCTTCCCCTCGATTCGGACAACCACGCTGTCGCATTGCTGGCCAGCACCAGCTTCGATACCGGCTCACGCGACTTCAGCGAAGGCGGCGCCCAGTACAACCTCGGCGCCAGCTACGAATACACCTTCAACGACCAGTGGAGCGGCGCGCTGTATGCCAATGCCACGCGCGGTGCGGGCGAGGACGAGTTCAGCTGGTCGCCCAGCCTCAGCCTGGCCGTAAGCGACACCGTGAGCACCTACATCGAGGCCGGTTTCACCCACACCCACGGCGAATCCTCGACCTCGGTGGCCGGTGCAGGCGTGACGTGGATGGCGGCCCGACGCGTGCAGCTGGACGCGTCGTTCGACCTCGGTCTGGACAGCAACAGCCCCGATGTACATGCGGGGCTGGGCGTTTCGTTCTATTTCGAGTGAACCAAAAAAGCCTGCGCATCGCTGCGCAGGCTTCTTCGGCGGTGTTACACGTTACGACCCTGCGGGTCAGGTCACCTTCTTGGCGACCGTCATGCCCAGCAGGAACAGGATGACGGCGATGATGATGCCGGCCCAGAACAGGAACTTGGCCACGCCAATCGCGGCGCCGCCGATGCCGGCAAAGCCGAGTGCGCCGGCGATGAGGCCGATGATGGCGAAGATGATGGCCCACTTGATCATGTTGTTCCTTTGCCCGGAATGCGGGTTGACTGACAGGACTCCACGCTAGCGATTGGCGCGTGCCGCGATAGTGAATGGGGCGCGTGAACGGCGTGAAATCGCTACCTCGCAGGTGAAGACGCCCGCTACGTATTCAGCTGCACTTGTAGGAATTTTCCGACGAACGGTAAAGAGCTTTTCGGACCCTGCCATCGCAAGTTATTGATTTTTAAGCTCGCTCACGCAGCCTCTCATCACCGCACTGAATGTGTGACCGTTGCCTCAATTTCACCGGCTGGTCACAATGCTGACGTCCCACTACGTCATCAATGCCATGCGCGCATTCGTCACCAAGCAGCATCCCGCCCTGCTCAAGGTCTACTTCGTGGCCTGCTACGTCGTGCTGATTGAAGAAGTGATTCGCGCCGTCGGCTGATTTCGCCGCGCCGTCATCACTGGCCCAGTGTGGGGCGATGGCCAGGCGCGTTGCCGCCACGCTTGCTTCCCTGCAGTTTTTCCAGCGCCTGCTGCAAGGCTGACATCCGGAACGGCTTCTGCAACCCGAACCGATGTTGGAACGCCAGCGGAAGGCTGGACCTGTCATAGCCGGTCAGGAAAACGTACGGAATGCCGCGCGACTCCAGTGCCTCGGCGATCGGGAACGACTGCTTCCCGCCCAGATTGATGTCCAGCAGCGCCAGGTCAAAGGGCGTCTTCTCCACGATCCGCAGCGCGGCATCGACGGTGCCCACCGGACCCACCACTTCGTAGCCCAGCGTCTCCAGCCCGTCCTCGACGAGCATCGCGATGAGCGATTCGTCTTCGACTACCAGGACGCGCGGGCTCACAGGTGCACCTGGACCGCGTCATCGCCGTGCGGTATCGATACCCGATAACGCAGGCCTTCGGGCTCGAACGTGAGCTCCACATCACCGCCCAGATCATGCTTGAGGCCGCGCTCGAGCAACCGCGAGCCGAACCCGCGCTGCGCCGGCGGCTGCACCGGGGGGCCATCGCGCTCCTGCCACTCCAGTTCGATCACGTCCTCCCCATCGACCTGACGCTGCCCCCACTCCACCCGCACACGGCCATCGGGCCCGGACAGCGCACCGTGCTTGACCGCGTTGGTGCCCAGCTCATGCAGCGCCATGGCCAGCGCCAGGGCACGGCGGGGATCGAGCCGAACGGGTTCGCCCTGGATATCGAAGCGCTGTCCACCTTCGCCGTGCAGGTCGGCCGTGGCCTGGACCAGATCGTGGATATCGGCGCTGTGCCAGTTTTCCCGGGTCAGCACATCGTGCGCTCCGGCCAGGGCCAGCAGGCGCTCTTCGATCTTCTCGCCAGCGTCGATGATGTTCTGTGCGTTGCGGAAGGTCTGGCGGGTGATGGACTGCACCATGGCCAGCGAGTTCTTTACCCGGTGGTTGAGCTCGTTGATGAGCAGCTGCAGGTGCTGCTCGTGGCGCTTGCGCTCGGTCACATCGCGGGTGCTGCCGGCAATGGCCTCCACTTCGCCATCGGGACCAATGACCGGGGTAAAGATGTAGTCATAGATGCGCACGCCCTCGGTGGCGTGCGGAAACGGCACATCACCGCGGATGGGCTGCTTGGTGGCGATCACCCGATCGATCTCCGCATCGTGCATCGCCGCATGCCAGGGCTCGTAGCCGATCTCCAGGCAGGTCTTGCCCATCGCCTCATCCCAGGTCATGCCCCACATGTTCAGCAGCGCCTTGTTGGCGTAGATGAAGCGGTGCTCCAGGTCAAAGACGTAGGACAGATCCGGCGTTGCCTGCAGAAGGGCTTCGTAGATCCGCCACTTGGCGCTGTTGTCTTCCTGTTCCTGCAGCACGGGAGAAAGCCCTGTTCATTTAGGGGAAGCATAGGGGCGGCGGCGTGAAAGTGGGATCACGTCAGCGCTTTGTGAGCGAAGGCGGCAGACGCGCCCGGTAGAGCGGACTGTCAGTCCCGGTAGAGCGGACTGTTAGTCCGCTAGCCCCTCAGCAAGCACACATTCCATCGGCTGATACACCAGCCCCAGATACTCCCCCACCTCCCCCGCAATCCGGAACCCAAACCGCTCGTACGCCGGCACCGAGCTCAACGACGCCCGCACCGTAACAACCCCGCCCCGCGCGCACTCCAGCAGCGCCGCCATCAGCGCCCGCCCAGCCCCCTGCCCCTGCCACCCCGGCGCCACGAACAGCGTCGCCACGTGCTGGCCGCCCATCAGCTCGGCCACCCCGACAACCCGCCCGGCGGTCTCGAAGACAAACATGTCGTTGTCGTCGGACATGCGGTCGGCGAACCCGTTCATCGACACGATGCCGGTAAAGGTCTCAATCCCCAGCGGCGACAGCGACGGCGCCACCGCCTCCATGAAGGACGCCATGCACACCGCACTGGCCTGCTCGAGATCCGTGGCTTTTAGTCGCCGCACTGCCATTGGGGTGTCCTCCATGAAAACCGGTTTCAAACTGACATCTGGATGGTAGCTGGCGCGACGCAGCCAGTGCAGCGCGCCCACACAGAATGCACCCGGCGCACAACCCAAGCGCGTCCTGAGACACAGTTTGATCAAGGAAAGGGTTCCTACCGCACAGTTCGTCGCCCCAGCCATTGACGGCCTGCCTGATCACACGCAGCATCCGTCCGTCGCCGCACATCCGGCGGCCGGAATTGGCGTTCCGAAGCCAAAGGCGCACCAGCGCCCATCGGCATTCCGCAGGGCGGTGGATCTCACTTCTCCTGAGGAATTCCGCAATGTCCAATGACTCCCTCGCAGCCCCGACCCGCGTCACCGTCCACCTCGCTCACTACTTCGGCGATATCTCCGACTCGCTGGAATGGAACAGTTCGGCATGGGTCGACCTCGAGAAACGCCTGGCCGCCACTACGCGACCGCTCGATTCGCTGACTATCGGCGAGATCATGCAGGCCCTCGCTGAGACCCGCTGCGGAAGCTCCCCTGCTGCGGGCAACTTCGTCAAACGCATGATCGGCCAGCACGACCCCTCTCGACACGACCTGTTTCGCGTCATACGCAAGCTGTTTCGTATCTACGATCTACGAATCATCGAACTGCTGGAGCTGATCGATGTGCTCGAACGCTGCCCTGGCACGCTTGAGGACATGCCGATCAAGAATCTCCTCGCACTGATCGCCATCGTGGATATCGACGAAGAACCCCCTGCTCCACTAGAAGAAGACAGCCGTCCGCCTTCAACCACGCACTGAAGCCAACGCACACCAACGAAAAAGGCCCGAAACGGGCCTTTTTCGTTACCACAGCGCAATGACGCAGCAATCTCCTTAGCAGGCCCTCCATGTCACCACGGAAGGGGGTTCGGAGCATCCCCAGCCATGCTGGGAAATCATTGCAAAAGCTACTTGTCGTTTAGCAGCCAGACCCTCAGCGGATGTAGCCTGAAACATCGACCATGCATTCACCGCCAGCTCTTTGCCTTCTACAACCATGTGAAGTTACTACGCCCGCGCGAACACGCTTCACCCCACTCAACACGCCTCGCCTTCTACCCCGTCACGGATGGCGCTCCTGAGGCAACTGATCACGCATTTCATCAGGTCGCAATGTGGGCTTGCTCCGCCTGGATATTTCGTTGGAGATTTTCAGCGCCGCATCGATGATGCAGCGGACGCGACGAATCTGCTCTTCAAGTTCTGGAAGAGTCACATGCTCATTGAGTCTGTAGTCGGCCTGGACTCGAGCGGCCCTCGCCACTTCCAACGACTGCACCATCCGCTTCTTCAGCGGAACGAGGCTACTAAGATCGACACCAAGCCGACCCGTACGCCACTCCTTAAGACGCTCGACCATCTCTGTGTGGGAAAGTCGTCCAACCCTTGCCGCGACGCAGCGCCTGGACGCTGGAAGCCTGTCGACAATAGGGTGAAGAGCATGGAAGGCTGCGTAGTACGATCTGCTCGATGCAGCGCGAAGCGTAACTTCGTCGGAATGGTCGCATGCATGCCGCTTCCCAAAATCACGAAGGTGCTCAGGAGTGATTGGCACGGGGCGCCTCCCTCAACGTGGGGATGAAGGCAATGGTTGCAGTGCCGGAGTTGATGATTGGGAAATCACGATCCACGAGGACCCCACAGAACTCCCACTCTGCCTCCCAGCAGATATCGGGTGTGGCGACGATCAGCAGTTGGAAGTGCATTGCGGTCGCGCGATCATCGTGGGGAATGAAGGACGACTTCACCGCGACGACCTTCAGCCTCTTCTGGCGGAGGAACCGGATGGCACAGCCAATCGGCTCCGACCACGCGTCGACACTCAAGCCTTGGTCTGCAAGCACCTGCTCCGCATCCTCCGCCGAGAACGTATATACGCTGGAAGGCAATGGCTCCGGGAAGTCCTCCGTGGCAAGCATTTTTTCGCGGACCATCTCAGGAGCGGAGGCAATGCCGAAATCGCCGTCGAAAGCATGTCCGCCCGGATTTCCACCTAAAGCGGCTACGCGCTGTCGAAGTTGGAAGGCATCATGCAGCAGGCCGACATATCCAAGCAGGCTGATCACCGCGCCCATGGCAGCGAAGTTGCCATCCAAGCCAGGCCGAAACGCGATAAATTTCTCCTTTACCTTCCCAACCTGTCCTGTGACACAGAGCATCGCCAGCCAACGAACCCGGATATTTAGATTTCCCGGCTGAAGGCGAAGTGCACAGGCGAACATTTCGTCCGCAGCATCAAAGGCATTCTTGATGGCCGATGCGTACGCACGCAGCTCCCAAGCCCCAGCTGCATCTATCGACGCAAGCTCGTCCGCGCGCCTTTGAACTCTGCGTACCGTAACTAGGTCATTGGCACCCAACTTGAGTGCCTCAAACGCCTCGCCTAATGTGTTGTTGAATATGGTGTCGGGAGTGGCGCTGTTAGACATGAAAGCGCGTCTGGAAATCAGGGGGGGCGCAACCGTACCACCGCGCAATAGTCAGAAAGGTGCGCCCTGTCCCAGTGTTTTACTTGGAACTAGTGCACCGGGCACGGAAACTTCAAACCTTGATCGCGTTATCAAAACCAAGCGCGAAGAACGTGCCCAAACTGACATCTTCAGCAGCTCAGCCGGCATATTTCAGACGAGTTAGTAGATAGGGTCTACCCTGCCCACCTCACGCCAGCGACCAACTTGTCGGAATCCAACCTTTCCTAAGACCCAACCGCTTGCTAGTTCTGGTCGTTGACACCGCCAAAACAAAAAAGGGCCCGCACCAGAAGTGCGAACCCTTGATCGTGTCACCAACAATGGTCGGGACGGCCGGATTTGAACCGACGACCCTCTGCCCCCCAGGCAGATGCGCTACCAGGCTGCGCTACGCCCCGATGTTGCTGGTGTTGTCCCCGCCTCTCAGCGGGCCGACGAGTATAACCGGTTTGATCGAAAAATGGTTCAGCGACGCAGCAGCTGGAGCACTTCTTCCAGCTCCATCCGCGTCTGCTTGATGATCTGGTTGCTCAGCGCCGATTCGTCGCGCGCGCCGGCACCCTCCAGGCGCAGGCGGGCACCGCCGATGGTGTAGCCCTGTTCGTAGAGCAGGCCGCGGATCTGGCGCACCATCAGCACGTCGTGGCGCTGGTAGTAGCGGCGGTTGCCACGGCGCTTGGCCGGTTCCAGGCTGGGAAATTCGGTTTCCCAGTAGCGCAGCACGTGCGGCTTTACATCGCACAGCTCGCTGACTTCACCAATGGTGAAGTAGCGCTTGGCAGGTATCGGCGGAAGTTCGCGGTTACTGCCCGGATCCAG